>Ga0194127_10006369_pt1 | contig 13445 bp, 9 predicted proteins | sample TA2KigC100mmetaG_FD_148624 | JGI IMG/M metagenome (GOLD analysis project Ga0194127, IMG submission 148624) | Freshwater microbial communities from Lake Tanganyika, Tanzania - TA2015036 Kigoma Deep Cast 100m | ecosystem: Environmental > Aquatic > Freshwater > Lake | place: Tanzania: Lake...
TCTGCGTCCCGATGCTGGGCGGGCTGGTCTCCTCCGCAATCGAGGTCATCGAGACTTTCCATGGCCTCGAGGGGCGCAGCGGCCTGGTCGGAGAGGATCTCCCCTGGATCCTCTGGGCACTGGCCGAATCGGATGCCCTCCTGGGCTGGAGCAGCGGCCGGAATCCCCCTCCCGAGCTGAGGACCTTCCTCGAGGGGGTGGCCGCGCTGCTGGCACTGAAGGAGCTGAGGGGACCGCACGGTCTGCTCGTCACGGCGCATGCCGACACGAGCGACGTCCCGCACGGCCCCCGTGGTGCGGCCCGCGAGGCCGGAAACGTCGAGACCATCGCGGGCTCGGCCATGCTCATGGCTGCCTGCTCGGTTGCGGCGAGGCAGTTCTCCGCATTCGCTCCGGGAGCCGCCGAGGAGCTCGGCAAGCTGTCCACGCTCGTCGCAAACAGCCTCGATGCGCTTGGCGGAGTGGAGGGTCATCTTCCCTGCTGGCTCCTGGGCGATACCGCCATCGGGACCGGAGACCTGCGGCCGCTCCAGCTCGCCTGGCTCCTCCTGGCCGACCGGTGCCCGCTGAGCCTGAGGGCCGGCGCGCTCGAAGCCGCACGGCGCATGGTGGCCGGGGGGAAGGGGGGGCCGTTGCCCTGCCTCGTGGACCCCGACCCGTCCGCACCGTGCGGTCGGGTGGACCTGGTCGAGAACGCACTGCTCGTGGCCGCTCTGGCCCGCAGCGAACCCGCCCTGGCGCTCCGGCTGTTCGAGTCCCTCCAGCCCGATGCTCGTCTGCGCGATCGCCCCGGCGACTGGGCGGCCGTGTTTCAGCCAGGCACATTCCTCGATCCGCTTCCTGCCGTGCAGACACGCCCGGCTGTCGCGGCCGGGCAGGTCTGGGCCGATGCGCTCCGAGCCGCGGACGGTCGCGGCTGTGCGGCAGTCCACCTGGCCAGGTGCCTGCTGTCCGGGGTCGCCGGGGTCGAGGGAGGGTTTCGCCTCTGCATCGACCTGCTCGACGAGGTTTCGCTCCGTTCGCCTCTGCTGTCCGTCCTTCGCACCGGACCGCGCATCCACGGGGTCTGGCACGGCTCCGCACCGGAGCGTCTTGTCAGGCTGGTATCGACGCGCAGCGGCGAGATGGCCCGGTGGCGCGTTTTCAAGGGAACGCCTGCCCCGGACTCAGGGCAGGCCGACGAAGTCGTCTTTCAGATCAAATCGGGGGAATCATGGGGAATCGAGCTTGCCTGATCGTCGTTGCGCTCCTGGTGGCGTCCGTCCCGCTCCCGGCTGCGGCCCAGGACGAGAAGGTCAAGGAACCTGCCACCGGAATCGAGTTCGCCTGCACGGGACAGGACCACATGGCCCTGCTCGGCGTCGGGGTCCGCAAGAAGATGGTCTTCAACGTCTACGCCGGGGCCCTCTACGTGGACGGTGCGGCCCTTGCCAAGGAGGTCGGGGGTGACGGCTCGGCAGCGAGGGTCACACGGGCCGTGTGGACGAGCGGAGTCCCTCGCATCATGCTGATGCATTTCGTTCGGGATGTCCCCGCGGACAAGGTGCGCGAGGCATTCCGGGAATCGCTCTCCGGCAACATGACCGAGGACGACTACGCCGGTGAGAAGGAGAGCATCGACGAGTTCCTCGCCGGCGTCGTCGATGTCCGAAAGGGGGACGTCTTCACCTTCCGGACGTCAGGCCCCGAAGTGGTCGTCTTCCACGGGAAGAAGAAGATCTTCGCGAAGTCGAGCAGACGTCTCGTGGCCGGTATGTGGGGGAGCTGGTTCGGAAGCAAGCCGGTCTGTCCGGAGCTGAGGAAGAACCTCGTCGGCCGGTCAGCCCAGGTTCTCGGCAAGTAGGGTGCGACGAGGCGCTACATCATCCCCCATCGCTTGAGCTTGTTGTAGAGCGTTCGCCGGTCGATCCCCAGGTCCGCAGCGGTCTTCTTCTTGTTGCCGCGGTTGGATTTCAGGGTGGCGAGGATCACGTCGCGCTCGATCTCCTCGAGCGTCCTCCCCTTTCCCCCGGGTTCACGCTCTCGGCACGGGCAAGCGCCTCGAAGTCGGACGCCTCGAGCAACTCGCCCTCGGCGAACAGGCAAGCGCTCTTCAGGACCGTCTCGAGCTCACGGACGTTCCCCGGCCACGAGTAGCGCCTCAGGACGAGCATCGCCTGCGGGGAGATCCCCTTGACCGTCGTCAGCCCCTGGCGCCGATTCTCCTCGAGGAAGTGCTGGACCAGCACCGAGATGTCCTCCTTGCGCTTGTGCAGCGGCGGAACTTCGATCGTGACGATGTTCAGGCGGTAGTAGAGATCCTCGCGGAACTTGCCCGCTGCGACCAGCTCCTCCAGGTTGCGGTTCGTGGCCGCGATCACCCGCACGTCCACCCTGCGCGTGGTCACGTCCCCCACCGCCTGGATCTCGCCGTGCTGCAGCGCACGCAGCAGCTTCGCCTGCATCTCCAGCGGCATCTCTCCGACCTCGTCGAGAAGGAGGGTACCGCCGCCAGCGACCTCGAAGAGCCCCTTCTTGTCCCGTGTGGCTCCGGTAAACGACCCCTTGAGATGACCGAACAGCTCGCTCTCGATCAGACTGGCCGGTATCGAGCTGCAGTTGATGGCAACGAACGGCCCCCCCCGGCGCCGTCCGTGCTCGAAGATCGAGCGTGCGACCAGCTCCTTCCCCGTCCCGCTCTCGCCGATGATCAGAACGGTGACGTCGTTGTCCAGCACCCGCTCCATGACGGCCTGCATGCGCAGCATGGCCGCACTGTCTCCCGTGAGCAGCGGGAACCGTCCGGCCCCCACGACGCGAGACGGCGCGGCCGATGCCCGATCCGCAGACCGGGTCACGGCCAGCAGCTCGTCGAGCTGCGCCTTGAGCGCCTCGATCTCCTCCCTCAGATCGGCTGCCTCGGCCCGCTGTCGGCGCTGTACCTCCAGCATGCCGTGTTTCCATAGGCAGAGGGAGAGGAAGTCGGCAACCGTCTCCAGCGACCGTGCATCCTCCTCGCCGAAAGCCCCCGCAATGAAGCGGGAGTCGACGTAGAGGGCAGCCACAGCAGTTCCCTCGAGCATCACGGGGACGCTCAGCACCGAGCGCAACCCCAGCTCATAGACCGATTCCGCGGTGGAGAAGGCCCCCTGACGGGCCGCATCCTCGATGAGATGGGTCGTCGCCTCGTCCATGGTGGCCCCGGCGATGGACAGGGACAGCCTGGCCTCCCGCCCGCGCAGCGACTCCCGATCCACATTGCGGGCCGACACCACGATCAGCCGTTCGCCCTCCTTGCGGACCAGCAGGCCGCGCTCGGCCCCGGCCAACTCCACCGCGACATCCACAGCCTGGTCGAAGAAGCCCCGAACGTCCGACTCTTCCATCGCTTTTCGCAGCAGCCGGCGCATCCGCTCGGTCAGGTCCATGATCCGTCCCCTCGTTCCGGTAGAATGTACCATGCCGGCCGCCAAACGCCAGAGGGATTTGCTGCCGCTCCGGCCCGGCGGGGCGGGCGGCGGGGCGGGGCGGCGGGGCAGAACGGCAATAGGACGTATAGGACGAATAGGACGAATAGGACGAATGGGACGCCGCCGCCCCAATAGGACGAACGGCTCCTTGCTACCCGGCGGATCGGGGCGAAGCCCACCGGCCGTCAGGTCTTGGCCGATCCGTGGGGGCGGTGCGCCTGCGGCGTGTCGGCACCGGGTCCTACCCGGTGGAGCGGGGCGAAGCCCACCGGCCGTCAGGTCTTGGCCGATCCGTGGGGGCGGTGCGCCTGCGGCGTGTCGGGGCCGGGTTCTACCCGGCGGGAGAGTATCCTGGCGAGTCCCTTGAGGAGCCTGTCGATCCCCTGCCGGGTGGCACAGGAGATGGCGATGCACGGCGTCTCGAGTCTGCGCAGCTCGTCGACCAGGCGGGCGACGACGGGGTTTTCCGCTCCCCCTTCGAGCAGGTCGCACTTGTTGAGCGCAACCACCTCGGTGCGGCGGGCCAGCGCGGGGTCGAAAAGCGCAAGCTCTTTGCGGATCGAACGCCAGTCCTCCAACGGGTCGGGACGGCCGACGTCCAGGACGTGAAGCAGCAGCGTCGTCCTCTGCACGTGCTTGAGGAAGCGGATGCCCAGCCCCTTGCCTTTGTGTGCGCCGGGAATGAGCCCGGGCACATCGGCCACGACGAACGGCCTACCGACGAACCGTTCGACCACGCCGAGGTTGGGCACCAGCGTAGTGAACGGGTAGTCTGCGATTTCCGGGCGGGCTGCCGAGATCACGGAGATGAGGGTGCTCTTGCCGGCGTTTGGGAGGCCGATGAGCCCGACATCCGCCAGCAGTTTGAGCTCGAGGCGCAGCGTCACCTCCACGGCTTCGCCGCCGGGCTCGGTGCGCCTGGGGGCACGGTCGGTCGAAGTGGCAAAGGACGCGTTGCCGCGTCCTCCCTTGCCCCCCTTGGCCACCAGCAGGCGGGCACCGGGCTGGTCAAGGTCGGCGAGGAGCTCTCCGGTGTCTGCGTGGTAGACCAGCGTGCCCATCGGAACCGCTACCTCGACGTCACGGCCGGACCGCCCCGACATGTTCGAACCCTGGCCCGGGCGGCCGTTCTGGGCCTTGATCCGTTGCCTGGTCCGGAAGTCGACCAGCGTGTTCTTCTGGGAGCTGGCAACGATCCAGGCATCGCCGCCGCGGCCGCCGTCGCCGCCGTCGGGTCCGCCCATGGGGACGCGGGCCTCCCGGCGGAAGGACAACGCGCCGTTACCACCTTTCCCGCTCACGACCGTGACCGTGGCCTCGTCGACGAACATGGCTTTCGTTCTTCCGTTTCGAAATGCTGGGGTAGGGGATGACGAAGGAGGCAGCGGGTTCAGGCGGCGGGGACGATGCTGACCGTGACCTTGCCCACGCCCGAACGCTTGTACTCCACCGTGCCATCCACCTTGGCGAACAAGGTGTAGTCACGTCCCATGCCCACATTGCGCCCCGGGTGGACCTTGGTGCCGCACTGCCGCACCAGGATGTTGCCTGCGAGCACCGCTTCGCCGCTATACCGCTTCACGCCTCGGCGCTGTCCGCCGCTGTCGCGTCCGTTGCGGGAGCTGCCCTGTCCTTTCTTGTGCGCCATGACGAACTCCTTTCCCTAGGGGACCATCACGCCGGTGATGCGGATGCGGGTGTACGGCTGCCGGTGGCCGTTTCTGCGCCGGTACTTCACACGGCGCTTGAACTTCTGGATGATCATCGTCTTCTCGCGCCCCTGCGCCAGGATCTCGGCAACGACCTTGGCACCGGCCACGAACGGGGTGCCGACGACGGCGGCCTCGTCCTTCTTGACCAGGAGGACTTCCGAAATCTCGAGGGACTGGCCCACCTCTCCGGTGACCTTCTGCACCTTCAGCACGTCGCCCACCGTGGCTCGATGCTGGTTCCCGCCAAGCTTGAATACTGCGTACATGAGACCCTCCACGCCCCCAAAATCAGGCGCCTCATCGTACGGATGAGCCCGGCGGTGTCAAGCAAAATCTTCCGACCTTGACCGAACGGCTGCCGTCGGCTCGCCATGCCGATGAGAACGCACTGACAAACGGCGCACGGGACTGCGCCGCAGATTTCTCTTGCATTTCCGACGCAGCTCCGTAAACTTCTATGCCCTGATGGGCCTATAGCTCAGGTGGTAGAGCTACCGGCTCATAACCGGTCGGTCCCAGGTTCGAACCCTGGTGGGCCCACCTTGACACCCGGGAGGATGGTGGCATTGCGAACCGTGAACCGAGTCCAGGCACACGGAACCATCCAGAAAATGCAGAAGGCGCCCCATTGCGAGGCGCCTTTTGTGTTTAACCCCTCCCGGCCCGGCAGCCTGGCAGGAGGTGCAGCGTGAAGGAAATCATCAACGCCCTGGTCCAGTTGCAGGAAATCGACAACGAGATCTACCGCTACGTCCAGCAGAAGGAGCAGCTTGCCAACACGCTCAACGAGATGCGCGACCTCGTCGGCAAGATGGAGCAGTCCGTCTCGGACAAGCAGACCAAGCTCAAGGACGTCGAGCGGTGGTACGACCAGCAGCAGGAGGCCCTCCGGGAGTACAACGACCGTATGTCGAAGATCAAGGCAAGCCTCAACGCCGTCACCAAGACCAAGGACTACCTCGTCCGCCAGAAGGAGCTCGAGAACCTCCGCAGGCACAAGCAATCCAAGGAAGAAGAAGTCGAGAAGGTCCGCGACACCATCAATGACTTCCGCGATGCCATCCAGCGCGACCAGGAGAAGATCGAGGCGCTCCGCAGCGAAACGGAGAAGGAAGGCGGAGCAACGTGGGATCAGGTCCACCAGCTCGAGGAGCTCATCGGCGAGATCTCCAAGCGCCGCTCCCACCTCCTCCCCGTCATCCCGCCGCAGATTCTGCGTCGCTATGAGCAGGTCAAGGCCCGCCGCGACGGCGTGGCGATCGTCGAGGCCGTGGACGGGAGCTGCGGCGGCTGTCACCTCCAGCTCCGCCCCCAGGTCTACAACGTGCTGCTCCGAATGGAGAGCATCGAAGCCTGCCCCAACTGCAACCGCTTCGTCTACGTCAGCGAGCAGACCATCCGCATTCTCCAGGAGCGCCAGGCCGAGGCCGGTGCGGAGGAACAGGCGTAGGGAGGGTCAGGCAGTCCTCTTGGCAAACGGATACCTTTCCAGCACGGTGTAGGTCGGCCCGGAGCGGGCAAGCTGGCTCCAGAACAGCGTGACGTGCGAAGCGGAGAACGGCAGCGGGAGTCCGGTGCTGCACTTCGCTGCCAGATCCTCCAGCGGGGGCACTCGCTGTCCGCCCCGGATCCTCCCCACCGTCACGTGCGGTGAGAACGGCCGGTCCTCCGGGACGAAGCCCAGCGGTGCCAGATCCCGCTCGATGCGCCCGGCCAGTCGCCCCAGCGGCTCGATGTCTCCGGCCACGGAGGCCCAGAGGATGCGCGGCCTGCGCAGCGAGGGGAAGGCTCCCAGCGCACCGACCGCCAGGGAGAGCTCAGGGACTTCGCCGGCTGCGTCGGTCAACCGGGCGCCGATGACGGGAATCTGCTCCTCCGGCGTGTCGCCCAGGAACTTCAGCGTCACGTGGAGGTTTCCACGCTCCACCCACTTCACCCCTTCCACCCGCCGGCGTATCGGCTCGAATGTTCGTGCCAGCCCGTCCCGGATGTCATCGGGCAGCTCCACGGCCAGGAACAGTCGCTTCATCCTCTCCTCCATGCTTGTTACCCACTTCCCATGATGGTAGACTACCACGGAACATGGGTGAGGGGGAGCCGATGAGAACAACTCACGTCTGGCTGGCGCTGCTGCTCCTGGTGGGGTGCGACTCGGGTTTCAGCGTGGAATACGATGTCGGCAACGACTCCTCGCCGTTTTCAGACACCCATGTCCCGGACATTCAGATCAACCCGGATGTCACCAAGCCGGACACGACCGGGCCCGAGATCATCTACCCGACCCTCGGCCTCCTCGAGTACTTCGAACCCTACGGAGACGACAACAAGCAGTGCCAGGGATTCAAGGACCCGCCGCTCAACGACCAGAAGATCGACCACTGCTACTTCGAGATGAGCTACACCCAGGAGCGCACCTTCAAGGTCGTCTACCTCGAAGAGCTCATGCCGGTCCCGTCCCAGGAGATCCAGTGGGACCTCCTCAACGCCAACGACCCCGACACGGGCAACCCCATCGCGTCCATCGACACCAAGTCCTCCGGGACGAACAACGACGGCATCGCTTCCGTCAAGGTCACGACCTATGACATCATGGGCCAGTTCGCCATCAAGGCGACCGCGATCAACCCGAAGTTCAAGATTCCGCCCCTCTACCTCGACATCGTCATCGTGCCGAAGCAGGCAGCCCCGCTCACCGTCAAGTTCAAGCACGAGGGCGCGGCCGTCTTCGATGTCGTGAAGGCCTACCTCTTCCTCCAGGATGTCCACAACGTGCCGGGGTGCGGCGACCTCGATCCCACCAAGCCGCTCCCGGTAGCGGACAAGGCCTCCCAGGAATTCAACGACCTCACCCAGGTGGCCAAGTTCCAGGGGTTTGCAGACCTCACTCCCGACCACCCGCTCATGTTCACCATCGTCGCCACGGGCTACAAGATCAACGGACCGGTCCTGGCCTACGGATGCAACGACGTGGACGGGCTGGTGGAGTACGGCAAGGCCAAGGTCGTCACGATCGTCCTGCACGACGTGCCTCCGCGTTACAAGGGCAAGTACGAGATCGTCAACCACTTCGATATGATCAGCGCCCTGCCCGACAACATCGAGCAGGTCGTCAACATCGTCATCGACTTCTTCAACAGCCCCACCGCAGGCCTGATGGAGCTGACGTGCATCCTCAAGGACGAGGCCTCCGTTCTCGAGGATCTCTGCAAGAACTTCTTCCAGGATCCCGACGATCCGGACATCAAGAAGCTCAGCTCGCTGGGTTCCATCGTGCAGACCGTCGTCGACGCCATCCTCTACTCGCTCTTGAAGGACAACATCGGCGGCGACATCATCTTCACTGGCAAGGACGTCGGGAACATCCTCAGAGACCTCGAGATCCACTCCTACATCACCCTCAAGGACGAGCCCGATTCGGCCGGCTTCTTCTCGAAGGACAAGACCGAGGAGGAGTGGCACACGGTCTCCATCCAGTGGACGCTGGGCGAGGACTGCAATCCCATGGATCCCGATTGCGGCAAGAAGAGCTTCTCCTTCAACTCCATCGGCCAGGACGTCGTGATCGCGGACTTCGAGGCCCAGGTGGAAGGGTACGTGCTGGGCAAGTTCGACAAGCTCGTCATCTATCCGCACTCGCTCAATTTCAAGTACGGGGCCTTCCTCAACTTCATCATCGAGAAGTTCGTGCTCCCCATGCTTGCGGGGGACGGCAGCGACGGGTTGCCGGTCGTCGACAGCTACGAGAAGTTCTTCGGCTCGTTGGTCGGAGGCAAGGACTGCCTCGTGTACAACGACTGCTGCACCGTGTTTGCCGAGCAGGTGGCGGCCCAGGCCGGCGACTGGGTGAAGAACCTCATCGACTCCGGCTGCGACATGCTCATTCCCCTTGCGGCGGACTACCTCCGCAACTTCCTGCTGGGCCTGGACGCGAACTCAGGGGACACGTTCACCCTTGCGACCAAGGAAGGGGAACCGTGCACGCTCTTTGACGTGGACAACAACCAGGTCATAGACGGGTGGGGCAAGGAGAGCCCCGAGGAAGCGCGCTGCCGCTGGGACGTCAAGCTCAAGCTGGGTTCCGTGCTTGCGCTGTTCGACGCTGAGTTCTGGGGGAAGCGGCAGCAGTAGCTGCCCCGGCGGGGTCCGTTTCCCCCGATTGAGAGGAAGTCCGCTCCATGAGCCAAGAGCGCAGAGCACACCCCCGATTGCCCAGCCAGCTCGAGTTCTACTGCTACATCGACGGCATTCGTTTCGACGGGAGCAGGAGAACAGGCCCGCTCTGGCAATCCAGTGGCGCAGGCTCATGAGGATCCCCTCGGCTGCGCCGGCGGGCCCTCAGTCCAGTTCCCGCCCCTGCTGGAGCCGCGACCACCGAAGATGCTGAGACGTCAGGTCCTCGTCGTTCTCCAGCCGCGCATCCGTGACCTCCCCCTTGCGGTCGCGCACGGGGACCACGTGCGGGAACACGAACGAAGTCTGATGCGGCAGCTTCAGCGCCTTCGACCGGGCCAAGATCTCATCCCGGACCTTCGGATCGAACCGGGCCCCGAATCGCTCGATGAGCTTCTCCGCTCCGTCCCGGTCACCCGTCGACTTCACCCTCTGCACCCGCTCCAGCAGATGGGCCACTCCGGCCCGGACCTTCGCCGCATCGGTCACACGCACGAAATACTTCCCCTCCTTCTGTTCCAGCACCAGGCCGAAGTCCTGGCCTCCCTCCTCGCCACCCGACAGAAGCCAGGAGAGGATGAGCTGCCGCCCTTTCCAGTGAGGCTCCCGGATGACCTCTCCGTCGAAGCGGCGATACAGCGCCAGGAAGCCCTGAAAGTAGTTCACGTACGTCGCCAGCAGCACGTCCTGCGCCTGATCCGCGGGGAACACTCCGATCTCGACGAGCTGAGGCGAGCCCATGTGATAGAGCGCCACGAGGTCCGCACGCGCCTCCTCCAGCGCGGAGAACGACTGGCCGATGATGTTCCTCGGGTCGTCCTTCAGCGACGCATCGGAACGCCCCGAGCCGTGCCCGAGGATCTCGTGGAGGTACACCATCCAGCGGGACACCAGGTCCACCTTCCCGCGCACCAGCGCCTGGTACTCGGGCAGGTAGAACTCCTTCAGCGTGGCCTGGAAGTCCTTCTCCGAACGGCTCGCCAGGAGGTTGACGAACACCACGTTCTTGCTTCCGACCGACGTCCGGATGTCGTCGTAGTTCGGCAGGTTGTATCCCGCCCACGGGACCGGCCCCATGTCCCCCGTGCCGGTCAGCAGCGTGGCCACGTTCGATACCGGCCGGGCCACCTGCCCCCTCTTGTAGGCATCGGGCCAAGGCATCGCCCGCTCGAAGGCTTCCGCCTGATCCGCCAGGCGATCGACCAGCTCGGCATCGGACACGAACGCTGCCATTCCTTCGTAATTTCCGATGACTCCGCGTGGATCTTTCAACTGTTCCACGAAGCCGTTGACATAGTCGGTCCGTCCCCGGGTCTTGAGCCACGACACGCAGTGACGCCGGAATGCCTCCTCGTCTCCGGAGCGATAGAACTCCACGATCTGAGCGAGACTCTCCCGCTGCTCCGTCGAGCCCGCGTAGGCAAGCGCCTGCTCCAGGAAGTACGCCACGTTCTCGAGGTAGTCCGACCCCAGCTCGCCCACCCGCCACCGCTGCGGCACCACCTTGCCCCCCCGCAACGCGAAACGGACGTTGAGCGCGTTGCGCAGCGCAGGATCGAGCGCTGCGATCATCGCGTCCGTGATCCCGGGATCATAGTGGTTCACCGCGCTCTCCAGCACCGTGTCCTTGCCGGCCTCCGTGACGGTGAGGTGCTTCTCGAACTCACCGTCGAACAGGCAGCGATCGAGGAACGCCAGCTTCTCGTCGATGCCGGCCCCGGGGACGAAGTCGAATTCCTCTCCCCGCTCCTCCAGCGCCCGCATCGCACTGCGCAGCATGTCCCGCGTCAGGCGGCTCGGGACGAACTTCACCCCCGACCGGTGGTCGTAGTTCCCATGGTTGATCCAGACCAGCCTGAGATAGTCGTGGATCGCAGCGGTCGTCTCTTTCTGGAGGTGAGTCCGATAGCGGAACAGGGTCTCCATGAGCTGCTTCAGGATCAGGGCGTGCCGGTGGTTCTGCAAGTACAGCAGGTCGTCCCCGGCAATGGCGGCCCGGCTCGCGTAGTAGAGGAAGAGCCGCTCCTCGCGTGACAACGCCTCGAACCCCGGCGCTTCCAGCCCGAGCACCAGGAAGGACATGCCATCCGGCCCCAGCCGTTCCAGCTCACCTACGAAGCCCTTCTTGCCCGGGCGGATCGGGGATCGGTAGTCGGTCTCCACCAGCCGTTCCCTTCGCTTCGATGTCTTGCGCCACGCGGCCAGGTCCTCGCACGCACCCGCCACCTGCAAGGTGCAGCACTGGCCCAGAGCGCTGATCGCCAGCTCCTGGGGGCGGACGCGGGGCACGAGCTTTCCGACGCGGGCGTAGACCTCGCCGCGACGTGCCGCATCCTCGGGGGGGATTGCGGCGAGGCACTTGGTGTGCGTCGCCAGCGCATCGGCTTCGTCGCGGCCATCCTCGTAGAGCTTGCCGAGCTTCATGCACAGGCGATAGTCATACGGAGTGAGGTTCACGAGCTGCTGGAGATAGCGGGCGGCCTCCTTCCGCCCGTCCCGGCGGTGGAGGTGAAACCGCACCAGCTCCTCCAGCACCTGGGTGTGCTCAGGGTTGACGGAAAAGGCCTTTTCGAGATGCCCCAGCTCTGCGGACGACCTTCGCAGCGCACGGTTGCAGAGCGCGGAGCTGAGAAGTGCGTCCATCGAGTCGGGCTTCGATTCGAGCGCACGGGCGGCGTACTCCAGGCACTCCTCCGCGCGTCCCAGCCGCCGCTGGACGTCCGCCACGGCGAGATAGGCCTCCAGGACCGGGGCCGCGTCCAGGCTCTCCTCCAGCCGCTCCGCTGCCTCGTCGAGCCGGTCGAGCGCGGCCAGCGCCTGCCCGAGCACCAGCAGGACCTCTCCGTCCAGCGGCAGCATGGCGTCCGCCTTCTGCAGGTACTGGACGGCCCGGTCCGGCCGGCCGTAGGTCATGCACAGCCGCGCGGCCTCGAGCAGCAGCGAGCTGGCGAGCGACGGATCCATGTCGTCGAGAGTGTGCAGATCCGCCAGGCTCACCGAGTTGAGCGACTCAATCCTCGAAAGCTCCGCTTCGAGCAGACGGGCCTGGGCCCGCTCCCGGAATCCCCGCACCTGGTCGTGGAGAGCCGCGAGCTGCGGGTTGGCCAGGAACGTCTCCCCGCTCCGGATCACCTCCAGGGGTTCCTCGTCCTGCTCGAGCGTCTCGAGCAGGCCGACCGCTGCCGGTCTGTACCAGGAGGCCTTGCCGAGCGCGAACCGGTACATCTGAGCTGCCTCCGCGAGCCGCTTCAGCCGTCGCAGCCAGTCCCCCGCCTGGGCAAATACACGCGGGTCGGACGGCGTGATCCGGGCCAGCGTCCCCATGCACTGGAGGCTGCCCTCCACGTCCCCCATCTGCTCCAGCATCCGGGCAAGCTCCCACTCCCAGAAGTCAGCCCTTCCCGGTATGGCCGAAAGTCCCATCTCGACCGCAGCGACCACTCCGTCCCGATCGTTCACCGTGCGTCGCACGTGCGCGAGCACGAGATAGGGGGCCACGCTGCCCGGCCGCAAACGGATCGCAGCATGCGCGTGCTCCGCCGCTTCCGCAAGCCTCCCCTCGGCAAATGCGATCATCGACATGCAGTAGCGGGGCTCGAACAGCTCCCCGCGGGCCAGCGCCTCCTCGCAGTGCCGTCTCGCCAGCGCGTGGTGCCCCTTCTTCAGCAGCTGGATGCCGTACAGGGCCTGGAGATCCGGCCCGGCTCCTTGGCGCACGCGCTTATCCAGCAGCGAGATGTTGCTGTCCAGCTCGCCCGGCAGGGGGAAGAGGAACTCGTCCAGCTTCGGCTCCGAGGCCGCCGGCGGTCCCTCCTGCTGCCCCATGGCTTCCATCGGGAGATACCCGGCCAGTGCGACCATCAACAGTCCCGAGAATCGAACGACACCCATTGTCAGATTGTCCTCCGTGGCTCCGCTTGCAACGTGCCGGGTTTCACCATAACATAGCCCGCGTAACGCGGACAAGCGCGAGCAGGCCCCCATGCGTCCGAATACAGTCCCCATGTGCACACTTCTCGGCCTTCTCTGGTTCACGTCAGGGTGCGGCCCGTCTGGTGGCGAGGACAACCCTGACATCGCTGCGGGCCCGCCCGACTCGGCATGGGCGACACAA
>Ga0194127_10006382_pt1 | contig 13421 bp, 9 predicted proteins | sample TA2KigC100mmetaG_FD_148624 | JGI IMG/M metagenome (GOLD analysis project Ga0194127, IMG submission 148624) | Freshwater microbial communities from Lake Tanganyika, Tanzania - TA2015036 Kigoma Deep Cast 100m | ecosystem: Environmental > Aquatic > Freshwater > Lake | place: Tanzania: Lake...
CCAGCGACCTGGGAGGCTACGTGGTTAGCTCCAGTTCCTGGTACCAGGAGGAGCAACTGCGGGCCAACCTGACCATCCGCGTGCCGGCCGAAGAATTCGACACGGCCATGGCCCGCCTCAAGGACCTGGCCATCCGGGTCGAGAACAGAAACGTCTCCACCCAGGACGTGACCGAGGAGTACACCGACCTCGACGCCCGGCTGCGCAACCTGGAGGCCACGGAGAGGGAATTACTGGAGCTTCTCACCGAAGTGCGCGAGCGGACGAGCAAGGCCGAGGACGTTCTGGCCGTGCATCGGGAGGTCTCCAACATCAGAGGCCAAATCGAGCAGGTCAAAGGGCGGATGCAGTACCTGGAGAAGATGACGGCTATGGCCACCATCAGCGTCGAATTGATCCCCGACGTGTTGGCCAGGCCCATCGTCGTCGCTGGTTGGCGGCCAGGTGGTACGGCGGCCAATGCCCTGCGAACCCTGGTCAGAACCCTCCAGTTCATCGTAGATGCCGCCATCTGGGTGATCATCTATGCCCTGCCCACCCTGGCAGTCATGGCCATCCCCTTCTTCATCCTCTGGATGGTCTGGCGTCGGTGGAGGAAGCGAAAGAAAGAAGCGGTGTAGTCCCAAAGCTCCCCTTGCTGTTTTTGGAGATTTGACAATCGCCGCTTTTCTGGTTATAATAATTGATAGATCGGGTGGCCTAGGGACCTCACGGTAACCACTCCGTGGGCTGAACTAGGTTTACCTGCCGCAAGGCAGTCCCCGATCTTTTTTATTTGAACTGGGCCAGCAATTCCTCAGTCGTGATAGTTCTGTCTGGCCGGAGTTCACCACGAAGGGTATAGAGTGCTTTGTCATGGGCAGGCGATCGCTTTCCAATCCTTTGAAACCTGATCATCTCGCCAGAGACAGAAAAACCGGCCCGGGCAAAAAGGTTTAGAAGGTGCTCTTTGATATCCGGGCTATGGCCAGGGTATTCAAGGTCAATGGTGATAAGGGTAATTCTATCCAGATGACCCTTCAAGAGCAGAAACAAGGCAGCAGCAAAAAGCTGTAGATAGAGAGTAGTCCCCGATTTTCCCCAGCCACGGAGTTCCCTTAAACACGCTCGCTTAACTCTGGCAGGAATTAGGATTGAGAAGCTTTCGGTATCTGAGAACGCTAAAACCGTAGGATCCTTGGTGTCCCCGATCTTAACGCTCTGGTCAACTTGAACATGCATGAAGCTACCCTAGCACTGGTCGCTGTTACAGACAACTGAACTCTACTATGCCTCCGAACGTATATCGGTGGTTGGCCCTACTGCCCAAGGGCCAAAAGACAACAAGCTCTTAAACAAAGTGATTTCCTCTTCGCTGAACGTCCCCAGCAGCATCAGGGCCAGGAAGTAGATCAGGCCACCCAGGGGCACGGTCAGGAGGAAGCTCACATCGCGCAGCACGACCAGCAGGCTGCCCATCAGCGCGGCGGCCAGGGCGGGCCGCCAGAGTAGCCTCCCCCAGGGCACGGGAGCCAGATGCTTGCGCAGGCAGTAGTAGAAAGGCAGCAGCAACGCCAACTCGGAAAAGAGGTGGATGAGGGCCGAAGCGCGGTAGCTGTAGATGGGGATGAATACCAGGTTGGCCACCACGGTGAAGGCCAGGCCAATGGCGAAGGCTCTGGTCAAGAAGCGCTGCTGATTCAGGGCGATGAGGACGTAGTGGGTGACACTGTTGATGAAGCCAATGGGTATGGACCAGATCATCAGTTGCAGAGCGATCCGCGAATCGGGTAGATACTGAGAGCCGCCCAGGAGATAGACCAGAGGCTCGGCCAGGACAGTGGTAACGATGGCCACAGGCAGGGCGACGATAACCAGCAGGCGGACCGACAGGAGATACGCCCTCAGCAGCGAATCCTTGGCCGAGGCGGCGTAGCGCGACATGAGGGGGAAGACGGCGATGGTGAAGGAGGCGGGCAGGATGTTCAGGGCATCCATGAACTTGTAGGCCACACTATACAACCCGACAACCGTATTTCCCTTCATCGTCTCCAGGAGAGCCACGTCTATCTTGAAGAAGAAGGTGGAAAGAAGATTGTTCAGCATCAGCGGCCAGGAGAGGCCAACCATCCAGCGCTGCAGAGAGAAATCGAGCTCGAAGCGCGGCTGGAAGCAGTGGCGGATCAACAGGTAGAGGAGGATGGCTGCGGTGACGACGTTGATCACGATAGAGAGGCCAGCCAGGCCCACGAAGCCCAGACCGAGCAACAGGACCAGCGTGCCCAGCACGACTTTGAGCACCGTGGTCACGGTGGTGATGGCTGCCGGGTACTCCATCCTCTCGAAAGCGTTGAAGACCGCGGTGAGACCGTTGGCCAGGCTGCCGGGGAGGAGGCCCACGGCCAACAGCACGATGGCCATGATAGTATCGCCAGCCAGGGGAAGAGTGAGTTGACGTGCGCCGATGAAGGCGGCCAGGAGTGGCGCGGCGATGACCACCAGGAACAAGCGCAGGATGGTGGTGTTAGCCAGGTACTGGTTGCCGATGGCGCGGTCCTTGGCCACTTCCCGCTGCAACAGGATGTTCAGCCCAAAAGTGGTGAAGATGTCCAGCCAGACCCAGATGGTGATGGCGAAGTAGTACTTGCCGGCATCGTCGGGGCCCAGGATGCGCAGCATCAGCGCGGCGAAGGCGGTCTCGATGAGCTTGTTGGCGAGTTGAAGGACGATAGGAGCCAGGCTGTTTTTGGCCACCCGCCTGGCATCGGACTCCTCGATGTCCTCTCGATAGAAGCGACCCCACAGCCAGTAACCCAGCAGCAAGACGAGCACCAACCCGGCCATGAAGCTGACGAATAGCCCCAGCTTGAAGGACATGGGCGAATACTTAAAACGCACTGTCCATCGGCCGGCCGGGAGGGAAACGGCGCGGAAATTGCCGTCAGCGCGGTAAATCCCCAGCTCCTGCTCTTCCCCCTCTCCTGCCCCCTGGGGTCGGCGAAAGGCCTTCCAGCCAGGGAAATAGCTATCGGCCAGGACGAGAAGACCCGGCTCCTCCAGTTCCAGGTCAATGAAGACTTCATTGGGGGTGTAGGAGGTGACGGTTGCAGGGTGCAGGATACAGGACGCAGGATTCTCGCCTCCTGCCTCCTGCCTCTCGCCTCCTGCCTCCTGCCTCTCGCCTCCTGCTCCTTGTCCCTTGTCCCTTGTCCCTTGTCCCTCCAGAATCACATATCGTCTTGGGTCATAAGTTCGCAAGGCCTCTGCTACGTCATCGGTCACAATAGTGCAGTTCGCGGGCAGGGAAAAAGCGCGGGGCATGGCCCCCTCGTTGCGGTAAACCCGCACCTCTCCGTCGTAGACCAGGGTGTACCTGGGGCTCTCGATCTGCTGGGTGGTCAGGACGTATTTGACGTTGAGCAGATCCAACAGTGGTGAGTCCAGGGCCTGGCGGTGGTCGGTGTAGATGGGGGCAATACGATTAAATTGGAGCTCGGTCTGGGCGTAGATGAGGCCCATGTAATCGGTATACTGCCTGGGGATAATGGAATCGTAGCCGCGCACATCGCTGATGTCGTAGAACATGCCCGCGTTGGCGTTGAAGGTTTTTTCACCAGGGGCATTGTAGGTGGTGATGCGGTAGAGGCTCTTGTCCTGCTGGAGAAACTCCACCACCGGCGGCTTGAAATCCAGAAGCCTGGGATCAACCGCTGGATTGAAGCCGTAGCCAAAAACGAAAAGGTCGCAGATCAGCACCAACAGAGCCAGAGGCTTCCACACCTCATACCTGCCCAGGCGAAGGGAGGAACGAGCGAGCAACAACACCGCCCCGCTGGAGGCACAGAATAGTCCAAGAATGAGCAGGTTGCGGAACTGGTAGGAGTAAAACATCCGCCCATCGGCGAAAGCTTCCGGGGCCCTGGCCAGGCTGAGCATCACCCGCTCAGCCAGAGGAATAACGGTGTCTGGCAAGAAAAGGCTGAGGGCCAGGATAGCCACCAGGCCCAGGCCGGCCAGCAGGGCCACCCAGTCCAGCTTGCGAGCAATTCCGAATTCCGAATTCCCAATTTGAGCTTTGAGCTTTGAGCTTTGAGCTTCACAATGATGTACCCCAATCCCTGCCAGCACCGCCACGCTCAGCGTGTAGGGGAATATCCAGCGAAACGGCGAGTGCAACTGCTTGACGCCGGGTAACAGGTAAAAGAGCACGGCATAGAGAGGAGTGCCGAACACAAAGGCCAGGGAGATGCCAGCCAGGCCGGCGAAAATCCAAGTATACTTGTTGCGCCGTCTGATAATCGCGATCAGGGCCAATAGCAAAGGCAAGATGCCGAGGTAGCTGCCCCCTTCAACATAGTTCTTGATCCCCCAATCGGTGTTGCTTATTGGGTTGCCAAAGTAATCCCTGCTCACGTTAAGCACCTGGCGGCTGAAAACATCGAAGTAGCTATGATGGCTGGGGTTGCCGAAGAAATCAGGGACGAGGAAGGCGATGAGGCGGCGAAGGGGGAAAGCCCACCCCACCACCTGCTGGTAACTGGCCGAATCCTGCCGGAAGCTGCTGCTCACCAGCTCGTAGAGTGGGATAAGCTGCACTGCCCCCAAAGCCAGGCCCAGCACGACCATGACCATCAACCAAAAAATGGCCCGCCCGATTGCTGATTTGCTGATTTGCCGATTTGCCGATTTGCTGATTTGCAAGAGTCTGATGGCGGCATAGAAGGCCACGACCAGCAACACGTAGTAGGAGATCTCTATGTGGCCGGCTAAAAGTTGCAGGCCGAGGGCAACGGCGCCAACGACAACGTAGACAAGTCCAAAATCCAAAGTCCAAAATCCAGAGCCCATTTGGGATTTGAGCTTTGGGATTTGAGCTTTGGGATTTGAGCTTTGAGCTTTTTGGATAATCAGCTCGATCATCGCCAGAAGCAGGGGAAGCCAGGCGGCAGCAGCGATGATCATGGTGAAGACCACGCTGACGATCATGAACGCGCTGAACATGTAGGTGATAGCGGTCACAGTAGCTCCCAGGCGACCCAGGCCGATGACCCGAGCGTAGATGAAAGCAAACAGGCCGGCCAGGAAGAGCTGAAGGACGGTGAAATAGCCGTAGGCGTGAGCGATGGGTAAAACGTAGAAGAGCACGCTGAAGGGGTATAGCGCCGAGTGTTGGCCTGCGGCCAGAAAGGGCAGGCCAGCAAAGATGTGGGGGTTCCAAAGAGGAATCTGGCGGGCCTTAATGGACTGAACGATGAAACGCTTCCAGACGTAGTTCTGCAGGATCAGGTCGCTCAAGAGTTCATTGTGGGGCACGGAGATGCCGAACTCATCGGCAAAGGAGCGCCAGGGCTCAAAGGCGAAAAGGTTGTCGGCAGGTAGGAGGGTTTTGCCGCCGAAGATAACCGGCCAGAAGAAAACGGCCGCGAGACCAAACAAACTGATCACTATGCTAAGAGTTGAGAGCCTGCTTCTATACATCATTGGAACATCAGCGTCAACTTAAGCTCCGAGCCCCGTCTCCGGGGCGGCCCGAGGACGGGCCTTCGAGCCTTAAGTCTACGGGAACGATCGTTTGAAGTTTGAGGTTTGAGATTTGAAGTTTCCAACCGATTATACTATGGTGTAGGCAAAAGGTCAACAAACCTGGGGCCGAGAACCAGCTTCATGGATCCGAGGACCGAGCAAGCTGGCCACCGCCCGCTCATCGCTACTGTTTCGTATCCGGCGAGAGCCCGCGCCTGCAACATATAGGGTTTCTTAATGAATTGAATCTACGACAAGTAGTGGTCATCGTGAGGCATGCCTGTTAGTCCGCCGGGGATTCCCGCATAGTTGCCTTAAAAAGGGTAATGCGCTATAATATATCCGTCTACAGCTCTCCCTCTTTGACCAAACTCTTCCGGTCCATTTCCGCCCTCTTGCTGCATACCGTTGCCGACCAAAGCTCGTGGGGAATATCTCAGTAGCCGCATAGGACAAAGCAATGGCTGCAAGCATTTTGCTCATCGAAAAAGCTAAGTCCCCCATAGATTGGATTTTCCAAAGTCTGGAGAAGAAGGGGTACACCGTATCATTGGCTCGTGGCAAGCAAAAAGCCATCCAACAGGCGACTTCCGAGACGCCCGATCTAATTATATTGAACGCTACATCCCCCCAGGTAGATGGACCAAAAATCTGCCACACCTTGCACGAGAAAGTCGGAGAGATTCCCATTATTTTGATCCTGGCCGCGGGAGAGAGAGACGATGATGTGGTGGGAGCTACGGTTATCCTGATTCCCCCTTTCACCCCTCGAAAGTTGTTCAACCGCATCAAGTGGGTCTTGACGAGCGGCACGGGAAAGATCATGCAGGCAGGAGGGCTAGCGCTAAAATTGGGGACGCACTGTGTTGACAATGGGTGCAAAGAGTGGAGATTGACTCCCAAGGAGTTCGAGCTGTTAAAAGTGTTTATGCGCAGCCCAGGGAGAGTGTTGAGTCGCAAATTCTTGATGAAGAAGGTCTGGAAAACCGATTACATGGGCGATACCAGAACCCTGGATGTCCATATCCGCTGGCTGCGAGAAAAGATAGAGGAAAACCCGAGCTCGCCGACTTATTTGCGCACAGTGCGCGGGGTGGGCTATCGCTTCGATATACCGGAGGAAGCAAACGAAGAAACTGAACGTAAAACGTGAAACGTGAGATGAACCGCCACCAAAGGATTTGCCAGTCCAACGAGCTAGGGTCCCCTGATACCCTGGCTTGTTTGCTTAAGAGCCTCTTTCGTGCTACAATAGTATATTGCCGAAGAATATATCTCGTAAAAGGTGCCAGGCACTTCCGAAAAAGCTATCTACTCCAATGCCGAAGGCAATTTGAAAACCACTTTTGCCGTGAAATCTGCGGTGAAAGTGCCTGGCACCTGAACGCTTACTCTGGCAATTGAGGTCGGAGAATGGCTCAAGATAAGCTCATCGTGCAAGGCGCGCGAGAGCACAATCTCAAGAACATAACGGTGGAGATGCCCCGCAACAAGCTCATCGTCATCACCGGCATCTCAGGGTCGGGCAAGTCGAGCCTGGCCTTCGATACTATCTACGCCGAGGGACAACGCCGCTACGTGGAGTCCCTCTCGGCCTACGCTCGCCAGTTCCTGGGCCAGATGGAGAAGCCCGACGTGGATCAAATCGAGGGCCTCTCCCCGGCCATCAGCATTGATCAGCGCGGGGCCAGCCACAACCCTCGTTCCACCGTGGGCACAGTGACCGAAATCTACGATTACTTGCGCCTCCTCTACGCCCGTATCGGGGTGCCCCACTGCCCCCAGTGCGGGCGGGAGATCAGTCGGCAGACGGCGGAACAGATGGTGGACGCCATCATCAACCTGCCCGAGGGCAGCCGCATCATGATCCTGGCTCCGCTGATCAAGGACCGCAAGGGCCACCACAGGGGAATCTTCGAGGACGTGCGCAAGGCGGGCTACGTGCGGGTGCGAGTGGATGGCGAAGTGCGCGAGGTGGACGAGCAGATCGAGCTGGACCGCTACAAGATGCATACCATCGAGGTGGTCGTTGATCGGCTGGTCATTCCCCACGTAGATGACCTGGCTGACTTTCGCTCCCGGCTGACCGAATCGGTGGAGATGGCGCTGCAACTGGGCGAAGGGGTGGTCATCGTCCACAATCTCTCTGCCGAGCCCTCCGCCCCCCCCCAATTAGGGGGGGAGACAGCAGACCTGCTCTTCTCTGAGCACTTCGCCTGCATCCACTGCGGAGTCAGTCTGGCGGAGATCGAGCCCCGCACCTTTTCCTTCAACAGCCCCCACGGGGCCTGCCCGGAGTGCCAGGGACTGGGAACTAAACTGGCTATTGACCCCGACCTGGTCATCCCTAACCCCGACCTCTCCCTGCGGGACGGGGCCATCCAGCCCTGGCAGAGCAGCGGAAAAGATGACGGCTACTACTCTCAGCTTCTACAGGCGGTGGCCGAGCATTATGACATTCCCATGAACGTGCCGGTGCGAGAGCTTTCCCGGAGCCAATTGCACGTGATACTCTACGGCAGCGGGCAGGAGCGCATTGCGGTGCGCTACCGCAACCGCGAGGGGCGGCGTTGGCAGTACGAGACTACCTTCGAGGGGGTGATCCCCAACCTGTGGCGGCGCTACAACGAGACCACCTCGGACTACGTGCAATACAAAATCTCCGGCTACATGACCCATACCCCCTGCTTGGCCTGCCAGGGCAAGCGATTGCGTCCCGAAGCCCTGGCCATCACCGTGGCCGGGAGGAATATCGCCGAGGTGACAGAGATGTCGGTGGCCGAGGCCAAGCGGTTCTTCGAGGAACTGCCCAACCACCTCACCGAGCGCCAGCGGATCATCAGCCAGAGGATTCTGAAAGAGATCAAGGCGCGCCTGAGCTTCATGGAGAACGTGGGCCTGGACTATTTGACTTTGAACCGCACGGCAGTGACCCTGGCGGGTGGGGAGGCCCAACGCATCCGCCTGGCCACCCAGATCGGCTCTCAGTTGATGGGGGTGCTCTACATCCTGGACGAGCCCTCCATCGGGCTGCACCAGCGGGACAATGCCCGCCTCATCCGCACCCTGAAGGGGATGCGCGATCTGGGCAACACGGTTCTGATCGTGGAGCACGACGAAGCGGCTATCCGCGCCGCCGATTTCATCGTTGATCTGGGGCCTGGGGCCGGCGAGCACGGTGGGGAGGTGGTGGTAACAGGCACGCTAGAGGACGTCATGGCCTGCCCTCAATCCATCACCGGCGACTACCTGGCTGGCCGCCGGCGCATCCCTATCCCCGACCATCGCCGGAACGGCAACGGCAGGGAGATCGTCATCAAAGGGGCAGCGGAGCACAACCTGAAGAGCATAGACGCGCACATCCCGTTGGGGAAATTCGTCTGCATCACCGGGGTCTCGGGGTCTGGCAAGAGCACCCTTCTGGTGGAGATCCTCTACAGGAGATTAGCCCAGGTGTTGCAACACAGTCGGGACAAACCCGGCCGCCATGATGCCGTGTTGGGGGTGGAGAACATTGATAAAGCCATCAATATTGATCAGTCTCCCATCGGCCGCACGCCCCGCTCCAACCCGGCCACCTACACCAACGTCCTCACCTACATCCGTGAGCTGTTCGCCGAATTGCCCGAGTCCAAAGTGCGGGGCTACGCGCCGGGGCGCTTCTCCTTCAACGTCAGGGGGGGGCGCTGCGAGGCCTGTCAGGGACAGGGGACGGTCAGGATCGAGATGCAATTCCTGCCCGACATCTACATCGCTTGCGATGTCTGCAAAGGAAAGCGCTACAACCGCGAGACCTTGCAGGTGCGCTACAAGGGGAAGAACATCGCCGAGGTGTTGGACATGACCGTCGAGGAGGCCATGGAGTTCTTCGGCAGCATCCCCAGGATCAAGCACAAGCTCAAGACCCTCTACGACGTGGGCCTGGGTTACATCAGGCTGGGCCAGCCAGCTCCCACGTTGTCGGGGGGCGAGGCCCAACGGGTGAAGCTATCGCGGGAGCTCTCCAGGAAGGCCACCGGTTGCACGCTGTACGTGCTGGACGAGCCCAGCGTGGGGCTTCACGCCGCCGACGTGGACAAGCTGCTGAAGGTCCTCCATCGCCTGGTGGACAGGGGCAATACCGTGGTCATCATCGAGCACCACCCCGACATCATCAAAGTGGCCGACTGGATCATTGACCTGGGCCCCGAGGGTGGCGACGCCGGTGGGGAGGTCGTGGCCGAGGGCACTCCTGAGCAGGTGGCGGAAGTGGAGGAGTCGTACACAGGGCAATTGTTGAAACGAGTGTTGAGCGAGAAAGACCTTAAGCATTAAGACCAGGAGGTAATGGCGATGACATTAGCAAGCCGGGTAATGGAAAGGTACCCTCTCCGAATTGAAGCGGATAAGCTCCGCCGGGCCTTGACAGACATCGAAATGCAAGCTCGAACGTATGAAAACATTATCAAAGAGTTTGAGAATGAGCACGGATGTGACCTGGAAACCTTTGAGTGGAGGATGCAAAAAGGAGAGATACCTGAGCATCCCTCTTGGGAGACCTCAATAGAATGGGGTGTAGCGACCGATGAACTGGAGAAGCTGCGAGTGATGAAAGAGGCCCTGGGATGGACCCTCAACTTCTTGAGTTAGCGCCTCTTTTCGAGAGAGAATGCATCCATGTTATATCGTCGGAAAGATTGCCCACCAAGGTCAGATTTACCCTGGAAGGCGGTTATAAGTTCGATCTTTTCTATCGCTCGAAGACCGGCGGCTACTCTTACACCTTGTTTAAGGGCAGGCAGAGAGTCATTGGTTGGGACAACGCTCCTCACCATAGAGAACTGGACAACTTCCCCCATCATTTTCATCCAGAGCAGGGCGCACCCCATTCCTTCGTCGCTGACCAACATCCCAAGGCGGGACATTGTGATTGTGGCTCGCGAGGTTAACAAATTCTTGGCAGAACGACTACCTCCTGATATGGAACTGTAGGATGGTTCCTTGCCCACCTTTGCTGCACCCAGATGCCAGGAGAAAGAGCCGAGGAGGAACAAAATATGCAAGTGATCATCAACCAATCGTGGCTCGAACTCGCCGAGGGCGACATCACAAAGCAGGATACCGAGGCCATCGTGAACGCGGCCAACCCAAGCCTGCTGGGCGGAGGCGGTGTAGATGGGGCCATTTTTCGCGCGGCGGGGCCGGAGCTGCTGGAGGAATGCCGCACCCTGGGCGGCTGCAAGACGGGCGACGCCAGGATCACCAAAGGCTACCGGCTCAAGGCGAAGCACGTTATCCACACCGTAGGGCCGGTCTACTACCGCGACGGCGAGCGGGCGCCGGAGCTGCTGGCCAGCGCTTACCGCCGCAGCCTGGAGGTGGCTTCGGAGAACAACGTTCGCTCAGTCTCCTTTCCCTCCATCAGCACCGGCGCCTACGGCTACCCCATCGAAGAGGCCGCCCCCATCGCCCTGCGGACGGTCATCAGCTATCTCGAGTCGCGCACCGACATCGAGCTGGTGCGCTTCGTTCTGTTTGGTCACAGCGCTTATCAGGTCTACGAGAAGGCGCTCAAAGCAAGGGAGCAAGGAACAAGGGAGCAGGGGGGCAAGGGAGCAGGGGAGCAACCGTCCGGAATCCGAAACCTGCCCTGAGCCAAAGCCCTGAGGAAAGCGAAGGGGTAGCCAAAGGGTCCGAAATGCGAAATACGAAATACGAAATACGAAATACGAAATACGACGTCATCATCGTCGGCGCCGGGCCGGCGGGGATTTTCACCGCTTTGGAGCTATCTAAACACGCGAAGCTGGACATCCTGATGTTGGAAAAAGGCTCCGACATCGAAAAGCGGCATTGCCCGGCTCGGGAGCTTGGCAAGGGCTGCGCCCAGTGCAACCCCTGCCGGCTCCTGTGCGGCTGGGGAGGGGCTGGCGCTTTCTCAGACGGCAAGCTGACCCTCTCGCCAGCGGTGGGTGGACACCTGGCAGAATTGCTGGGTAACGAGGAAACGAGCGCCCTGATTAGAGAAGTTGATGAGACTTTCGCCAAATTCGGCGCGACGGGGCCCGTTTACGGCACCAACGCCGACGACATCGAGCGACTGGAGAAACGCGCGGCCCTGGCGGGGCTAAGGCTCATCTCTGTCCCCATCCGCCATCTGGGTACGGAGCGAAGCGGCGAGATTCTGACGGCCATGCGGGACGAGCTGTCGGGCCGTGGAGTGGAGATCAGAACCAAAACCAAAGTCTCCAGAATCCTGGTCGAGAACTGGCAGGCGGCAGGGGTAGAGACGGCCAAGGGAGAGGTCATCGAGGGCAAATACGTGGTGGTGGCTCCTGGGCGGGAGGGGGCATCCTGGCTGAAGGAAGTGTCCCAACAGTTGAACCTGTCCCTCAGCCGCAACCCCGTTGACCTGGGCGTGCGGGTGGAGCTGCCGGCCCAGGTGCTGGCCCCCATCACCGATCTGGTGTACGAGCCCAAGCTGCATTACTACTCCCGCGCCTTTGATGATTTCGTGCGCTCGTTCTGCGTCTGCCCTTACGGTGAGGTAGTAACTGAGTACGCCGATGAAGTGATGACCGTCAATGGCCACAGCTATGCCAACCGCAGGACTGAGAACACCAACTTCGCCATTTTGGTGAGCAAGACCTTCACCGAGCCTTTCAAGGAGCCCATCGCTTACGGTAAGTACATCGCCAGTCTGGCCAACTTGCTGAGCGATGGTGTCATCGTGCAGAGGCTGGGCGACCTGCAGCAGGGACGGCGCTCGACGCCTGAGCGACTGGCCCGTAGCCTCGTCATCCCTACTCTGAGAGATGCCACTCCTGGCGACCTGAACCTGGTGCTGCCCTATCGCTACGTAGTTAATATCCTGGAAATGCTGGAGGCCCTGGACAAGTTGGCTCCCGGCGTCAACTCGCGCCACACTCTACTCTACGGCGTGGAGGTCAAGTTCTACTCGTCCAGGCTCGAGCTGAGCAAGTCCCTGGAGACCGAGGTAGAGAACCTCTTCGCCGCCGGCGACGGGGCGGGCGTGACCCGGGGCCTGGTACAGGCCTCCGCCGCGGGGTTGGTGGTGGCGCGGGAGATCCTGGCTAGAGGATGAAAAGTCAAACTCCAAACCTCAAACTCCAAACTTCAAAGGAGTCCATAGTCGCCAAGCTGCGGGGAAGGCTTAAGCTTGACCAGCAGACCGCCGAAGAAATCCTGGAATCTCCGGAGATCGAATATGAGCTCTCCGATATTCCGGGGAGAGAGCTTAGGCAACTCACAAAGGCTCGCAGTGGATCGCCAGATCCGCTGCCTGCCGGATCTGGCGCTTGTCCTGAGCCTGCCGAAGGGATCCAGCAGAAGCGGGTTGTGATGTGAGATGGAACATTACCACATCTGGAGTATTGGTTGTCAAATGAACACCGCCGACTCGCAGCGAGCGGCAGAGGGCCTGGAACGCCTGGGCTACCGCTGGACGAAGCGGGCCGAAGAGGCTGACCTCATCGTGCTCAACACCTGCGTAGTCCGTCAGAGCGCGGAGGACAAGGTGCTGGGCCGCCTCAGTTCCCTAAAGCCCCTCAAGAAAAAGCGCCCCGAAGCCCTCATCGCCGTGATGGGCTGCCTCGTAGACGACGTCCCCGCTCTAAGACAGAACTTCCCCTACGTGGATGCCTTCTTAAAACCCTCGGACGTGGAAGGACTTCTGGAGTTTGTCCAGAGCCGTCACCTAGCTTCACGTTTCACGTTTCACGTTTCACGTTTGACGTTTGACGTTTCACGTTTCACGTCTCCAGTATCCTGCTACGTTCCCATCATCCAGGGCTGTGACCGTTTCTGCACCTACTGCATCGTCCGGCTGCGGCGAGGGCGGGAGCGAAGCCGACCACTGGACAAAATCGTGGAAGAGGTGGATCGTCTGGTGAAACACGGGGCGCGAGAAGTAACCCTGC
>Ga0194127_10006383_pt1 | contig 13418 bp, 14 predicted proteins | sample TA2KigC100mmetaG_FD_148624 | JGI IMG/M metagenome (GOLD analysis project Ga0194127, IMG submission 148624) | Freshwater microbial communities from Lake Tanganyika, Tanzania - TA2015036 Kigoma Deep Cast 100m | ecosystem: Environmental > Aquatic > Freshwater > Lake | place: Tanzania: Lake...
TGAATATTGCCATAGTATTTTTAAAGCGAAAAAAAATATTATGAGGGATTTATGATAACGAATTATCTAATACATTACATCCATTTGATATAAGAAGTTCAACAACATCCGGATCAAACTGAGTGTTCGAATACTTCCGTAGTTCTTTCTTTGCAATGGACGGGTCGCTGGCCTTGCGGTAAGGACGTTCTGACAGCAAGGCGTCGTACGCATCCGCCACGGCAACAATCCTTGCTTCCAGGGGAATAGATGTGCCTTTTAGTTTATAGGGATATCCGTTGCCATCGAAATGTTCATGATGGTAGCGAACAATGTGCATAACCGTATCATTTTTTATAATAGGCGTCAGTATTTTTTCTCCGATGGCGACATGTGTTTTGATATGTTCGTGTTCTTCTTTTGATAATTTTTCGCGTTTATTCAATACGGATTCTCTAATTCCTATTTTTCCGATGTCGTGCAATAAACTTCCCAGTTTTACATCTTCTATATATTTTTGCGGGAAATCCATTTTTTTACAAATGTATGTGGCGTAATCGGTAACTCTGCGTGTATGGCCTTCCGTATACTTGTCCTTTACTTCAAGTGCGAAAACAAGAGATTTTATGGAGTCCAGAAATAAGTTTTGTATGTCTTTTGTTTGCTCGGCGACTTTCTGTTCAAGCGTAAGATTCCATTGTTTGAGTTCTGCGTTTTGTGATTGTGTGAGGTTGTTGAGGCGTTCTATTTCTCTTTGCAGATTGTAATACTCTATTCCTTGTTTTATCGTGTTCTGGAGTTCAATATTATTCCATGGTTTTGTAATGAATTTATAGACTTCTCCGTCGTTTATTGCCTTTATTGCAAGGTCAACGTCGGCGTATCCTGTCAGCATGATGCGTATCGTTTCCGGTGAAATTTTTTTGACCTCATTCAGAAATTTTATGCCGGTCATTCCCGGCATTCTGTGATCGGACACAACCATGTGGATATCTTCCTCTTTAACGATTTCCAGTCCGTCATTTCCGCTTTTTGCAAAAATCATCCGGTATCCTTCTTCTTCAAGAAGTCTTTCCATTGCATGGAGGATGTTTTCTTCATCATCAACAATGAGTATGGTATTTTGATTCATCCTAAAAAGTCCTCTTCATTAAAAATATATGACTATACATTGGAGTAGAGTGATTATTGTATTCAAAAAAGAAGTAAAAATTATACCGTATCAATAGGTAATTTTATAGTAAAAGTTGTTCCTTCGTTTACTTTGCTATTGACCTCGATTGCGCCATGGTGATTTTTAATAATATTGTAAGCGATAGAAAGTCCCAAACCAGTGCCTTTTCCCACCTCTTTCGTGGTAAAGAAAGGCTCGAAGATTTTAGAGATATATTGCGCTGGAATGCCGATGCCATTGTCTGTAATCTCTATAAATATTGTATTCTCCTTTTTACCCGTATGCAATCGTATTTCGCCATAATCTGTTATCGATTGCACCGCGTTAATAATAATATTCATGAAAACCTGCCCCAATTGATATCTGTTGCATCGTATGTGGGGAATGTCCCCGAAAAGCGTTATCAGATTTGCTTTATATTTGATTTCGTTGTGTATTATGTTAAGGGTATTTTTAATTTCCGCGTTAATATCAACCATTTCAAATTCATCGTTTCCCCTGTAGCTGAAGGTACGCAAAGCGCCTACAATTTTTTTTATTCTGTTTGTGCCTTCCAGCGATTCAAGAACCCCATCCTCCATTTGTTTGATTATTTTGTTATGGTTAATATTGGTACCGGTGGCATCAGGGGTTTCGGTTGCAAAATCTTTTGCTGGTAATTTCATTTCTGAAATCCATTTTTTAAAGGTATGCAATTTTTGCTGCATTAGTTCCAGATTGGACGATATGAAGCCTACAGGGTTATTGATTTCATGGGCAATGCCTGCTGCTAATTGCCCAATGGAAGCCATTTTTTCCGATTGGAATAATTGCAGTTGGGTGTTTTTTAATTCTTCATAGAGGGTTTTGAGTTTTTTATTTGATTCTTCCAGTTTTTGTTTTTCTTCCAAAATACTCTGCTCTAATAATTTCCTTTTTGTGATATTGCGGAAATGCGGTTGTATGCCGAATTGGGTTCGGTTTAAATCCAATTCGCAAATGACGATATTTCCGTCTTTTCCCAATACGCCAACTTCAAACGTAGGGTATTTTTCGCCGTATTTCATCATCCATGTTTCTTGTAAGGCATATTCAACCTGTTGAATGTCATTTTTTTGAATAATGTCGGTAATGTTTTTTTGAAGCAAATCTTCGTGTGAATAGCCAAGCAATTCGGAGACCCTGGCGTTCATATTATTGATTTTATTTCCTTCTTTTAACGTAACCATGGGATCGTTTGCCGCATCAAACAGATTGCGCAGTTCATCCCGTGTCGTCATTAACTCGGAGTTCATACGATTAAAGTCGCTTGTGAGTTTTCCAATTTCATCTCCGGAGGTTACCTGTACCTGTTTGCCCATGATTCCTCGCGATACATTGCCTATTGCTGTCATCAAAAGTGTGATAGGGTTGATTATGTTTTTAGAGATGAAGAAAGCAAGCGCCGAAATTATTGCAGCGCTGATTGTGATGATAATAATGGAATAATTTCTTATTCGATATACCGGTTCAAGCGCTTCCGAGAGGTCTGTCTCAACCAATAATAGCCAATCCATGGATGGTATTTGCTTTGATACTCCAATAACGGCGATATTTCGATAATCAGAATAAATTCCCATCATTACATTTTTCTCCGTATCCATAACATGAACAGGCAAAGTATCGACTTTCTGATTTAATTGAACGCTTTCCGTGAACCGTGATGACGTCAACATGAGCCTGTTCTTGTTTACCAGATATGCCTCGCTCGTTTTGCCTCTGCGGGTGAGGGTAACAAGTTCAGTAGGGGGCCTTATTGTATAATGTATCGAATAGGGGATGGCTGAAGACTCAGAGGCTTGAGGCGTAACGCTGGTTTCTTTTTCTGACGAAGAATCCTGTATTTCTTGCATATTTCCCACGGTAATAGTATCAAGTTCCGAAGCGAGTATGCGGATGCCGATCATCCCTAAAAAATTATTTGTGTCTTTGTGAATAACGGAAGAGTAGAAAATCAGACTGCATTCTCCGGTAAGATCACAAAAATACGCATCCTTTACGAAGGTATTTCCTTTTTTCGATAATGTATTAAGGTCGTCGGACATATCCGCGCCGACGCGCAGTGTGTCGCTGGAAGCGATCACGATGCCAAGGGGATTTATTATAAATGTTTCTCTGAATTTTTGTTCGAGGCCGGTTTTGTATTTCAGGTATTTGCTCAATTCTTCGGAAAGAGGCCTTTTTTCCGGAGTATTGGATATTTTTTCAAGATGATCGCGTATAAAACCGTCAGATGAATAGTGCTTCGCCGAATTGACACCAGTAATGAGAAATATGTTGATGTGTTCGGTGAGGGCGGCGCCTATCAGTGAAAGTTCGTTAAACAGTTCTGTTTCAAGCAATTTTTTGCTGTGGAGATAGTTAATGTAGCATAAGATAACGGCAGGAATAAGGGAAAGACTTACGAAATAAAACAGCAATTTTCTCCCTAAAATACCAAGTACGTTTTTCATAAAAAGACCTTAACCTGTTATTAAGGGGACCGACGAAGAGAAATATCCGAATACCATGCCTCTACCTTTCCGTGAGTCCGGTCGGCATTGGTTTGAAGTCCGACATAAATAATGCCGGGGGGTTCTTCGCCGTATTCGCGTAAATAATCCTGATAGTGATTTATGCTGTAATTAAGCCATTTACCCGTCTCTGACTCTCCGCTCTGGACAATAATTATCCTTGCTCTGGACTCGCAGGGGCTTTTATATCTCTCCCCGACAGGAATGTTGTTTCCGAATGCGTAGATCAGTATTTTGTAGTTATAGGGTATGGAGAGAAATGTTTTTCCGTATACAATACACACAGCCGCGGGATAATCATCACCGCCTGCTTCCTTTTCCCTGCTTTCGGGCAATATGTTTGATACCTTCCATCTCCAGTTTAAAAAAGGATATTCCACGGGGTTAATACGCACGGGGCGGAATATAATTGTGCCGCTGTCGTTGGCGTTTACATGCAGAACACCTTTTCCCTCCATCTCAATCAATTCCGGCATAAACCGGTTGCGTATTTCCCTGCAAATGCCCTTGTGGCTTTTCCACCCTATAGGCTCGCCTTTTTCAAATTCCTGTTTTGTGAAGGATGTTACCGGGAAAGAATCTTGCTTTGCCATTTCTGAACTATAGGCTGTTAAAGAAAAGAGTGCTGTAATTATATATATACTGCAAACACCATATTTTATCATAAAAGGCAACATTATTCATTTGGGTAATGAATTTATTGGGGAGCATTCCCAATTTTTTGTAAAATGTGGAGGTATTATGCGGGGGATAAACCACCCGCGCTACGACACATATTGCATGGTAGCGCCGATCCTTTATGGTCGGCTTTATTTTGATTTACAAAAAATTGGGAATGCTCCCATTTATTGCAAGCTGTAGACAACAAAATTATACCTTGTTGGATAGCCCGGTTCTATAATTTTTTTAATTTTAAAATAAGAGGAAGTATCTTCTTGAAAATACATTGGGAAATAGTGATAATTCTTTAAAAAATATCGTTATGCGAGGTACAGTTATTTGTGCAAAAAAAATATATTTTTCTTATTACTATTGTTTTTCCTGCTTGTCCGCAATGTCTCGGGTGCGGATGCGATCATTGGCGGTGAGACAGTGTATGTTGTGAAAAAAGGGGACACTCTGGAGCGAATCGGCGCCAAATTCGGGGTAAACTGGAAAAATGTTGCGCGAAAGAACAATATAGATCTGAAGAAATTTCTCAGGATAGGACAGAAACTTAAGATAAATAACCGCAAAATAGTTCCTCTTGTGCTGAAGGAAGGAATAGTGATAAATATTCCTGACCGCATGCTCTATTTTTTCAAAAAAGGCAAACCTGAGATGGTTTTTCCCGTGGGATTGGGAATGCCATCATGGAACGGGATGACACGCTGGCGAACACCGGTGGGAAAGTTTAAAGTTACCCAAAAGGCAAAAAATCCGACATGGTATGTTCCCGAATCCATTCAGCAAAAGATGAAAATGCAGGGAGACGAGATAAAAATTGCCGTTCCGCCCGGCAAGGAAAATCCTCTTGGAAGATATGCGGTAAAAACCACATTTCATGGGATTCTTATCCATGAGACTATTTATCCTGCAAGTGTGTATCAGTTCAGAAGTCACGGCTGTATTCGGGTGCTTCCGGAACACATGGAGAATTTTTTTGAGAGAATAAAAATAAATGCACAGGGAGAAATTATCTATAGGCCGGTCAAGGTAGCTGTTTCTGAAAAAGGGAGGGTATTTCTTGAGGCTCATAAGGATGTTTACGAAAGAATTGGAGATCTGCGGACAGAAGCGAAGAAAATGATAAAAGAGAAAAAACTTCTCCACAAAGTAAATTGGCAGAAGGTAGAAAAAGTGGTGAATGAGAAATCGGGTGTGGCAGAGGATGTTTCATTATGATTATTTAAGGAGGAATCTCTATGTCTGTATTTGACAATAGTGAATATGACAATCATGAGCAAGTTCTGTTTTGCCGTGATGTAGCGTCGGATCTGTTTGCCATTATTGCCATCCATGACACCACCTTGGGGCCTGCTGCCGGGGGATGCCGAATGTGGCCCTATGCTACCGTTGGTGATGCGGCGTTTGATGTGCTTCGGCTTTCCCGGGCAATGAGTTATAAGAATGCCCTCGCCGGTTTGCCTCTGGGAGGAGGGAAGGCGGTTATCATAGGCGATCCGTTTAAAGATAAGAGCGAGAAACTCCTTACGTCTTTTGCCCGGTTTATCCAGCGGTTGGGCGGTCAATATTACACGGCAGAAGACATCGGCATTGGCGTTAAGGACGTGGAAATTTTTGCGAGGGTGTGTGATTATGTTTTCGGTTTGACGAAAACGGGTGATCCTTCCCCTTTTACTGCACTTGGATGTCTCCATGGCATGAGGGCTGCTGTAAAACATAAGTTTGGCCGGGACACTCTCAAAGGATTTACGGTGGCGGTGCAGGGGGTTGGCAAGGTAGGTCAATTTGTTTGTAAATATTTGTACGAAGCCGGAGCAAGATGTATTGTTGCCGATGTGAATTCCGAAGCCGTTGCCCATGTAGTGGAAAACTATGGGGCAAAGGCAGTTGCCTCCGGGGAAATTTATTCGCAGGAGGCTGATATATTTTCTCCGTGCGCAATGGGAGGCGTGCTGAACGACAACACCATTCCCCAGCTAAAAGCCGGCATTGTCGCAGGCGCTGCCAACAATCAGCTTGCTGAAGCGCGCCACGGCAAAATGCTCCATGACAGGGGTATTCTCTACGCGCCGGATTATGTAATTAACGCGGGCGGCATGCTCAATGCATCGGGAGATATTTTTGGACACTATGATGTAAATGAGGTAAAGAAACGGATATCCGGGCTATACGATGCCGCTCTGAGGATTTTTGAAACAGCGCAGCAAGAGGGGAGACTCACCTCCGAGGTTGCCGATGACCTTGCCCGGCAGAAGATTGCAGCGGGAAAAACCAGGAAACATGATGAAATACGATTTTGATCGTGTTATATCGCGCAAAAACACCGATTGCGCAAAATGGGATGGGGCTTTGTCGCTTTTCGGAGATGCGGATGTAATTCCCATGTGGGTTGCCGATATGGACATTCCCATAGCAAAACCCATTACCGACGCCATTAAAAAGAGGGCCGACCACGAGATATATGGCTATTCGCTTCCAAATCCAAAATCCGTGGTGGATGCAATTGTAACCAGAATGCAAAAACGATATGGATGGAGGGTAAGACCGGAATGGATTATTTTTACTCCCGGAATCGTACCCGCATTGTACGCCGCTGTTAAGGCATACACCCACCCCGGCGACGAGGTTATTCTTCAGTCCCCCGTGTACCATCCCTTCTGGCATGCCATTAAAAATAACGGATGCCATGTGGTGAATAACCAGCTTGTTTTCCATAATGGGAGGTATGAGATGGATTTCGTTCATCTTGAGTCCTCATTTGCGATCAGGCATGGAAGACCGCCAACACCGCATCGTGTGAGAGTGATGATTTTGTGCAGTCCACATAATCCTGTCGGAAGGGTATGGAACAAGGAGGAATTAATCAGGGCGGGAGAAATGGTGATACGGCATAATGCAATACTTGTTTCGGACGAAGTGCACAGTGAGCTGCTTTACCATGGAATTACCCATATACCATTTGCAACAATATCGGAAGAATTTGAACAGCATTCCATAACGTGCATATCGCCCGGCAAGGCGTTTAATCTTGCCGGACTTGAAGCTTCTGCCAATATTATTCCCAATCCCGGATTACGCAAACAATTTCAGGAGGCAAGAAAGGGGATTCTGCCGGGAATAAATGTATTTGGGTTTGTTGCCATGGAGGCGGCATACAGATATGGAGATGAATGGCTGGAGCAGTTTCTTGTGTATTTGCAGGGAAATTATGAATTCCTGTTTGATTACTTTGAAAAAAATATACCAAAAATAAAGATAATACCGCCGGAAGGCACATATCTTGTATGGCTCGATTGCAGGGCATTAGGGTTTGATCCTGTAAGCCTCAGGAGTTTTATGGCAAAAGAAGCGAAGGTTGGCCTTGATGAAGGATATCTGTTCGGGCCTGGCGGAGAGGGTTTTATGAGGATGAATATTGCGTGTCCCCGTTCTGTAATAGCGGAGGCGCTCAAGAGGATAGAAAATGCGGTGAAGAATTTGTAAAACTGTTTTTACATTTCAAAAATCTGATTTGATTAATTATTATGAATGATTTGGAATCTATTGCACTCATTATAGACATTGTAATAATCATATCAGCTTCGTTTTTATTTGGCATCTTCGCCCATAAACTGAAGCAATCGGTTATCCTCGCATACATCGGGGTAGGCATTCTTGTGGGGTCTTATGGTTTTGGCTTAATACACAAGGTAGGAGAAGTGCATTCCCTTGCCGAAATCGGCGTGCCTTGCTTATGTTCATCATCGGAATAGAGTTCAAATTCTCCAGGATAGGAAGCATCTGGAAGGTTATTATTTTTGGCGGCATATTTCAAATTGTATGCATGATTGCTTCAGGATATGTGCTGTCACGATTCATGGGCTACTCACTATTAAATTCTCTCCTTCTGGGAATGATTGGCTCCATCAGCAGCACAATGATTGTTGTAAAAATTCTCACGGAACGGAGAGAACTGGAGCAGTTGCACAGCAGAATCATGATCGGATTGCTCATCGTGCAGGATTTAGCAGTGGTGATCATGGTATGCTTTATCATCAACTTTGAATCTATAATGAGCGGAAATATTGTTAATTTCACGAAAGTGCCCGGCATGAGCATATTGACAGTCACCGCCATAATATTTATTGGCAGAAAACTTTTGCCGAAGGGTTAAAAGACTTATATGATATTATTGTCATAGAAAACGATGTAAAGAAATTGGATACATTAAAAAGCAAGGGATATCGTTATTTGTTCGGAGACGCAATGAATCATCACTTGCTGATCAAGGCACATCTTTCCACTGCCAAATTTCTGGTGATCACCATTCTCGATACACAAACAAAAAAGATTGCCACCAGATACGCAAAAGTATATAACCCGGAAATTGTAGTCATTGCAGGCGCTAAAAATGAAACTGAAAGAGACGAATTACAGCAGATCGGGGTAAATTATACGATTCTTCCCAAATCGTTAGAAGCAATAGAAATCATCGGCAAAATTATTGTGTAGTGTTTCGGAATTCATAAAAAACTACCTCCGGGAAAAAAGAAAACAGAATAATACGGAATAAAACCACGGCAAGATTATGCCGCCTTGGTGTAACAGGATATTTATTGACAAATATTTTATATCTTGTAGTATGGCACGAAAGCTATATCGTCGCAATAATCATGTAACTCACTTACACAATGCATTGTATTAACAAACATTACAGTACTTTAATTACTATCATTATTGCTATTTTATGATTTTCAGGCAACTTAACACCACTTCCTGTAAAACCTATCTTATCGGATCTGAAACGACAAATGAATCAATCTTAATCGACCCTGTATTGTTGCACGTAAACGAATACGCCTCATTTATCAAAAATTCAAAATTGAAACTCACCGGCGTAATCGATACCCATACCCACGCGGATCATATTTCCGGAGCAGGAATGATTGCAGAACTTTTTGGCGTTGACTATATTATGCATCAAAGCTCCCCTGTTCGCTGTGTAAACAGGCGTGTTTCAGACGGATATTTATTAAAATTCGGAGATGCATCCTGCAACGTTTTACATACACCCGGACATACCCCAGACAGTATCTGCCTTGTCTTTGAAGATAAGATATTTACCGGCGACACATTATTTCTGAACGAAGGCGGCGCGGGACGCACCGACCTGCCGGGAGGGAATCCGGGAGATCATTGGGAATCTTTGCAAAAGATTATACAATTACCCGGCCATCTCACTGTATACCCGGCGCACGAATACAGGGGACGAGAACCATCCTTCCTGGAAAATCAGAAAAAGAATAACCCGTACCTGCAATTCCCTTCCAAAGAATCATATATCAAATGGCAAACAGGTCTTAAACTCGGAGCGGCAGACTGGATGAAAGACGTGCTCACCGCAAACAGCGAATGCATGCGGGATCCAAATGCAGTTGCCATTCCGCGCTATATACCTGCATGCGAAGTCATGGGAACTGCAACCACGGCCAAAGGCGATGAACAAATAGTTTTCGTTATTTCCGCCGGCGAAATAAAACGCCGGATCGCAGAAAATCAACTCGATAACACCCTCATCCTGGACGTAAGGGAACCTTCAGAGTTGAAAGAAGAATTGGGCGCTATAGAGGGCGCATATAATATTCCCGTCGGGCAAATTGAAAAGAGATTAAAAGAGTTGGAAAAATACAAACGAAAAACGATTATTACGGTCTGCCGCAGCGGCGCGCGTTCATTCCACGCGGCCACCATCCTGATGAAGGCCGGATTCAAGAATGTTTTCAATATGGAAGGCGGCATGATGGCCTTTCGTAAATAAAAATAGACAACCGATGCAAAAACACATTGACGTTACGTGGAGAATACTATGAAGTCCAAGGTATATTTTATCAAGGCAGAGAACGGAGAAGGAATTCCTTCCCTTGCCGAAAAAGCAGCAAAATTGTTTGATTATGCCAATTTTAAGGATGCCATTAAAAAAAATGACATGGTGGCGGTAAAAACAAGTTTCGGGGAAAAAGGAAATATCGGATACCTCAAACCCCCGATTATTAAATCAATTGTCGACAAAGTAAAAGAGAACGCCGGAAAACCTTTTTTAATAGAAACAAATACATTGTACGTAGGCAGAAGGACCAATGCCGTTGATCATATTGCACACGCGCACGAACACGGCTTTAGTTACGAAAGCGTCGGCGCTCCAATTATCATCGGCGACGGACTCTTCGGTGAACATGACGTACAGATAGAAATCAATCAGGAAATCTGCAAATATGCTCACGTTGCAGGCGTGGCAAGGGCGTCCAACGCAATCGTTTCAATTTCCCATGTAACCGGGCACCTTGCGACCGGCATGGGAGCAACGTTGAAAAACATCGGCATGGGGCTCTCCTCACGCGGCGGAAAATTATCGCAGCATTCGGGGGTCATACCTCAGATTCTTAAGAAAAAATGCACGAGTTGCGGCGTATGCGGAAAGTGGTGCCCGGTTGGAGCAATTAATATAGGGGAAGAATATGCCATTATCGACCCGCAAATATGCATCGGCTGCGGAGAATGCCTTGCGGTATGCCAGTTTCAGGCAGTAAAAATCGCATGGGACGAAAATGCCGTAAACCTCCAGAAAAAGGTTGCGGAACACTGTCTTGCCATTTTAAGGGGAAAAGAAGGAAAGGTGGTTTTCTTTAACTTTCTCACCCACATTACCCATCATTGCGACTGTATGGACAAACCTTTCGAGCCTGATATTGCAGACATCGGCATTATCGCCTCATGGGACCCCGTTGCCATAGAAAAAGCGGCAGCCGATCTCATCCATGAAAACATCGGCAAAGACTTCTTTAAGGAATCCTGGCCAAAAATAGATTACACCGTTCAGATGTCCTATGCCCAGAAAATTGGTCTGGGGAGTATGGACTATGAAATGGTAAATTGTGATTAGATGCTTGCCTTTTCCATTTGCAAAAAAGAAACTTCTGACATGCCTGCTTTTTCTTTCGCATGTTCAATGGTCATACTTACAAGATTGCCTTTTTCATCCAGATCAATGTAGAGATTTTCTGATATCTCTTTTGTCTCAACAATTGGGACATTTGGAAAAAATGGGGTCACACCTTGATTAGTGATTTAATTTCTTCTAATCGTTTAAGAATTCCACTATCTTTCGATATCTTCGATTTCATAATCGCTACCCGCCGGCTTATGGAAGAATATCCAAGACCAAACAAATTGCCGATTTCCTGATTATTATACCACCCCGTGTTCCATAAAAGAAAGATCAATAAATCACGATTGTGTTTGTCTGCATCGCATATCCTGGCGGATTGTAAGAAATCATTCGTGTTGCATTGCAACACCTTTGCGGCTTTCTCTAAGATGGTTTCAGGGTTGGTATCTCTTAAAACGTGACGCTTCCGGGGAATTTCAACATCCGGTTTTTCGGATAAATATTTAGACCTGATGTCGTCAACAAACTTCTGTGTACCTAGAAAAAGGCCGTGCCGAAAATCTTCCCATATTCTTTTTTCTTCACGGGAATACCTTTGGGTCATTTCTCTATATGCCTTGTTCTTATCTTTTGAATCAAAATGAGAAAGAATTGGCGTTGTACGTAACCATTCCGGTGATTTTTTGCCATAGGCATATACGGGATAACTGCTCCAGGGATAATCAACTAACCGCCCAATTATTCCTGCCCGCAGCGGATTCCTGTGGATATAACAGGAAAGAAGTATCAGGTATTTATCGTTTTGGACAAGAAAGTTTTTGAATCGTCCCTGGAAAAGGTGTCCGTTTCGTTTGTGTTTTAGATTATACCGGCGTGTGTACGTAGTGCCAAACCATTGCATGCCCTGAGAAATATTGGGCTTATTGGTTTTGAGGAGCAAATGATAATGGTTATTCATGAGTACATAGGCATAAACCTCAATCTCAAACCTTTCCGACATTTGTCCCAAAATATCCAGGAATAAGATACGGTCGCCATCGTCTGCAAAAATATCCCTTCGCTCGTTTCCCCGTGATAAGATGTGATAGTATGCCCCCTCAAATTCTATACGCCATTGTCTTGACATGGCAGACATGATAGCGAAATGGGCTACTCTTGTCAACAATATAATCACTAATCAAGGTGTGACCCCTTTCTTTCCCTTTCTTTCTATTGGTATCAATATGCCGATGACACTGAGAATTACAATCATTGTCGTTATTTTTTTAGTCCAAATTTAAGGGTTCAAAGTTACCATTCAAATGGTTTGATCGTGTCCCCAAAGCATTGTACACAACATTCCCGACACAAAAGAAGTCCGACAGGGTTTGGATGACAATCTTTTGTGGCGTACTATCTGAAGGTCACCATCATGTTTTTTCATAAGCATTGAGGAAATCATCCCTCGAAATTCCTGATTGTGTGCAAATTGTACGAAGGGTCGAAGCTTTTATTTTCGGATGATTTGGCATGGTCAGAGGAGTTTTAGTCCCGTCTGGGTTTATCCGTTCCATTGAAATATGCTCTCTTTCACGAATCATTTTGAATCCTAAAATCTCCAGCGATTTAACTACCTTCTGTTTTGGCGCATCAACCGGGAATTTAGGCATTCCTCTTACACCCCTGCCTCTGCAACAAAAGCTTCAAGAATTGGTGGATCAACTTCAAAAACATCTTCTCCAAAAGATTCAATATGAAAACGAATTGCAGATTTTACATCTGAAAGCGCTTCTTCATATGTGTTGCCTTGACCAACGACAACACCCTTTAAACCCAAAGGATAAGCAACATAACCATCCGAATGTTTTTCAACGATAATTTTGTATTGTCTCATAGAATCGTCCTCCTTTTTCCAATAACAGATGAGATGATAGGAGATGATAGATGATAGGAAATTGCTTTTTATCATGCGGTATCCAGTATAGCAAAAACGAAGACGATAGCAAGTTTTTTAGCAAAATTAAAAACCAAAGCAACGGAAATGGGAAGGAATGGTGTGGAATTATAGGAGAAATAGGAGAATTGTCATGCGATGGGTAATGTGCAGCACATTACCCGATTTTTTTGACAAAAAATGGCAAGACCATCCCTACAACCTATAGAA
>Ga0194127_10006388_pt1 | contig 13408 bp, 8 predicted proteins | sample TA2KigC100mmetaG_FD_148624 | JGI IMG/M metagenome (GOLD analysis project Ga0194127, IMG submission 148624) | Freshwater microbial communities from Lake Tanganyika, Tanzania - TA2015036 Kigoma Deep Cast 100m | ecosystem: Environmental > Aquatic > Freshwater > Lake | place: Tanzania: Lake...
GGGGTGCTGAGTTCGTACTCGAAGCCAGGCGCCAGGCCGCTGACTTCCACGCTTGCGAAGGCGCCGATCGCCGCGCCCGCCGCCGTGAGCAGGGTGAAGCTGTCGCCCTCCTGCGGCAGGTAGCCCCCGGAGAAGTTGAGTTCCAGGATGCCGTCAAGGTTGGCCGTGTCGCTGACGGCCACGCTGCTGTACTGCCCGGGTTCGGTGCCGGTCAGGGTCATCGCGAGCCGGCCGCCGGCGCCCATCCTCAGGCTGCCGATGATCTCGAAGGTCGTGGTCCCCGCCTCTGCCCGCGCGGGCGGGCGCGGCGCGGCGAAGCGAGGATTCGGAGTGCTTACCGTGATCCCGGGAGCCACGACCCCATCGTTCTGGAGTCCGAGGAAGCCCACGGCCAGCGTGCCGGTGCCCTTGATCGTGTCGCCGGGAGTGGCGACGTAGGTTCCGTTGGTCTCGACCAGCGCGTTGTTCTTCATCACCACGAGCCCGGGGCCGCCGCCGTCGAACCCGACTGTCAGGACATCCAGCGCGCGCACCATGCCGCCGTCGACATCGAGCATGCCGCTTCCGCCCTGGCCGGCCCGCCCACCCAGCTCGATGTTCCGGCAGCGGAGCAGGCCGCCGCCGTCGAGGCTGATGCCGGCATTGTACGCGCGCCCAATGGCGCATAGGCCTGCCAGGGGATCCACCACATCCAACTGCGTCGAGCTCCCAATGTGCGCTTGACCCCAGAGGATCGCGGCGCCCTCGCCGTCCATGCCGAGGATCAGGTTGCCTTCGATGCCGCCCGTCGCCCCGCTCCACAGGGCCAGGAGATTCACGCTGCCGGGGCCGCCGACGAGCACGTCGCCCAGCACGTCGAAGCGCGAAGGACCGCCGTTCGGCAAGGTCCCGTCGACTCTGAGTCCGCCAGACTTGATGCTCACGTTCTGGTGGACGTAGAGCTGGCCGCCGTCGAGCACCTCGACGTTGCCGAACTCCGCATTCCCGATGGTCAGGCTGCCCTGCAGCGCCCACAGTGAGGACGGGCCGAGGCCCGCGCCGTCGATGATCACCTGCGAATCCTCGCTGGGGATGCCGTAGCTGACGAAGGCATCGTCCGAGTCAACGCGCGCGCCACCCCTGATGGTCAGGCTGGCCGAATCGCCGTAGCCCACGGCGATATTGCCCGTCGACCAGTAGGAGCCGTCACCGCTGACTTCCGCCCCGCCCCATGCGTCGGGCAGCAAGCCGCCGAGGCGCGATTCGGTGCTGCTCAGGTGGCCGCCGCCCGTCACGAACACCTGGCCCGGGCTCTCGTCGCCGACGGTCAGGCGCCCCGTGCCGGTCAAGCTGGTGCCGCTGCCCACGACCTGGAGATGCGCCGTGGGCAGGGCCGGTGGATTGGCAGGTCGCCTGCCGCCAATGATGGCGTGGGAGAAGGTCGCCGCGCCGGAGTAGACGTGGGCGGTCGCGTCGTCGTTGACCTCCAGGGAAGGCACCTCCGGCGAGTCGTAGACCAGGTTTAGGTCCATGTTGTTGAAGGCCACGGTGTTCGTGGAGGCGATGATCAGGCGGTCGATGGCGAAGCGGCTGCGCGGCGAGGCCAGCGTGCTGACGTCCACCGAGTAGCTGCCGCCGATATCGAAGATGGCGACATCGCCGGTGCCGGGGATGCCCTGCGGATCCCAGTTCGTGGCCAGGTGCCAGGAGCCCCCGCTCGGGTTTGCCCAGTGATAGCCCTGCGGCTCGAGCAGAAAGGCGCGCGTCTGGCCGCCGAAGGTGCCGAAGCCGACGACCTGGCCCCGCTCGTTGATGGCGCGCGCCTCGTTCAGGACCCAGCCGGAGTCCTGGGGGATCAGGTCGTTGAGGTCCCGCATCTGACCATTCGCCCAGATGAAGGCGCGCGAGTTCTGTCCGGTCGACAGCGCGCCCACCACCTGTCCCTTGTCATTGATATCGTAGGCGATGCTGTGCGTCCAGGTGAGAGCGCCTAGGTCTTGCATCGCGCCATCCCACAAGAAGGCACGATTCGTGGTGTTGTCGGACAACCGGGATACACCGACCACCTGACTGTTTTCGTTGATCGCCTCCGCCTCGCTGGAATCACCGCCCAACGTGCCCAAATCCTGCATCCCGCCGTTCTGCCACAAGAAGGCGTGAAGGTCCCCCGCGGCATTGTACGAGCCGCCGACGACCTGTCCGGCACCGTTGATGCCGAGAGCAATGCCGCCGGCGGGCCACACCGGGTCCAGGTCGCCCAGGTCCACGATCCCGCCGCTGCCCCACAGGACGGCGTGTCCCAATGCGTCAGCGTCCTGTGCTTGCCCCACCGCCTCTCCGGTGCTGTTGATCTCGTAGGCGAAACTGATCAGACCCCCAAGCGTGCCCAGGTCTTGCATGGTGTTGTTCTGCCACAGAAAGGCGTGTAAATCTCCCGAGGCATTGGCCGATCCGCCGACGACCTGACCGGCGTCGTTGACATCGTAGGCCCAACTGCCATTCGCACCTAGCGCGCCCAGATTGGTCATGGTCCCGTCATTCCACAAAAAGCCATAATAATTTGAACCGCTTTGGGAGACGCCGACGATCTGTCCGTCGTCGTTGATGCCCATGGCCTTGGTCGTGACTCCACCCAGCGTGCCAAGGTCGATGGCGCTGTAGGCGGACTGAGACCGCGCGGCCTGGTGCACCGGCAGCGGGTCGGCGGCTGCGACGGCAGCCGGTGTGGCCCGCGCGGCAGTCGGATGCGTAGACAGCAACGGCATCAGCACTAGCGAGAGTGTTTGGAGTCGCATATCCCTCCTTGGTCCCAATCCGGGCCGCAAGGCGCAAGCAGTGCCGCGCTCTATCGATCGCCCCGGGCATGCCCCTATCGACGGGCAGGCAATCCAAAGGCACAGGTACCGGGCAGAGCTCCCGCTCCGATCACCGCAGCAGTACGAGGCGCGCCGAGCGTTCTTCGCCGGCGGTAGACAGCCGCAGCAGGTAGATCCCGCTGGCGACGCGCCGCCCTCTGGCGTCGCGCCCGTCCCAACGGAGTGTGCGCTCGCCCGCCGGCTGGCGACCCGCTACGAGGCTGCGCACGAAACGGCCGGCGAGATCGTAGACCTCCAAGCGCGCATCGGTCTCGGAGGCCAGCGCGAAGCTGATGCCGATCGCCGCCGGAGCGGGATTGGGCCAGGCCTTCAGCTCACCCAGCAAGCCGCCAAGGGGAGAGGCACCCGGCTCCCCAGCCCCCAGGGCAGAGGCCAGGCAGAACTCGTAGACGCGACTCGCACCGGCATCGACGACCCAGAGCCGCCGACCGGCAGCGTCGATTTCGATGCCGCAGTATGTGAAGCCAGCGAAGCCGTCGGCAACCAGCGTGACGCTGCCGGTGGTCGGATTGATCCAACGCAGGCTGTTGCCGCCCTGCTCGATGACGTAGATGCGATCCATCACCGCGTCGTAGTCGATGCCGACCATGTTCGTGAGCGGCACGGAGAGCGTGAGAGTCGTCGTCGTGCCGTCCGGCGCGAGAATGGTGATCGTGTTCGGATCGACGGTGCCGGCCAGGTACACCTGGCCGGGGCGTCCGCTCGCGATGTCGCGGAAGTCCCGATCCCCCGGATGCGGCATCACCAGACGCTCGTCTTCTGCGACGGCGGCGGAAAAGGCCCAGACGTCGTCCTGCCCATTGTAGCCGCAGTCCGCAACGAGGATGTCGCCCGGATTCACGTTGGGTCCGGAAAAACCAGGGGGCGCGAAGCAGAGTCCGCTGGGATCGTCGTCACCGCTGTGGAAACCGGACACCCAGAGCGTGGAGCCGCTTCCCGACGCATCGTGGTAGATTTCGCCGCTGGTGTCCTCTGTGGTGAAGGCAGCGCCGCTGGCATCGAAGATGAGATGCGCCGGCAGCGCATAGGCAGCCAGTCGCATGCCCGCGGCGGGGCCAGCCAGAGCCCAGAGTCCGCCACATGATCCGGAGGCCGAATCGATGGTGCCGTAGAGCAGCCCATCGGCCGGGTTCAGGGCCACGGTCGAGATGCCGGCGAAGCCAAGAACCTCGCAGAGTTCTACTCCGGGATCGCTGACCACGATCGGCAGGTCCGGTGGCGGACAGCCAGCCGTCAAGCGGCCAAAGTTGTCGACGCCGATGGTCTCGGTGCTGTTGCTGAACTCCAGCTGCAAGCGACACTCGGAGACATCCATGAGCAGGGCATCCCAACTCCCGGCGGTGACGGTCCAGGCCGCCGCCGTCAAAGGGAAGGTAATGGTCTTCCACAGGCGGCCGATGGGGGGCAGCTCCGCGGCAGGCATCGCCGCCACCGCCGTGCCGCCAGGACCAGAGAGGCGGATGAATTCAGGGACATCGATCAAGGCACCGCCAGCGCTGAGCAGGCGCAGATCGATCGTCAGATAGCCGCTGCCACTCGGGCTGTACCAATTGCCCAAGAAGCCCGAGGCCACGTAGGCAGAGGAGACTCCGGATGCATCCGACACCTGGCAGAAGCCGCCCCCGTTGCCACCATCGCCTGGGTTCGTAGCACCGCCCGTGCTCGTGAAGGACCAATCGCCGAGGCCGGCCGCCGAGAAGGTCTTGCCCCGACAGGAGCTGTAGACGGGCGCCACGTGCCCACTCACGCGGATGTTGTCCAGGCGCACGATCTCCTACCCCGTGACGAATTCGCCAGCGATCGTGAGTGAGTTGACGTCCGCCAGCAGGCCGCCCCAGGTACCGCTTTCGAGGATCCAGTTGGCGGCGGCCATGCCGACGCGCAGATCGGTCCAAGCGGACTGCGGCGGGACGTAGTTCGCGATCGCATGCGCTGCGCCGCCCGGCCCAGCAATGCAGAACACGTAGGCCGCAGGCACGATCGCGCCGCCGCTCGTATTCTGGAAGAAGTAGTCCAGGCTGAGCGTGTCTGCGTTCGAAAGTCCGCTCCAGTTGCCGAGGAGGACCAGCGGAGCAATGGCCCGGTTGTCGTCGCCGATGGCCAGGTCGTTGACGGACAGACAGCCACCTGGATTGCCGAGGCCGCTCCAGGCGGCGGCGTTGTCGCCCGTAACCCGCCAACCCTCGAGCTCGGCATCGAAATCGGTCTGGACCGCTGCGGACGCCCAAGCCACCAGGCAGAGCAATGCAAAAAGGGGCGGGAGAGAGAACAAACTCAATACACGAACTGCTCACACCTGGTGCCGAACCATGGCTGTGCCTCCGCGATCGCAGGTCGGTATGGGCTGCGCTACTGCCCAACGTGCCCTGATTAGCTGCGTACCGATGCTGACAATGGGCCTTGCGCTCTCACGCGAGTCCGCAGTCCGCCTGAGGCGCCGCGGTCGACGGGCCGCCGAGCGCCGCGACGAGAAGCTGGATCGTTAGGACGCGGTCCACGGGAACTCCTGGTACGGAATGGCCGAAGCGGGCGCTGAAAAAGCCGAATCCAAGTGGCGGGCGGTTGATCCTCGGCAAGTCACTCGGGTCGATGCGTGAGGCTCGGGCCCGCCTGCGCATGGCCTCGCGAATGATTGCGAGTATGCGGCCGGGAATGGTTGAAGTCAATTGGTCTCGGCAATTGATTGGCTCGGAGTGCAGGACCACCAAGTCCAGAGATCCAGAGATCCGATACGGAACGAGCCGCACAGGCAATCGATCGCTTGCCCTGCCTCGGCTCGCGATGGTTCCTACACGCCTGCCGCGCCTACATCTCAGCATGATAGGGGCAGGCCGCGAGGTGCCCGCTGGCCACTTCGAGCAGCGGCGGCCTCGCCTCGGCGCAGGCCGGCCGCGCGATCGGGCAGCGCCCGCGGAAGACGCAGCCGCTGGGCTTGTTGATTGGCGTGGGCACGTCGCCCTCGAGGATGATCCGCCCCGCGCGCGTCTTGCCGGGATCGGCGAGCGGCACGGCCGAGAGCAGCGCCTTGCTGTAGGGATGCCGCGGCCGGTGGTAGACCTCCAGCGCCGGCCCCAGCTCGACGAGGCAGCCCAGGTACATCACCGCGATGCGCGTGCTGATGTGCACCACCACGCTGAGGTCGTGCGCGATGAAGAGATACGTGAGCCCGAACTCATCCTGCAGGTCCATGAGCAGGTTGATCACCTGCGACTGGATGGAGACGTCCAGCGCGCTCACCGGCTCGTCGGCGACGATGAGCTTGGGGTTCGTGGCCAGCGCGCGCGCGAAGCCGATCCGCTGGCGCTGCCCGCCCGAGAACTCGTGCGGATAGCGGTGGCTCTGCTCGGCGCTGAGCCCGACCTTCTCGAGCAGCCAGCCCACGCGCTGAAGGCGTTCGCGGCGACCCATCCCCCGCTTGTGCAGGGTGAGCGGCTCCTCGATGATCTGGCCCACCGTGAGCCGCGGGTTCAGCGACGAGTAGGGATCCTGGAAGATCATCTGCAGGTCGCTGCGGTAGGGCCGAAGCCGCCGGCGGCTGAGCGCGAGCAGATCGACCTCGCCGCGCTCGCTGGCGAAGTAGGCGTGACCCTTGATCGCCGCATCGGGCGCGGTGGTCCAGAGGATGTTGAGCAAGGCCCGCCCCACCGTGCTCTTGCCGCAGCCCGACTCGCCGACGAGCCCCAGCGTCTCGCCGGGTTGCATCGCGAAGCTCAGGTCCTCGACCGCGTGCACCTCGGCTTGCTTGCGCAAGAGCACCCCCCCGAAGATGGGGTAGCGCACATCAAGGCCCTCGACGCGGAGCAGCGGCCCGCTCACGAGCCCACCTCCGCGTCGACGAGATGGCAGCGCACGCTGTGCCCGGGGGCGACCTCGCGCAGCGCGGGCTCCTCAACTAGGCATCGTGGCTCCGCAAGCTGGCAACGCGTGCAGAACTTGCAGCCCGCGGGCATCTCGAGAATGCTGGGCACGGTGCCGGGGATGGTCGCGAGGCGCCGCTGCGTCTCGCGGTCGGGCCGCGGCAGGCTGGCCAGCAGGCCGATCGTGTAGGGGTGCCGCGGCTCGGCGAAGAGCGCGGCGACGGGCGCCACTTCCTGGATCACGCCGCCGTACATGACGATCACGCGCTCGCAGGTCTCGGCCACCACGGCGAGGTCGTGCGTGATCAGCAACACAGCCGCCTCGGCGCGGCGCGCCTTCATCGCGAGCATCAGGTCCAGGATCTGCGCCTGGATGGTGACATCGAGCGCCGTGGTCGGCTCATCGGCAATGAGCAGGGCCGGATTGCAGGCCAGGGCCATGGCGATCATCACGCGCTGGCGCATGCCGCCCGAGAACTGGTGCGGGTACTCGCGCAAGCGCCGCGCGGCGTCGGGGATGCCCACCTGCTCGAGCAACTCGGTGGCCCGCCGCCGCCGCTCGCGCTTGTCCAGCTTCTCGTGCTCGGCGAGGATCTCCTCGATCTGGTAGCCGACCGTGAAGACCGGGTTCAGGCTCGTCATCGGCTCCTGGAAGATCATCGCGACATCCTTGCCGCGCACCCGGTGCAGCGCCTCGTAGTCGAGCTTCAGCAAATCGCGGCCGCCGAACAGCACGCTGCCGGCGCTGATCTCGCCCGGCGGGTTCGGGATCAGGCGCACCAGGCTGAGCGCCGTCACGCTCTTGCCGCTGCCGCTCTCTCCCACCACGCCCAGCACCTCGCCCGCGTAGATGTCGAAGTCCACCCTGTCGATCGCCGTGGCCACCCCCGCCTCCGTGTGGAAGCGAGTCGTCAGGCCGCGGACCTCGAAGAGCTTGGCGCGGGTGGACATCAGCGCAGCCTCGAGAAGACCTTCGGGTCGAAGGCCTCGCGCACGGCCTCGCCGATGAAGGTCACCATGAGCAGCGTCGCGAAGAGCGCGGTGAGCGGGGTGAGGATCAGCCACCAGGCCGTGGTGATCTCGTCCATGCCCTGCTGCACGAGCTGCCCCCAGCTCGGCGTCGGCGGCGCCAGGCCGAAGCCGAGGAAGTCCAGGCTCACCAGCGAGCCGATGTAGCCCACCACCGCGAAGGGCGCGAAGCTGATCACCGGGGTGAGGGCGTTGGGCAGGATGTGCCGGAAGATCACCTGGCGGTTCGAGGCGCCCATCGCGATCGCGGCTGCCACGTAGTCCTTGGCCTTCTCGCGGTAGAACTCGCCGCGCACGTAGTAGGTCATGCCCATCCAGCCGAACAGGGTGAGCACCACCACGAGCAGCGCGAAGTTGGGCTGCAAGATCGAGCTGATGATGATCATCGTGTAGAGGAAGGGCATCGCGCTCCAGATCTCGATCAGGCGCTGCACGCTGATGTCGAAGCGCCCGCCGTAGTAGCCGAGCAGGGCGCCGATCGTGATCCCCACGACGTAGGAGACCAGCGTCGTGATCAGCGCGAAGCTGATCGAGATGCGGAAGCCGTAAACGAGCCGCGCGAAGACGTCCCGCCCGCGGTTGTCCGTGCCGCACCAGTGGGCGCGGCTCGGGGCATGCGGCGGCTGGCCGGGCAGCTCGAGCAGCGACTCGTTCGGGTGGTAAGGGTAGAGCGGCATCCACGCGAAGCCCTTGCCCTCGGCCTTGACCCGCGCCGCCAGCGCGCGGTAGTTCGGCTCCGCGCTGCCCTCGCCGCCGAAGAGGCTGTCCGGGTAGAAGTGCGCGAGCGGCGTGTAGGTCTTGCCCTCGTAGCGCAGCAGCAGCGGCTTGTTGTTCACGACCAGCGGCAGCAGGAAGGAGAGCAGGTAGGCGCTCGCGAGCAGCAGGAAGGAGTACCAGCCGCGCTTGATGCGCCGGAACTTCCGCAGCCGCTTCCTGAAGAGGCTGGCGCTGAGTTGCTCGGTCTTGATCTCGCTGGTCGCCATGCCGTCCTACTTGAAGCGGATGCGCGGGTCGATCACCGCGTAGAGGATGTCGCTGAAGATGTTGCCGAAGAGCCTCAGCAGCGAGCTGATCACGAGGATCCCCAGCACCACCGGGTAGTCGCGCCGGATGATGCTCGTGAAGCCGAGCAGGCCGAAGCCCTGGATGTTGAAGACCTTCTCGATCAGGTAGCTGCCCGCGAGCACCAGGCTGAGCAGGTGGCCCAGGCCCGTCGCGATCGGGATCAGGCTGTTGCGCAGCGCGTGCACGAAGACCACGCGCCGCTCGGAGAGGCCCTTCGCGAAGGCCGTGCGCACGTAGTCCTGGCCGAGGTTCTCCAGCAGCGAGTTCTTCATCACCACGGTGAGCGTGGCGAAGCTGCCCACCATGTAGGCCGTCACGGGCAGGATCGTGTGGTGGAGCTGGTCGAGGATCTTCGCCCAGAGGCTCAGTTGCTCCCAGCCCGCGCTCCTGAATTCCCCGAGCGGGAAGACGCTCCAGAAGCTCCCGCCGCCGAAGAGCACCAACAGCATCGCGCCCAGCGCCCAGCCCGGGATCGAGTAGCCGAGAAAGACCAGCGCGCTCGTCGCCATGTCGAAGCGGCTCGTGTGCCGGATCGCCTTGAAGACGCCCAGCGGCACGCAGACCAGGTAGCTCAGCATGAAGCCGATCAGCCCGAAGTAGATCGAGACCGGGAAGCGCTTGGCGATCACCTGCGATACCGGCTCGGCGTAGACGTAGCTGCGGCCCATGTCGCCGGTGAGCAGCCCGCTGAAGCGCGTCCAGGCGACGGTGATGCGCGGCTCCGGCTGCTTCGCCACGGAGTCGGGCGGCGCGACCTCGGTGATCTTCCAGCGCCGCGGCACCTCGCTCGTGTCCAGCGCGAGCCGCCAGCCCTCGCCCGCGGCGAAGTCGGCCTTCGCGCGCAGGCGGCCGGGGAGTTCGGTCCACACGCCCGGCGCGAGCGCCGTGGAGTCGACGCGGTTGCGCACGTAGACGCCCTTGAACTTGAGCCAGGCGACGATGACCGTCGAGTCGCTCGCCCCCGCTGCGGGCGGCAGCACCCCCGCGATCTCCCAGCGCTGGGAGAGCTCCGTCAGGTCCCACTCCAGGCGGTATTCGCTCGCGCCCTCGGCAATGGGTAACGCGCGCGCCTTGACGCCGCGCTCGACCTTGCTCCACTCGCCGGGCTTGAGCGTGACCGGGTCCATCTCGCGCGGCCAGAGGCCCAGCCAGCGCAGGTAGCGCACGGGCAGCGGCTTGTCGAAGCCGTAGAAGCGGCGCATCTCGGCGAGGGCGTCGGGAGGAATCTCGATGCCGCCGGTGGCGTCGCTCGTGCCGCCGGAGGTCTCCCCGGCCATCATCCCGGCCTGGAGCTTGAGCAGCTCCTGTTCGAGCGGCCCGCCCGGCACGAGCTGCATGATCGTGAACACCAGCAGCGTGATGCCGAGGAAGGTGGGCACGACGAGCAGGAAGCGACGGATGAAGTAGCCGGTCATGCCGCCTAGCCCTTCCCCAGCCGGCGCGGCCAGGTCCTGTCCTCGACCTCGCCCACGGGCAGGCGCCTCGCGGGATCGGCGATCGCCTCGCGCAGCGCCCGCTCGCGCGCCGGGTCGAGGTACCAGTAGGTCTGCACGGCGAGGTGGTCGCCCGTGCGGCCCAGGTAGCCCTCCGGGTAGCCGAACTTGTTCCAGAACACCAGGCGCTGGTAGGGCCCGTACCAGGCGAGCGCGTAGGGACAGATCTCCGAGAGCCGGCGGTCGATGCGCTGGATCAGGGCCTCGCGCCGCTCCTGGTCGTACTCGTGGTCGTAGACGAGGGCCAGCGAGTCGATCAGGGCGTCCTTGACACCGGTGATGTTGGTGGAGGGCGTCTGGTCGGCGACGCTCGAGTGGAAGCTGCTGTTCGGATTCGGCCAGAAGAGCCCGCCCCAGCTCTGGAAGGCGAGCTTGAAGTTGTGCTCCATGTTGTTCTGGAACTGCGTGGTCGCCGTGAGCTGCTTCAGGTTCAGCTTGATGCCCGCCTTCTTCAGCTCCTCCTGCAGAACCGTGTGGATCCTCTCCCAGCTCGGGCTGTCGAAGGTGAGTGTCAGCTCGATCATCTGGCCCTTGGCGTTCACCAGCCAGCCCTCGGCGTTGCGCGTCCTGAAGCCGGCCTCGGCGAGCAGGCGCTTCGCGCGCTCGGGGTCGTACTCGTACTTCACGTTGTGCGGGTTCTCGTACACGCTGGCCGGGAAGTAGGTGTAGAGCTTCTCGTACTCGCCATAGAAGAGCTTGGCGATCAGCGTGTCGCGGTCGTAGAGGTGCGCGAAGGCCTTGCGCACGCGGATGTCGTCGAAAGGCCACTCGCGCATGTTGAAGGCGAGGCCGGCCACGCCCTGCGTCTTCTCGTTGTGGATCTTCCGCTTCAGGCAGAGGCCGCGCTGGATCTCGTCGTAGTCGAACTCGTTCACCCACCAGCTCGCGCGGTTCACGGGGTAGACGTCCAGCTCGCCCTTCTTGAACTTCTCGAGCCAGAGCCGCTCGTCCATGACGACCAGCCATTCGATCTCGTCGAAGTTGTAGAGGCCCGCGTTCTCGGGGCGCGCGGCCCCCCACCAGTCGAGCCGGCGCGTCAGCACGAGGCTGCGCCCGCGGTCGATGCGCGCGGGGTCCAGCGCGTAGGGCCCGGTGCCGGGCAGCGGCGTGTACTGGAAGCGCTCGAGGTACTCCGCGCCCTCCATGCCGCCGATCACGTGCGCGGGCAGCACGCGCAGCGAAACGCTGAAGTAGAGGAAGTGCCGCCAGTTCTCCTCGGTGGTCGTCACGTGGAAGAGGTAAGGGCTCTCGGCCACGGGCGCCGTGAACTTGCCGTAGAGCAGGTTCGAGTAGGGCATCAGGATGCCCGGGTCGGTGAGGAGCTGCCAGGTGGCGAGCCAGTCGTCGGCGGTGACGGGCGCGCCGTCGGACCAGCGCGCCTCGGGATTGAGGCGGTAGCTGAAGGTCATCTTGTCGGCGGAGAGCTGCCAGTGCGTGGCGAGCAGGGGCACCAGCTCGAGCGTGTTGCCGTCCAGGGTGAGCAGGTTCTCGTACAGGAGCGCGGCCGTGGCGCTGATGAAGGTGTTGTTGGAGTCCTTGCCCACGTTGCGCAGGGTGGGGGGAAAGTCCGGCATCGCCAAGCGCAGGCGGCCGCCCTTGACGGCCGCCGGGTTGCCCGTGACCGTTGCCGCCCCCGTCTGCCAGCCGGCTTCGGGATGCGCGGCCACCCAGGCCTCGAAGCCGGGGCCGCCGAGTTCAGCGGGCACGCCGGGCACGCCCGGAGCGGCCTGGGCACGGGCGGCGCTGAAAAGCAGCCCGGCCAGGGCCAGGGCGGCGAGTCCCGCCTTCATCGGCGAGGGACCTCCTGCTAGGATGTGGGTTCTCGGAATCTACCGGAAGGGGCCCCGGCAGGTCAAATCGGCCGCGTCTAAGTGCCGATTCGAGCAGACCCTACGCAGGGGCCTCAGGAGCGTTGCATGGACTTCGAGCGCGCGCGCCGGCGCATGGTGGACGAGCAGCTCGCGGCCCGCGGCCTGCGCGACCCGCGCGTGCTGGCCGCGATGGCCGAGCTGCCGCGGCACCTGTTCGTCCCCCCCGACTGGCGCGAGCAGGCCTACGCCGACACGCCGCTGCCGCTCGGCCCGGAGGCGACGATCAGCCAGCCCTACATCGTGGGCCTCATGCTGGAGAAGGCGGAGCTGGTCGCCGGCGAGCGCGCGCTCGAGATCGGCACGGGCTCGGGCTATCAGGCGGCGCTCCTCGCCGAACTCGGCGCCGAGACCTACAGCATCGAACTCGATGCCCGCCTCGCCGCGCAGGCGGCGCGCGCGGTCCTCGCCGCCGGGTATCCCGAGGTGCAACTGCGCGTCGGCGACGGCCGCCTCGGCTGGCCCGAGGCGGCGCCCTTCGCGGTGATCCTCGTCACTGCGGCGGCGGCGGTCACGCCGCCCGCCCTGATCGAGCAGCTCGCCGAAGGCGGCCGCCTACTCATCCCCGTGGACACGGGGCCCATGGCAGGCGGGATCGAAAACCACCAGAACCTACTGCGCCTCCGCAAGCGGGCGGGCCGCCTCGAGACGGAGCGCCTGCTCGCCGTGCGCTTCGTGCCCCTGCGCTAAAGCCCCCTGGCGGCCTCGCCTCCGGGGCGCCGAGCCCATCCCGCTCGTGCCCTTACGCGGGCGGCCTACCTGACGACGAGCAGCTTACCCGCCTTGCGCACACCGTCGATCTCGAGGAGGTAAAGGTAGACGCCCGCCGGCAGCGCCTGGCCCCCTGCGTCGAGGGCCTGCCAGGGCAAGCGGTGCACCCCAGCGCTCAGGCGCTCCCCGGCCAGCAGCGTCGCTAGCCTCCGGCCGTTCACATCGTAAACGGTCGCCGAGACCTCGCTCGCCGCAGGCAGAGAGAAGACGATCTGCGTTTGGGGCGCGAAGGGATTCGGGTAGTTGCCCAGGAGCGCTGGACCTGTCCCCGGCAGCTCAGCTTCGGCTCCCACGACTTCGCAGCCTTCGCCGTAGGCTCCCATCACGACGCCGCAGTCGTTGCCCGCCGGCAGGCAGGGCGAGGAAGCCTCCAGCGTGAAGGCGAAGGTGGGGTCGTTGATCGCGCCGCAGAAGAGCGGGTCCGCTGAGACGTTGCCGTTGATTCCAGTCTGGTCGCCGATCTCGAGGGG
>Ga0194127_10006389_pt1 | contig 13408 bp, 12 predicted proteins | sample TA2KigC100mmetaG_FD_148624 | JGI IMG/M metagenome (GOLD analysis project Ga0194127, IMG submission 148624) | Freshwater microbial communities from Lake Tanganyika, Tanzania - TA2015036 Kigoma Deep Cast 100m | ecosystem: Environmental > Aquatic > Freshwater > Lake | place: Tanzania: Lake...
AAAAAAATTTCCTCCTTGGGAAAACCTTAAACGAGGAAACCATAAAGAATTCATCAGTTATGGCAGAAGATTCTGCCCGCCCAATCGATGACGTGCGAGGATCCGGCAAATTTAGAAATCATTTGATCCCTGTGTTGGTGGAAAGGGCACTGACCGATATTGCCAACAACGCCTGGAAGAACTACAATCCCGAGCCTGTGCTGCTTTGGGGGAATAAACCTTACCGCAATCATCCCTTGGAGAAATCTATTTCACATAGTTCTCAAAATGAAATTGAGACAACGATTAACAAAAATAATTATCATTTGCATCATGGTCAGAATGGTACTTTGCTTGACCTTGTCAGGGAGCAAGCCGGGTTGACCGGTACCAAACTCGGATGTGGGGAAGGCGAGTGCGGCGCCTGTACACTGCATTTCAACGGCGTTCCTGTGCTCAGCTGCCTGATGCCAGCTCCGCGCGCCCATGACGCCAAGATCACTACCATCGAAGGCATCGCCCCTGAAAACGAATTGCACCCGATTCAAAAGGCATTTATCGAAGAGGGCGCCGTCCAATGCGGATATTGCACGCCAGGTTTCATCATGTCTGCGGCCAAACTACTGGAAGAAAAACCCAATCCATCTGAACAAGAAATCAAAGAAGGGTTGGCAGGCAATATTTGCCGGTGCACGGGATATTACAGCATCATCAAGGCTGTCGATGCAGCTGCCAAGGAATTGTCTGGGAGGCAAAAATGAGCGATCACATGAATTCCTGGGTGGGCAGATCGGTTGACCGGATCGATAGTGCTGCAAAAGTCACTGGAAAAGCCCTTTATCCCGGTGATTACAATCTTCCTGACCAACTGGTTATGAAGATCGTTTTTGCTGAGCGTCCGCATGCAATTGTGAGATCGATCGATATCTCGGCAGCGATGAGCGTTCCGGGTGTAATCTCAGTCTTTACAGCAAAGGATGTACCCAATAATTCCTACGGCTTAATGACCTCCGATCAGCCAGTACTTTGCGGACCGGATTCCAACAACCCTTTTGGTGATCGCGTTCGTTTTGTCGGCGATCAGGGGGCGTTGGTTATTGCGGAAGATGAGGAGACAGCCAAGAAAGCCGCAAAATTAATTAAGATCGATTTTAAGGACTTACCCGTGGTTTCAGATCCTGATCACGCGCTGGATCTGGGTGTCGAGCTTCTTCATCCGAATCTGGGGAAAAATGAATTCTGCCATTATCAAATCAGACATGGGGACATTGAAAACGGGTTCGCTCATTCAGACGTCATCATTGAAAGCGAATACCATACTCCTATGCAGGAACACGCATACCTGCAACCGGAAGCCGGAATTGCTTATTACGACAAGGAAGATCGGATCACGATCCTGGTCGCGGGACAGTGGGCGCATGAGGACAGACAACAGATCGCGCACTCTTTGAATTTACCTGAAGAGAAGGTTCGTGTAATTTATCCGGCCATCGGCGGCGCATTCGGCGGGCGGGAAGATATGTCCGTGCAGATCGTCCTGGCTTTGGCTGTGATGAAACTGAATGAAATGAGCATTAACCGCCCGGTCAAGATCGTCTGGGACAGGCGGGAATCCATCATCGGGCATCACAAGCGCCATCAATACAAGATCAAAACTAAATGGGGTGCGACCAAGGATGGAAAGCTGACTGCTATCCAAGCCGATATTACCGCAGATGGCGGCGCGTATATGTACACAACGAATAAGGTCCTTGGCAATGCCACGCTGATGGTTGCCGGTCCGTATTTTGTGCCGAATGTTTGGGTGGATTCGAAAGCCGTTTGTACGAACAATATCCCAGGCGGAGCATTCCGTGGTTTTGGAGCGCCACAAGGCTGTTTCGCTGCGGAAATGCAGATGAATAAACTTGCGGAAGCACTTGGTTTAGATCCGGTTGAATTCCGCTTACGGAATGTCATTCAGGAAGGGCAAGAGTCCATCACTGGTTCTGCGTTGCCGAAGGGCATCACGATTGCGAAGGTGATTGAGGCGGCTGCATCATCCGCTGGTTGGGAAAATACCGATCAAGGATGGATGAGAAAAGGCTCGATACCACGCGATGCCAAAGAAAAATATTATGGGGTCGGATTTGCCTCCGGGTACAAGAACATCGGCTTTTCCTTCGGTTCAAATGAAACTTCCTGGGCGGGCGTGGAACTTTATGGTGATACCGAGATCGAGCGTGTGGTGGTCAAACAAGCTGGCGCTGATGTCGGGCAGGGCGCTCACACCGCCTTCAAACAAATCGCTGCCCAGGCATTAAACGTACCACTGGATATAGTTGAAATGGTGGTCTCGGATACGGCTGAAACCGGCTCATCAGGCAGTGCATCCGCATCACGATTAACATTCATGGCGGGGAATTCCCCCGTAGGCGCGGCAAAAGAAGCGCTTAAGAAGTGGGAAGAGGAAGAACGGCCTGCTATTGCAGTTCATACATACCGCTCTCCTGAGACAACTCCGCTTGATCCAGTGACTGGCGAAAGTAATCCAAATTTTGCGTATGGTTACGTGGCTGAGGCGATCGAACTGGAGATCGATAAGCAGACTGGTAAAGTGAACATCCTTAAGGTCCATTGTGCTGATGATGTCGGGAGGGCGATCAATCCGCTGCAAGTCCGGGGACAGGTGGAGGGAGCCGTAGTCCAGGCAGCCGGATACTCCATGCTTGAAAACTTCATCCAGGTGAACGGCTTGGTTAAAACAGATAACTTGGCTACATATCTTATTCCAACCATCATGGATATTCCTGAGGAAACCAAAACAATCATTCTTGAAGAACAAAGCGACATCGGGCCATTTGGTGCGAAGGGTATGGCTGAGATGCCATACATTCCATTCGCACCTGCATTATCTTCCGCGTTACACAACGCTACCGGTATCTGGTTTGATGCCTTTCCGTTAACTGAAGAAAGAATTCTGAAAGGATTGGGGAAGCTCTGAAAAAACCCGCAGGTATCTTACTTGCCGCGGGCGGTTCACGCAGGCTGGGAGAACCAAAGCAATTACTCAGAATCCATGGTAATTACCTGATCAATCATATGATTGGGATTATTCGATCAGCCGGGATTGATGAACTGGTCGTTGTTCTGGGATCATCCTACGAGAAAATTAGTGAAGCAATTTCTGATGGTGATATTGATCTGATTCGAAATCCGGAATGGGAAGAAGGCATAAGCTCTTCAATTAGAAAAGGTCTGGAAAAAATCAACGATTCAATTGACGCAGCGATCATTTTTGTGGTCGACCAACCCTTTCTATCAAAAGACATTCTGGAAAGATTTATTTCATTTTATGAAAAGCACGATCCCGAGATCCTGGTCACCCGAGTGGGAGAACACATCGTACATCCTGTCTTGTATAAACGCCGAATTTTCGAACAACTCAAAAAATTAGAAGGGGATAAAGGCGGGAAGCAGATATTCAATCGGAATACCATCTCCCATTTCGATTTGGAGGATAAGCATTTGCTGATTGATATTGATACTGGTGACGACCTTAATATTTTCGAAAAGCTACAACGCTAATCACCATCTTGGGCTGATTGATATTCCTCAAGGTATTTCAGCGCCTTTTCCTCATCTTCATCCCGAACGAAAATCTCCACTTCACCCAGTGGAGTCGCTGTAAGCCCGAAAGTTAATCCAACGCTTTCCTCAAAGGTAAAGACTTCCAAACCAAATGATTCGAGATAGCTTTTTACGATCTGTGCATCCATGTATCCAGCAGCTCTCCAGACTCTTGTCAACATACAATAATTCTAAGCTATTCGACAGGAATACGTTATAAGAAATTCTTATAAAATTCTGATAATTCGGGTATAATTAGTCCCGAGAGCAGGGATATGGAATTCTCCATTTCCTGAAAAATCTGAGCGAAAGTTGAATAACCTTCTGATCCCATTTTGGATATCTCCAAATTGTATTCCTCCATGTTGTGAAGGTGCATTGCTTTCCTTATTTAATTCAAAAACATATTTCCATGTCGAATACTTTCACACAAAAGAATCTTAAATCATCTGTTCTTGTAATTCTCACAACGTTCGTAATAATCTCTGGGTTTGCCTCTATTTCTTCCCAAACTCAATTAAAAACTCAAACGTTGGATTCTGTACTTCCCGAAGCGATGGTTAATGAGATGCTATTTCATAGCCCGAATTATTCAGATTTCGAGATCCAGACGTATCCGATTCTGAATGATTTTGTTGACCGGTATGAAACATTGGCTGATCTGCTCGCGAATATGGAAGAGGATTTCAACCTGACTTACGACCTGGGTGGTGATCAGAATTACTACGGTCAGCTTTCATACAACGAATCTCCTTTGGCCTTACTGACCAAAACCACAAAGAATTTAGACAATACCTATCAATGCTTCGAACGCACGCTTCTCGTAGCATTGTGGGCGGAACAGAAATTTGGCGCTCCTCCTCTCATCCTGTCATTTTTTACCAATGATCCAGATAATATCCGCATGAATCACTCCACTTATGTGTATGAAGTGGAAGGTCTATAGGGATATATGAGCGACAATCGTGACTTTATTTCTCCAAAATATCATTCGGTGGAAGAATTGGCTGTTGCTTGGATGTCTTCTCATGGGTCTCCACTGGATAAGGGAGATACTTATGTGAAATGGCTCTTAGTTGATATGCGGAATCTTTTTAAGTCTCGGGGAGATTGGCGTACCACAGATCAAAATATCCGCATGTATATGAAAGATGTGATTCAGAGTGGCGTTGCAGTTGCTACGGAAGAATAGCCAGAAAGATCGGGGATAATACCTTCAGCGTCATTCTTTTTTCCCCAGCTTAAGTATCAACCGGGATTTACGATGGGCAAGCTCTTCCCGTAATCTGAGCGCTGACAACTTTTCAGAAATTAGGATCGCTTTTTCTGTCCATTCGAGAGCTGAAACCCAATCTTTTTCCTTGTGCTCGTGAAATTTCGCCAATTCTACGCAGGCGGTTAGATTTTCCGCTTGCGCCAATTCCTCCCAAATGGAACATGTCTCTTTCAGTTTTCCTTGCTTCTTCAATGAATAAGCTAGGTTAACCAAAGTTTTCTCTCTGATAACATCATTTGAATCATATTCAAGCGCTTTTTTGTAATATTCGTTCGCGAGCTCGTACTTTCTCGCTCTATGAAAGATTTCACCCAATGAAAGAGGCTCATTTCCCTGTAGTTGATTGGACGAGAGCATATTTTCGATTTTCAAGAATAAACCTGCCAGGGAAACAACGTCAATTTCATTGTGGTAAAAAACTCCTTTAAGAGGTTCCGCATTCCCGGTTTGAACAAAATCCTGGTAGATCTGCGGGACAAGCCAGCCGGGGATCTCCTCCTCGCCGCGCGTGAATTGAAGGACATTTTTTTCGATATCTGAGAGTTTTTTTGAGTCAAGGTCATATTTCCATATCCTGCGGGAGATATGCAGCAGGTCAATATGCAGGAATCCGTTCAATTCATGAGGAATTCGATTGAGGATATATCTCGAACGTAAGACTGGAATATCAAACGATTTTCCGTTATACGTTGCCAAACACTTGAACTTCTCAAGAGTATTGCCGATATAGGTCAAAAAGAGTGTTTCATGTGAAGGATCCTCGATAAACACTTGTAAAACTTCCAATCCTTCTTTATCAAAATAACAGCAACCAAAAAGAAAGATCAGTGCTCCGGCGCCGATGCTCAGACTGGAAGTTTCGGTATCCAGAAATACGATATCTTCCATTTTTAGATCCAAAACACCATCGACATCCCAAAAATCGTTTGTCTGTTTTACACTTGTGTGTTGCTTTAGGGTGGTATTGCCATGTTTGCTGCCATAAGGAACCCGTTGTTTAACAACATATATGCGGCCGTTGTTTGACTCCACCCATTCACCAGGAATGAAACTGTCAACATTGTTGCCAATGCTTCTTTTGACCTCCAGATTGGACGCCCTGTCAACCTTGAGGCCTAGTTCCTGTAATCTTTTTAAAATATCATTCATTGCGGTTCCAATAAGGAGATAAGTATTGCCTTAGAAAAAACTTTACCTCCCATTCCATTCTCTCCGGCAGGTCCCACACAGGAAGGACAGCCTTCATCACATCCACACTGATCGATCACATCCAGGCTTTGTTGGAGCACTTCTTCCATTTTTTCGTATAGTTTAGCTGATAAACCGATCCCGCCAGGAAATTGGTCATAGACAGCAATCACCGGGCGACCATTCGCCATATCTGATTCCGATTCGATAAATGAACCGATATCGCGTTGGTCGCACATGAGTGTGAGGGGTGCGAGGTTAGCCACCAGATACGCAACCCCACTCAATCCTGTACGGACGCGTACATTTTGTTCCGCTCTACGGTGGCAAGCTGGACATAAAGTGACCAAATTCGTGGGGTGGTTGGCTGTCCCTGGGTCCGCAAACGTCCTGAAAGGGATTTTATGATGTACATGCAATTGCGCCTCTGGCAATTGGATGCCGCAGACCATGCAGCGATAATTATCCCGCCGCACAACTAAAACTCGGATATCCTTCCATTGGCTACCGTATTCATTCTTTTCGTTTTGCCATTTGTTTTCATTCTTTAGTGATTCGACAACATTTTCCGGAATGGTCAGCCAGACGCCCTTGGTATGTAAATCATTCTCTGGCAATCCTTCAAGTTCGAATACACCCAAAGTCATTAAAGTATTCCAATCGATTCGCTTAAATCCTTTAATACGCTCATTTACTGATATATCGCCAAAAGATTTGCTGAAATTCGTTTTATTTTCTTCATAGATTGTTTGCTCAACCGAGATTTTTGTTTCTGAGCGGTGATCAGTGAAATAGGGTTCAGTATGCGGAGAGAGCCAGGCAACATGGTCCTCCAAATTCAGTTCATCCACAAGATACTGATTTCCATCATGTATATATACTGCGCCTGGATGGGCCATTCTTAGAGCGCTTTGGAAGTCAACATCCCCTATGAGAGTGCTTTCCATACCATTTCGTAATCTCAGTGAAATAGAATTACCGGAGATATTCCGCAGAGAAATTTCAGCGGACGGGTAATCCTCAGCGATCCAGTAGTAATTTTGATTCCTTTCCACCAGGTGTTTCAAAAGAACCAACGCATTTAAATAATCTGATAAATCACTCCTCGTTAGGTCCCCGTAGGTTTCTTTAGGAGTAAAGGGCAATTCAAAGGCTGCACACTTGAGATGTTCCATGAGGATCAATGGGTTATTTGGATCGATCAATGCATGTTCAGGGCTTCCTTGCGACACGAAAGCACAATGTCGGATCACATATTGATCCATGGGTGAGGCGGATGCGATGAGTATTGATAGAGAATTCCGGTTACGCCTGCCAGCCCGTCCGGATTGCTGGTAGAAGGATGAGATTGTTCCTGGATAACCTATTAAGAGGGTTAGGTCAACTTTTCCCATGTCGATACCCATTTCAAGTGCACTGGTTGAAACCACTGAGCGAATCTTCCCTGACCGCAATCCTTCCTCGATCGACCGCCGCTCGCGAGGGAGATAACCGCTTCGGTAGCCATGAATATCATTTTCCGAACGACCAAATGTTTCCCGGAGTCTTTTCAGGGTAATTTCCACAGTCTTCCTTGTTCTGGAGAATAATATGGATTGCACCTGGTTAGAAATAACGAATGAAAAAATTTCCAGTGTTTGATCAACAAGCCCTCTTCGCAATCCCAATGATTCATCCACAACAGGTGGATTTACAAAGAAATATTGCCGGCTTTCCTGGTATGAGGTGTCATTTTTTATAAGTTCAAATCGTTCTCCGGTAAATTTTTCCGCAAATTCTGTTGCATTGGAGATTGTCGCGGAAGTGAGGATGTAGTTCGGACGACTGTTATAGAAATTCAGGATCCGCTTGAACCTTCGCAGCACATTAGCAAAATGCGATCCGAAAACACCTCGATATGAATGAATTTCATCAAATACGATGAATTTCAAATTATTTAGAAAACGCTCCCAGTGTGTATGGTGCGGCAGGATGCCAATATGCAGCATATCGGGATTGGTTAGAAGGATTCGACCTTTATTTCGTATAGATATCCTTTTTCCTTGTGGAGTGTCACCATCGTATGTAGCGATAGGAAGATTCAAAGATCCATTGTTAATTAATGAATTGCCAAGTTCGGTAAGTTTTTTTTGCTGGTCTTCTGCCAGAGCTTTGGTGGGGAATACCATGAGTGCGGTTGAAGAAGGATCTGTTATTACCGAGTTCAGTATCGGTAGTTGATAACAAAGGGATTTACCACTGGATGTCCCGGTTGTGATCAACACATTTTTCCCATCAAACAAAGCTTGAACCGCTTCATTCTGGTGATTGAACAGTCCACGAGGATAAAGCTTTTCGATCATTTTCAATAAAGAAGAGTCGAGGTTAGCAGGGTATCCGTTGTAAGAGGCTTCCTGTGCATTCTTAATCCAGGAACAGGTGACAAGCTGAGACAGCTCCCCATTTTTAAAGAGTTCGATGATCCGATCGATATCAACGGACTTACTGCTATTTGAATTCATGATCCTGCTTCAATTGAAAATCTAATTTTTTCATGAGTTATTGCCAGTTGATTATTTTCGTTTAATCTATATACTAAGACAAAAATCTGCGAAGGAGAGAACAGATGAAAATCAATAATAAGTATAAATGGGTGATTCTGACAATTTTTTTCGCCTTTATGCTTCTGCACCAAACAGATAAGCTGTTGATCAATCCCTTAGCGCCACAGATCTATGAAGAATGGAATCTCACCGACACCCAATGGGGTGCGATCTCTACAGCCGCATTGATCGTCGGAGCCGTATTTTATCCTGTTTGGGGTTATCTGTATGATCGCTATGCTCGCAGCAAGTTATTGGCTTTGGCATCTTTTATTTGGGGTGCAACGACATGGATCAGTGCAATTGCCCCCTCCTATGGCCTCTTTCTTGCTTCACGGGCTTCAACCGGCGTGGATGATTCTTCTTATCCAGGGTTATACAGTCTGATTGCCGATTATTTCGAGCCCAAAGTGCGCGGCAAGGTTTACGGGCTGCTTCAGTTAACCCAGCCGTTGGGGTATATGGCCGGATTGGTCCTGGCGACCACCATTGCTGTCTCCTCTGGTTGGCGAAACATTTTTCTGGTCACCGGAGGTCTAGGTGTGGTTTTAGCCGCAATCATTTTCTTTTTCGTTAAGGATGTACCGCGCGGAACGGCCGAACCTGAATTTCAAACGATCGAGGAAGTGGGTAATTTCAAGTTCGAGTGGGTGAAGGTAAAGGATATTGTCAGGAAACGAAGCCTCATCATGATGAACTTGCAGGGGTTCTTTGGTGTATTTCCATGGAACACAATTACCGCTTTTATATTTATCTATCTTGCTGAAGAACGCGGGTATGCGGAAGGGGAAATACTACTCACAATGGCGCCAGCCATCCTGGTCCTCGCATCGGGTTACTTCATTGGCGGAGCGTTGGGTGACTTTTTTTTCAAGCGGTCACCAAAGGGACGGGTCTACATTGCCCTGTTTGGCGTGTTGGTGGGTGCGTTGCTATTGTTCTTGACACTTAATGTCCCCATTGATAACAAGGCATTATTCGGGATCATGTTGGGCGTAACCGCATTGTTCATCCCGATCTCCTCTCCTAATGTCACTTCAACAGTCAATGATGTCGCCTTGCCCGAGATCCGCAGCACAGCAATGTCGATCCAGTATTTTATCGAATCCAGCGGCGCCGCATTATCGCCTTTATTAACCGGGATGATCGCCGATGCTTTAAGGCGGGCAAATAATCCTTTTCCCCGCGGAACGGCGATCCTTATCATCTGCATCAGCGCATGGCTGCTGTGTGGCATCTTCTATTACATAACCAGCTATTTTATAACATCAGATATAGATTCATTGCGAAATGAAATGAAGCGAAGAGCCTCAAGGGTTTAAAGGGACAATAATTAAAAAATATTATTAAGGAGTAAAGTTAGTTGCTATTAAAGGGATTTCTTCATCGAAATCCCTTTTTCAATTGTTTATACTAACGAAAAAAACTCGATAACACCTGCATGGCAGGTTTGCCATGAACTGAGCTGGAAGCATCCTGGACAGCCACTGCAGGATTAAACCCTTGTGACACAATTCCCAGGATAAACGGTCTGGCTGCGGCTTCCAGCAAGATCGCTCGATACACATCTGCCTGTTCATTGATATCCACAAGAAGAGTTTCATTTTGAGTATTTCTATACACATCCGAACATGATGAGTTGAGATTTAAACAATCTGAACCAGAACCATCAATGGATGTGTAATCGAGACCTAAAATGATCGGTTTTTGAAAAGTTGCGTATAGCTTATACATGTGGTTGTCCATCGCACTTGCCGCACCTGAACGAAGGTCACTGATTCCGGGGGAATTCGTCGCAGACAATGCACTGTTCATTTCAATAAAAATAAAATCAAACTGCGAAATGAAGGCAGGTGCTTCGTCCAAACTGCTTGAATAGGGCAGTGCAAACCCAATCTGACCAGGATATCGGGCTCGTATTTCAGAGATTAATCCCAGCCATTTCTCTTCAAAATCATACGGGGTATTGGAAAATGAACCATTGGGCAATTTCCCTTTGGGAAAGGCGGGGCTGACACTTCTGCCACCGATAATGATGGTGTTGATCCCTTGTTGGGAGGCAAAATCAACATAATTCAATATAAAGCGCTGGTAGCTTGTAAACCAACGTTGCCACCAATTGTAAGAAAGCTCAGCTTGTCTCCAATAATTATTATCGCTATCGTCAGCATTTAACTTCGGGAATAATGCAAAACTTAACCCAGCATCGTTCGATAACCGCATAATGGAATGGAGATCCTGTGCCAAAGTGTCATTTCGTGGATTCAACCCTGCGTTGCCATCCGGCTTAAAAGTCCATGTCGGGTTGAAGAATAACCAGTTCCCTCCATTAACTGCCGCATCAATAAGTCCAGCATCCATGTGAGATAGCCAATCCCGTTCATGAGGAGCAGTAATCTCAAACCCCTTGATGAGCAAATGATCGGCCTTAGTCAATCCTGCAATATCATAGTTGATTGGCTCTAAACCAAACCACTGTGCGATCTGGTAATTGATGGTCAAGGGAGTCCCGTTGCTAAGGTCCAGCAGATAACCCAATCCATTGATTCCGCGAGTAATCACATCATCGGCGACTCCGCATTGGTTATTACGGCAGAACCTGTATTGAGCCTGATCGAGGTAATTAAATGGTCCATATAAGGTGAAAGTCCAGCTATTTTCACCCGTTGGCCACATAGGGATGGGCTGCATCCAGGCATAAGGATTGAATTGTATTGATAAGGAATCACTCGCTGGCGTATTGACGGGGGAGGAAACTTGAAACTTAACGGGTGCGCTGCCGCCGGAATACCATGTTTCCACTCGATCACGGATGACTGCATCCCGGGAAGGAACGATCAATTGTCTCACCAGAAAGCTGGAATCTGAAGCGTGTTCTGCATTGACGAAACCGTCACCCAGTGAATACTTGTATCTCAAGTCAAATCCGGCAGGGAGTGGGAGAGTGATCTCATACAAGTTACCATCAGATTTAGACATGACTGGTGCCACACTAGGCACCAAGCTGGTACCGTCTCTCAATTCAGCAAACGAATTTCCTAACTGATGGAGATTCCCCAGCAATCGGACAATTGCATCGGACTCAGTCACTTCAGGCACGCGAACTTCAAAAGTAACATTCACCAACTTCGCAGGATTCATTCCAAATGTGGATGGCGTAACAGAATTGTTCGCGACAACCGCATTCTGCTGAAAAGTCTCATACAAACCATCTGTGTGAAGAGCAACAATCGGGAATTCTCCAACCGGTACTTTTTCAAATTTATAGAACCCATCAAAAGAGGAATATGTCTGAAGGCCATTGACCGAAATGAGTATCTCTCCCAGCGGTGCTTCTGTTTTTGAGTCATACACATATCCGCTAATCTCGCCGGTCTCTGCCAAATAAGGTTGTTTGTCCCACCCGGCTACCAGGTCATTCACTTGCCCGGGTTTTTTCACCATGTACAAACGGTATAAGACTTGTCCCCCCGAAGAATCTTTTTCAATCGTGTTCTGCGATCCATTGCGTACATACCTGTATCGTATGACTGAACCAATCGCCAGTGGCAGCCGGACGGTATATTCTGCACTTCCAACTGGATCCATCCGGTAGCGTGTTGGATTAAGCGCGATTCCAGTGACTTCATCCACAATCTCCAAATTGAGGGTTTCACCCTCGGCGAGCGGCTGGAAGAGACGCGCCTGAAAAACGGTCTCGGCTAATTCTAGTTTTTGCTTAGTTCCGCTAGATTCAGATCCCGAGGAACAGGCAACGAAAAAAAATAAGGTAATTAGAATCAGTGAAATTAGGTGAAGTGGTTTTTTCATTTCCCGCCTCATTATTCAGATTTTAATTTCTCGATCATGCCTTTGTATTCAACATATTTTGCTACCAGACTGCCCAAAACCCCATTGACAAATCTGGGCGTGCTATCGGACCCAAAGGTCTTGCCTAGTTCAACCGCTTCATTGATCGCCACTTTTATGGGGGTGCATTGTTCAACCGCAAACTCCCAGAGGGCAATGCGGATAATATTCCGATCGATAGAAGCGACCTGGTCCAAAGGCCAATCAGGTGCATAATGAGCGATGATCTCGTCTAATTTTGAGATAAAAGGATATACGCCAAAGACGATGGAATTGGTGAATTTCTCAATCTTCGGATCGACTGGATCTTCGCAATAAAGGTTGGCTAATACCTCGCCCAACAAGTGTCCTGAGAGGTCGTATTCGTAAAGTGCTTGTAATGCAATTGCCCGCGCTTTTGTTCGGGATTTCATGATGGCTGCAGAAGAGCTCTCCGTTTAATCGCCGTGGTAGTCAATGTCTTCAATATGAACATTCACTCGGCCAATCTCCATTCCAACCATTTCTGTGATCGCCCGAGCAACTTTATTTTGGACATTCTCGCTAGTCTTGTAAAGATCGGATGTATTCTTCATTACAAGATAAAGATCGACATCTACTGTGTTATTTTCGACATTGATATTTACACCGCCGCCATAGCTGCTCGTGAAAATACTCTCAATCGAATGTGGACCGGGAGACATTCTGCTAACCCCGTCAACAGAAAGCGCAGCCAGTTTGGCTATATTGATCAATACGCCGGGATCGATGGTGGTCTTGCCTCTTGTTTCTGGATATTCTTCCATATATGCTCCTTGATCTCCAATAGATTATAACCCTTAGGACTTTTACAAGATATGATTGTTTTTCAAGTGTTGAAATGTCAATTCTGCGATCCTGTCGAATTCACGGTCAAGAAGCATCACGTGGCCTGATTTTTCCAAAA
>Ga0194127_10006390_pt1 | contig 13406 bp, 25 predicted proteins | sample TA2KigC100mmetaG_FD_148624 | JGI IMG/M metagenome (GOLD analysis project Ga0194127, IMG submission 148624) | Freshwater microbial communities from Lake Tanganyika, Tanzania - TA2015036 Kigoma Deep Cast 100m | ecosystem: Environmental > Aquatic > Freshwater > Lake | place: Tanzania: Lake...
CTCGCGGTCATCTCAAGCAACTCGACGGATCGCCTGAACTCGGGCGTTCCTTGGGCAGTCCTTACCGCTGCTTCGAAATACCGATTTCTGAGTTGCTCAACGGCACTGAGGATATCGGATAAGGATGAGCTATCGCCGATTTTTGGTGACGGCCTGAATGAGCACGAAAAAATCGGATTGGTCGGTGAAGGTACCTGGCTGAATCAGTTTGATGACGTTATCGTTGGACACGGCGTATCACTCCTTCGATGGAGAAGTGGAGGCTCGAACACCCCCACGATACGCCGCCTTACCGATTCACGCCGTCACCAACTTTCGGCCATAGCTCACTAACTTTGGCCGCGTGGACTAGTGCGCTCTCTTCTCTATCGCGCCCAATTCTGGGCTGCGACGTTTTTGACCGTCGCTCGTTTCCTCATTCAGCTTAGAAAAATGAAATGATCAAAGACGCGCTCGCTGTGATCGGATTCCTGTGGCTCGGCACAACAGCGAGCCAGATCATCCGCTGGTATTTCCGCGCCAATCGAGATGGAAACTCTGGGCGCCATAAGCATTGGAGCGAGGAATGATGTTCCCGCCGGATGAATTCGAGCTCGGCCGGCGACTCGTCATAGCCGCGGTCGCCATCGTCTCCTGCATCTATGCGTTGCGTGTCCTCAAGATGATCTACCTCGCCGCGACGGGAGGCTGAAAATGCGGGACCTCATGTTCGCGATACTACTCGGCCAGATGGTGTTCTATCTCGGTTTCCTTGGGTGCGTCAGGACGAAGCCTGATGCCTGCCGGCTTGTGGCGCGTCATCCTCCCCGGCTGTGTCGGCCATTCAGCCGCCGCTTTCATGGCCGCCGCAGCGATGAGTGGCCTTCAATAATGCTTCCCGCCGATCCTGACGCGAAGATCGTCTGGTCCTGCTTCGTGATCGCGCGGCATAAGGATGGACTGGGCGTCGCCGACATCCTCCCGGAAGCGGCGCATGCCATTGCACCACGAAGCTCATCTATCGCCCACGCCGCCGCATATGACGTTTGCCGAGTTCGATGCCTTCGTCATTCGCAGATGGTGTAAGGGCCGCGAAGTCAACGGCATCCGTTGGGAGCTCGAAAAGCTCGGCGAACAGGTGAGCGACCGCCAGATCCTCGATGTCGTGCGTCGCTATATCAACGAGAACAGCGAGAATTCCCGGCCCGGCGTGATGGCGGAATGGCTCCGGCGTCTGGGGCGAATTTTCCGCCGCTTCTGATCTTTCCATTCGACCGAACCAGGAAAAGGAGACGGCCCATGGCCGTTGCCGCTGAACTCGCTTTACCGAAACCGCCGCTGCAGAGCCAATGTCTCAAGCTCTTTGGCAACCCTTCCGAGAAAGGCTGGGGCGCGAAGAACCTCGAATATGTCTCGCCGCCATTCGCAATGAAGATGGGCGACATTACGATCTCGCGCGTCAAAATCAACAAGCTCGCCGCGCCGGCGTTACGCGCCGCTTTCAATGATATCTGGGAAGCTTGCGGCAAGAATCAAGCGGCAGTGGCTCGCGTTCATGCCGATCGCTTCTCCGGCGATTGGGTTGTTCGTCCGATCCGCGGCGGCTCGACGCCATCAATGCACAGCTTTGCCCTGGCGATCGATCTCGACGCCGGCAGCAATCCGCTTGGCGCGCTCGAAACATTCTTCATGCCTGGCTCGCTTGTCGTGAAGTGTTTCGAACAGCGCGGCTTCATCTGGGGCGGGCGATGGAAGGGGCGTCGCGACGCGATGCATTTCCAATATGTGCGAGTCGGCTGATGAGTTGGAAAGAAGCTTCCATCATCGCCTTGGCGGTCTCGCTCTTCGGCGCGCTCATCGTGGGCGCTTTCTTCACCGGTCTCTTCCTCAGCGCAAACGGCTGGGGATGATCCATGAGGGACAGAACACCGGCCGACGATATCGCCGAGCGTGCATCGGATCGTTGGCGGCGTGACGCACTGGCACGGCTGGCTGCGCGCTGGCGTTTGGGAATCCCGCTGAACACGCCTGACGCTCGGCCTCCGCATCTGGAAATAGAGCGCCCGTGCCGGCGGCATCCGGCAAATTCCAAAGGACGAAAGCCATGACCGAAGCTGAACAGGCCGCTCGCGACTTGCTGATCGAAATGCAATCCGAATTGACGGAAGCGTATAACGCCATCGTCTCGAAGGATGAAACCATTCACTCGCAGGCGACGGAGCTTGAAGCGCTGCGCGCCGAGAAGGCGGCGCTCGACGCCGATACGTCGCTGACGACCTTCGTCGGCGAGATGCGCGCCTGGTTCGACGGCTATCGCGCCGCCAAGGCCGCTATCGCGCAACCGCAAGAGCAGCCGACCGGCTAGTTCGCCTGTCGGCAAGCAATCTCCAGAATCCACGCCGGGCGGTCTCCCGGCAACATCTCAAAGGAAAATCACATGCAAGGCTATCGCACTTACATCGCCGCAGGGCTCGTCGCGCTTTTCGGCGCGCTCGCGTCGACGGATTGGGTTTCGTTCCTTAACGATCCGAAGGCCGGCGCTACAGCGGTCGGCGCCGCCGTCCTGATGGCGATCATGCGCAGCATCACCTCGACTGCGCCTGGCGCGAAAGAGTGATCTCGCTCATCTCGGCCGCCGTCTCGGCAGTCGCTGGCCTAATCAAGCTCGCCGCAGCTTGGTTGGGGCAGAAGCGTGACAAGATGCTGATCGCGCTCGGGGCGACGCAGGAGCTGGCCAAAATCAACGAAGCTTCCGCGCAGACGCAGGAAGCGCTCAAAGAGGTCGCCGATGAACGCGCGTCCATTCCTGATCCTGCTACTGATCCTGACGACCTTGCTCGCGAGCTGCGACGACAAGGCGACGGGCATCGCAGCGGTCGAAAGCGTCCTTTCTAAGCCGACGCCAGAAGCGCGGCGCGAGGAAGTCGTGCGCCAGACGAAGGCGCTTTGTCCAGTCCCGCTTGACGCCGACGAGGTCGAATGGGTTGCACAATTCGTCGAAGAGAACCACGGCAAGGGCGCGATCTACGTCGCCGGCCTGCTGTGGAAGATGAACGCCGAAACCCGCCTCTGCCGCGGTCTGAAGAAGACGGGGGCGTAATGCCGAACGAATCGATCCGCGCCGCAGCGGACTCAATTCACGTCGCCGCCCCGATCGCCGTGGCGGCCGGGGCCAGCGTTTCCGCGCTGCTCATCACCGGCACCTGGCCAGAGCGCTTCGTCGCGGCAGCCGTTGGCGGCGCGTTCTCATGGGTTGCAACCCCGATCTTTGCGCCGCTGATGCAGGTGGGCGTTGTCTGGATATATCAGCAGGCCGGCGCCGATCCGGCAATGATCCCTGGGGACGCCATTCCGGGGCTCACCGGCTTCACGCTCGGCGTCGTCGGGCTCGATGCCTGCGCCTGGTTCACCAGGCGCGTCAAATATGGCCTATCGCTTCTCAAGCTGCCGGGGTTCAAGCCTCCGGAGGAATAAGATCGACCGCTCAAAGCGGCGTTTTCAGAACCCCCGTCGGCTCCGGCCGGCAGGGTTTTTTCGTTTCCGGGCTATGCTCGCGCGATGAGCGAAGCGCCCTATGCCCTGCCTTTGCGGATCCGCAAGAGCGGCGAATCCTACGCCGTCGAAGACTCGATCGGTATCTCGCTCGCCTATGTCTATTTCGAGGATGAGCCGACCCGGCGCGGTCTCGTCAAACGGCTCTCCAGCCAAGACGCCCAGCGCGTCGCGCAGACGATCGCGCGGGCGCTGACGGAGGCGGCGAAAGGTGCGCCCAACAATTAAAAAGCACCTGCAAAATCAAAGCTGCATTTTTGGGCGCACCTGAGCGCAACCTATTGTCGCGGTTAGACTATACAACTTCTACTTCCCCCACCATGCCGAGAAACACAGCTTGTATCCAATTGTATTTACTAATCATTTTTTTGGGTGCGCCCAAATTCCCTCGGGTATGCCCATAGAGGTTCGCGTTTCGGCCGCGCGCTCGAGCTTTTCCCCGGCGCCGATCGCTAGTCGCTCGCGGTTCGCCGCCCGGGTATAGAGCGACGCCATACGCCCTCCCCGCCAACCAAACACCGCCTCTAGTTCAGCCTCGGTCGCTCCGTTCTCAGCAACGCGGGTCGCTGCGTTTTTCCGTAGGCCGTGCGCCGACTTCGCGACGCCGGCTTTCCGGCAGGCTGCGCGGAACATATTGCCGAGCGATTCCTTGCGAAGAGGCCTCCCGGCCTCCCCCGTGATAAAGGTCAGCTCGCCGACCGGGCCCGCCTCGAGCGCCTCGATCAACGGCCGTGCCATGCGGATCGCAACCCATTCGCCGGTCTTCTCGGTCTGAATGCGGATCACGCCGTCGCGCACGTGCGGGCGGCCCACCCGGGCCGCGTCGCCCCGCCGTAGCCCGGTGTAGAGCAGCACAGTGTAAATGACCCGTTCCCGCGTCCCGAGGGGCCAACAAGTCTCAAAGGCGGCACGCTCTTCCGTCGCCCATGGCAAATGGCCATCCGTCTTCCTCCGCGGCGTCTTGACGCCAGCGGTCGGGTCGGTCGCGACGAGCTCGGCGTCGATCGCCCAGGCGAAGAGCCCGCGCATTGTCTCGACGAAGTGGCGGGCGGCCGCCGGCGTCGCCGCGCGGTCTTCGCGTCCGCCGACGATGTCGGCGCGCGAGATCTGGCGCAGGGGTGCGGCACCGCAGCGCTCCAGGACATGCTTCAGGATATTCTCGCGCTGGCGCCGCGTCGCCGTCGACAATTCGGACCACGCGCTCGACCGGCGATAAAGGTCCGCCGCCCACGCGAGCGACCCGGCTTGCGCCCTTCCCTTCGTCGTCGGCGGGGCGTTGCGTTTCAGCGCCGCTTCATATTCGGCGCGAAACTCTGGCGTCCCATACTCGGCGCGCAGGCGCACGCGGGTGCGTTTGACGTCCTGGAGGCGGACATACCAGACGGACTTTTTGTGGCGCGTCGTCGCACGCTGAAGGAATGGCCAGCGCTGTCGTGGCATGACCGCCATCAAAGCACGAACCTCCGCCGCTCGCCAAACGCCGGGCCAGCCTCGCCCATTGGCCAGTCTGCGCCGTTCTCTGTCTTGGGTTGCGTTTCCAGGACAATCGCGCCGTCAGCCTCGATACGCACGCGCCAAGCCGCCCCTGTCCGCGCGCGCTGCGCATCGGCGGCGCGGAGGGCGCGCTCAACATCGCACTGGGAGAAGCGGGCGGCGCGGCGCGTCATAGCGAGATCGAATGCTCGCTCTCGGCATAAGGAAGTCCGCCGAGAAAGTTTTTGATCGCTCCCTCATATAAGAGCCACTCCCCTGGGATTCGTTCACGCGAAAACAATCGGTGAAAATATCGCTCGGTCGACGGGCCTCCTTTTAGGGAATAGAGAATCTCGATTCGCTCATCGCGAGCCGTTTGGAGTGCTGCGCCGCGCGCTCTAACATTATTGCTCATCCCGATTTTCACTGCGGAGCCAACACGTATGAAGTAGACGAAACTCCTACAATCACCATCGGCAATGACTATGCCAGCTGGAATACTCGACCTGATTTTTGTCACCTTCTCGAATGAAGCTCTTTTGAGCAGTGGCCTTGCGCAAGGCGCGGATGTTTCTTTCAAAACCACATCGGCGAGCATTTCTGATGATGCAGCGCGCGCGCGTTCCAGCGCCAGGCCATATTCAGACCAAAACGCTGGCGTTCCATACGTCGCTCGCAAACGAATTCGCGTCCTGCTCGCGTCTGTCATTCTGACGTAATAAACAGTCTTCCCGTGGCGGGTTTTGGTTTTGTTGAGATGCGGTGTTCCTATCGTCATTTCAGGCCTCTCCGGCGCTCCCCTCGCGCGGCGGGTCATGGGAACGGCTCCAGCGGCTGATCCGCGCGCACATAGAGCGGATGCATTCTCGGCATAGCCGGCTCGTTGGTGGATTGGACGGCGCGTCATGGCACCTCCTTCTTCATCACGTCGATGTTTGCCTTGACGACGCGGAAGGATATGGCGGCGACCCAGGGGTTGGCGCGATATGACTCGGCGCCGTTAATCGCGGTCCAAAGCTCAAAGAAGGCGAGCCTCGCCGTGGGGAGACCGCCGGGCCCGTCGATCCCGAAATGACGCATGCCATCTTTTGCTGGTGCTTCCGTCTCACGAATGCCCTCGGCCACCGCATCAGCTTCGCTGATCTCCTGCAGCCGCTCTATCTTGACGCCTTCGACGATCAGCGTGAGGCGAGACGCCCAGCGTGGCATGTGAATGGACGGACGCCATCGACAGGGCGATGCGCCCGGCTTCCAGTGATATTTGCCGTCCTTGTCTGTATCTATGCCTTTGGCGCTAAGTTCGTCGCATGTAGAAATCCAAAGGCGATTGAACTTCTCGCCGTCATAATCATCAGGAATTTCCAACCATTCGCGCCGCGGCCCGTCGCAGTAATCGACGGCGATGCATCCGTCGTCTTCGTCCCATGCTCCGACGCGCCAGTTCTCCCGCACCCAAAGGCGATCGCCAGCCTTAAAACGAGGCTCCTGAATCTTCTCGCGGTCGAGACGCATCCAATTGCCAATGCCGCTCGCGTGTGGCTCGCCCTGCTCAAAATCAGCAAGCGTCACACCTTTGCGGCACTTCAGCATCCGCCGCGTCTGCGTCTTCCGCCCTTCCAGCAAGGCGCGGATCATCGGCGCTGAGAAGATGATGGGGCGGTCGGTCACGTCGCGCGATATCCAATGGTGAACGTGCCTGTTTCCCGGAGCACAAGGAAACTCTTGCCCGGGGAGAAATAGCGCTTCCGTTCTATGAATTCGCGCAGCTCATCGTCACCCGGGCAGGCGACGCGTGCGATTTTCGTCAGTCGCGCTGGATCGCGCTCGCCTTCGTCGGCGAAGGCGCGATCCTTTTCGGCCTGATCTAATGTCGCGCCAGGCGATAGCACGCCCATTGACCCGTCGCTGTAAAGCAGCGCGAGATGCACGCTCATTGCGGATCCGCCTTCGCTTTGCGCGCGCCGTGCTTCTTCTTCGCGGGCGCGGGCAGGTTTGCTTCGTCCGCCGCGATCGCATGATCCATCGCCTGCGCGAGCGTCGTTTCGCCGTCGACAATGATCGCATCGGCGTCGGCCCCGGGGCGCGCCTTTCCTGCGGCCCAATCGGCGAAGGGCGCGGGCAGATGACCTTTATCCTTGCTGAGCCGCGCGACATATTCGCCGAGCTCGCCCTTCTTCATCTTCTTGACGCGGGAGGCCTCGCCCTCGCCGATCAATCCTGTCACGCAGCCAAGCGTGATGGATTTCGGCGCGGTCTCGAAGAATGCGCGCCGATCAAGCGCGGCGTCGAACGCGCCCTTGAGATCGCCGCCGCGCGCACAGACCGCGGCGCTGGCCGCGCCGATTGTGTCGAAGTGCGCCGCGCGCGTGTCGATCGAAGCGGCAATCAGACGGAAAAGCGCGACGGAGAGATCGCAGGTCGGCGCCTCGGCGCAGATCGCCAGCGCCTCGTCGAAGCTGGCGTCTGCAAGCTTCGCCAGTAATGCGTGATCGTCGTCATAGGTCTCGCCTCTCAATCTGACGACCGCCGCTCCATACATGCTGCCGAGCGTGGCGACGGCGAGCATCAGCGCGATGTCGCCGCGCCGGCGTGTGACGTCTCGCAGCGCCTTGGTCGCGGTCTCGTCGATGACGGCGCGCAGCGCCTTGCCGGGTTCGGCCAGCGGATCGGGAATGGTTGCTTCGTCCCCGGCATTCTCGCCACCCGGCTCGTTTCGCTCGCTACCATCTCCGTCAGAGAGGAGGGAGTCGCCTTCGTTTTCGTTGTCGCCTTCCGCGGTTGCCGTCTCGGGCTCTGGAATTGGCAGGGCGCGGGCGAAGATGACGCGGCCATCGTGATCGAAGAAGGCGCCGACCGCATATTGCCCACGCTCTTCCCGCTCGAACATGCGCAGCAGGGCGTCGCGACAGATGGCGTCCCGTTCGTCGCGCAAGGCGCGCGCACGCGACGGATCCGCGTCGCGACGTTCCGTCTGGATCTCTTCCAGCCGCGCAGACTCGGCGTCAGAGAGTCCGAATTCATCCGGCTGGTCATCCTCATAGGCACCATCGTCTTCGATCAGCGCCGCGCCCCAGCCTTCTTCCGACTTGACGCGCTCGGCTTCGGCGCGCAGCGCATCGTCGACAATCTTGTGGGCGATCGATGGATCGCGGATCACGATCTCGTCTTCGAAGAGATTGTCCTCGATGCGCCCGCCGGCGGCGACATAGGCTTCGACGCGCAATTTGTCGGAGAGAAGGAATTTGCCTTCCGGACCGCTGTTCGACAGGGTTTCGCCACGCAATTTGCGGCGGATCGTATGCTCGCCCCATTCATAGTTCGGCTGGCCGTCGAGCTTGTCGAGCAGCGCGTCCTGCGCTTCGATCGGGCCCGCCGTGAAGGCGATCGCCTGTTCGCGATCGATCTTGCCGACGCGCCAAAGAGCGCGCACGCGCGGGCTGAGACGTCCAAGCGCCAGGCGCTGGCGGACGCGGCGCACGTCCTGGCCGAAGTCGGCGGCGATCTGCTCGACCGTGGCGCCCGACTCCTCGAGGCTGGCGAAGCTTTCATATTCGTCGACGGGATGCAGGGGTTTCGGCGAGACGCTGACCATCAGCGCGACTTCGCGCGCTTCGATCTCGTCGCCTTCGACGATCGTCGCGAGCGCGTCGCGAACGTCGCCGGCCTCGGCTAACTGGCGCAGCGCGCGCCAGCGCCTGCCGCCGTCGAGCACTTCGTAACTATGCGGATCATATGAGCACGGGCGCAGCTTCATAGGAATTTGCTGGCCGCGCGCGCGGATCATGGCGGCAAGATCGGAGACATCGCTCTCCATGTCCTGGCGCGGATTGAGCGGGGAGAGACGGACAATGCGGTCGAGCGGAACGGCGATGATTTGTGCGGCAGGTTCGATGGTCATGCTGGATGCTTCCTAGAAATCTGTTTGGCCGAATTCGGCGTCTTCCGCTTCCCGTGGCGAATAGGTCAGTCGCTGGCGGATTGCCGCGAGACTGAGAAAGCCGGTATAGGCGAGACGCCCGTCAGCGTAGATGTTGACGACGGGCTCCATTATTGCGCTCCGGGATGAAAGAGTTCGACGGTGACGGGCCCGTTGCGCATGTCGCCGGTCATTTGGCCGTCGAGCGTGGCGCGTTCGCGTCGGCTCAAGTTCCGCCACTTGGCGATGAGGACGTCGCCGCGCATGATCCCGCGTGGCGCGCCGCGCTCAGATGAGCCGACGCTGTAGCCGCCTTCGTGCAGCCAATTCTCCGCTGCGCGCGCTGCGGCGAAATCGCCTTGCTGATCGAATGTCTTGATCATCTGTGATGACTCCTCACGCATGATTGGTGTCTCCCCGCGCGCTCACCAACTGGGTGGCATGTTCTTCGTGGCGCAGGGAGACTCTGCGCCACTCCAGATAGAGATCGCGCAGCAAACGTTTCGCCATGTGACGCATGGCGCGATTGTTGGCGTGGGCCTTCGCCGAATATTTTTTGGCGGTGCGCGTATATTTCTTCACGAGATCTGGATCGGCGGCGATCACCTCGCAGATCGCCATCTGTCGCGCCTTCTCGGCGATATAGAATTCGCCATAAGGCCCGAGCGCATGATTGGAGCCTTTGATCTTCTCGCCGTCGCCAGTCTTGTCGGCGCGGATCTGCGCCTTAATGATTGACCTGGCGAGGTTCCAAGCTGTCGAGCGGCGCGATGGCGAATAGCCATGAATGAGCGCGAGTTCGGCATCGGCGACTTTGCGCTGCCTGCCGCCATCAATCACCGCCAAGCCCATGCGCTTCCAAAGGGCCGAAACGCTTTTATAAGTGCCGATATCGAGTATTGCGCCGGTCTCTGGATCAATCGTCGTCGCATCGCCGATCATGGCGGCAAGAGAGACGCCGCCGAAGCCTTTGACGGTCTTCATCCAGGCGTGAATCGGCAATTGTCGCACCAGCTTTTCGAGATGCTTGTTCTGAGCGCTCAGCCGCCCCTCGAAAATCTCGATTGATTGCAGGAATGGCTCAAGCGCGATGCCATCAAGCGGCGCGTTGCCGGCCTTGGCGTCATCGAACATCTTTGTTCCCGCCGCCTTGTCACCGTCGCGCATGGCGCGGCAGAACGCCTTGGCCTGCAGAACAAGCGCATTCTTCGCCTTCAGCCATCTGACGCGCTGGCGCCAGGACTGGACAATCTCGGCGATGAGGTCGGCATGATCGCCAACCCCATCGCCGCTATTTCCACTAGCGGGCTTCGCCTGGTTTTCGCATGACAAATGGCCGGTGGATTTTTTGCGGCCGGTAGCGCTTACTTGATGGGCGTCGCCTGGCGCCGGGCTTCCGACCGCACCTCTCTTGCGAGAGGAAGATTTGGGGAGAGGCGTGGCTCCTATGGAGTTCGGACAAGCACTGGCCTCGCCCCCTTCCGCTTGCGCGGAAGGTTTGCCGATGTCGCGCGCCTGCAATGGAGTTCGATGCCAATCTGGCGACACCGGCTCCGGCACTAGCCGGAAGGCGGAAGTTGGCGCGGTCATTTCGACACCGCGGCGGGATTGAATCCAGCATTAATGATCGCCTTTAGGTGTTCCTCGCTATTCTCTTGTGGGCACGCACCATAGGAGCGGAGATCCTTGATCAACGTCGCGATGAATTCGAGTTCGTCTATAGGCTCTGCGGTATATTCTCCTTTATATGGTTTGCGTTCTAGAGCCCTGATGGTTCTACATCTAAGTATCTTCTCTCGACGCCGCTGCCTATCAGCAAACCATTCAGCATCTTTCTCATCCTTAACAGCTATTTCTTCCTGACTCGGCGTGTTGAGCCACTTAATGAAGCGGCGCACGTATTTGTGAATTATCTCAAGCATAGATGCCTCGCAATTCGCGCGCTTGGTTGGGTGTGAGAACGCCATCCCGAATGAGGGCTTGTAGCTCGTCATCAATCGCATGGCTGCGATTGAAACGATCCGTGTAGATCGGCGGATCAATTTGGACGCCAGATAGTTCTTTTATGAGGTTTTCGAGCGCGCGCTGTCGTTTGAAGAGAGGATCAACCCGCCGACACCATTCGGCAAAGCGCGCCTTATCATTCTCTCCATTCGGATCGATCCTGTGGATGCGAATGCTAAGCATTTCCTTAGAAGCTGCATCCGCAAATCGCCTCAGCGCATTGATGACGCGCATACGCCGCTGAAGGGCGCCGTGTGGATCGCCGGATAAAGATTTGATTGCCTTGGCCGGCGATGGAGCGACAGCAAGGGCCGACAGCGACGATAGCGACAAGGCCTCGATGAATTTACGCCTAATCATTTGATGGCCTCTAAGTTGGGTCAGCGCGCGGGAAACCTGGTTTCCGTATCCCGTCTGGCGCTGACCCCCCGCAGGCGCGGGAGGAATGAGAGCGAAGTTGAGGCGGGGTGATTATGGGTCGCCGCTTGGTATATGGCCTCGCTCTCCCGGCTTGCGCCGGTAGTTTGGAGATGCGGCGTTTCCTCCATGGATATCAAACTTCTCTTGGCCGCATCTCCCCGTCTTGCGACGGATATCATTTCGAAGACTGTCACTTCGCCGACTCCTCGAATAGTTCTTTCGCGCGGTCTTCGCTGATTACGTCGCCGACGCATTTGCCGTCTGGAACGGATTGCGCAATGAGCCGTAGCCATTTCGCACGCTGGCCATTGGTCTGTGCGATCTTCTCGTAAACGTCGGCACTATGAATGATTTCCGCGCGTGTCGCATCGCGCAGCTTCCTGCCGCCGCCCAGCGGATAATCAAGAAGCAGCTTCATCGTGGCGCGGTTCAAGGCTTCGCCCTGCGCTCGCCTGGCGGCGCTGGAGATCGATTGAATGATGGCGAATCGGGTATTGCCTTGCGCAACCCGCGTATAGCTTTTAATCGCCTCTCGGCAGACTTGCTCGATGAGCAGCTTGAGTAGTTTGCGATCGCGCAAGAGAAGTTCAGTCAGCGAATCGATCGCGACGCTAAGATTGCCATCAGCGTCATCGAGATGGCTGCGCGCGAGTCCATAAAGCGTGATCTTCTCGTCTTCTTTCGGTAAGGCGCTCATATCTTTCTCCATGTCAGAGCCGGCGCGCAGGAAGGATCGGCGGCTCGCGTTCGGCGAGTCGGTTGGCCCAGCGATGCAAGGCGGCGAGATTGTCGCGCTCGGCGGCGTTGCGCGGGATAGCTTCGCGGCAGGCGAGCATTACGCCGCGCGGGCCGAGTTCGCTGAGCCAGAAAGAACGGACCATGCCGAATTGCTCGCGCACGGCGCGATTGAAGGCGCGAAGCGGATCGTCGATGACCAGAGGCTCGCGATCTTTATTGACCCGCTCCGCCAGTCCTGCCGCTATGGCGTGCATGCGGGAACTCATGGCGATATCCTGTGAAAGGCGGAGACGACACCGAACGCTGCAATCGCGAACGGCAAGGCGGCGACAAGAATGAGGTCAATGTTTCTCATCTCATGCTTATCCGGTTGCCGCACACAGGCGGAAAATGACCCCACATCTTGTGTTCCCTTCATGGTCTACCTGTAGCGTCGGAACGCGCCGCGCGCGCAATCGAGATCAACAAGTCTCGGAAGGCAGGCGGCGTGCCGATGCGCGGTGCGCTGTCTGTGCCGCCGCCTCGGGCTCCGACCTCGCCAAGCTTCTTGGCGCGCGCTGATCCAACACCTTTCCAAAAAGGCGCAATCGCGCGAGGAAATGAAATCGGAATGTCACGAGCGCCCAAGGATCGGCATGACAAGTTTTCGGGAGCTGCCAGGCCATCACACTCGCCCTCCAGAGCAAGTTTCAGTAGAACGTGTCTGAGCGATGCCGCGCCTCGGCAAAGGCGCGAGCTCGATCCGCAGCTTCCTCAGCCGCTTCGGAAATCCGGGTGATTGAATCTTCCGCTTTGGCGGAATGTAGGCACCGAGATGATCGGCTTCCCTGCGCTTCGCCTCGGCGATCAGCGCGACGTCAGTCTTCGTCTTCTCTTTGTGGCAGGGGATGCAGAGGATGCGGGCGTTCTCGAATATCGGCTCGCCGGTCAATCCATCCGGATCGTGATGGTCGCAGTGATATCGGCGGAGCTTAAGAAGGACGTTGCAGCGCTCGCCGTTCTCCAGCACGCCTTCACATCTGCCGCCGCAATGCTTAAAGCGGGCGACGATGACAGAGCGCTTGAAGTTCTTGCGGGCCATTAAAGCTCAATCTCAATTTTCAAAGAGAGAGCGATCTTCTTGAAGAGATCGAGGTTGAGCACGTATCGCAGCGCGTCGCCGTCGGACTCGACCGCCTTGAGAGCGACCGCTTCGGTGAGCGCCGCCTCGGGCACGTATCGCAGCGCGTAGCCGTCGGACTCGACCGCCTTGAGAGCGACCGCTTCGGTGAGCGCCGCCTCGGGCACGTATCGCAGCGCGTCGCCGTTGCGCTCGACCGCGCTG
>Ga0194127_10006394_pt1 | contig 13402 bp, 11 predicted proteins | sample TA2KigC100mmetaG_FD_148624 | JGI IMG/M metagenome (GOLD analysis project Ga0194127, IMG submission 148624) | Freshwater microbial communities from Lake Tanganyika, Tanzania - TA2015036 Kigoma Deep Cast 100m | ecosystem: Environmental > Aquatic > Freshwater > Lake | place: Tanzania: Lake...
GTCCGATTCCGAAGGTGATCACGTTGCGACGAATCGTGTCGATGTACCGCTTCTGTCCCGCGGTCTTGGGCTTGATCGAGCGACCTTTGGCTCCCCGCAAGATTTCGTCGGTCAGGACCGAAATGGGACTGGCGTCCTGTCGCACCATGGCGATGCTGCGCTCGATGACCGATTCGTCGACGTTCTCGCCACGTTGCAGCAGCACCACCAGTTCTTCGAACAGTCGCGCCACCATGGCCGAGTCAGGTCCCTCGATGGCCAACTCGTTGCCTCGCGCGGAGATGTCCGTTCCGACGAACGCCGACTCGATGAGGCGTAAATGCCCGTCACGGGCGCCCAGAAGGTTCGCCATCAGGTGGGTGCCCGGGATCACCAGGGTGGATGTCGAAAATGGAGGCGTCATTCGGAGGCACGAAGCGCGGTGCAGGACCGGTGTCTCATCGGCACGCCCACAGCGTAATGCGCGCCACCGCCACTTCCATCACCCCGGCGTCCAAGACGTGGTGGAACCTCAACCGACCGTGGGCCGGACGACGTAACGCCCGGTCACCTCGCCTCTCAGGATGGATGTCAACACCGGGTCGAGATCGTTCAGGTCGATTTCCTGACCGATGCGGTCGATTCCTGCTGGTCGCAGGTCGTCAGCCAAACGTCGCCACACTTCCACACGCTGGGGCATCGGCAACTGCACGGAGTCGATGCCCAAGAGAGCCACCCCTCGCAAAATGAAGGGCATCACCGTGGTCGTCAGACCGGCACCCCCCGTGAGACCGCTGGCCGCCACCGAACCGCCGTACCGGAGCCGTTTCAGTACGTTCGCCAAGGTGACGCCACCGACGCAGTCCACCGCCCCGGCAAATGTCATCGCCCCCAGTGGCTTGGGATCCTCGGTGGAGAGGTCGGACCGATCGATCACGCGGGTCGCCCCCAACGACATCAGATAGGGCTCGGCCTCCCTCTTGCCACTCGACGCCACGACCTCGAAGCCGAGCGCGGACAGCATCGAGACCGCCATACTTCCCACTCCGCCGGTGGCCCCGGTGACGAGAACCGGTCCGTCGGCGGGGCGCAGTCCCCGATCCAGCAGGGCCATCACCGACTCGGCGGAGGTGAAACCGCCGGTGCCGATGACCATGGCGTCACGGGTGGTCAAGCCGTCGGGCAAGTCGAGCACCCAGTCGGACGGTACCCGCGCGTAACGGGCGTAGCCACCATGATGGGCGGTGCCGATGTCGTAGGCGTGCGCGATCACCTTCTGGCCGACCAAAAATCGTGAGCCTCCCGGATCGACCACGGTCCCGGCCAAGTCGACACCGGGGATGAGCGGTGAGATGCGCGCCACCTTGCCCGAGGGCGAGGTGGCGAGACCGTCCTTGTAGTTGACGCTCGACCACTCCACCTCGATCAACACCCCGTCCGGTGACAGCACATCGAGGTCGATCTCTACGACCTCGCGTCGCGGCTGTTCGGGGTCGTTGGTGAACATGAACGCGGGAAAGCGACCGAACGACATGTCCGAAACCTACCCGAGGCTTCAGACGTCGGCTCGTACCGTTACGGTAGGGAGGGCATGAAGCTCGGCTACACCACCATGAACACGCCGGCGGACATCGCTCCACCGATTCTGGGTCCGCTCCTCGAGTCGGCCGGGTTCGACTCCATCTGGATCGGTGAGCACAGCCACATCCCCGTGTCACGCGAGACGCCGTACCCCACCGGCGGCGAGATGCCCTGGCAGTACACGACCATGATGGATCCCTTCCTCAGCCTCATGCAGATCGGCGATCACGCATCGTCACTCCTGCTCGGACTGGGAGTGGCCCTACCCCTCGAACACGATGTGTTCGTGCTCGCCAAACAAGTCGCCACCCTCGACGTATTGAGTCGAGGTCGGGTGCAGTTCGGCGTGGGGGTCGGCTGGAACCGCGAGGAATTGGCGAACCACCACGACGTGGCGTGGTCGAAGCGTTATCGCGCCCTCGCCGATTGCGTGGCCGCGCTGCGCTCTCTTTGGATGGACGACGAATCCGAGCATCACGGGGAGTGGTACGACTTCGACAAGGTCTGGAGTCGCCCCAAGCCCGTCCAGACGCCCCATCCGCCGATCTGGTGTGGGACGGGTGGCAAGTTGGGTACCCAACACGCGGTGGCCTGGGCCGACGGGTGGATGCCGCTGGACGTGACCCTGGGGGACGTGGGCAAGCGGGTCGGCAAGTTTCGTCAGGTGGCGGCCGAAGCCGGTCGCGACGACGTGCCGATCTCGATGGTCGCCTTTGGTGACCCCACATTGGACACGTTGTCGCACTACCGCGATCTGGGCATCGAACGGGTCATCGTGGGCTCCGGTCGCGACGGCTGGGAGGATCCGAGCGGTGTGCCCGCCTTCATCGACAAGTACGCGGCGATGATCGATCGTCTGGCATCGTGACCGAGAGCGAGAACGTCTCCATGAACGACAAGCCCATCGACATCCGCGACACCGATCCCGACAGGTACTGGGAGACTTTCGCCGAGAAATGGACCTCGCTGTTGACGTACCGATACCTCGGACGTCGTTGGTCGTCACTGGACTCCGGCGTGGAGGGTGACTTCATGACGCTGCGCCACGACATGCGCAACGCCAGCGGCGGAATCATGGCGGCTCCGTTGTGCGTGGCGTCGCCCGAGTGCGGGGGCTTCAACGATGACCTGGTTGTACCGAACCCGCTGATCGCGTCCATGCAGATCCTCGACCCGGCCACGGACGTGCGAGAGTTGATGATCATTCCCGACAACCTCCACACCGGTCGTCGTCTGGGGTTCAGTCGAGCCCTACTGGTGGATGCCACGAACACGTCGCGCATCATCGCCATCTCCACGGGCGTGGGTCTCTCGCTCGGTGATCAACCCGAGGGATACCAGAAGATCGACAATCCCCCCATCGACGTCGTGGACTCGGCGGACCTGCCTCCTTTGCACCAGGTGTTCGGGGCGTCGCGACTGTCGGCCGGCGTGTGGGAGATCCCCGTGCTGAGCGCCGAGTTGGCGTCGCCCGACGCCGCATTGCACATCGGGCCCCAGCACATCGTCCTCGAAGCGTGTGCTTCCGAACTGGCCACCGGCCTCGCCGGCGTAGAACTCCAGGTGGATGATTGGTACGTGATGTTCGTGAACCGCGGCACCACCGGGCCGTTCCGAACCGCGGGCGAGGCGTTCCTCGGGGCCGACGGCAAGGTGGGGGCGCGCGCATCGCTGATCGATCTCGGTCACGGCAGCCGCGTGGTGAGCACCTGTGCCGCCACGTTCCACCCGGCCCACCCGAGAGATCTCTGAAAGCGAAAACCTCGGGCGCGAGGGACACGAGAACGACGGGCGATCTCGGCGAACCCAAGCCGCGTCGGGGTCGTCGCGCATCTCGCCGACCACGCACCGACACCGGACGGCAAGATTCTGCCGCCGCCTCAGACCGTATGATCGGACCGATCGGGGTGGAAGACCTCCGGTCGTGATCGCGGTCCCGAGCCCACGTGGCCGACGACCGGGGCGGGAGAGGATTCACCATGGAGATGTGGGAGGTCGCAGCGCGCGAGGCGATTCGCGACCTGGCGACCCGGTACAACGCCAACGGCGACACCGGTCGGTTCGCCGTCGTGCGCGAACTGTTCCTGACCGACGCCGTGATGACCATCCAAGGTGTGACCCACACGGGCATCGAGGCGATCATGGCGGTCTTCAGCGGCACCTCCGAATCCACACCCGGGCTCACGCACGTGCGCCACTTCGTGGCCACCCACCAGATCGACCTCATCGACGAGAGCAACGCCACGGGTCGCGCCTACTTCGTCGTGCTCACCGACATCGGCCTCGACCATTGGGGTCGCTACGTCGACGAGTACCGCCGGGTGGACGGTCGCTGGCGGTTCGCCTCGCGGTCGGTCAACCTCGACGGTCAAGTCGCCGCGTCACTCTTCCCGCGCACGTTATGACGTCCGTCTACGGGCGGAACGCCGACCGCGGGCGCTGAACGAACTCGAAGGGCACGCCGTCGGGATCGTTGAGAAAGCAAATCCACATGTCGGGCACCTTGGTGCCCGAGAGTTCGACCTGTCGAGGCTCGCGCTCGAACGCCCAACCAGCGGCGAGGAATTCCTCGTACGAACGCACGGTGTCATCGACACCGACCGCGGCACGGAACAAACCGGCGTGGTTCGCCTGCTCTGGATGGCGCCCGTGCGAACGCGGATTGTTCCACTGCGTGAGCACCACTTCGCACGGTTCGTCGGGCAGACGCATCCGAACGATCGACGCCGAGACATCGATCTGCTCGACACCGACGAGGGAGCCCGTGGTCCAGTCGTGGCGCGCCACCTCGGCGAACCCGAGGCCGCGGTACCACGGCAAGGAGACCTCGAGATCGGACACCGTGATGCGCAGGTGGCGCATGCGCGATTCATCCGCGGGGATGGTGGCGTCCTCGAGCATGTCGAACAACGTTCCGGTGGGGTCAGCCACCGTCACCCACCGGCCGGTCCAGTCGGTGCTGCCTTCGCCCACCACCGAACAGCCGGTCTCGTCCATGCGCCGAAGCGTGTCGGCCAGGTCGGGCACCGCCACGCCGAGCGCCTGCATGCCCACGTGTGTGGCGTCACGAATGGGGGTGCCGATGACCGTGGGCGACACCCATTCCTGCACCTCGACCGAGGGGCTGGTGCGCGGACCGCGCTTGTCGTACACGAAGGCCGCTCCACTGACGATCTCGCCTTCGATGCCCAACAACGAACCATCTGAGGGGTGCAACGGATTGCGCATCACCTCACGCATGTCGAGCACGTTCACCAGGAAGTCGACGGCCTCGTCGGTGTCGTCGCAGCAGTAGCACATGTGCAAGAAGCGTCGGGCGGGCGGTTCGGGCGCGTTGGTCACCAGAGGCGACAGTACCCCATCGACCCCGTTCACCTGCCAGAATTGCCGACGAGCAGCCACCGAACCCGGAGCCATGATGCAAGAGCGAATCGACGGACAACGACTGGATGGCAAGGTGGCACTGGTGACCGGTGCCAGTCGCGGAATCGGAACCGCCATCGCCCGTCGACTGGCAGCCGAGGGTGCCACCGTGGCTTGCACCGCGCGCACCATGGAACCCGATCCGCGCTACCCCGGCACCTTGCGCGAGACCGTCGAACTGATCGAACGATCCGGCGGCCGGGCGGCGGCGTTCAAGGGTGATCTGTCCAACGCCGACGACCGCCAAAGGATGGTCGACGAGGTGCGTTCGGCTCTGGGCCCGATCGACATCCTGGTGAACAACGCCGCAGTCACGTTTTTCCTACCCATCGACACCTTCCCCGAGAAGCGTTTCAAGTTGATGATCGAGACCCAAGTGTGGAGCACCATCGATCTGGCGCAACGGGTGATCCCCGACATGCGTTCGCGGGGCTCGGGATGGATCCTGAACATCTCGTCGCGGGCGGCGGTGAAACCGATGGGCCCGCCGTTCGAGGATTTCTACAAGACGGGCCACTCCTCGGTGTACGGCTTGTGCAAGGCCGCTCTCGAACGACTGTCGCTCGGCATGGCCGCCGAACTTTTCGACGACAACATCGCGGTCAACACCTTGGCCCCGTGGGACAACGTGCCCACGCCGGGGGCCGGGGTTCACGATCTCATCGAAAAGTTCCGCCTCGAACCCGAGGAGATCATCGCCCAAGCGGCCCTCGAGTTGTGTTCGGCCCCTCCGACGTTGCTCACCGGTCGGGTGGCGTACAGCCAGAGCCTGATCCAGGAACTCGGCGTGACACCGCACGGTCTCGACGGTCGCCCCCTCGGTGCCTGGCCCGGGGCGCTCTGATGTCGACCCTTCGTCGGGGCGTGTGGACCAATTGGGCCGGCAACCAAACCGCTCGACCGTCGGCGGTCCACCGTCCCGCGAACGAAAACGAGTTGTCGACGATCGTCGCTCGTGCCGCCACCGATCGCACGACGGTCAAGGCCCTTGGCAGCGGGCATAGTTTCACGGCGGTGTCGGTCACCGACGGGGCCATGATCGACATGACTCGTTTGTCGCGGTTGGTCGCCGTCGACCGTGCGACGTCGACCGTCACCGTCGAGGCCGGGATCACCATCGCCGACCTGAACGTGTTGTTGCATGGGCTCGGCTTGGCCCTTCCCAATCTGGGCGACATCGCCTACCAGACCATCAGCGGCGCCATCGCCACCAGCACGCATGGCACCGGGCGCGCCCTCACGGGTATCGCCGCTCAGGTGGTGGGCATGCGCGTGGTGGCCGGCGATGGCAGCGTGCTCGACTTGAGCCCCGAGCACCACCCTTCGCTGTTCCACGCGGCCCGCGTGGGCGTGGGGGCGCTCGGCATCGTGACCAGGGTGACCCTTCGGGTCGTGCCCGCCTTTCGCCTGCGGGCGCAAGAGGGCGCCCAACGGCTCGACGACCTCATCGACGGCCTCGACGAGCACGTGGACGGCAACGACCACTTCGAGTTCTTCTGGATCCCCCACACCAAGTGGGCGCTGACCAAACGAAACAACCGCACCGATGATGAGGTGTCGATCCCGCGCCCGCTCAAGCATTGGTACGCCAAAACGTTCATGGAGAACTATGCCTTCGGCGCCGTGTGTCGTTTGGGGCGGGCCCGACCGAATCTGATCCCACGATTGGCCACCGCACTGCCCTCCACCGGACAAACCACCATCGTGGACGAGAGTTACCGCATCTTCGCCAGCCAGCGTCTGGTGCGCTTCGTGGAGATGGAATACGCCCTCCCCCGCGAGGCGTGTGGCGAGGCCCTGCAACGGGTGCGTCGGATGATCGACGAACGCGGGCACATGGTGAGTTTCCCGGTGGAGGTGCGCTTCACCGCTCCCGACGACGTGCCCTTGAGCACCGCGTCGGGACGTCCGTCGGCCTACATCGCCGTGCACATGTACAAAGGCACGCCGTTCGACGCGTACTTTCGCGACGTGGCCGCGATCATGGCCGACTATGACGGGCGCCCGCACTGGGGCAAGATGCATTTCCTGGGCGCCGAGGAACTCTCGCGCCTGTATCCGCAGTGGGAGGCGTTCCATCAGGCCCGCCGCTGCATCGACCCCATGCGCACCTTCGCCAATGCCTACACCGCGCGCGTGTTCGGCGACTGATCCGTCAGCGTCGCATCAGGGGGTCGTCGCCGTCGCAACGTCGCCGGTGGGCCTCTCGCCACGCGGCGAAAGTGCGGACGATGTGCGCGGGTCGACCATGTATCTCGGTGAAACCGCCGGTCACCGAACGGGTGTCGAAGTAGGCGGCGTTCACTCCGTCGGCGTACAGGTCGCAGGCCAACTCGAAACCCATCGACGAGAGTCGGGTCTTTTCGGAGTCGAAGTCGTCGACCAAGTACGCCACGTGGTGGAAACCGCTCTCGCCGGGTGAGTACATGTCTCGGTAGATCGACGGGGTGTCGTCGTGCTGTTCGATGAACTGGACCATCAGGTCACCGAGGTAACCGAACGCATAACTGACGTCGGCCTCGATGGGTCGACCGCGGTATTCGAAGCGGTCGGTGCGATGGTGGGCGGCCACCGCGAACGGACCGGCGCCGAAGACCTCGGACCAGCGCGAAGCCGCCTCACGAACATCAGGGACGAAATACGCGTGTTGGAACAGTTCCCGAGCCATGAGCACCGCCGATGGTACTGTTCGACGGCATGGTCGGGGATCACCGAGTGGCTCCCCCTCTGGCTCTCACAGGGGGCCTCGTTGTCGGTGATGACGATGGAATCTGTGGTTCGTGAACGTGCACCAAAGGGGCACGACCGGGATTCACGAGCGTCCCGCGCAGGCGCGATCCGTCCGGGAACCTAACATGAGTGTTTTGAAGGACTATCGATGGGATTGATCTCGACCTACATCGCCTACCGGGTGGGCAAGCGTCGTGGAAGACGAGCCACGACCGTCGCTCATGAAAACGACGGTCGTGACCCCGAGTGCCTCAACTTCGACTCGTTCTGCAAGTCCTACGGATCGTGCAACGGGATGACTTGTGAGTACGAGCAAATCCTCACGGACGACGACTCGCCAGAGGCCTAGTCACGTCGAACTGCCCGGGTCAGCACTGGCTACCTGACGAGGGTTTGATGGCCTCGTAGGTGAACGTCGTGACCGCTCCCTGGGAATCGGTGGCGGTGACCACGAAGGTCACCTTCGTGGCCTTACCCAACTGATTGGGGCCGAGGAAACTCACGTACCAAACGTCGCCGTCTGGAGACGCAGTCCACGGGTTTCCATTGGCTGTCAACGTGAGCGACTCCACGTCGGTGTCGTCGGAGGCCGTGAGTTCCAGCGACAAGCCAGAGGCCGACCATGAACAACTCTGCCTTGACACCGTGGGCGGTGGATTGCTTACCGTGGGCGGCGGTGCAACCGACACCGGCGGTGCCACCGACACCGGCGGCGCAACCGACACCGGCGGCGCCACCGAGACCGGCGGCGCAACCGACTCAGAAGGGGACGACTTCAGGAATTGCCGCGCGATCTCAAAGCTCGGTCCGGCGCACTCAGAAAGGCCGGGAATAGAGGCCAGATCGACCGAACCAACCTCGTCGACGAACCGAAGGTCGAGAGTAGGAATGCCAGTGGCGTCAGGTCGCAGTTTCGTCGCCGACGACGATCCCGTGTTTCGATACCAGACGCCGTCGGTTCCCAGGAAAATCTGTCCGCTTACCGACTCGAAAATGGCGGCCCCGGGACACGCAGGCTGGTAACACGACTCCACCCATGATGGAACGGTGGAGATGTCGACCACCGACTCGTCGAGTGACCCGTCGAATCCATAGGCGAACCACGGACCCCCGAGGTTCTGTAGCTGGTAAACCGCCTCGGAGTCACTGAAGTTGTCGGATACCGCCACCATCCCGTTGGGCCAATACAGGTCACCGATCAACACGGGCGGCAGCAACTGCGGACAGACCGGTGCGGGTAGACACGGTTCGTACGGTGGCGCCTGCAGTGACACCGTGTCGATCATGGAGTCCCCGACGGCGCGACCCCAACCGACAATGTCAAACACATCCACGAACCTCACCCAATCGACCCCGGGCCAGCTCTCGAGAGTGGTTCGTGTGCCGATAGGGGCATTGGTGGCATCGACCGGACATTCGTCGTCGATTTCGGGAATTCGATCGCCGTACTCGCAACGGTCGTAGCCCTCGATCGTTCGAATGTCGTCCACAGCCATGATCGGAGCGATGAACGTGGACCACATCGTGCCGTCGAAGACCCACCAGCGACCCATTGCATCGTGGAACGTGTCACCAGGTTGGGGATTGTCGGCATCGGGGCAGGCGGTGGGATCACAGAGGTCGTAGTTCGTCGCCGCGACCTGCACATCGTTCGGATCGGCTGGGGCCACTGACTTCGATCCATCGCCCTGTGAAAGGTCCGGATCGATGCGAACCGACTTCACCGAACCATCATCGATCGGCTCGGGATTCTCAGGATTTCCGTCCGGTCCGATGATCACGCTCGGGGTCGGCTCCTCGACGTCGGTGTTCGCACACGGGTTACCGCACTCCTCGGCAAAGTTGGGAAGGAGGAGAGTCGATTCGAACTCGGTTCCGTCGACCAGGTCGCGCCATCGGTCGCCAACCAACGACACGTACATCCGGCCATATTTGCTAACCCAGAACGTTCCGACTGCCACATCCGACACCGGAGGACACGGCGGCAGGCAGTCGTTCATCTCCAATAGCTGAGGTTGTGGCACTTCACCACCGTCTTCGGTCGGTGCTTGTCCCGGTACGGCCCAGCCGTACACCCAGAGACCACCGAAACCGAACGTCTCGTCGATTCCATCGGCGGCCGGATCACCGGGCACATCGGCGAAGATCAACACCATGCGAGGACTGCCTGCCCACGAAATCGTGGCTAGGTCTCCGGGCTGAGGTTGAGTGGGCGGGCACACCGGAACGTTGAGACAGCCAACGGCGTAGCCCGGGAGCGAGAAGGTCGGGAGCACGCCGTCGCGGAGGTCCGGCCCTCGCCACGCCGAATAGGTGATCGGTTCCTCGACGGTGTCGGGCAGAAGATCGGTCGGTCCGAGCGAGGTGTAGATGACGGTGAGGCCGTTCACAACTCCCTCGTACAGAGTGCCGGCGGGCGCGTCGAGAGCCGGGCAGTCGATCGGGGGATTGTCAGTCGACGGGCCCGGTCGGCAGGCATCGATACCCGGAAGATCGGCCGTAGGAACGGGGCCCTCGACACCGTTCGGAGTGTGGAGGTACCACCCGTCGTTCATCCAGTACCACTCGTCACCCTCCCACGAGCCAACGTAACGATCGAGTTGCTGCGGTTCGTCGGGCGGGCAGTCGAAGGTTCGCTCGGCCGGAGGAACGCAACGTTCCCACGGGTACCCGGGAATCTGGTCGACACCGAAGACCGCTCGTCCATTGGAGATCCACAACTCCTCACCATCTCGCATGCCGTTGAAGGTCCAGATCAAGCCGGTGTTGACATCGAGCCAGGTCTGACCAGTCGTGTAGAGCAAGGGAAGACAGTCGGAGAAGATGCTCGGCGGCACGTGGGGAGCACACGGGTCGTTCGGATCAGTACGCGGATAGTCGTAGGGATAGTCGTCGTCGTAATCACCGTAGGTGCGACCGTAATCATTCGGGAAGTCGTTGAGATCGTCGTTTCCGGCTCCGTCGTCGGGAGGGCAGGGGACGCAGGGCTCTTCCTCGTTCGGGTAGTCGTACGGGAAGTCGTACGGATACTCGTCGTACGGATAATCGTCGTACGGATCAGAGGAATCACCTGACTCATCCGGGTTGGGCCCGTTCGGGGACGGTGGATAGATGCCACCGGGCTCGCCAACCGGCTGGGTCGGAATCGAGTCGTCGACGACCACGCCGTCAGAGTCATCGACGCACGGGTCCTCCTGGGTCGACGGCGGCTGGTCCGGCTCGGGTGGAACCACCTCGAGCGGATTACCACACGCGCATCGGACCCGGGGTAAACCCTCGTCGTCGATGAGAACCGCCGTGCCCGCCTCGAGCACGGCCGGGTATCCGTAGGCCTGCCCGTCACGGAAGCCGTACATCGTCAATTCCACGTTCTGTTGCAAGAACACCGGGGTGAGACCACGCAGGAACGTCGCCACGTCCTCGTAGGCGACCCCCTGAATCCGAGCCCACTCTCGACCTCGATCCTCGTGGGTGGTGAGGAAAGCGATCATCTTCTCGACATCGCAGATCTGCTTGCCGGTGCCGCCGTAGGTCGGTCCCGAGTACAGACCAGCGGCATCCGGTCCAGCGGTGCCTTCTTGAAGGGTGGACTCGTCGATCTCGAGGACCGTCGATGCAAGCGAGGGGGCGAAGGAGTCGACGCCGACTGCGGCGGCCGGCTGGAAGAGGGGACGCGCAGCACCTTGATCCGACGGGGTGTCCGTCGAAGATCCGTCGTTTCCCCCGCTACAGGCGGCGGCGAAACCCCCAAAGGCCAGCAGGAGAGCAACGATTCGAACGGTGAGTCGAGGTGAGCGGTTCATGAGAATCCCTTCCGGTATTTGCGAGAGACGGCCTCTTCGCACACTGTGCAGAGAGTCTCTTCCCCGTCGCCTCGCATTTTTATCGATGTTTCCTTGGCCGCGGGTATCTTCCGGGACGGTTCGACCGGACCCCTGCTCTGGGCCCCTGGGCCCTTCCCACGTACCTTGCCCGGGTTGGCCGGACAGGTGACGGGCCCGCGATCAGACCCGGTCGCGGGGCTCGGATGAGTGAAAACGCTCCGCCCACGATCAACAAGAGTCCCGCCGTCGCAACAGCCGTCATCCTCGATCCGGTGACCGGGAGCCGCGGGGCGGCCGTCGCCAACACCCGTCGCACCGCCTCGAACGCCGGCTTCGGGGCGAAGTTCGTGTCAAACAGCAAAGGACGGGTGGGGGTGGGAAACATACCGAGCGAGTCCAGCCAGGTCGCTCCGTCCGTGAGCCCCCAGACGGTCACCTCGACGCAACCAGTGACGCGCAGACAGGTGCTCACGACTTTGGCGTACTCCGTCGCCTGCTTCTGAAAAGCGCTCGGGTCGTCGGGTGAGACCGGCACGTCGAGTTCCGTGATGGCCACTTCGAGACCGAGAGCGGTGAAGTCGGCCAACTGCTCGCCGAAGCGAACGGTGTCCAGTTGATCCCCGGGAAGGCGGTGGGTCTGAAGACCGACACCGTCGATGGGCACTCCGTCGGCGACGAGGCCGGCGACCAGCTCCAGCAACGCCTCGTGCTTACCTGGCACCCAGTCACTACCGTACTCGTTCAGCCAGAGTTCGGCGTCGGCGTCGAGGCTCCTCGCCAGTCTGAAGGCATCGGCGATCCACTCGGGACCCATGGTCCAGAACACGCTGCTCGAGGGACCCGTCCCGAACGTGGCCAACGGTTCATTGACCACATCCCAGCGATGGATGCGACCGGCAAAGTGATTCATCGTGGTCGTGATGTGCTCGTTGACCTTGGCTCGTAGGTCGACCGGGTTCGAGATCGCTCGCACCCATGCGGGGGTGTAAGTGTCCTGCGCCCACACCAGGGTGTGACCCCTCACGGACATGTCGTTGTCCGAGGCGTAGTTCACGATGGCGTCGGCGCCGGTGAAGTCCCAAGTACCGACCGTCGACTGCGTGGCGTACCACTTGAGGGCGTTTTCCGGAGTGAGAGAGTTGAACTCGCGACCGAGGATCGATGCGAAAGCAGGGTTGGTGACCTCCGAGGGTTCGGCGGTCGAGCCGATCCGGAGGGAGTGGAGATCGGCGAGTTCTCGCAATGTGCAGGTGGCCGGCTTTCTCGGATTGCAAGCCGGTGACGCCCCGGCGCCGTCCACCGTCAGGAGCACCATCGCCACGCTCACCAGCAACAAAATCGCCACCCGGATCGGGTTGGTGCGCGATGACGGATAACTTCGCGACTTCATGCCGGGCCTCCCTACTCGACCGGAATTATCATGGCACAGTCGGATCGTTATCCGGGACAGGACCTCGTCGGCGCAGGAACCCAATCTCGGCTCGGCTGATACGACGACGCTGGACCCGATCCACGTCGTGTCGGGCCGACTGGGGCTCGAACACGTCTCGACGACGCTCGACGTGTACGCCGCGTACCTTCCGCTCGCGGATCGCGACGCCGCGTCGCGCATCGGTCAACTTCTTGCGACGAGCGTGATACGCGATCGACAGTCATGACGTCTTGCGCGCGTCGCGTGGGCGAAAACAAGCCCGAGGCCGACGCCGTACTTCTTCACTCCTCGGCCTCCCTTCGACACGACTCCGAGCAGTAACGACGACCACTTCCGTCCTCGCTCTTTACATACTGGTAGGGAGGGAAGTGCTCATCCACCGTTTTAGGGAAGAAGACCCGCTCTTGTTTGCCGCAATTGTCGCAAGTCTCTA
>Ga0194127_10006397_pt1 | contig 13397 bp, 14 predicted proteins | sample TA2KigC100mmetaG_FD_148624 | JGI IMG/M metagenome (GOLD analysis project Ga0194127, IMG submission 148624) | Freshwater microbial communities from Lake Tanganyika, Tanzania - TA2015036 Kigoma Deep Cast 100m | ecosystem: Environmental > Aquatic > Freshwater > Lake | place: Tanzania: Lake...
TCGACGTTGCCGACGCAGTGGTCGACGAACTTGAGCCCGCAGGGGTTGGCCTTGTTCCATGCGTTGAGGCTGAACGCACCCATCGGGCGGAAGCCCGGCGCAAAGGTGGCGCCTTGCTTGATGTTGGGCAGGGCGTAGGCGCCGGTGCGGCTGACGAAGCTGTGGACGGCCCGACCGTAGGTCCTGATGCCGGCCATCGTGACGCTGCCGTTGGCGTCGCTGATGGTGCGCGGCTCGTACGCGCTCTCGCCGCCGTTGCGGCGGGCTTGCTCCCACGCGCGCTCGGCATCCAGCACCGTGAGCGCCACATCCTTGACCCCGTCGCCGTACATGCGGCACTCCTCGGCCACGGGGTGGTCACTGGTCAGGGCCGTCTCCAGGATGAAGCGGATGTTGCCTTGGGTGAGCAGGTACTGGGCAGTGGTGCGGCTGCCGGTCGTCAGGTCGGAGACCTGCTCGACCTGGAAGCCAAAGGCGCTGGCGTAGAAGAAAGCGGCCTGCTTGGCGTTGCCGACGTAGAACCGGACATGGTCGACATCGACCAGCATCAGGGGATCGGTCGAGGAGAGGCTGTCGGCGGTCGAAGCGGGGGAGAGGCTGCTCATCCTGCGAGTATAGATCGCAGCGATGCCCCGGACGAACTGAGATCAGTACCGCAGAACGCTCGAGACCGCCAGGTCGCCAAGCGCAGCGCGGCCGCCCAGCCCCTCGAGTTCGATCAGGACCGTTGCCCCGACCACCTGACCACCGCAGGCGTGGACGAGATCCGCGGAAGCACGAAGCGTGCCCCCAGTCGCCAGCAGGTCATCCGCCAGCAGCACGCGCATGCCCGGCGAGATCGCATCCTCGTGCATCTGAAGTTCATCGTGGCCGTACTCGAGCGCGTAGCGCACCGAACGCTTGCGCCACGGCAATTTGCCGGGCTTGCGCACCGGCACGAAGCCGGCGTTGAGGCTCTGCGCGATCGCCGTACCGAAGATGAAGCCGCGGCTCTCTGGGCCGATCACCACGTCCACATGCATATTGCGGAACGGGTTCGCCATCAACTCGATGGAGAGCGCCAGACCGGCAGGATCTCGCAGCACGGGCGTGATGTCCTTGAACACGATGCCTGGCTTGGGGAAGTCGGGCACGTCGCGCACGATCTGGCGGATCCGGTCTGGCATGCGGGTGTTCTAGCAGCCGCCAGCGCCGTTCGCCTATCCTCACGGCATGTCGAGCAAGCCGACGCCCCCCGCAGCACGCCTGGAAACGGTGGAACCCGTCGGCAAGCGTGTGCTGATCCGCAAGGATGAGGACAAGAAGATCACCAAGGTCGGGATCCATCTTCCCGACAAGATCGAGATCCCAACGCTCACCGGCCGCGTGGTCGCCGTCAGCGCGCAGGTCGAGCGCGACGAGGACTACCCGATCAAGCGCTACGACCGCGTTCTCTTCAATCCGCGGCACGGCATTCCGGTCGACTTCGAGGGCGACAACCGCCTCTTCGTGATCCCAGTCGATGACATCGTGGCTGGGGTCCGCAGGGAAGGCGCCTGAGCGGTGACGGGTACGGCGCGGGCAGTCCGTCCGGCAACCTCGGGGCGAGATGTCGTCGCCCGCATACCCGGCAGCAAGAGCCTGACCAATCGCTGGCTCATGCTGGCTGCGCTCGCCGAGGGCCAAAGCGTGCTCCGCGGCGCACTGGCATCGGAGGACACCACATCCTTCGTGGCGGCACTCTCGGACTGCGGAGTCCGAGCATCGTGGACGGCCCCCAACGAACTCACGGTGGTCGGATGCGCCGGCCGCCCTCGTGGCGGCAGCAGCGTCAACCTGGGCGACGGAGGGACTCCGACGCGTTTCATGGCCGCGTTCGCCGCCCTCGCGGATCGCCCGATCGTGATCGATGGCAGCGCGCGCATGCGCGAGCGCCCCGTCGCCGAGGGCATTGCGATGCTGGCGTCGCTCGGTGCGTCGATTCGTTGGACGGAGTCGGCTGGCCGACTGCCCGTTGCCATGGGTGGTACGCAGCTGTTCGGCAGCACGCTCGCGGTGGGGGCTACCAGCAGCAGCCAGTTCATCAGCGCGGTCATGCTCATCGGGCCATGGCTCGAACATGGTCTGGAGGTCGTCTTCACCGAGCCGCCCACCAGCCCGTCGTACCTCGAACTCTCGATCGGTGTGCTTGCGCGCGCGGGGGTGCCGATCAGTGTCGAGCGAGCTCCGGGCGGCACGTTGGCTGGGGTGACCGTGCAGCGGGCGCCCCTGTGCGGCGCGGATATCACGGTCGAACCCGATGCGAGCAGCGCGGTCTATCCGCTGGCTGCCGCCGCGCTCGTTCCCGGCATGCGCGTCACGGTGCCGGGGCTCCCGCGAACCACATCACAGCCCGATCGCGGGGCCATCGATGCGCTCGTGGCCATGGGCGCTCGTGAACGGAGCATCGATGGTTGGACGGCCATCGAGTGCGGGGGGGCACTGCGCGGAATCACGGTCGATGCATCACGCTGGCCCGATGGCGCGCTCGCGATCGCTGCCGTAGCTGCAGCTGCATCAGGGACCACGACCATCACGGGGCTGCACACCCTGCGCGTCAAGGAGAGCGATCGGATCGGAGCGATGGCCTCGGAACTCCGTGCGCTTGGGTGCACGGTCAGGGCGAGCGATGATGCACTGGTCATCGATCCATCCTCCCGGCATCAACGCCCGGTCACCCTGCACGCGCATCGTGACCACCGCGTGGCCATGAGTCTGGCGACGCTTGGCCTTGTCCGTCCCGGCATAGCGATCGATGACCCTGCGTGCGTTGCCAAGAGCTGGCCGGGATTCTGGGAGTCCCTCGCCCAGTTCGAGGGCGTGTAAGGTGGCATCAATCCCATGAAGGCGTACTGGACCTTTGCCCGAGAGCTGCTGGCCACGCCGTGGACGCTGGCGGGTGCCTTGGCGTGCGCGGTCGTCAGTGGGCTGGGCATCGCGGCCGGCCTCGGTGCCGCGCTGCCGGTCCTCGATCTCATGCTGGGCGAGGATGCCAAGGGCCTGGCGGGCATCGCTCGCGACCACAACGCGAAGGGTGCGTGGCTGCAGGTGCCCCCGTGGCTGCTCGAGCGTTTGCCGGAGTCGACGGACGCAAGCCTCGTGGTCGTGCTGCTGGGGTTGGCGGCACTGACGGTGATTGGTGCTGCTGCGAACTTCCTGCACCAGTACCTCACGCTCACGATGGTCACGCGGATCGTGGCCGCGGCCCGGCAACGGGCGTTCGACGCGGCGATCCGCCTGCCGCTCGCGCAGGTCGTGGCCCGCGGACCGAGTGACTTCACCACGCGGATCCTGCGCGACTGCAGCGAGCTGTATGGCGGGTTGGTCGCGCTCACGAACCGCTCGCTGGCGCACGTCACCAAGGGCCTGTCCGCGTTGGCTGTGGCGATCTGGTTCGATTGGCGCATCGTGCTTGCCGCGATCGTCGCGGGTCCGCCGTTGGCCTGGACCCTTCGCCGGCTTGGCAAGCGCATCAATCGTGGCATGCGCGGCACGCTCGAGGCGCAGCAGCGCCTGCTTCTGGTGACCAACGAAGCGTTGCAGGGGCTTCGCTCGGTGAAGGCCGCCACGGCCGAGCCCGACATGGCGCGGCGCTTTGCGAGCGCGAACGATGGTGTCCTGCGCAATGAACTCAAGCTGCGCAAAGCACGCAGCCTTGCGAGTCCACTCATGGAACTGCTGGCTGTGCTCGTGGTGCTCGGGCTTGTGTTCATTGCCGGGCGCGAATTGCTGGCCGGTCGCATGCAGCTCGATCGGTTCCTCATGTCGCTCGGCAGCCTGGCCGTGGCAGCGGGCAGCTTCCGGCCCCTCACGGCGTTCGTCAGCGACATCCAGGCGGCCGAGGCGCCGGCGCAGCGGATCCGCGAGATCCTGGACGCGGCGGCCGAGCCCGGTGCCGATGGCGGCCGTGACGTCGCGCGCCTTGCACGCGCCATCGATCTTGTCGGCGTCGGCTTCACCTACCCCGGCGCCGAGCACGCCACGCTGCGCGGAATCGACCTCACCATTCCCGTCGGTGCGCATGTCGCGATCGTCGGTCCCAATGGCTGCGGCAAGTCCACGCTTCTGTCGTTGATTCCACGCTTGCTCGTGCCCACGACGGGCCGCGTGATGGTCGATGGCATCGATCTTGATGGCGCCTCGCTGCGCTCATGGCGCTTGCAGGTCGGTGTGGTCTCGCAGGAGGCCGTGCTCGTGCAAGGCACGATCGCCGAGAACATCGCCCTCGGGTGCGAGGGCACGACGCGACAGTCGATCATCGTCGCGGCGCAGCGCGCGCATGCCGATGCGTTCATCCGTGCCTTGCCGCAGGGCTACGACACGCCGGTGGCGGAGCAGGGCATGAGCCTGTCGGGCGGACAGCGGCAGCGCATCGCGATCGCCCGTGCCGCGCTGCGTGATCCGGCCGTGCTCCTGATGGACGAAGCCACGAGCCAGGTCGATGCCGACAGCGAGCGGCAGATCAATGAGGCGATCCGCGAGTTCGGCAAGGGCCGCACCGTGGTCATTGTTGCGCATCGACTGAGCACGGTGCTTGCCGCTGATTGGATCGTGGTCATGGACCAGGGGCGCGTCATCGATCGTGGCACGCACGCCGAGCTCATCGAGCGGTGCGGCGTCTACCGCGCGATCGCATCGAGCCAGCTCATGCCTGCCACGGCGTAGTCGTGGCCAACGGTCTCACGCGGGTTCCCCGGCCTCGCAACCCCGTTGCGGGCGTAAGCTGAACCCTCACCTGCGGATCGCTCGATTCACCCCTTGCCTCGCGCGGGGCATCGACACCCCTCCCGTCACGGCTCGTTCGGTTCGCCCCAGCCGCCGCGCAGGGCACCCGGGGCGACTGGGTCGACCGTGGCGGGTTCCCCGGTTGCGGTGCCGCTCGAGCCTGCGTTGGTGGCATCAGGAGCGCTGATCGGGGGCTTGGTGGGCGCTGCAGCCGCACCGTTGGTCGCCGCGGGAGCGTTGGCCTGGGTCGTTGCTGCCGATTCAGCCCCGTTGGTCACGCTAGGCTCGGTGACGACCACCGGGGTCACGGGGGCGGTGGCGGGCTGGGGCTGCGGTGCATCGCGCAGGACCACCACAAGCGCATAAACAAGCGCCGTCGTCGAGAGCGCTGTCGTGACGACGAGCCAGAGCTGCAAACGGCGTTCCAGTCGATCGCTCTGGATCGTGCGGCGGCGTGTGGCCTCGGCAAGCGATTCGATGCTGCGTGCGTGCCGCTCGCTGGTGGCGCTGAAGGCGCCCAGCGCGGTGCGGGCCTCGCCAAGGATCTCGGCCACGCGCGAACTCGTCTCGCTGTGCAGGTCCAGCTGCTGCTGCACCAGGCCAAGCACCTGGGTCTGTCGATCGGAGCCCTCACCAAGTTCCTTGAGGCCGCGGGTCAGCGCAGCATCGCGGTCCTTCGCGCGCTGGGCCTGGTCGATCAGCGTGTCCACCATGCGAGCCTGCTGGCGCGCCATCTCAGGCAGGGCGGAGAGCGTGCCATCGAGCTGGCGGATGAGCTCGCCCAAGCGACGGTTCACATCGGCTTGGGACGCCAGTTGTGACTCGAACTGCTGCATGACCTCGGCGGGCTTGATCGGCTCGGCCTGATGGACCTGGATCGAGCGTTCGCCGGCGGCCGGCGGGGCATCCGTGGTCGGCGTCGCATCGCCGAGGAAGAGGCTGGTGATCGCACTGCGCAGGGGCATCGTGGCCCGTACTGTATCGCTCCAATGCGCTTGGTCGTTGGCGGAATCCTCGTGCTCATGCTGACCGCCTGCGGCGACGGTGCGCGGGATGGCTGCCAGGGCGCCGCGAGCCTGAGCCCTGCGATCACCTCGACGATCGTCGCGCTCGGTGCGGGCGATGATCTCGTCGGGCGCACCCCGTGGTGCGTGTCCGATGCCCCCGTGGTGGGGTCGTTGCTCGATCTCGATGCCGAGGCCCTCATGCTGGCCGAGCCCTGCGTCATCCTGGTTCAGCCACCGGCGCAGGGGATCGATGGCTCGCTCGAGCGAGTTGCCGCCCGGCTGGGGGCCCGGATCCATGCCTGGCCGCTGGCGACGCTGGCGGACATCCGCACGATGGTGCGCGAACTCCCTGCGGCACTCCAACAGGGTGATGCGCGCCTTGCTGCCCGCGCCGGTGACTTGCTTGCTGCCATGGATCGAGCGTGTGCGCCGATCCCTTGGGACTCGTCGCGCACGGTGCTCATGGTGCAGGCTGGCGATGGTCGGCTGGCCTTCGGTCCATCGACCTACCTCGGTGAATTCCTCGACGCTTGCTCGGTCCCCAACGCGCTTGGCACCGGAGCCTGGCAGACCCTCGGCATGGAGGAGATGGTCACGATCAGGCCGGCGGTGGTGGTCACGATCGGCACAGCACCATCACCTTGGACGCAGGAGCTTGCGCTCCGCACGGGCGCCGTGATCGTGAGCGTTGATGATGATGCCTTGCTTGTGCCCTCGGGCACCTTGGGCGAGAGTCTCGAGCGTGTGCGCGCGGCACTCACGCAGGTGGGGGCAGTGCGATGACTGTCGCACGATTCCGAGCCGCATCGTGGCTTCTCATCGTGGCGGTTGCGGCGATCGCGGTGGTGCTTCGACTCATGCTCGGCGCGCGTGGCTGGGCATGGCCAAGCACCGACATCGTGGATCTTCGATTGGGCGCGCTCGCTAGTGCCGCCGTGGCGGGCGCGAGTCTCGGACTGTCGGGGGTCTTGCTGCAAGCGCTCCTTCGTAACCCACTGGCCTCGCCCTTCGTGCTTGGGCTCTCATCAGGCGCCGGCCTTGCCATCTCGATGGGCGCATTGGCGGCGAGTTGGGGTGCAGCGTGGGTCGTAGCCGATGGCGGCATGGCGGCGGCCACCATCGGATCCGCGCTTGCGCTGATTGTGGTGGTGGCTGCGGGCCGCAGGCATGGTGCGATCGATCCCGTGACCTTGCTGCTGGCCGGCGTGGTCGTGGCGAGCGTGGCGGGTGCGCTCACGATCCTCGTGCAGTACCTGATGCCGCCGTCATCACGGGGGGATCTGATGGCGTGGGCCATGGGGCGGATTCCCGAACTGCCTGAGCGTGTGCCGCTCGTGGTGGGCGCGGCTCTGCTCGCTGCAGTCAGTTGGTGGTCGGTCGTGCGAGCGCGTTGGCTCGATGCAGCATGCACCGCCGACGACGAAGCGATGAGCCTAGGGGTCGATCTTTCGGGGCTGCGCTGGCGACTCGTCGTGCTCAGCGGTGCGCTGGCGGGTTCGAGCGTCGTGCTCTGCGGGCCGATCGCCTTCGTGGGCTTCGTCGCGCCGCATGTGGCGCGGCTCATGCTGGGCGCAGGGCACCGCGGGCTGGTCGTGGCGTCGCCCGTGCTTGGCGCGGCCCTGTTGATTGCAGCCGATGCCCTGCGACTTGCCGTGCCTCTGCCGGGTGCGGGCAAACTGCCGGTGGCGGTCGTCACGGCGATCCTCGGCGGGCCCATCTTCCTGTGGGTGCTGCGGCGGCAAGGGGGGCGCGGCACATGAGCCTGGTCATCGATGACCTGTCCGTCTGGCACGGCGCGCGCGAAGCGGTTCGAGGAGTCACCGTCAGCGCAGCCGCTGGCCGCATCGTGGCGGTGATCGGTCGCAACGGCAGTGGAAAGAGTTCGCTGGTGCGTGCGCTCGCTGGTGTGCATGCAGGCCGGCGCTCAGGCTGGGTCGTGTGGAGGGGGCGTGAGCTCACGAGCTGTTCCGCAGCCGATCGAGCGCGCTCCGTCGCCTACGTCGCGCAGCGACCGCTCGTGGCCGCCGATTTCACGGCGCGCGAGGTGATCGGCCTGGCCGGCGCCGTCCTGCCGCGATCCACTGAGCATGTCGAGCGCGCCATCGATGCCCTGGCCGTGCGCGAACTGGTGGATCGGCCGTTCGCGGCGCTTTCCGGCGGTGAGCAGCAGCGCGTGGTCTTGGCGCGTGCCTTCGCGCAGCACGACCCGGGCGGCTTGCTCATCCTCGATGAGCCCCTCAACGCCATGGACCTCTCCGAACAGCACCGTGTGGCTGGTGCGCTGCAATGCCTGGCCAGCGCGGGAAGCCTGGTGCTGGTGGTACTGCACGACCTGGCGCTGGCGGATGCCTTGGCGCATGAGGTCTGGTGGATGGAAGCGGGTCGCCTGAGGGCAAGCGGGCCACGCGAGTCCGTGCTCGGCGAGGCCGCGCTCGGCGCGGGATTCGGCGTGGCCTTTGAGCGGGTCGGCGGCAACCTGCGGCCGATCGTCGCGCCACGCTGCGAGCCGACTGCAGGCTAGGATCCGTGAGCCGTGACGCAGTCGATCGTCATCTTCATCCTGATCGCCGTCTTCCAGGCGGTGGCTGGCTACTACGCGAAGAAGGCCAAGGAGAAGCAGGCCGCAGCTGATGCCGCAATTCGCGGAGAAGGTTCGGGTGTCGGAGCCTCGCCCTCGCTCGACGGCACGCGCCCCGTGCAGGTCAACAGCGTTCGTCCCATGAATGCCGGTCAGGCGACTGCGGTCGCGCGCTTGATCGAGCAAGGCAACATGGTCGAGGCGGTGATGGCTCTGCGGGCGATCTGCAACATCGGGCTCGCCGAAGCGCGCGATGTCATCAATCAGTTCCCCGCGCGGGGGTTCCCTGCGGAGCTGCTGCCGCCCGGCGGCGTGTCGCAGCGGTCCGTGGTTGCAGCAGCGCCTCCGCCGCCGGTCAGTGACGAGTTCGATCCCGAGGCCGCCTCGCAAGAGGGCGAAGACGATGAAAGCAACGATGCGCGGAATTCACTCGCCGGTGTGCGGGCTGCGGTCGATGGGGTGCGCGCTGAAGTCCAGTCGGTCATCGGCCAAGCGCTTCGCGCGGCAGGCATCGAGCGAACCGCCCCTGCACCGGCACAGGTTTCGGCCCCCGCGGTCGCAGCCTCGGGGGCACCGGCTGCTCCGGTTGCGCGGGTTGCACCGGCCGCCGCGGGCGAAACATCGTCCGCACCGACGGCGCGTCGGCACGAGCGTGGGGCGATGGCCGAGTCGGTGGCTGGCCTGCTCAGGTCGCGCCAGGGCGCGCGCCAGGCGATCCTGATGTCCGAGATCCTCGGGCCGCCGCGGGCGTTCAAGCCCCTGCGATAGGCCGCTGGGCCCGCCCAGGCGGTGGCCCCGTGGGCTGTCCCGCCGCCAAGCGGGTCGATTTACCGCCTGATCGCAGCAAGATCGATACACTTCCGCCCCAACATGATCGATATTCGCAAGCTCGAGTCGTTGGTCCGCCTGATGGTCGAGAACGACCTCACCGCACTGGACCTCAAGGATGGTGAAGAGACCGTGACCGTCAAGCGCGGAGGCAAGCCTGTGGTCTTGACCGCGCCCGCTGCCGCCCCGGCCGCCGCGCTTCTGGCTGCCCCAGCTCCTTCGGTCGCTCCTGCCGCTGCAGCGCCCGCCCCCACAGCCCCCAAGGCCGACGACGATGCCGGCTGCATCGCCGTCGAAAGCCCAATGGTGGGCACCTTCTACGCCACGCCCGGCCCGGACAAGCCGCCGTTCGCGCAGGTCGGCACACAGGTCGGCCCCGAGTCGATCGTCTGCCTCGTCGAGGCCATGAAGATCTTCAACGAGATCAAGGCCGAGAAGTCCGGCACCATCCACAAGATCCTGGTCAAGAGCGGCCAGCCCGTCGAGTTCGGCCAGAAGCTCTTCCTGATCAAGCCGTCCTGACCGGGCGGAACCACCATCATGTTCAAACGAATCCTGATCGCCAACCGAGGCGAGATCGCGCTGCGGATCATCCGTGCCTGCCGTGAGCTCGGTGTCGAGACCGTCTGTGTGCACAGCCAAGCCGATGCCGGCGGCACCTGGCTCGAACAGGCCGATCGCACGGTCTGCATCGGCCCGGGCCCATCCAAGGACTCATACCTCCGCATCGACCGCATCATTGCTGCGGCTGAACTCACTCATGCCGATGCCATCCATCCTGGCTACGGCTTCCTGAGCGAGAACAGCCACTTCGCCGAGGTCGTGCGCGACTCGGGATTCACCTTCATCGGTCCGAGCCCCGAGGCCATGAACCTGCTCGGCGACAAGGTCAACTGCAAGCGCATGGCCAAGCAGAGCGGCACGCCGATCTTCCCGGGCACCGATGGCGGCATCGAGGACCTCGAAGAAGCTGTGAAGGTTGCTGCAGACATTGGCTATCCAGTCATCGTGAAGGCGGCGGGCGGCGGCGGCGGTCGCGGCATGCGCATCGCGCGTGACGAGGCCGAACTGCGTGCTGGCGTCGACAGTGCCCGGCAGGAAGCCGCGGCGGCCTTCGGCAACCCGATGGTCTACGTCGAGAAGTACCTCGAGCAGGCTCGCCACTTCGAGGTGCAGGTGATCGGCGACAACCATGGCAATTCGATCCACCTGTACGAGCGCGACTGCAGCAGCCAGCGTCGTCACCAGAAGCTGATCGAGGAAGCCCCCGCCCCGGGCGTGGATCCCGCCAAGCGCGACCGCGTCTGCGCAAGCGCGGCGGCGCTCATCCGCAACGCCAAGTACTGCGGCGCGGCGACCTGCGAGTTCCTGATGGACCAGGATCAGAACTTCTACATGCTGGAGGTGAACACCCGCGTGCAGGTGGAGCATCCCATCAGCGAGGCGATCACCGGCGTCGACATCGTGCAGACCGGGATCCGCGTGGCAGCGGGGGAAGTACTTCCCTACCGCCAGGAAGACATCCGCATCAACGGCCACGCGATCGAGTTCCGGATCAATGCCGAGGACCCGGATCGCAACTTCATGCCGCAGGCCGGCCTCGTCGAAACGTGGGCGCCGCCCGGCGGCCCAGGCATCCGCATGGACAGCCATGTGCGCGCGGGCTACCGCGTGCCACCCAACTACGACAGCATGGTGGGAAAGCTCATCGTGCATGCGCCGGACCGCGCGACCTGCATCCAGCGTTCGCTCGGCGCGCTCAAGGAGTTCAAGGTCGGCCCGATCAAGACCACGATCCCGCTGCACATGCGGCTCCTGCGCGAGCCGCAATTCGTGAATGCCACGCACGACATCAAGTATGTCGAGCGGCTGTTGGCCGCGAAGTGATCCTTCAAGCACGCGGCTGATGGCCCGGCGGCACGCCGCATCCCGCAACGACAACGGCCCCGTCCAGATGGACGGGGCCGCTGTGTGTTGGGGCCGAGATGCTGAGCTCAGCGACGGCGACGGCTGGCCAGGCCAGCAACGCCCAGCAGGGCAATGGCGCCGGGAGCCGGAACCACCACGAACGAGCCATCTTCTGCGCTGGTCGTGGCGGTGCCGGTGATCCAGTTCGCCGCATCCGAGAAGCGGGCGGCCCACTCCTGGGCGGTGCCGCTGCTGAAGGCAGCAAAGTTGAACTGGGCGTAGTTCAGGCCGCCTGAGAGCAGCGTCGCCGAACCAAAGCCAAGGCCGGGAGCGAGGCTGCCGCTCGAGGACGAGGTGGCGTTCTCATACGCGCCGGTGTTGTCGAAGTTCCAGAGCGCCGTGTAGCCGTCGAACATCGGGTTCGTGGTGTTGGTGCTCGTGAACACGGTGACCTGATCGCCGGTCGACGAGAGCGAGAGCTGCGCATACGCAGAGGTGCCCGTGCCAACGGGGCCCGTGAGCGTCCACACGCCAGCGCTGGCATTGGTCGAGATCGAACTGATGATGGTGCCCGCGGCGAGACCGTTGGCGCCGACGGTGTACCTCATCAGGTTTTCGTTGCCATCGCTGTCGGTGCTCGACACGCCACGGAAGCCCGTGCCGGTCCAGCCGTTGTCGGTGAAGTACAGGACCGTGCCGGGGGCCAGATCGACGAGGGCGGCAAAGGCGATGCTGTCGGTCGGGACGCCAGAGGCCTGGAAGCTGACGATCGCGACCGCGCCGGCCGAGAGCGAGGCCGAAGCGGTCGACGCCACGAGGGCCGCGAGAGCGCACGTTGCAATGCGGTACATGGAAAGAATCCTCATGATGGAAAGGGAGAGGGAGGGGACATCGCCGACGAACGACCCATCGACGAAACGAAAGTAACCCAGCCCCGCGTCAGTTCCTCTGAAACTGCGTTAGGGTTTCGTGAAGATGCAGGCCTACGGCCGTCCCCGGCGGGTTCTGAGATGGCTGGGAGAAAGCGGGCGACGAGATTCGAACTCGCGACATTCGGCATGGAAGGCCGACGCTCTACCGCTGAGCTACGCCCGCAATCACGTGTGCCACCAGGCACCTCGCTGGGGCGGATGATAGCGACCCCCCGCGCCCTCAGTACACCGGCACTGATGGATCGATGTCGAGGCTCCAGAGATGGATGCCTCCGGCCATGCTGCGCACATCGATGAAGCCCTCGCGACGCAAGGCCGCCGTGAACTGCAGACTGCGCGCGCCGTGATGGCAGAACACCACCACGCGCTGGTCCTCGTGCTCGCGCAGCGAGCCGATGCGCGCGTTGAACTCCTGCAGCGGCACAAGGACCGCACCCTCGATGCGTGCAGTCGCATGCTCAGCCGGCGTGCGGCAATCGATCAGGATCAGCGGCTCGCCTGCAGTGCGCGCGTGGCGCACCTGGCGCGGCGTGACTTCCCACGCCGGCTGGAACGGGTAGCCCGTAGGCAACCCGGCATCATCGAGTTCACGCGTCATCGCGTTCCTCGTGTCGAACGGCGAGTTCCTCGAGCAGTTCCGGCGCAAACCCGCGGCGCGACAGGGCAGCCAGCGCCGCACGCAGCGACTTGCCGGCCTTGAGCGCGGTGGCGAGCGCTTCTTCAGCGCTGCGCCGCTCGGTCGCGGAAGACATGCCGCGCGCCACGCACTGCTCGGCAACCTCAGACTCGATGCCGGCTGCCACGAGCTTGGCCACCATCCACGCTGCACTGCGCGGCTTGCGCGCGGTCGTGCTGCGTTCCCACTGCGCCACGCGCGCGGCCGCGCACTGCGCATCGTCGATCCATCCATCACGCTCGAGCGCATCGAGCGTGCCGCCCACGCAGGCCGTGGGGTACCTGAGCTTGCGAAGCCCGCGCTGCAGCTCATCGCGCGTGTGCGCCCGGCGCGCCATCATGCGCAGCGCTGCCTCGCGTGCTCGGCCATGCTGCACGAGCGCTGCGACGCGAGCCTTGAGCTGCGCGGTCCAGCGCGCCTTGGTGCCCAGGTGCAGCGAGCGCACCTCGGCGTGCCCGAGCACGGCGACGGTACGGCCAGCCACGATGAGCGCGACCATGTTGGGGTTGCGTTCGAGAACGCGCGTGGTGACCGTGCCGGTCGCTCGGGTCTGGGTGGCAGTCATGCTCCGAGTTCCGTCAGGAGTCCGCTGATTTCACCGGCAGCGTGGCCATCGCCGCTTGCGCGCGCGCGATCGAGCCCCGTGCGCAGCGTGGCCACGGCATCGTCCACGCGACCTGCCGCCTGCAGCACCTTGGCCTTGTGGAAGAATGCGTAGCAGTAGT
>Ga0194127_10006399_pt1 | contig 13395 bp, 13 predicted proteins | sample TA2KigC100mmetaG_FD_148624 | JGI IMG/M metagenome (GOLD analysis project Ga0194127, IMG submission 148624) | Freshwater microbial communities from Lake Tanganyika, Tanzania - TA2015036 Kigoma Deep Cast 100m | ecosystem: Environmental > Aquatic > Freshwater > Lake | place: Tanzania: Lake...
CCCCCCACCGGCCACACCGGATCGCCAGCCGGGCAGCGGCGACGCTCCCGGATCCGGCGGTCCCGGATCCAGATAAGATCCCGGGTACCAGGAGTGACAGCCCCACCGGACCCAACGGGGCCGATGCCCGAGGCGAGCCGCGACGCCGTCACGGCCCGGCTGCTCGTCGCGGGCGATGCCGAGGGCCTGCGGCGCCTGCTGCAGGACCACGGTGGCGCCGTGCGAGCCTGGGTCCGCCGGGACTCCCACAGGGTGCTCGACGAGGCAGAGATCGACGACGTGATGGGCGAGATGGCGGTGAAGGTGTGGCAGGCGGGACCGCGCTTCGACGCGGCGATGGGAACGCTGCGCGCCTTCTGCGCCGTGGTCGCCCGCAACTGCGCGCTGCGCACGCTCGCGTTGCGCTGGCAGCGGGCGACGACTGCGGATCCCGACCTCGACCGCCACCCGCTGCCGGATCCGTCGCTGCGCAGGCCGCTCGAGGAGCGCCAGCGGTTGCTGGCGGACCTGCGCGACTGCATCGCCGCACTGCCGCCGCTGCAGCGGGCGATCGCGCTCGCCGACCTCGATGCCGACGGCAGAGCCGCAGCCGGCCCGCTCGCCGAGCGACTGGGCACCACGGCGAACTCGATCTACTCCTCGCGCCAGAAGGCCAGGTGCTCGTTGCGCGAGGCGATGGAAGAGCGCGGCCACCGGTTCGACCGCGAGCAGCACGGCGTGGCCCGCCCGGAGGGAGCATGAACCGGGACGACGACGCACGGTGGCTGGAGCAGTCTGCCGGCGAGTTGCCGAGCGCGCAGCAGATGGCGCAGGCCGAGCAGGAACTCGCCGGCCTCGGGCCCGCTCCGCCCGTGGACCCGCAGCGGGTCGAGGCGTGGGTCCAGCGCGCGGTGGGGCCGGCGCCGCGTGCCGGACCCGCGCCGCAGGCCGCGGGCTTGCGCCGGCGGCGCTGGCTCGCGGCCGCCGGCGTCGGGCTCGTGTTCGCGACGGCAGCGTGGGCTGCGGTGCGGCTGTGGCCACAGGGCGAGCGAAGCCCCTTCACGCTCACCTACGCGACCGCGGTCGCCATGGTCAACGACCCCGGCCAGAGCGAGGATCGCCTGCTGAGCGCCATCGGCCAGATCGACGAGCACTGCGCCGCGGCGATCCGGCTGCTGCGCCGCATCGAGACCGACCCGGCAGACCCGCCCCTCGCCGCGACGGCCGGGGCCCTGCGCCAGGAACTCGGGGAACTGCTCGATCTGCCCGCGGCGCGCCGGCCGCACAACGTCGACGACTCGTGGCCCGCGGCGTTCACGGCGAGCGGCAACCACTCGGCGCCGGCGGCGGTGCGGCCGGCCGCCCTCGGGCGCCTGGGCCACCTCGTGCGCGAGGGTCTCACGGCGATCCTCGCCGCGGAACTCCGCAGCGAGCCGATGCAGAGGCGACGTGCGTTCTACGTCGCGCGCCTGCGCGGCGACCTGCGCTGACTGGCGACCTGCGCCGACTACTGCCGGATGGGGATCCTCACCTCCGACGCGCCCGGAGCGTTGAAGCTCGCGCTTCTCCAGGCCGAGGTCACGAGCCACGGCCCGAACCCCTTGCCCGCCGCGTCGAGTTTGATCGAGATCTTCTCGCTGCTCGGCGGAAGGCCGCCGCTGATCTCGACCTCGACGGTCTGGTTGGCCAGGTCGGCGTTCTCGTAGACCACGGTCGCGGTCGTCCCCGCGACGAGCACGTCGCCCGGCGACACGGTCAGGCGCTGCGCCAGCCCCGGAGCGGGCAGCAGCGTGATGGCGACAATCCAGGTAATGCGGCTCAGCCAATCGTACGCGGCCATGCGGATTCCTCCTTGGTTCTCCCCGGGGCCCTTCGTGGGGCGCGAGGTGCGCAAGGCTACGACGGCCCGCGCCGCGCCGTCGGGGCGCACGGGAGGCGGCGCCCTGGTTCGCGCCATGCCAGGGGCCGGCCAGGGCGTCCCATCGCGAGACGCACCGCCGCAGGCGACTTCAGCCAGCCGCTACCGCCGCCTTCTCGCGACGTGGCGCGCGACCACTTCGAGCAGCCGCTGGCTCGGGATCGGCTTCGTCTGGTAGTCGTCGGCGCCGGCCGCGAGGCATTCGTCGCGGTCCTCGGCGAACGCGTGCGCGGTCAACGCCACGACCGGCAGGTCGAAACCGCGCTGGCGCAGCTCGCGAATCGCCGACAGGCCGTCCTGCCCCGGCATCTGCAGGTCCATCAGCACGAGGTCGAAGCCGGCCGAGCCGGCCGCCGCGACCGCCGCGACGGCCTCGCGCCCGTTGCCCGCGAACTCGACGGCGTAGCCCGCCCTGGTCAGCACCGCCGCGAGCAGCCGTTGGTTGTCCTTCGCGTCGTCGACGAGCAGCACGCGGCCCGTTCCCGTTGCCGGCTCGGCGGAACTCGCGCCGGCGGCTTCGTCGACGTCCGTCACCGCGACCGTCACGACCACCCTCGTGCCGCGGCCTTCCTCGCTGTGCACCAGCACGTCGCCGCCGGACGGCACCGGCGCAGTTCGACGAGCAGGTTGCCGGACTCGAGCTTGGCGAGGTCGAGCAGCCGGTCGACGAGGTCGAGCAACTGCTCGCCGTAGCGGTGCACGGCGGCGGCGACCTCGGCGTGCTCGGGGCCGGCGGCCTCGAGCAGGACCTCGGCACCGCCGAGGATGCCGGTCAGCGGCGTGCGCATCTCGTGGCTCGTGTTGGCCAGGAACTGGCTCTTCAGGCGGTCCAGCCCGAGCAGTCGGTCGTTCTGCCCGGCGAGCGACCGGTGGTCCTGACGCAGTTTCGCGCGCATCGCCTCCAGCGTGCGGCCCAGCTGGCCGAGTTCGCTGGCCCCGAAGTTCCCGACCGGAGCCTCGAGGTCGCCGTTGCCGAGCCGCTGCGCGGCTGCGCCGAGGCGCCACAGCGGCCGCAGCAGCAGGTGCCGCAGCGCGATCCAGAACGACGCCACGATCAGCAGCACCGCGAGGCCGGACCGCAGCAGCAGCGCCCAGGTCTGCCCGCGCAGCGCCCGCTGCATCGGCTGCGGCGAGATCCCCAGGCGGAGGGTGCCGATCCGCTCGCCCGTCTGGCCCGCGAGGATCGGCTGATCGACGCTGGACACGGTCAGATCCTCGACGGGGTCGCGCGCGCGCGCGGCAACCACCTTGCCGTCGGCGATCCGCATCACCGAGGCGAACACGACCGCCGGCTCCGTGCGCACGAGGCCGTCGACGTAGGCCTCGAGCGCGGGCAGGTCGTTCGCCGCCAGGAGCCCCGGGCAGACCATCGCGCCGTGCCGCGCCAGCGACTGGCTGCACTCCCGCAGGGCGGCGCGCGCCGCCTCGCGTTCGGTCCGATGGTCGTGCATGGCGGACAACCCGACGAATCCGACCGACAGCAGCAGCAGCACCAGCAGCAGTCGGACACCGATTCCCTGCCGCCACGGCAGCGGCGGCCCGGCGGGCGCGACGTCCGGCTGCCCGGTCACCTCATCGCCTCCTGGGCTGCGGCGGCGCTGGCGCCTCCGCGGCAAGGCGCGCGGAATCGACCTTCCCGGCGACGGAGCGGGGCAACGGCCGGGCCGGACGAGCCGGTGGACGGGTTCGGCAGGATGTCGGGCGCGGGGTGAGCACGGAGGCCCTCGTCGCCAGAATCACGATGCCGCGGAATTCTTATCTGCGATCTGGAAAATCTTCTGCACGGCCGGCCCGGCTCCGGCAGGAACCACCCAGCGGCCGGAGCTGCCTGTGGCGGCGACCGGCCGCTGCGGCCACCGCGCGGGACCTGCCCCCCCGCCGTGACGCGCCCCGCCCCCCCCGCCCCAATCCCCGGCTCCCGCCGCCGCACAGACCCCGAACCCAGGAGTCCGGATGAACGCTCCCCCGCGCCTGCTGTCCGCCGCCCTGATCCTGCTCGCGACGTCCGCCTGCATCGGCCAGGAATACGTCGCGGCCGCCCCGATCAAGATCACCTGGCAGAACCAGAAGGCGCTGTTCAGCTCCTTCTGCCTCGACGCCAAGGGCAACCTGCTCGCGGCCTGCGGCGGCCGCAAGACCGTCAGCTCCGTGACCGCCACCGGACGGGCGGCCAAGACCCGGCAGCAGCCGCCGCAGATCCGCGTCTACTCGCCGCAGGGCGAGAACCTCGCCAACTGGGACCTCGACTTCATGCCGCAGGCCGTGCACGCGTCGGCCGACGGCAAGGTCTGGGCCGGCGGCGAGGGCCAGCTGGCCGTCTACGACCAGGCCGGCAAGAAGGTCGCGACAGGCCGACTCGACGTGTCGCAGAAGAGGGCCGCCTGGATCCGCATCTCGGGCATCGCCGTGAACGCCCGCGAGGTGTTCGTCGGCGCCAGCGCGTCCTTCGGCACCGGCTACGAGGTCTGGCGGCTCGGCCTCGACCTCGCCGACCCCAAGGTCGTGCTCGCGGGCCAGCGCGGCTGCTGCGGCCAGTTCGACATCCAGCTGCGCGGCGAGGACCTCGTGGTCGCCGACAACACCAAACACCGCGTCGCCGTCTACGACCGCGACGGCAAGGAACTCGGCAGCTTCGGCAGCAGGAGCCGCGACGGCGGCGACGGGTTCGGCGGCTGCTGCAACCCGATGAACACCTGCGTCATGGCGGACGGCGAGGTCTACACCGCCGAGTCCGAGGGCATCGTCAAGCGTTTCACCAGGGACGGCAAGCTGCTCGGCAACGTCGGCACGATCGCGCTCGACGGCGCCTGCGCGCACCCCGCGATCGAGGTGACGCCCGACCGCGAGCGCATCTACGTCGCCGACACGGTCAACGCGGCGATCGCGGTGCTGGTCAGGAAGGGCGCGGACCGCTGAGGTCCGGCGCGCGTGCGGCTTGTCCCCCGATCTCCCCAGGCGTATGACGTTCTCATGAAGAAGTCATACAAGAGCCCGAGCGCCGGCCGCAGGGTGATCACGGTCCGGTTGCCCCTCGCGCAGCTGCGGCGCGTGATGCGCGCGCGGCGGATCCCCACGCAGTCGGAGCTCCTGCAGCGCCTGCTCGACGAGGCCGACGAGCGCATCGCCGCCGAAGCGGCGCTGCGCGCGACCACGGGCGTCGCCGGCAAGGGCGCCGGGGACTTCGATGATCGTCTTCTTTGACACGAACGTGCATGTCGACCTGATGCGCGGTCGCCTGCGCGTCGACGACCTGGAGCCGCACCTGCCCGGCCCGACGCGCATGTCGCCCGTCGTCGCCAGCGAACTGCTGCGCGCGGCGCACGGCGCCGTGCACCGCGAGGTGGAGACCTTGATCGCGCGGCTGCGGCCGATCGAGCCGCCCTCGTGGCGCAGCGCGTTCCTGGCGGCCGGCCGGCTGCTGCGCACGATCGGACCCGACCACGATGACGTGGGGCTCGCGCGGCTGCAGAACGACGTGCTGCTCGCGCTGACGGCACACCACGCCGGCGCGCGGCTGCTGACGCGCGATCGGCACTTCGCCAGCCTCCGCGAACGGCTTCCCTTCGACTGCATCGTCCTGCCGTAGCTGCCCCTGCTTCCCATGCCCCATCTGCTGCCCGACCGAAGTACCCTCGCCCGGGCCGTCCGGGTGCGCGGGCTGGCCGTCGCCAGCGCGCTGTCCTGCCTGTGCGCCGCCCCTGCCCAAGGCGATTCGTTCACGGTGCTGGTGATGGACCCGCTCGCGTCGAAGCTCGCGTGCGCCTGCGTCGCGGGCTACGCGCAGCGCGACTACGCGGCGCTGGGCACGTTCCTGCAGGCCCGGCTCGGCCAGCCGGTGCGCACCGTGCACGCGGAGTCGCTGGTGGCCGGCACGGCGAAGGCCGACGGCCGCGTCGACCTCGTGATCGGCAAACACTCGGTCGTGGTCTACGACGCGCGGGCCGCGCAGCTGCCCGTGGTGCCGCTGCTGTCGCTGAGCGGCACCGACGGTGCCACGACGCAGCGGGGGCTCGTGGTCGTGCGCGGCGCCGATCCGGCGCAGCAGTTCGGCGACCTGCGCGGCTACCGGCTGCTGCTCGGGCCCGCCGAGGCCGAGGAGAAACACGCCGCAGCGCTGGCGCTCTGGCAGCGCGCGGGCCTGCCGGCCCCGGCACCGCTGGAGACCTTCGCGACCTGCAGCATCGCGGCGCAGGCGCTGCTCGCGCTGCCGGCCGGCGAACGCGCCGCGGCGCTGGTGTCGAGCTACGCGAAGCCGCTGCTGGAAGGCTGCGGCACGATCGACGCCGGCGCGCTGCGCGTGGTCGGCGAAACCGCGCCCGTCGCCTTCGTCACCGCGTTCGCGACCTCCCGCGTCGCGCCGGAGGACCTCGCGGGCCTGCGCAGAGCGCTGCTCGCGGTCGGATCGGACGAGGAGCTCTGCGCGGCGCTCGAGACGCGCGACGGTTTCGTCGCCTACCGGGCGCCGGTGCCCGCCCCGGTGCCGTGGCCCGGCTGGCGCGGCGCCGCACGCGACGGGTTCGTGCCGTGGCTGCCCGATCGGCTGCCGCAGAAGCCCGCGGTCGCGTGGGAACGCCGCCTGCACGGCCAGGGTCTCGGCGGCCTCGCCGCGACCGGGCAGTTCGTCATCGTCGGCGACCGCGACGACAACGACACCGAGGACCTCTGGCTCTGCCTCGACGCCGCGACCGGCGACGTGCGGTGGCGGTTCGCCAGCGCGGCCCCGGGCGAACTCGACTACGGCAACTCGCCGCGCGCGACGCCGCTGCTCGCCGGCGATGCCGTGTTCCTGCTCGGCGCCCTCGGCAACCTGCACTGCGTCGACCTCGCGACCGGCAGGCTGCGCTGGCAGGTGGACTTCGCGACGTCGTTCCCGGCCGAACTGCCGACCTGGGGCTTCTGCGGCTCGCCGCTGCTCGCGGACGGCGCTCTCGTCATCGCACCGGGCGCCCCGGACGCCTCGTTGGTCGGCCTCGATCCGGCGACGGGCAAGCTGCGCTGGCAGACGGCCGGCGGCCCCCCGGCCTACGCGTCGTTCCTGGTCGCGCACTTCGGCGGCCGGCGCCAGCTCGTCGGCTGCGACGCGGGCTCGTTCGGCGGTTTCGACCCGGCGACCGGCGAACGGCTGTGGCGCCTGGCTCCGGCCGGCAAGGGCGACTTCTTCGTGCCGACGCCGCTGGCCGTGGACGGCTCGTTGGTGTTCTGCTCGGAGAACCACGGCACGCGGCTCCACCGCGGCCGCCCCGACGGCACGATCGACCCCGAGCCGGCCGCGCGCTGCCGGGACCTCGCGCCGGACACGACGACGCCCGTGGTCGCGAACGGCCGGCTGTTCGGCGTCTGGGAAGGCATGCACTGCCTCGACGTCGCGGCTGGGCTCCGGCCCGTCTGGACCGCGCAGGACCGTGCCTACGGCGACCACGCGAGCCTGTTCGCGAGCCCCGCGGCCGTGCTGGTCGTCAGCGCGCGCGGCGAACTCGTGCTGCTCGACGCGAAGGCCGACGAGCACCGCGTGCTCGGCCGGCAATGGGCCTTCGACCCGCCCTGCGAGGTCTACTCGCACCCGGCCCTGGTCGGCGACCGGCTCTACGTGCGCGGCCCCGAGGCGATCCGCTGCCTCGTGCTCGGCGCGCAGTGACGTCGGCCGGGCCGCCGGCTACCGCCTGGCCCAGCGCGCCGGCTGGTTCTGCTCGTCCCAGACCTGCCAGGCGGCCCGCAGCTTCGCCACCACCTCGGGTTCGTCGGCGGCGAGGTCCTTGCTCTCGCCGACGTCGCGCTCGAGGTCGAACAGCTGCGGCTTCGCGTCGCCGATCGTGACGAGCTTCCACTTGCCCTGGCGGATCGCGCGCTGCTCGCCGAACCGCCAGCACAGTTCGGAGCGCGGCGGCTCCTTCCGCGCGCCGCCGAGGAACGGCAGCAGGTCGCGGCCGTCGAGGCCCTCGGCCTTCAGGCCGCCGGCGGCGAGCACGGTCGCGGCGAGGTCGATCGTCGCGATCGGCGCGTCGCACACGGTGCCGGCGGGAATCCGGCCGGGCCAGCGCAGCAACATCGGCACGCGCACGCCGCCTTCCCACACCTGTCCCTTGAAGCCGCGCAGCGGGCCGTTGCTGCTCGTCGTGCTGCGCGTCGGGCCGCCGTTGTCGCTGAGGAACACGACGAGGGTGTTCTCGCGTTGGCCCTTCTGGTCGAGCTCGGCGAGGATCGCGCCGACCGCGTCGTCGAGGCCGCGCAGCATCGCCGCGAACGTGCGGCGTTTGCCCTGCAGTTCCGCGAACTGTTCGCGTTGCGCCGGCGGCGCCTGCAGCGGCGCGTGCACGGCGTTGAACGGCACGTAGAGGAAGAACGGCTCCTTGTGGTGTCTGCCGGCGAATCCGACGGCCTCGCGCGCGAGTGCGGCCGTGAGCCACTGCTTCTCGGCGACCATCGTGGTGCCGCGCAGGATCGGGTTGAGGCCGGCGGTCTCGTCCGCAGGATCGGCAACGGGATCCGCGGCGGGATCCGCGGGTTTCGGCTCGGCCGGCGCGTTCGCGTCGAGCGGCCGGTAGCCGTGCGCGCCGGCGAGGAAGCCGAAGAACTCCTGGAAGCCGCGCTCCGTCGGCCGCGCGCCCTCGCGGTAGCCGAGATGCCACTTGCCGACCATGCCGGTCGCGTAGCCCGCGGGCAGCAGCCGTTCGGCGAGCGTCGGCTGGTCCTTGGGCAGGCCGTAGTCGGCGGGCGCCAGGCGCGCGTTGCCCGGATTGAACTCGAGCCCGAAGCGCTGCTGGTAGCGCCCGGTCAGCAGGGCCGCGCGCGTCGGCGCGCAGACGGGGCAGGTCACGTAGCCGCTGGTCGCGCGCACGCCGTCCCTGGCCAGCGCGTCGAGGTGGGGCGTGGGCACGTCCTTGCCGCCGTAGCAGCCGAGTTCGCCGTAGCCGAGGTCGTCGGCGACGAGCAGCACTACGTTCGGGGGCTTCGCCGCGGGCGCGGCGGGCGGCGCCTGCTGCTGGGCGTGCCCGAGGGCAACCACCAGCGAGCAGGCGAAGAGGAACGGCAGGAACACGCGCGTGGGCCGCACCATGGGCAACAGCGTAGCCTGGGCACCTGCCGGGCCCTTCTACGCAACCTGCCGCAGTTGAAAGCGACGCCCGGCCGCGGCTCTATTCGGGCTTCCGCGACCGCAGTCCGCATGGGCGCCCCGCGCCCGGGAGCCATGACCGTGTTTCGATCCCTCTGCCTGCCGTCCGTCCTCCTGCTCGTCTTCACCGTGAACGCCCAGCAACCCGCGGCCCCGGCCGCACCGGCCGACAATCCGTTCTTCACCAAGAGCCCGCTGCCCTACGAGGCGCCGCCGTTCGACCAGATCCGCCTCGAGCACTATGCGCCGGCCTTCGCCGAGGGCATGCGCCTGCAGCTCGCCGAGATCGCGGCGATCACGGCCCTGCCGGGCACGCCGACCTTCGCCGACACGATCGAGGCGATCGAACGCAGCGGCGCCCTGCTGTCGCGGGTCAGTGCGGTGTTCTTCGCGATGACGCAGGCGCACACCAACGACGCGCTGCAGGCGATCCAGCGCGACGTGGCGCCGAAGCTCGCCGCGCACCGCGACGCGATCATGCTCGACCCGGCGCTGTTCCGCCGCGTGGCGTCGCTGTTCGAACGCCGCGACCAGCTCTCGCTCGATGCCGAGCAGCACGCGGTGCTCGACCGCTACCACCGCGACTTCGTGCGCGCGGGCGCCCAGCTCGATGCGCCGACCCAGCAGAAGCTGCGCGAACTGAACCAGGAACTCTCCAAGCTGACGACCGAGTTCCAGCGCCTGCTGCTGGCGGCCAACAAGGAGGGCGCGGTCGTGGTCGACGACGTCGTGCAACTCGCGGGCCTGTCCGACGCCGAGCGGGAAGCCGCGGCGGCGGCGGCGAAGGAACGCAAGCTCGAGGGCAAGTGGCTGCTGTCGCTGCGCAACACGACGCAGCAGCCGCAGCTCGCTTCGCTGCAGGACCGGGCACTGCGCGAGCGCCTGCTCGCGGCGGCCGTGGCGCGCGGCGTCGGCGGCGCCAACGCCACGACGCCCCTGCTGCCGCGCATCGCCGAGCTGCGCGCAGAGCGCGCGAAGCTGCTGGGCTTCGCGACGCACGCCGACTACGTGCTCGACGACCAGATGGCGAAGACGCCGGACAGGGCGAAGAAGCTGCTGACCGACCTGGTGCCGGCGGCGACGGCCCGCGCGCGCGCCGAGGCGGCGAAGATGCAGGCGATCGTCGACAAGCTGCAGCAGCCGTTCCCGCTCGGCCCGCACGACTGGCAGTTCTACGCCGAGCAGGTGCGCAAGGCCGAGTTCGACCTCGACAGCGAACAGCTGAAGCCCTACTTCGCGCTCGATCGCGTGCTGCAGGACGGCGTGTTCTTCATGGCGAAGGAGCTCTACGGGCTCGAGTTCCGGCCGCGCACCGACCTGCCGCTGCACCACCCGGACGCGCAGGTGTTCGAGGTGTTCGAAGCGGGCAAGCCCCTGGCCCTGTTCTACGTCGACTTCTTCCAGCGCGACAGCAAGGCGGGCGGCGCCTGGATGAACAGCTTCGTGCAGCCGAGCCTGCTGCTGGGGAAACGGCCGGTGGTCTGCAACACGTGCAACTTCCAGAAGCCCGTGGCCGGCCAGCCAGCGCTGCTGAGCCTCGACGACGTCAGCACGCTGTTCCACGAGTTCGGCCACGCGCTGCACGGGCTGCTGTCGGAGGTGCGCTATCCGCGGCTGTCGGGGACCAGCGTGCCGCGCGACTTCGTCGAGCTGCCGTCGCAGTTCCACGAACACTGGGCGACGGAGCCGGCGATGCTGCAGCGTTACGCGCGGCACTGGCAGACGGGCGAAGTGATCCCGGCGGCGTTGATCGAGAAGATCCGCGCGATGCGCACGTTCGACCAGGGTTATGCGACGACGGAGTACCTGGCGTCGGCGCTGCTCGACCTGGCCTGGCACACGCTGCCGGCGGGCTCGGTGCCGCAGGACGTGGAGGCGTTCGAGAAGCAGACGCTGGAGGCGGCGGGGGTGGCGTTGGCGACGGTGCCGCCGCGGTATCGCAGCACCTACTTCCGGCACGTGTGGGGCGGCGGGTACGCGGCGGGGTATTACGCGTACATGTGGGCGGAGGTGCTGGACCAGGACGCGTTCGCGTTCGTGCTTTTGAACGGCGGCATGACGAAGCAGAACGGGCAGCGGTTCCGCGAGATGATCCTGAGCCGGGGCGGCATCGGCGATGCGGCGGCGATGTACCGGGCGTACCGCGGCGCGGACCCGGTCATCGAGCCGCTGCTGAAGGCGCGCGGGTTGTTGGGGCCGGGCAAGTAGCGCGGGTGATGGCGGCGGCGGCGGCGCGCTGTCAGACGCCGCCGCACCGCCAGAGGATCCACCAGATGGTCGCGACGCCGGCCGCCATGCCGCCGAAGACGAACACGACGTAGAGCCAGAGGATCCACTGGCCGGTGCGGGCGGCGCGGGATGGGTCGCGGTGGCGGTGCTGGCGGATCAAGTCGCACTCACTGCTGCTCAGCCGCAGGCGGTGCGGAACGCCTTCGACAGTCCCGGTGGCGTTGGTCGCGGTCCGCAGCTCCTGCGGCCGGTTCAGCAGCGCGGCCTCTTCGAGCCGCACGGCGACGCTCGGGTCTCCGCTGAATCTCCACAACTGCGATCGCGGGTGCCAGAACGAAGGTGATCACGCCAACCGAACCAGCGAGCAGACCCCAACCAAGAGCCGACCCGTGATCGCCGGTCGTCCACCGCTCTGCCGCAAACAGCATCGCCGGCAGAAGGCCGAAGCAACTGAAATCAGAGACCCAGAATGCCACCTGTTGGTGGGTGGGGCGGGCAAGCCCGACAGCAGCTGCGAACAGGCAAGTGATGGCGAGGAGAATGAATGGCCAGAGAAACCAATTATTGTAGGTGACCGACGGGAACAAGCCTGAGAACAGGATGCCAATTGCCGTCGCAAGGAACCCGGTGCAGAGCAATACGAGCAGTTGTCGTCTCATCTCTCGTCTCGTCGTGCGGAGTGGCCGACTGCCGAACGCCTTTGCCAATGAGGCGCCGGCCGGCTTGGCGGCCGGTCGCCTCCTGCGGCTTGTTGTGCGACGCTATCACGCATTGAACTGTTCGAAGAACCCTGGATCCAGGGCGAAGGTCCTGACGGGTTTCAGCCCCAGCTCGAGCTCCTCGATCATCACAATGAGCTTCTCACCGTCGACCAACTCGATTGCAGAAACCCCATCACGCACCGCCTCCTTTCTCGCCTCTGACGTGAAGGAACCGGTGGTCAAGATGATGCCCTTGTCCGCCCGGCCCATCATCGCACCCCGAAAGTCACGGACCTGGCTGGGCGTGACGGACCCGGCGTATCGCTTGCACTGGAACAAAACCTTGAAGCTCACGAGTGGATTGACCTGGAGCATGCCGATTCCGTCGATCCCGCCGTCGCCAGCACGACCTGTCACCATTACTTCCTCGAAACCAGACTCCCGAAGGAGTCTCTGGCAGAACCGCTCGAACCCGGTCGGCGGAAGGCCCTGAAGGCGCGCCAGGACTGCCTCGCGGTAGCTGAATCGACCGTGTGTGTCCTCCATTACGGGTGCTATCTGCTCGTCGACGGGTGCCGGCTTGGCGATTGCTTCAGCAGTTGCACCCTCCCGCGTCTCTGCCGCCACGACCCGGTAGATCTGACGCGCCTGAGCAGGGGTGATCTTGCCAAGTGCGCGAGCCTTGTCGGTAAGCGCCCACACACCACGTCGCGACGAATCAATGTAGCCGCCCTTCGCCAAGTAAAACCGCGCCCAGTGGACCTGATTCTCGAACCTCGACTGCACACCGCTGGGGAGCCTCTGCGCCTGCTCGTCCTCCGAGATCTTCAGCGCCTTGACGATCGCGCTGCGGACTTCGTCGGGGCGTCCAGAGCCCCCAAGGTCCGACAGGACGCCGAGCACAGGGCCGATGAACTTCACGAACTCAGGCGCTGAATCGGATTGTCTTGCCATGCTGCTCCCTGGACTCGCCCGCACAACCTGGAATCCAACTGCCCAGCCGATCCGCGGGGCAGACGGCTCGTGAGGTTAACGCTCTGGTTCCCTCCGATGAACCCCGCACAAGTGCCTATCCTGCAGCGCCCGGCGTCAGCCGCCGTTCCCCTCCGTCCTTGATGCGGACAGCCTATCGCGCCTCGCTCGGTTCCTCGGCTGGCCGTCCCCGTCCCTCCCAGCCTGCCCTCGAACGCCTCCTCGCCGCTCACGCGCGCGAAGTTCTCCCCGCTCGCGCGCCCTGCCCCGCCGAAGTCGAGGCAGGAACCGCCAGAAGGTCGCGGAGTTCTGTCACCAACCACCCGCCTGCCCAGCGCCCCTCACCGGATCGCGAACCACACCATCCCCCCCGCCGGCACCTTCACTTCGACCCGCGTCCGCCCGAACCGATCGAGCACGAGCCCCCGCTCCACTCCGTCCTCCCCCACCGCGACCGCCTTGTCCACCAGCCCCGCGTAGCAGGA
>Ga0194127_10006400_pt1 | contig 13394 bp, 14 predicted proteins | sample TA2KigC100mmetaG_FD_148624 | JGI IMG/M metagenome (GOLD analysis project Ga0194127, IMG submission 148624) | Freshwater microbial communities from Lake Tanganyika, Tanzania - TA2015036 Kigoma Deep Cast 100m | ecosystem: Environmental > Aquatic > Freshwater > Lake | place: Tanzania: Lake...
TTGCAGGCTGCGCGGACTGGCAACGCGCGGTGCTGAGTGATCCGCAAACCAGCGGGGGCTTGCTGGTGAGCTGTGCGGCCGAGGCGGTGGAGTCTGTGCTGGCGATCTTCGCGGCCCATGGCTTTGCGCAGACGGCCGTGGTTGGTCGCGTCGTGGCGGGGACGGCGGGCGTCGTTGTTAACCCCTAGTTGTTGGGTTGGCCCACCGTGGCCAGGCGTGACCTAGGGTGTGCTTAGGGCGTGATTCAGGTAGGCGCGCAGGCGTGCCGGTTTCAGCGGTTTGTGGAGCAGGGTAAGGCCCGAGGCGGTCATCGCAGCGATGGTCTCGGGGGCCGTATCGCCGGTGATGATGGCCGCAGGCAGGGTCTCGCCCAGTTCATGGCGTAGCCAGGTGACGCTGGCGATCCCATCCATGGCGCCCGGCAGTCGATAATCGGAGAGGAGGCAATCCGGCAGGCGGCCCAGCTCGCCGAGGGCGTCCAGCAGGGCCTCGGCCGAGACCGCGGAGACGACCTCCATGCCCCATTCGTGCAGCAGCGCCGTCATGGCGCTCAAGATGAGGGTGTCGTCATCCAGGATGGCAATCAGCGGGGCCGCATCGCCGATCGGCTGGAAGGCGATGGTCTCTTCCGTCCCGTGAGGGAGAGCGGGGGTGCAGCGCGGCAAGCGGAAGGCAAAGCACGAGCCACGGCCGGGTACAGAGCGCAGGGTGACCCTCGTCCCCAGCAATTGGGCCTCGCGCGCGACGATGGCGAGCCCCAGGCCCAGGCCCTTGGCGCGCTGGCGTTCCGGGTTGTCGATCTGGAAATATTCCTCGAACACCTGGGCCTGTTTGTCTTCGGCAATGCCGAGCCCCGTATCGAGGACCTGCAGCTCGGCCGTGGCGTCTGGCCGCCGCCGTACCCCAACCACGATGCGGCCTTGCGGGGTGTAGCGAATGGCGTTGCTGACCAGATTCATCAGGATGCGCTCGACGAGGAGCGGGTCGCTCTGCACGCACAGGTGGCAGGGCTTGATGTGCAGTTGCAAGCCCTTTTCAGTGGCCGTGGGGGCAAAGTGTTGCTGAATGTTGGCCAGCACCCGGCTGAGGGGGAAGCATTCGGGCTGCGCCAGAACGATGCCGGCATCGAGACGGGAGAGATCCAGCAGACCGCCCAGCATGTCGCCCATGGCCGTGGCCGAGGCGTCGATATGCGCGGTCAGACGCTGGAGCTCCGGCTCCGGGCGTTCCACCACCTTGTCCTTGAGGGCCGAGATGAGGAGCGTGAGGGCGTGCAACGGCTGGCGCAGGTCATGGCTGGCCGCCGCGAGAAATTTTGATTTTGCCCGCACGGCGGCCTCGGCCGCCTGCTTCTGCTCGATGAGCTCGGCGGTGGCGGTGCGGATGCCGGTTTGCAGGTGTTCATGAACATGGTCCAGCGTCACGGCCATCTCGTTGATGTCGAGCTCGAGCTGGCGCAGTTCGCCTTCAGTCTTTTCGACCGGACAGCGCGAATCCAGTTGGCCACGGGCCAGGGAGTGAACGGTGTCGGTGATGCGGTTCAGGCGTCGTGCCAGGCGATGGCTCAAGGTCCAGGCCATGGTGGCGGCCAGCAGGATCAGGGGCAACAAGAAGGTGAGCAGGGTGAGCAGCGCCTCTTTCCGGGCACTGCGGATGGGGGCGTCATCCAGGACGACAAGGACCTGACCGACCTCGTCGCCAGAGCCCAGAACGCCTTCGAGACCGGTGGCCTGCGGGTTCTGAACCAGGCCGAAGGGCCGGCGGAAGTAATAGCGGTCTCCGACGCGGCGCTCGGCAAAGGTCTGTATCTGCGTTGAGTCGTCGAGCAGGGCCGCCTGACCGCTGATGACCCACCATTGCTTGTTCTTGTCGGCGATGCCGATCGCATCCCGATCGGGATGAATGCCGGTATGGTCAGCCAGGCGTTGCAGGTTGGCGATGTTGCCGGTGAACAGGTCATAGACAGCGACCTCGGCCAGTTGGCTGGTCAGATCCCGGCCCCGCTGGCGCAGGGCGGCCTCGGCCTCGCGGGTGTTCTGGTGCACCATGTAGCCTGCAAACAGGAGCGCGCTGAGCACTGTGGGCCACAGGGCCAGCCAGAGCAGGCGGCCGCGCAGGGTGCCAATGCAGCGGCGAAGGCGAGTCGGCCAGTTCATCGGAGGGGCTGCCTGTTAGTGATCACTCAAGTGCAGCCGCTGGTTCACAGAATCTCAGGCCAGTCCGGCCTTCTGTGCGACCAGAACGGCCTCGGTGCGGTTGGCGGCATCGAGCGCGCGGAGGACGGCGGTGACATGAATCTTGACCGTGCCTTCGGTGAGGTGGAGGGCCTCAGCAATCTGACGATTACTCATCCCCTGGGCGATCAGGCGCACGACATCCAGTTGCCGCTCGGTCAGGCTGGACAGTCGCGGGCCGCTGGGGCTGGCGGGGTGCGTCGGCAGGGTTGGGGTGGTCGTGTGCGGGCTGAGCAGATCAGGCGGGGCATAGACGCCGCCGGCCATGACCAGATGAATGGCCGACACGATGACCGCCGGCGCAGCGGCCTTACTGATATAGCCCATGGCCCCGGCGGCCAAGACCTGGCGAACCTCATCCGGCTGATCGGCAGCGGACAGGACGATGAGGGGGATATCGGGAAAACGGCGACGGAACTGGGTGATGCCGTCGATGCCCGTTCCGCCTGGCATGTTGAGATCCAACAGCGCCAGATCCATATCGCTGTGCTGCGCGGTGATCGCATAGGCGCTGGGGTAATCAACGGCCTCCAGGACCTCGACCTGAGCGTCCAGTTTTTGAAGGACAGGCTTGACCCCTTCGCGGAACAGGGGGTGATCGTCGGCGAGTAAGATCTGCATGGCATGAACGGGTCATGAACCCGCAATACAAAGGGGATTGCCTGGCAGTTTATACCAAAGTTATGGTACGGCCTATGGCTTAAGTTATTTGCTGGAATCCAGCCCCAGCCTTTGCCAGATCCCGGTCGTCAGTGCCGCCTGATTCAAGGTGTAGAAGTGCAGCCCGGGCGCGCCGCCGGCGAGCAGGCGTTCGCACAGGGTGCTGACAAAGTCCAGTCCGAAGGCCTTGATTGAGGCGGTGTCGTCGTAATAACTTTCCAGTTTCTTGGCCAGCCAGCGCGGGATCTCGGCACCGCACAGGGCGGAGAAACGCGCCAGTTGCGCATAGTTTGAGATGGGCATGATGCCGGGCACGATGGGGATGGTGATGCCGCGCGCGTGGCATTCATCGACAAAGTTGAAATAGGCATCGGCGTTGAAAAAATATTGGGTGATGGCAGCGTTGGCGCCGGCCTCGACCTTGCGCTTGAAGTTGGTCAGATCGTCGCCCCAGCCCCGGGCCTGAGGGTGCATCTCGGGGTAGGCCGCAACCTCGATCTCGAACCAGTCGCCGGTCTCGGCGCGGATGAATTCCACCAGTTCGTTGGCGTAACGGAAGGCGCCGGGATCCGCCATGCCGGAGGGGAGGTCGCCGCGCAGGGCGACGATGTGGCGGATATTGTTGGCCTTGTAGGTCTCCAGAATGCTGCGGATGTTGTCGCGGGTGGAGCCGACGCAAGACAGGTGCGGCGCAGCAGCCAGCCCCTCGCTCTGGATCTCGAGTACGGTTTCCAGGGTGTTCGATTGCGTGGAACCGCCTGCGCCGAAGGTGACGGAGAAAAACTTGGGCTTGAGAGGCGCCAGTTGGGCGCGCACGCTGCGCAGTTTTTCCATGCCCTCGGGGGTTTTGGGCGGAAAGAATTCCATGCTGAAGCTGCGGTCGGTCATTGTGTGTCCCGTGGATTGGTGGCGTGGCGGTTGGTGTTGTGGCGGCAGATTCTAGCCCAAGCTGACGCCGAGTATGCGCCCAAGCAGCCAGGTCAGGCTGCCGGCGGAGGCGCCGATGGCCAGCATGCGCAGGCCGCTGCGGAGGGCGCCGCGGCCGGTGAAGAGGCTGATGGCGGCGCCAATGCCAAATAGCGCCGTGCCGGAGATCGCCAGGGTGAGGGGTAATGGGGCGCTATCGGTGAGCCACCAGGGCAGCAGTGGCAGGGCGGCACCGAGGGCGAAGGCGGCGAAGGAGGACAGTCCCGCGCCCCAGGGCGAACCGAGCTCGGCGGGGTTAAGGCCCAGTTCTTCGCGGGCCAGGGTGTCGAGCGCCTGTTTCGGGTCGGCGATGAGCCGGGTGGCCAAGGCAATGGCCTCGTCCCGCGGGATGCCCTTGGCCTCGTAGATCAGGGCAAGTTCAGCCGCCTCTTCCTGCGGATAGAAGGCCAGCTCTTCCGCCTCCAGGCCGATCTGGTATTCATAAAACTCGCGCTGAGTGCGCACCGAGATGTATTCACCTGCGGCCATTGATCCGGCACCGGCGAGCAGGCCGGCGAGGCCGGTGAGCAGCACCATCTCGGGCGCCGCGCCCGCGCCGGCGACACCCAGGATTAACGCGGCGTTCGATACCAGGCCGTCATTGATGCCGAAGACGGCCGCGCGCAAGTTGCCACCGTCCGGGGTGCGATGCCGTGTCTCGAGCGCGCCGGGGAGGGTCAGGCCATGGCCCGGATGACGGTACAGGCTCATGCCGCGCACCTTCATGGCGGCCAGAATACCGGTCAGTGCGCGGGGTCCGAAGGCCTTGATGAGTCGGCCCACCAGTTGGGTACGGCGGTCGGGGCTGTAGTGCGCGGGCGGGATGTGCCCCTGACGATGGGCCGCATCTGCCCAGACGCCTGCCTGTTTCTCGGCGGCGTGCGCCATGTCCAGGAAGGTTTGCTTGAGTTGGAGATCGGGCTCGGCCGCGGCGACGCGCTGGTAGAGCCAGGCGGAGCGTTTTTCTTCCAGCCAGGAATCGAGTGCGTGCATTGGCGGCGCAGAGGGTATGAGGTGACCGATGATACGGCGCTAGAGCCCGCGCCGATACTGCACGGCCTCGGCAATGTGGGCGGCTTGTACACGCGGGCTGTTGCCCAGATCGGCAATGCTGCGCGCGACCTTGAGGATGCGGTGATAGGCGCGGGCCGACAGATTGAGGCGGGTGATGGCCTGCTTGAGCAGGGTCAGGGCGGCGTTGTCGGTCTCGGCATGGATCTCGATCTCGCGTCCGGAAAGGGCGCTGTTGGGCCGTCCCTGGCGTTCCTGTTGGCGGGCATGCGCGTGCAGAACGCGCTCGCGGACCGTGGCGCTTGTCTCGCCATCCCCGGCGCGGAGGAGGTCATTTTCCGGCAGTGAGGGGACCTCGACCGAGAGGTCAATGCGATCCAGCAAGGGGCCGGAAAGGCGCGCACGGTAACGCGTTATCTGATCCGGCGTGCAGCGGCATTTGCCGGACGGATGGCCCAGATAGCCACAGGGGCAGGGGTTCATGGCCGCCACGAGCAGGAAACGGGCCGGAAAATCGGCCTGGCGTGCGGCCCGCGAGATGGTGATGTGGCCGCTCTCCAGCGGTTCGCGCAACACCTCCAGGGCCCGCCGGTCGAATTCCGGCAGCTCGTCGAGAAACAGTACGCCGTGGTGAGCCAGCGAGATCTCGCCGGGACGCGGGTTGCTGCCGCCGCCGACCAAGGCAATGGCCGAGGCGGAATGATGGGGGGCGCGGTAGGGGCGCACGCGCCAGTAGTCTTCGATCCGGAGCCCGGCGAGGGACTGAACGGCCGCTGTCTCCAGCGCCTCGGCCTCGGTCATGGGCGGCAGGATGCCGGGCAGGCGTTGTGCGAGCATCGACTTGCCCGTTCCGGGCGGGCCGCTCAGTAACAGGGAGTGCTGGCCGGCCGCGGCAATCTCCAGGGCGCGGCGTGGCCCGCTCTGGCCTTTTACATCGGCGAGATCGAGGTACGCGGGCGGTGTCGCTGCGCTGGTGTGGGGCGGCGCGCTCAGCGGTGTGCGGCCGGTCAGGTGGGCGCATACGGCCAGCAGGGAATCGGCCGCCAGCAGGTTCGCGCCCTGGATCCGTGCCGCTTCGCTAGCGCTTTGCGTCGGCAGGATGAAGCGCCGCCCGCTGTCACCGCTAGCCAGCAGCATGGCCAGTGCCCCCCGGATGGGGCGCAGCGCGCCACCGAGGGCGAGCTCGCCGGCAAACTCGTAGTCATCCAGTGACTTGGCGGGGATCTGCCCCGAGGCCGCGAGAATGGCCAGGGCGATCGGCAGGTCGAAGCGGCCGGATTCTTTGGGCAGATCGGCGGGGGCCAGATTGACCGTGATCCGCGAGGCGGGAAATTCGAATCCGGATTGCTGGATGGCGGCCCTGACCCGGTCACGGGCCTCGCGGACCTCGGCCTCCGGCAGGCCGACCAGCGTAAAGCCCGGCAGACCGCGGCCAAGATGCGCCTCGACGATAACCACAGGCGCCGCAAGGCCGTCGATGGCGCGGCTATAGGCCTGAGCAAGGCCCATGAGGTGGCCCGTTAGTCCTGAGCGGGCGGGGCTTCAAGCCGCGCGAGGCGCGTCTCAAGCTCGGCCAGGCGTTCCTGAGCGCGGAGCAAGACGGCCGTCTGTACATCGAACTCCTCACGCGTGACCAGATCGAGTTTTGCGAACAGTCCGGCCAGTGCGGCGCGCAGGTTTTTCTCGATATCGCTGGCGGGCGACTGTGCCAGCGTGGCAGACATGCGGGCGGTAAATTCTTCGACCAGTTTGGGATTGAACATAAGCGGCCTCCTCGTTTGCAGTGTAGCAGGAGCGTGCCGGATATGGCACGGATGTGGCATGGGGCCTGAGATGGTGCACGCGGAGCCGGCCATGCACCACGCGAGTGCGGCGTTCGCAGCGCTTAATCCCGGATGGTTATTCAACCTGTTGTTTATAAAAAAGAATATTTATCTGGCACGGATAATGCTTTGGAACAGGCGTGCGTTGTTGCACCGCAACTAGATTGGAGTTCGAAATGAAAAAACTGACTTCTGTACTGATCCTGTCCGGATGCCTGAGCCCGATGGCCATGGCGGCCGACGCCCCGGCCTCCCCGCATACGGTGGCCTACAACATCGGCCTGACCTCGGATTACATCTTCCGTGGCATTTCGCAAAGCCAGCATGGCCCGGCCGTATCCGGCGGGGTGGACTATAGCCATGCCAGCGGACTTTATGCCGGCACCTGGGTGTCGCAACAGAAGTGGGTCAAGACGGGCGGTACGGATGCGGCCAATGATCCTTACAAGACCCAGAGCGATTGGGAGATGGACTTTTATGCCGGCTACAAGGGCAGTGCCGATACGGTGAGCTATGACCTGGGTCTGATCCGCTATTACTACCCCGGGAATACCGTGGCAGGCCAGGTCTCTCCGGACACCACCGAGGCCTATCTGGGCCTGAGCTATGGACCGGTGACGCTGAAATACAGCCAGGCCATCTCTGACTATTTCATTGCCTGGGGCACGCTGGGCACGACCAAAACCAAGGGGTCCAACTATCTGGAACTGAATGCCACGCATGATCTGGGTAATGGCTGGGGACTCTTGGGCCATATCGGCGCGCAGAAGGTCAAGAATGTCACGACGGCGGATTACACCGACTGGAAGGTTGGCATTACCAAGGATGTGGGTGTGGGCGTGGTCACGCTGGCGTATTCGGACACCGATGCTCAGGGTCGCAGGGGCCAGGCCTACAGCTGGGACGGCAAGAATGCCGGCAAGGGGGTCCTCGCCGTTTCCTTCACCAAGTCGTTCTAAGCGATCTAACTTTTTCGGGGCGAATTGCTCGCCTATTGGAGGACATCATGAAATTTGTCACAGCCATCATCAAGCCGTTCAAACTCGACGAGGTTCGGGAGGCGCTCTCGGCCATCGGCGTGTCGGGCATCACAGTCACCGAGGTCAAGGGCTTCGGTCGTCAAAAGGGCCATACCGAGCTGTATCGCGGCGCGGAATATGTGGTCGATTTCTTACCCAAGGTCAAACTGGAGGTCGCGGTCAAGGCTGACCTCGTCGATCAGGTGATCGAAGCGGTTTCCAAGGCCGCGCAAACGGGCAAGATCGGCGACGGCAAGCTGTTTGTCTGGGATCTGGAACAGGTCGTGCGCATTCGTACCGGCGAGACCGGCGCGGTCGCGCTTTAAGGGGAGAACAGTCATGAATCGCATTGTTGCTTCGCTCCTACTGTTGTTTGGCCTTGGCTGCGCCGGGTTGGCGGCGGCTGAGAATATGGCGCCCGCCACGGTTGAGGCGGTCGCGGCTGTGGCGGAGGCCGCCGCACCAGTGGCCACCCCGGCCCCCGTTCCGGACAAGGGCGACACCACCTGGATGATGATCTCGACGCTGCTGGTCGTCCTGATGACCCTTCCCGGCCTCGCGCTGTTCTATGGTGGCCTGGTGCGCGCCAAGAATATGTTGTCGGTGTTGACGCAGGTGTTTGCCATCTTCTGTGTCATCGCCATTCTTTGGGTGGCGTACGGCTATTCGCTGGCCTTCACCGCTGGAGGTGATCTCAACAGTTACATCGGGGGGCTGTCCAAGATGTTCCTGAGCGGGGTCGATACAAGCGTGAATGTGGAGACCTTCTCCAAGGGCGTGGTGATTCCCGAGATGCTGTTCATGATGTTCCAGCTCACCTTCGCGGCCATTACCGTGGCGCTGATCGTCGGGGGCTTTGCTGAGCGCATCAAGTTCTCGGCGCTGCTGGTGTTTTCCGTGTTGTGGTTCACCTTCTCGTACCTGCCGCTGGCGCACATGGTGTGGTTCTGGGGCGGTCCGTCGGCCTTCGCTGACCCGGCGGGCTTCCTGTTCGCCAAGGGTGCGCTCGACTTTGCCGGTGGTACGGTGGTGCACATCAACGCCGGCATCGCCGCGCTGGTGGGGGCCTTGGTGATCGGCAAGCGCGTCGGTTACGGCAAGGATGCCATGGCACCGCATAACCTGACCTCGACCATGATCGGTGCCTCGCTGTTGTGGGTGGGTTGGTTCGGTTTCAATGCCGGTTCCAACCTGGAGGCCAACGGTACGGCGGTGCTGGCCATGGTCAATACCGTCGTGGCGACGGCCGCGGCTGCCGTGTCCTGGATGTTTGCGGAGTGGCTGCTCAAGGGTAAGCCGTCTCTGTTGGGTATCGCCTCGGGTGCCGTGGCCGGTTTGGTGGCCGTCACCCCGGCGGCTGGATTCGCCGGCCCCATGGGTGCCATCGTTCTCGGCCTGCTCTCGGGTGCAGTTTGCCTGTGGGGCGTGACGGGCCTGAAGCATGCGCTCAAGTATGACGACACCCTCGATGTGTTCGGCATCCACGGCATCGGCGGCATCCTTGGCGCCATCGGTACTGGCATCCTGGTCAACCCGGCCCTGGGCGGGACTGGCGTGTTTGATTATGCGACCAACGCGGTGGCCGAGTACAACCTGACGGCCCAACTGACCAGCCAGTTGTGGGGCGTCGGTACGGCCATCGTCTGGTCGGGCGTGGTCAGCTTCGTGTTGTTCAAGGCGATTGACGCCGTCATGGGTCTGCGCGTGAGCGAAGAAGAGGAACGCGAAGGTCTGGATACCGCCACCCACGGCGAGCGGGCCTACAACCTCTGATCGGCTTGCCTCATCAAGCCTGAACCGGGCGTCCTGCGGGACGCCCTTTTTTTAGGCCCTGGATCTGGCGAGGCTGGCCGCAAGCCACGCCGCCAACAAGGCGGTAAGATGCTCGGCCATGAAACTGACTGTCCTGACGATTGGCGAGCGGCTGCCCGGCTGGGCAGACACCGCCGTGGCCGAATACCAGAAACGCCTGCCTCGCGAATGGCGCTTTGATCTGGTCGAGGTGCGCCCGGAAAAGCGTCTCGGCCAGCCCGTTGAGCGCATCAAGTCGGCCGAGGCTGTGCGTCTCCTGGAACGCTGTCCGGGCGGTGCGCGGATCGTGGCCCTGGATGAACACGGTCAGACGCCGACCACACGCCAATTGGCTGACTGGATCGCCGACTGGCAGCGTGAGGGGCGCGACACGCTGCTCCTGATCGGCGGCGCCGACGGCCACGGCCCCGAGGTCCTGCAACGCGCCGAGCTTAAATTGTCCCTGTCAAAGCTGACCCTGCCGCACGCGTTGGCACGGGTGCTTCTGGTTGAACAGCTGTATCGCGCCGCGAGCCTGTTGGCGGGCCATCCCTATCATCGCGAATAAGCGTGCGGCCATGAATGCCCTCTACCTCGCCTCACAAAGCCCGCGCCGTTTGGCGTTGTTGCGCCAGATCGGCTATGCCCCGTCGGTGTTACTGCCTGATCCGGCGGTGAATGAAGATCCGCTCGGCGCCGAACCGGCGCGACCGTATGTGATTCGTCTGGCGCGCGCCAAGGCCGAGGCTGGTGAGGTCACCCGCCAGGCGCGGGGTCTGCCGGCGCTGCCGCTCTTGGCGGCCGATACGACCGTGACGCTGGATGGCCATGTCCTCGGCAAGCCGCAATCCGTTGCGGAGGCGGCCGAATGGTTGCGCCGTTTTTCCGGCCGGACGCACAGCGTACTGACGGCGGTCTGCGTGATTCGTGATGGGGTGCGGCGGGAGGTGGTGTCAGAAAGCGAGGTGCGCTTTCGGGTACTGGACGAGGCGGAGATTGCGACCTATATCGCCAGCGGTGAACCCTTCGACAAGGCCGGTGGATACGGCATCCAGGGACGGGCGGCCGCCTTTATCGCCCATCTGAGCGGGAGTCATTCAGGTGTCATGGGCCTGCCGTTGTGCGAAACTGCGCAGCTATTGCAACAATTCGGGCTGGACGCAGCATGAGTGAGGAGATTCTAATCAATGTGACCCCGCAGGAGACGCGGGTCGCGGTGGTGCACCTGGGCGCGGTGCAGGAACTGCATATTGAGCGCAGTGCGGGACGCGGTATTGCCGGCAATGTCTATCTGGGCAAGGTCAGCCGGGTGCTGCCCGGCATGCAGTCGGCCTTTCTGGACATTGGTCTGGAGCGCGCCGCCTTCCTGCATGTGGGCGATATTCTCGAGGCCCGTTGCGAGGAATGTCCGCGTCCTATCGAGCAGATTCTGCACGAGGGGCAGAACCTGTTGGTACAAGTGATCAAGGATCCGATCGGCACCAAGGGCGCGCGCTTGTCGACCCAGATCAGTCTGGCGGGCCGCTGCCTGGTCTTTCTGCCGCAGGAGGTGCGCATTGGCGTGTCGCAGAAGATTGAAGATCCCATGGAGCGAGACAATCTGCGCGCGCGGCTGGAATCCCTGATTCCGGAGGGGATGGGCCGGGGGTTCATCATTCGCACCCAGGCCGCCGATGCCAGCAACACGGAGCTGGCGGCTGACATTGAATATCTGCATACCTTGTGGGATGCCATCCGCAATCGAGCCGCGACCAGCGAAGGGCCGGCGCCGATCTTTCAGGAACTGGATCTGGCCCACCGCGCCTTGCGCGACATTGCCAATGAATCGACCGATCGCATCCTGGTGGACTCGCGTGAGACCTACCAGCGCATGCGGGCCTTTTCCGAGGATTTCACGAGCAAGCTGCATGATCGGGTGTCGCATTACAGTGCCGACCGCCCCTTGTTCGAGCTATACGGCGTCGAGGAAGAGATCGAAAAGGCGCTCGCGCGGCGGGTCGATCTCAAGTCTGGCGGTTATCTGATCATCGACCAGACCGAGGCGCTGACCACGGTGGATGTGAATACCGGGGCCTATGTTGGCGTAAAGAGCTTCGACGAGACGATCTTCAAGACCAATCTGGAGGCCGCGCAGGTCATTGCGCGGCAGATGCGGCTACGCAATCTGGGCGGCATCATCATCATCGACTTTATCGACATGGACAGCACCAGCCACCGCGAGGCGGTGCTGACCGAACTGGGTCGTGCCATGGAGCGCGACCGCACCCGGACGACGATGAGCGGATTCTCGGCGCTGGGTTTGGTGGAAATGACCCGCAAACGCACCCGCGAAAGCCTGTCGCGGCAGATGTGCGAGGCCTGTCCGACCTGTCAGGGGCGCGGCCAGATCAAGACCGCGCAGACGGTGTGTTACGAGATCCTGCGCGCCGTATTGCGTGAGTCGCGGCAGTTCGGTGCCAGCGAGTTTCGCATCCTGGCTGGGCAAACCGTGATTGATCAGTTTCTGGACGAAGAATCGCAGAGCCTCGCGCAGTTGTCGGATTTCATCGGCAAGCCCGTATCGCTGCAGGTCGAAACCGCGTTTACGCAAGAGCAGTACGACATCATCCTGCTTTAGGCTGGACCTCAAGCCGCGCCAAGACCGTTTCCGCCGCGAGCGCGACGCGTACGCGTTTGCTGCGGCTGGCCTCTCCCGCGATGAGCGTCAGTGAGGACTTGGGAATACCCAGTTGCCTGGCCAGAAAGGTCAGCAAGGCGGCATTGGCCGCGCCTTCGACGGGCCGGGCCTGGATGCGGATCTTCAGGGTATCGCCATGAACCCCGGCGACCTCCGAGCGCGCCGCGCCCGGTTGCGCGTGAATCGCTAGGAGGCTGGACTGATCGTCGGCGGCCTTCAGCCAGACGGGCAACGCGTCCATCACAGCATGGCGCGGGCGCTTTGTTCAAGCAGGGTGACGGGCAGCATCAGCACCAGCTGGATCAGGATGAAGGCGGCGATGGGCGACAGATCCACGCCGCCAGCGAGGGGTGGAATGATGCGCCGCAGCGGGTTCAGGATCGGCGCCGTGAGGGCATGAAAAAGCGCGGAGGCGGGCGAGACGGGGCTGACCCAGCTCAGGACGGCCTGGCCGATGACCAGAATGACAAAGGTCTGCAATACGAGCCGGAGGGCGGCGGCGATTCCCAGCAACAGCAGGCTGGACAGCACCCCCGCGCCGGCGATGCTGAAGGGAAAGCCGCTCAGCAGTTCAATTAAGGCGACGGCGAGGATCTCGATGAACAGGAAGGGCAGCAGGCTGCTCCAGTCCAGGCCAAACAGCCCGGGTATGACGCGGCGCAACGGTCGGACGGCGAAATCGGTGACCCGAATGACAAACTGGGCAAAGGGGTGGTGGAACGGCACGCGCGCCCATTGCAGATAAAAACGCAGCCAGAAGGCCGTGGCGATCAGGCCGAACAGGGTGTGAATCAGAAATTGCAGGGCCTCGGTCAGCATCCCTATTCCTTGCCCAACAGGTCGCCCATCTCGTTGGCCCGGGCGGCGGCATCCCGCGCGGCCTGTCGGAAGGCGGCCCGTACATCGGCTGCCTCCAGTGCCGCCACGCCGCGCTCGGTGGTGCCGCCTTTGGAGGTCACGCGGGCGCGCAGTTCGGCGGGGTCACTGCCGTCTTCCACAGCCAGCCGTGCAGCGCCGAGGAAGGTATGCAGTGCCAGTTGCCTTGCTGTGTCGGCGGCCAGTCCCAGGTCGCGGGCGGCGGCCTCAAGCGCCTCGATGCAGAGAAAGACATAGGCCGGGCCGCTGCCGGAGATGGCGGTGACGGCGTCGATCTGCGCTTCCGCATCGACCCAGACGACCGGCCCAACGGCCCCGAGGATGGTGTCGGCGGCGG
>Ga0194127_10006406_pt1 | contig 13390 bp, 12 predicted proteins | sample TA2KigC100mmetaG_FD_148624 | JGI IMG/M metagenome (GOLD analysis project Ga0194127, IMG submission 148624) | Freshwater microbial communities from Lake Tanganyika, Tanzania - TA2015036 Kigoma Deep Cast 100m | ecosystem: Environmental > Aquatic > Freshwater > Lake | place: Tanzania: Lake...
AAATTACTTCATTAAAAGATATTGGAAAACCGATTGATCTCGTGAATATCTTCCGACGTTCAGAATTTGTTCCCGAAATTGTTGATGATGCGATTTCCATCGGCGCAAAATCTATCTGGATGCAAGAAGGAGTCATCAACGAACACGCCGCAGAACTTGCACGCGCAAACAACATTCCAGTAGTGATGAACCGATGCATTGCTGTCGCTCATCGGCTGCTACTGTGATATATGCTCGCTCTCGCCGCAATTCAAAATATTGTCAGTAAGAGAATCGCTCTCTTCATTTTCATTCTTGTTTTTTCATTTCTCACTCAACTTCATTCTCAAAAGAAAATTTCCATCTCCGGAACCCAATCGCCTCCAACGTATATTCGCAATGTCTTAATTTCGGGAAATGAAACAACAGAAGAAATTGTTATTCAACGCGAATTAACATTCACTCCCGGCGATACAATAAAAGCAGGATTACTCACGTACAACACAAGCCGTATTTATTCACTCGGATTGTTTAACAACGTTGATATACTTCCCGAAGCAGTTGCAACCGATTCTGTTGATGTACATATCTTCGTCAACGAACGATGGTATATTTTTCCATTTCCTGTATTCGGAATGTACGAAGGTGATTTCAAAAAGATGTATTATGGTGCGACAATTTTTCATACGAATTTTCGCGGAAGAAATGAGAAAATTGCTTGTTCGTTGGTTTTCGGATACAACCCGTTCGTTTCACTCTACTACTTCAATCCATTGGTTTACGATGAACCGCAACTATTTCTTGAAACACAACTCATTTCGCAAACCGTTCGCAATCTCAGTTCTCGGACAAAACAAAACGGAATGAATTATAACGAACATCATTACACCGCATATATCAATTTCGGAAGCCGTTTCGATGTATTCAGACGAATGACTTTTGGAGCAGAATTTAATTCTGTACAAGTGAAACAATGGTTTCCGAATAGGACGATTTCCAACAAAGGAATAGATAATTATTTCTCTTTGCGGATGAATTACAGTTATGATACACGCGACCTCGTACCATACGCTGGTTATGGCTCGTACGTTCGCGCAACATTTGCTAAACTTGGTCTCGAAGACAACGGTGTAAATTTCTCGCGACTCTATTTTGATTACCGTCGCTACTTTCCTTTGACACTTAATTCAACGTACACAATAATAATTGCGACGCGAATGTTTTCAACAATGTCCGAAGGCAAACAACTTCCTGTGTACGAGCATCTGTATTTTGGGTACAGCGAACGGTTGCGCGGACACTATGCCAAGGTAATGGAAGGCGACAATCTTGCAGGAAGTTCCATCGAAATCCGGCTTCCGCTTTTTTCACCCAAAATTTTTAAAGTCAATTTCATTCCCATCATACAATTTTCTGTGCTTCGATTTGGAATGTACGCCGCATTATTCGGTAATATCGGAGCAGTGCAATTTCAACCGATGAAATTCAACGAATATATGTTCGCCAAAGGATACGGCGCTGGAATACATTTCATTCTTCCGTACGATATTGTATTGCGAACAGAAGTCGCATTGAACGAAGTTCGCAATTCGGAATTTATTATTGAATTAGGAACTTCGTTTTAAACGTCATCTGTTTTCATCGTGAATAATTTCTTCCACACGCCTCCTGAATATATTTCTTCATCATCATTACAACTTGTTGACGAAGAATTTCACCATTGCGTAAATGTACTGAGAACAAAACTTGGAGAAATTATTTTCGTACTTGACGGAATGGGAAATTGTTACGAAATAGAATTGATGAAGAAAGGAAAAAGGAATGTCGAAGGGAAAATAATTTCCGTGCAGGAAAACTTTCACGAACCGAAAATTGATCTAACACTTGTCGTTGGACTTTTAAAAAATTCTGCAAAATTTGATTTCATTGTAGAAAAAGCAACCGAACTTGGCGTAAAGAAAATTATTCCGATGATTTCCGAACGTACAATTGCGAAATCAGCAAAAGTCAAGCGATTGCAAAAACTTGCATTATCTGCAATGAAACAATGCGGACGAGGATTTCTTCCAATAATTTCTGAAACAACATCATTACACGAAGTAATTTTTTCAAACATAAACTACGATGGAAAATATATTTCGTACGAATTTGCTCTTAAAAATACATATCCCGCAATCGCAAATCGAAAATCGAAAATCGTCGTTGTCGGAAGCGAAGGAGGGTTTTCAGAAAATGAAATCAAACAAGCGAGAGAAAATGATTTTGAACTGCTTTCATTGGGAGAACGACGATTAAGAACGGAAACTGCCGCGATTGTTATTTGTACAAAATTTCTGTTGTAACAATGTCATTCTGGGCGACGCGAAGAATCTCCCTTGATGAACCGTGAAATTATTCTCTGAAGAATTATTTTTGATGGAGTTTGAGTAGTATCAAATCGAATATCTGCAAGTTCATCATAATATTTCTTTCGTTGAAACAACTGCGATTCGATTTCTTCGAATAAGGATTTTTTCTTTGACAGTCGAATACGATTTTCATCGTTTGCTATTCTCGATTCAATCATTCCTGCGCTTGCATACAATAATATTATGAACGAATGACGTTTCAATAATTCTCGATTCTTTTTTCGTAAAACAATTCCACCTCCGCAATCAATAATTACACCGTTTTCATTACTAAGTTTTACTAAAACGTTACTTTCGACATCACGAAAATATTTCCAACCGTTTTTTTGAATGATAGAAGCAATTGTTCTCCTCTCGTTTCGCTCAATGACTGTATCGGATGAAAATACTTTTCGTTTTAATTTTTTCCCAAGCAATTTTGCAAGCGTCGTTTTACCTGTTCCTCGAAAACCAATAAGAACAATATTGTTTCTCTTATTCATTGTTCATTCCTCATTCTTCATTGTAAAAACTCACTCCAAAAATTTGGAAATGATTTTTCAACACAACGTGCTTGCATAATTTCTACGCTGGGAATTCGCAATCCAGCAACAGCAAAACTCATAGCGATACGATGGTCGTTTTCTGGATTGATTCGCCGTAGTAAATTATTTTTTTCTAAATGAACTTCATTGGGAATTATTTTCAATCCATCTTTGAGTTCAACGACTGCCGTTCCGATTTTTTCCAACTCACGAGCAAGTACTGCAATCCTATCGCATTCTTTATGTCGAAGATGTGCAACATTTTTTATCTCTGTCTCTCCTTTTGCAAATACAGCAACAATAGCAATTGTCGGAACAATATCGGGACAACGATTACAATCAACCGAAATTCCACTCAATTCATTACCGAAAACTGTTGCAGAATTTTCTTTCCATACAATTTTACAATTCATCTGCTCAAGAATGTCCAAAAAACATACATCCGCTTGTAACGAGTTTCGAGAAATATTTTCAATGGTAACTTCACCGTTGGTAACTGCAGCAGCAGCAAAAAAATATGATGCGCTCGATAAATCCGACTCAAGTGTTATCGTTTTGGGTTTGTATGTTTGAGGTTGTACATAAAACGAATTTCCAATTCGCTTTACATGTACGCCAAATTGTTTCATAACATCAATGGTCATCCCAACATAGTATTCCGAAACAATTTCTTTCGAACAATGAATTGTCAATCCGTTTTTCGTGAGAGGAGCAACGAGCAACAACGCACTGAGAAATTGTGAACTTCTCGACGTGTCGAGTTGAATTTCTCCTCCAATACTATTGCCTTCGTGAATGGTTACAGGTAAAGAATTATTGCTCGGTTCAAAATAGACTGCAAGTTGCCGAAAGACATCAAACATTTCTTTCATTGGTCGTTTGCGCAATCGTTCGCTTCCGTCAATCGTAACTTTTCCATTGGATAACATTGAAAGTGCAAGAAGAAAACGAACTCCCGTTCCATTATTTCCCATCGAAATTATTTTTGAAGAAGAAAACAATTCACCGCTCGCTCCAAGTATTTCAACTTCATTCTCATGTTCTTGAATTTGGATTCCTAATTGTCTCAGTGCGTTCAGCAGCAATTCACAATCTTCTCCAACTGGTCTGGGTGAAAGAACAGATTTTCCCTTTGCAAGTGCAGCGCATATCAAAGCACGTTGCGCCATACTTTTCGACGGAGGAAGAGAAATATTCTTTCTACAAAAATGCTGTGTCTGTATTGGAATTACAATGCTTTCAAAGATTTCAGATTTCATTTTTCAAATCACATATACGCATTACTGTCACTCAACGATTTTACTAGTACACTCTTCATCAAAGAAATTGGCGCTTTCTTTCCGGTGAACAACTCAAATTGTTTCACCGCTTGATTCAAAAACATTTTCCATCCTAAAACAATTGTTGCGCCGTTTCCCTTCGCAATGTTCAGTAATGGAGTTTCCATTGGGTTGTACACAATGTCGCAAACGATTTTCTTTTCCCAATTTTTATGTGCAAGTGAAAATATTTTTGGAAAATCTTTTGAAATAGAAAACGGAATAGTATTTATTAAAATATCAAATACGGCGTTAGAAAAATTATCGAGTGAGTCAACGTTGCAAGAATATATTTTCGAAAGTTGCGTTATTTTTGCCATTGTTCGATTGAAAATAGTTACGTTCGCGTTTTCCGCTTTTAACGCTGCAACAATTGATTTCGCTGCGCCGCCGCATCCCAAAATTGCGATTCGCTTATTGTGAAATCGAGTATTTTTTGGAAACGAATTTGTAAAAGCATTTCCGTCAAAATTATTTCCGAATAATTTTCCATTTCGCTTTGTGATGGTATTCACTGCTCCAATTTCATTTGCAACCAATGAAATCGAATCAAGAAATTGTATGACGCTTTCTTTATATGGCGCCGTTACGCTAAATCCATCAAATATGGAATAGAGTTTGTCAAGTTGTGTTACAGTACTCATTTCACAATTTACATACACAGCATTCGTATGCGTGTTACGAAACGCTTCATTGTGAACATAAATTCCCTTGCTATGTGAAACCGGATTTCCGATTAAACCGAAAACTTTGGTTCGCGAATTTAATTTTTTGAAATTGTACACGTTCAAAAGTTTTTCCAAAGAAATTTGTCCGCTTGCCGTTTTCATCGAATCATCGAGCGATGCGAAGGTTAGAAACGCATTATACTTTGACGCAAGAATGCGAGTGTTCTCTCCATTCTTTCCCATTCCGATTGCGATAAGTTTTCGATTTTCTTTTTTTGCTCTTTCGAGAAGTGAAAAGATTGGAAAAGTTTGTTCGAAGGATTTTGTTTCAACTGCAATTTTGATTACATCACAATTGAATGATTTCATTATTTCACACAATGAAAAAAGTTGCGTAGATGAAAGTTGCTTTTTGTGAGAAGAAAGAATGAATGTAGTTTTTGGAGAAATTGACTTGAGTTGTTGATAGAATTTTATTCCATTTGAAAACTCAACATCAAGAAATGCAGGTTTGTGTTTTGCAATTTCAATAAAAAAGTTTTTCCGCTCGCGTTCCGAATATTTCCACTTGCCAAATTCTTTTGGCGAACGAACAGTGAAAATACTTTTGGGAAAAAGATTTTTGCCTTTTAGTTGTTGAACAAAATCATTGAGCAAGAAAGATTCTTGCTCTACGGTATCCAAACGAAACTCTATTACTTCAGCACCCAATTGAACTGCTTTTTCAGCATTGAAAATTGTTTCAGAAATATTTTCAACAAAGAGCGAAACACAAAGTTTTGTTTTCATTGCTTCACTTTACTGTACAATCATTCAAGCAACGAAACGCAATTTCATTTTCCACACAAATATTGAACTGACATTGACCAAGTTTTTCAATTAGAGAGTATGTTATTCTTCCTTCTTTTGCTTTTTTATCAAATTGCATTTTTTTGAGAACTGCATGAGGTGAACAATTTTTGGGTAAACGTGTCGGAAGTTTACCACGCATGAGAATTCGTTCGATTCGCTCGACATCATGTTCTTTTAGCCACCCAAGTTGTTGCGAAATTTTTGATTCAGCAATCATTCCCATTGAAACTGCATAACCGTGACGAAGTTTATAATACGAAAGCGTTTCAATTGCGTGCCCAACCGTGTGTCCGAAGTTGAGAATTTTTCGTGGTCCCGTTTCTCGTTCATCTTGTTCAACAATTTTTGCTTTCAGTTTGCAATTCCATTCAATCGTTTTTTTCAAAACAGTTTCATCTCGACTTACAATGTTATCCATTTCTTTTTCAAGAAACAGAAAAAACTTTTCATCCTGAATCAGCGCCTGTTTTACAATTTCCGCAATACCATTCACATATTCCGCACGCGAAAGAGTTTTCAAAAAATTTATATCTATGCAAACGTGCTTCGGCTGGTGATAAGCGCCGATTAAATTTTTTCCGAGTGGATGGTCAACAGCAGTTTTTCCGCCGCTGCTACTATCCACTTGAGCAAGCAATGTTGTTGGAACTTGCACAAACGGAATTCCGCGAAACAATGTAGATGCAACAAAACCCGCAACATCACCGACAACTCCGCCACCAAGCGCAATGATACAACTATCTTTTCCTGCGCCGCGCTGTATGATTTGGTTTTCTATTCCAGATTTTGTTTCGCGTGTTTTATATTTTTCACCAGCAGGAAATGGAGTGAGAAATACATTCAAATTTTTTTGTTCAAACAGAGTAAGAAAATATTTCCCGTAAAGTTTTGAAACATTGGTATCTGAAACAACAATGTAACGAAATGCAGGAAAATTCTTTTTCAATAAAACAGGAAGTTGCTCACTGATTCCTTTTCCAATCTCAATCGAATACGAATCGTCAACTGTTTTTTTAAGATGTACTTTTATCATTGTATCGTTCTACCAATCGCTGTTGCAATCGGGCGAATGTCGTTCATTAATTGAGAAAATTTATCTGCACAAACTGATTGATCGCCGTCAGAAACTGCATTTTCAGGTTTTGGATGAACTTCAATTATCAAGCCATCTGCACCACACGCAATAGCAGCGCGACTCATCGGCATAACCAAATCGCTTTTTCCCGTTGCATGACTTGGGTCAGCAATTATCGGCAAATGCGAAAGTTGTTTGATGACGGGGATAACATTCAAATCAAATGTGTTGCGCGTGTATTCAACAAACGTACGGATTCCACGTTCACACAAAATTACTTGGTCATTTCCACCTGCGAGTAAATATTCTGCCGCCATCAAAAATTCCATAAGGGTTGCGGAAAAATTTCGTTTCAATAAAACCGGTTTCTTTATTTTCGAAAGCGTGCGAAGGAGTTTTGTGTTTTGCATATTGCGTGCGCCAACTTGCATCACATCCGCATACTCTTCGACAAGTTCTGCATCATTCGATTCCATTACTTCGGTTACAATCTTCAATCCGGTTTCTTGCCTTGCTTTTTGTAAAAGTTTCAAACCGTCTTCACCCATTCCTTGAAATGCGTACGGCGATGTTCTTGGTTTGAATGCACCACCTCGTAAATAATTTGCGCCGGATTTTTTTACGATTTCTGCTGTTGATAAAATTTGCTCTTCGTTTTCTACAGAACATGGTCCCGCCATTATGATGATTTCATTCCCTCCAACAACAACTCCATCAACATTAACAAGCGAGTTTTCTCTTTTAAATTCTCTGCTGACAAGTTTGTACGGCTTAAGAATCGGGATAACGTTCTCAACTTTTGGAAGCAATGCAAGTTGGTCGCGTTGAATTTTTCGCTCATCTCCGATGATACCAATAATCGTGCGTTCTGTTCCTTTTGAAACGTGCGCTTCAAGTCCGAGTTGTTTTATTTTTTCAACGACAATGTCAATATCGTTTTGCGTTGATTTCGGTTGTAAGACTATAACCATAAATATTTTCTTTCGCTAAAAACAAAAAAGCCCCATCTATTCGGGGCTTGGAAAATTATTGTATTAGTAATTGACGACAAGAATTAAACCGAGTCCCGCTGAAGAGGATTCGCATAATACCAATCGTAATATGTTGTTCCTGTTATCATAAATTGTGAATGAAAAGTAGGAAGACGAAGTGAGAAAAAAAAATTACCTTACATCAAAATTATGTTAGGAACTTCATGTATCAATCCTTTTTCTTTGCTCAATTGAAAAAGTAATTCCAATGCGTGCTTTCCTTTTTCTCCCATATTGATGGTCAGTTCGCTCACGTACATTTTCACAAATTTTTCACCAAGTTCGTAATTTATGCCGCGTCCCCATTGCATTGCATACGGAATCGCTTCGTTTTGATGGGGGTAACCGTAGTGAATACTTTTTCTCAATCCTTCAGAAAGTTTTTTTGCAAGTTCTTCACCCAAATCTTTTCGCACAACATCAAGCCCAAGCGGGAGAGGCAAGCCATTGGTTTTTTCTTCCCACAATTCTCCGAAGTCGAGGAGTTTGTGAAATCCTTCTGTGTGATATGTGAGTTGCCCTTCATGAATCAAAAGTCCCGCAGCGTATGTTCCATCCAAAACTTTTTCCATTATTGTATCAAAAGAAATATCAACATTGGTAATTCCTTCACAAAATATTTTGAAGAGTAATGTTGCTGTTGTTAATTTTCCCGGTGTCGCAATTGTTCGCGATTCTTTTCCTGAAATTATTTTTTCACGTAACTCTTCGAGTGAATTATATTCTTTGGAAACGAGAACGAGACCGTAACCCTCTCCCATACTTGCGCCTGTTTCCATTATCCAATATTTATCAGCAACATACGGAAATGCGTGAGCGGAAATTGCTGTAACTTCTATTTCGCCTTTCATTGCGCGTTGATTGAGTGATTGAATATCTTCGAGAAAATGTTCAATCGTTATTCCATCGAGTTGCACTTTTCCGCTTGCGAGTCCGTAAAACATAAATGCGTCGTCGGGGTCAGGTGAGTGTCCAACGCGGATAATGCGGTTGGAGATTGGAGTTGTTGGATGTGAGTCGGTATAATTTTGAATTGATGGAGTGTTCATTTCTGTGCCAAATATACAGTAGATATTCCAAACGCCAATCGGTTTTCTTCGACATTTTTAAAACCAACTTTTTTCAAAATGGAAATAAAATTTTCGCCTTGTGGAAAATTCATAACAGTATGCGGAAGATAATTGTACGCTTCGTTGTGCTGGGAAATTTGTTTTCCAAGAAAAGGGAGAACATGTTTGAAATAGAAAAAGTAAAGTTGTTTGAAAGGAAAACTTTTCGGTTTGGAAAATTCGAGAACGCATAATACGCCATTCGATTTCAATACTCTTCGCATTTCGGAAAGCCCTTGTTCAAGATTGGAGAAATTGCGAACACCAAATGCAACAATTGCCGCATCAAAATATTCATTGGAAAATTTCAGCGATTCTGCTTCACCGATTTCAAAGCGAACTGTGTTTTGAAAACTTTTCTTAGCAATTTTTTCTTTTCCGATTGCAAGCATTTCTTCCGCAATATCTACACCAATAATTTCTTGTGGAGAAAGTTTCATTGCCGCAAAAGAAAAATCTCCCGTTCCGCATGCAACGTCGAGAATTTTTTTCGGTTCATATTTTTTTAAAAGTGTAATCGCTTTTTTTCGCCAAAGAACATCTGTTCCACCGCTGAATATATGATTGAGGAAATCGTACTTCGATGCAATAGAATTGAACATTGAACGTATGTATTGCTTTCGTTCAGTTTCTTCTTTCGGGATGGTAACAGACACAATGGGAATTGCGATATGCGATGTTATAATGTTACTGTTGTGGCTTATGAAAATTGCGGGTGAATATACAAATTCGCCGTTACTACGGAGGAATATCGTTGATGCCTTCTTTGTTGTTCCATTCAAAATTCCTATCTTTTTCCACTTTTAAAAGTAAAAAAAACGTTATGATTTCTTTATCACTTGTTATTCTGCTTTCTTACATCATCGGATCATTTCCTACAAGTATCATCATCAGTAAACTCAAAGGAGGAATTGATATTCGTAACTATGGAAGCGGGAATGCTGGCGGCACCAATGTCATCCGCGTGTTCGGTTGGAAAGTTGGCGTTGGCGTAATTCTGTTCGATGCAGTAAAAGGACTGATTGCCGTTTTACTTGTTGCTCGCGTTATGTATGATGCGCTTCCGTTCAAAAACTATACGCCGTTCGACGATTTTACTGTTGTGCAAATTATTGCCGGAATATCTGCTATTTCAGGACACATCTGGAGTATCTTTGCAAATTTCCGCGGCGGAAAAGGCGTTGCAACAACGTTGGGAATTTTTCTTGGTCTTGCTCCAATCGAGTTGGGAATAACAATGGCAATCTTTTTTTTGGTGCTGGGTATATCCAAATACCCCTCCCTCGGTTCTGTTGTCGCAGGGGTTTCGTTTCCGGTCGTGATGGTGGTTCGTCATAATATTTTTCACGCACATCTTACGGGATACAACACGCTCATTTATGTTTCCATCGGACTTTCGTTGTTGTTGATTTTCACACATCGTTCTAACATCAAACGATTATTGAGCGGAACAGAAAAACGGCTGACACGAATTCATCTCCCTAACCATAAGTAATCATAGTTGAACTTCGTTTTCCGTTTATTCGAATGAATATTGGTGTTCTTGGAGCAGGAAGTTGGGGAACAACACTCGCCATTCTTCTCGCACATAATGCACATTCCGTTTCGTTATGGACCCATAAGGAAGAATATCTGCAAATGATGTTGCGCAACCGCGAAAACCCATCGTTTCTTCCAGGCATTCCTCTCCCCTCTTCCATTCAACTGACCGACAACATCCTTGAGGCAACTTCAACGAAAGAAATGCTCGTCTTAGCTGTTCCCGCGCAATATCTTCGTTCCGTATTGGAAAATTTAAACTGCAATAATTTTCCGAATGCTATTCTCGTCAACGTTGCAAAAGGCATTGAAACTACAACGTTGAAAACAATGAGCCAAATGATTGCAGAAGTATTTCCGCAACAGAACAGTGATTACATTGTAACACTATCGGGCCCAAGCCACGCAGAAGAAGTATGTCAAAATATTCCTACAGCAGTCGTTGCGTCATCTCGAAGTATGGAAACTATTGCAATCGTTCAACGTGCGTTTTCAACTAACTCTTTTCGCGTGTATCTTTCAACGGATATCCTGGGTGTTGAACTTGGAGGCTCACTGAAAAATATTATTGCTATCGGCGCGGGAATTGTTGATGGAGCAGGTTTCGGGGACAACACGAAAGCGGCATTGATGAGCGGCGGTTTGATTGAACTTACACAACTTGGCGTTGCAATGGGAGCAAAAGAAAAAACATTTTACGGACTTGCGGGCGTTGGTGATTTGTTTGTTACCTGCACGAGTAAACACAGCAGAAATCGTTACGTTGGCGAGCAATTGGGAAAAGGAAGAAAATGGGAATTTATTCTGCGCGAAATGGAAATGGTTGCCGAAGGAGTTGCAACAACAAAATCCGCCGTCGCACTTGCAAAACAATATAACGTAGAAACGCCGATTATCAACGAAGTGCATAAAATAATTTTTGAAGGCAAAGACGCGCACGAAGCCGCAAAAGATTTGATGAGTGGTATTGCGGTAGAAGAGTGTTAACTCTTTTTAGAAAAAAGGAAAAAACCGTGTTCTCACTTGAACACGGTTTTTTATTTGAAAAATTGTTCGCTCAATTTCAAAAGTATTTCTCTATTTCATCAGCAAAAGTTTTTTGGTTTCTGTGTAACGCAACATGCCTTGCTGCGTTACAGTGAGCCGATAAAAATATGTCCCGCTATGGTAGTTCCTTCCGTCAAAGTGAATTTCGTATTTTTCTTCATCCATTATAGAATGTTTTTTTACCATTTCAAGCAAGTGAACAACGCATAGGAACCTTGTCGAAGATTTTTTCGTCTTTCCGTTCATTGTGCGTTCATCGGAAAAAGAAACTCTTACACAGTACTTTTTTCGTATCTTTTTCCAGTTTTTTTCCAACAAAAAATAATCAAGAATTTCACCCGCCGCGCGGGCAAACGAATAATGAATATCCTTTTTGTTTCCAGCGAAGTCGAACCGTTTTCCAAAACCGGCGGGCTTGCCGATGTGAGCGGAGCGCTTCCCAAAGCATTGAAAGCATTGGGACACGATGTTCGCGTGGTTACTCCGCAATATCGCAACGTGGACGTGAAGAAAAATATCTTGCACGTTGCTGATGGAATCGGAGAAATCGTGCAAACAGTCGGCAACACAACGACAAGTGCAACAATAATGTTTTCAACTATTGGCAACGAACGAAACGAAACGCCTGTGTATTTTGTTGCAAACAAGTATTATTTCGACCGCAACGGATTGTATAACGATGCAGAACGAAATACGGATTTCGCGGATAATGACGAACGATTTATTTTCTTTTCAAAAGTTGTTCCTGAACTTTGCAAGCGCATCAACTTTCGTCCCGATATTATTCACTGCAACGATTGGCAAACTGCGCTGGTGTGTCCGTATCTGAAAATATTTTACGCTCGCGATGCATTCTTCGCAAACACAAAAACAGTATTCACGATTCATAATCTTGCGTATCAAGGAGTGTTCGGCATCAATAAATTTTTCAACACCGGACTTCCCGAATGGGCGCTCGACAAAGAATTTCTCGAGTTTTATGGTGGCATTAATTTTATGAAAGCGGGAATAATCTTTGCCGACGCCATCACCACCGTCAGCAAACGCTATGCAGAAGAAATTTGTTCTACGGAAGAATTCGGAAACAAGTTGGAAGGATTACTTCGGAAACGAAAAAATACGTTGTTCGGAATCGTCAACGGCATTGATACAACTTCGTGGAATCCTGCAACCGACAAACTCATTCCGTTCCGCTTCGATGTGTACAATCTCGAAGCGAAATACCGCAACAAAGAATCGTTGATACGCACGTTTCGATTACCCTATCGTTGGAACGTTCCGCTTATCGGAATTATTTCGCGCCTCGTTGACCAAAAAGGATTGGATATTATCGCAGGGATGTCGCACGGACTTTTGCAACACAACGTACAACTTGTCGTTCTTGGTTCCGGCGAACATAAATATGAACGTTTTTTTACGGAACTGGAAAAATCATTCCCCGATAAAGTCGGCGTCTATCTTGGTTTCAGCGATGAACTTGCTCATCTTATTGAAGCTGGATGCGATATGTTTCTGATGCCGTCGAAGTATGAACCGTGCGGATTAAATCAAATGTATAGTTTGCGCTACGGAACGGTTCCGATTGTCCGCGCTGTAGGAGGACTTGTTGATACGATTGAAAATATTTCCGATAGCGGAGAAAGCGGAACAGGATTTACGTTTTTGAACTATTCTGCTTTTGATTTGTACGAAACGATAATGCGCGCTGTTTCCATCTATCAGTTTCGACCCGATGTGTGGCGGTACATAATGCTACGCGGAATGACAAAAGATTTTTCGTGGGAAAAATCGGCGCGAGAGTACGAGCAATTGTATAAAATGATATGAGATGTGCATTCA
>Ga0194127_10006410_pt1 | contig 13385 bp, 12 predicted proteins | sample TA2KigC100mmetaG_FD_148624 | JGI IMG/M metagenome (GOLD analysis project Ga0194127, IMG submission 148624) | Freshwater microbial communities from Lake Tanganyika, Tanzania - TA2015036 Kigoma Deep Cast 100m | ecosystem: Environmental > Aquatic > Freshwater > Lake | place: Tanzania: Lake...
CTGGAGGATGCGCCGGATGCCGGGGAAGCGGTCAACCGGCAGCAGGAACTCGCGCTGCTGGCCGAGGCGGTCCGCCAGTTGCCGGCACGGTGCCGCCAAGTGATGACGCTGCGGATGCTGTACGGCTTGCCGCACAAGGAGATCGCGGCGCAGCTGCGAATTTCGGATCAGACGGTGAAGGCGCAACTCGCAAAGGGGATGCGGCGGTGTGCGGAGTACCTTGCCGCGAGGGGGTTGCCATGAGCTCATCGGGAAGGAAATTCAGCGATCGGCCGCCGTTTCCGGAGGCGATCGAGGCGCGGGCCGCGGCGTGGATTGCGCAGCGGGACGATGGTTTGTCGGCGGCGGACGCGGCGGAGTTCGCCCGCTGGCGGGCGGCCGACCCACGGCACGAGGCGGCGGTGGTCCGGCTGGAGGCTACGTGGTCGGCTCTGGCGGGCCTGCGCGACTTCCGTCCGGAAGCGGTGCGCCATCCGGATCGCGATCTGCTGACTCCCGCGCGATCGAGTGGGTGGTCGCGCTCCTGGGTTTGGCCGACCGCGATCGCGGGCGTGGCGGCGCTGGCGTTGGCGGTGTTCGCGGGCCTCACGTTGCCGCGTGAGCCGGTCGCCGGGGAGCCGGATCAGGTCTATTTTCGGCTACCAGCGGGTGGCTCTTCCGGACGGTTCAAGTGTGGAGCTCAACGCGTCGAGCCGGGTGGAGGTGCAGTTCACGCCGGAGACTCGCCGCGTCCGGCTGGTTCAAGGTGAGGCTCATTTCACGGTGATGAAGGACCGCGCCCGCCCCTTCGTCGTCGACGCCGGCGCGCTGGCGGTGCGGGCGGTGGGCACGGCCTTCAACGTGCGGCTCGGGGCGCGGGATATCGAAGTTTTGGTGACGGAGGGGCGGGTGGCGGTGGCGGGAGGGCCGGTGCGCGAGGAGGCGGCGACCCCCCTGGAGCCGGCGTCGGCCCCGCCGGTGCTGGCGGCTGAACTCACGATGCACGACCGCTTGGTTGTCCCGGTGGCGCTGGCGGCGCCCGAGGGCTCACCCGCCCCGGTGCCGCGGATCGAGCGGGTTTCGGTGGACGGGGTGAGGGAGTACCTCGCGTGGCAGGGGCCGCGGCTGGTGTTCGTGGACACGCCCCTCGCGGATGCCCTCCAGCAGTTCAACCGTCGGAACCCGGTCCAGCTGGAGTTGGCGGACGCGGAGCTGGGGGTGTTGCCCATTGGGGGCAGCTTCCGGGCGGAGAACGTCGATGCGTTCGTCCGTTTGCTGACGGCGGGGGGCGAGGTGGTGGCGGAGCGCCCGGCGCCCAACCGGGTGGTCCTGCGGCGGGGTGCGGGGCGGTCCAATCCGCAGCCCTAAAGATGGCGAAACCCCATGATCCCGTAGCCTATCGGCCAATCCGGTTCGTCTGATTCTCTGAAGGCCCCGGGAAGCGCCCCCGCCGTTTCCCGAGTCCGTCGTGAATGACGGCGAGCACCACCCAATTCCTTCTTCGCATGTGCCAATGGGTTCATGCCCTGCGCCGATTCGTCATCTTGACGGTGATCGCCACCCTCGTCTCTTCCGGGCGGGCGGCTCGCTCATGGTCGGCTTCAACGGTGGGCATGCGATGGAGGGTAGGGGCTCGGACTGCGCAGGCAAGTTTCCTAACCTTTGCCCGCAGTATTCCTGGGTGGAACTCCGATCGTGTTCCCGGGGCCGGCGGCGGCGCCAGGAGATTGAAGCGTGCGGTTTTCCGGGCTGCGGGGTCAGCGAGCTGGTCGTGCCCACGTCATAGTTCGGCTACATCGGGGCGTCGACAGCGATGGCACGAATCGACTTTCGAACGGCTCGCCGTTTTTCTTTTGGCGATTTTTCTCTCAAACAATGTCGAACTCGTCGGCGGGAAACAGTCGGGGGATGAGCGGACCCTCTCCGGGTCCCGCCGTGTATCCCTCGGCCTTCCGCCTTGGAAGTGCGCTCGCCCTCTTACCCGCTACTCCGCCTCCGGCCGCGCGGTTACGGCTTAGGTGACGCGGCGGAGCGGCGGATCCTGACCGAGCGGCCCACGGTGGTGAACCGCCCCTCGTCGACGGTTCGACGGTATTCCCTTGGACGCGGTGCTCGTCCGTGGTCGTGTAGACGACGAAGAGTTCCCCCGGGGCCACCTCGCGGACTCCGGTATAGGCGACGGTCATGGTCGAACTGAGACGCGTCTCGGCCGTCCACGTGGCACCGTGGTCGAGACTGAACGCGAGGAAGTTCCCATCGTCCTGATAATCGATCTTGTGTCCGTAGGACATGACGAGGGTGCCGTCGGCCATCTCCGTGAGGTCGGGATCGACCCCGACGATTTCCCGCGATCGCCCGAAACGACTGTAGGTCCATCGCAGCGGGCGGGCCGCCGTCCATGTTCGACCGTCGTCGTCGGATTCCGCCTGCCAGACCGCGTGTTCGCGTCCCACGCGCATCTGGCAGATCAGGCGCCCGGCGTTCGGGCCGTGGCTGACGCGCACCAGCACGGGCTCACCGGCACCCTCCTGGCCAAGGGGTGACGTGGCGATGATGGAGAGCAGTTGCCACGAGCGACCCTCGTCGGCGGAGCGAAGCAGGTAAGAACTGCTCTGGTTCATGGTCGGAAGATACTCGACCTTGGCGGTGTCCCAGCGGAACCGACCGTAGGCGCAGGCGAGCAGATCACCCGAGGGCAGCCGCAGCATGGACCGCCGGATGTAGAGGCGGTTGACGGCTTCGCCGCGATCGTCGATCTGACCCGAGGTGGCGATCCCGGGGACGCGCACCGTGATCTCCTCGGCGGGCTCGAGCGACCTCAGGCCGTCGCGGGAGAGCCAGCGGCGACCGGTGAATGTCTCGCCCGCCGTATGGTAGGCGTAGACGTCGTAGACATAGATTCGACTGTCGGGCAGCTCCACGACCACGCCCTCGGTGACGGGTCCGCCGCCATGGATGGCCGAAGGAGTCCACGGCTCCCACGACCTCCGCCCGTCAAACGAGCGATTGAGGAAGACGATCGGGTCGCGCTGACCCGGAAGCCAGCGGACGTGCCCGAGGACGGCCCCCTTGTTCCGTTTGCGGCCTGGAAAACGTAGGGCCATCCGGCGCCCCGAGCCACTGGCTGCTCGGGCCCAAGATCAATCTCGAGGCCGAATTGGCCGACGCCGGTCGATGGAGCGCCTGCGGCGAAGGGCGTGAGCAAGAGCAATCCGACGGCAAGAGCGATGCGGGTCATGGGGAAGGGTGACATCGAGGCGGGTGGCGGTGGAGGAACTCCAAGGGCACGCGGGCGGCCCCGTTGTGGAGCATGCCCTTCCACAAGACGCAGTACGGGCGGATTGGACCTGGTGAAAAAGCGGAAAATTATCCCGCTTCGCCATGCCTCTGGACTATCGGGCGATCAGGGCGTTAGGTATGGGGGGTCGGCGCGTGAGAACGTCGATTCCGCATGTCGATTCCCGACAAGACTCGCTGGTTCGCAGAGCAGGTGCAGGCGCATGAACCGGCGCTTCGCGCGTACCTCTCGAAACGGTTTCCCGGGTTGCCGGATCACGATGATCTGGTTCAGGAAGCGTACGTTCGGATGCTGCGGGTGGAGGATCCCGATCGCCTCGCGCATCCCAAAGCGTTCCTGTTCACCACGGCGCGGAACGCCGCCATCGACCTCCTGCGACGCCTGCGCTCCCCGCCGGCCCCGCCGGCCAATCCCGTCACTGACCCGGAAGGCCTGGTCGAGTTGGTGCTGCTCGAGACGCCGCCGAACGTGATGGAGACGTTGGAGCGAAGGCAGCGGCGCGAGGCGCTGCTTCGCGCGCTGGCTCTGCTTCCGGAGCGGTGCCGTGAAGTCATGCTCCTGCGCTACCTGGACGGTCTCGCCGGCAAGGAGATCGCCGCGCGGCTGGGGATTTCGCTCGGCACGGTCAAAGGGCACCTCCTAAAGGGCGTGCGTGACTGTGCCCGTTACTTTGAGGCGCAGGGCCTCGTGGACGCACGTCCAAGTCGCAACTCTTCCCATGACTCCGCCGACACCCTCCGAGACACCTCCGCCTGATTTGGCGATGATCGAGACCGCCGCCACGGCGTGGTTGATTGAGCGAGACGATGGCTTCACCCCGCATCGTGAACGGGAGTTTGCGCAATGGCTTCGTGAGGACCCTCGCCGCACCGAAGCCATCGCCCGGCTGGAGAAGTCGCTGAGCGTGATCAAGGACATGCCGGCATTTCGCGCTGAGCTGACGACCGCCTTCCGGCCTGCGGCGGCGGTGGTCCCCTTCCCGCGCCTGCTCAGTCGCCCCCGGGACCGCCGGACCACCTGGCTCGGATGGGGCGCCGCCAGCGCAGCCCTGCTCGCCTGTGCTTTCCTCGGATGGTCCCTCCGATCGGCTCCTTCGGAGGTGCGCTATGCGACCACGGTCTCAGGCTATCAGCGCGCCCAACTGGAGGATGGCTCTACACTTGAGCTTAATGGCGCATCCCGCGTCCGGGTACGCTTCTCGAGCGAGGCGAGGCAGGTACAATTGGATGCTGGCGAGGCCAATTTCGTGGTCGCGAAGGATACTGCGCGACCGTTCGTCGTCCGCGCTGGCGACGTATCAGTGCAGGCTGTTGGCACCGCGTTCAACGTGAGGTATGGGTCCAACGGTGCGATCGAAAAGTGATTGTCACAGAGGGCAAGGTGCGCGTGAGTTCGCCCGGCGGTGTGCTTCTGGGGAGCGAGGATGCCTCGCTGCTTTCCGCCGGGGAGCGCCTACATACGCCCAACCGCGTCGCCTCGGCGACGGTCGAACGCGTGAGTTCCGGCGCGCTGCGGGAGGCGCTGCAATGGCAATCGACCCTGGCTGAGTTTGCCGACATGCCGCTGGGCGACGCGGTCGCCCGGTTCAACACGCGAAGCCGAGTCCAGTTGATTGTGGATGATCCTGAGCTGGCGAGTCGCCGGATTGGCGGCACGTTTGCGCTCGACCAAGCGGAGGCGTTCGTGCGTCTGCTCGAAAATCGTAGCGAGAGCGAAATCCACCTGCGTCTCGCCCAATAGACTCCCCGGCCAGCGCCTTGCTTCGACCCGGTACGACCTACGCGGAGGAGCACGGGATGTCCGTAGGAATGAAGCGAATCCCTGCCGTGAGACTAGGCCGTTTTCTCCTCCGCTGCGTTTTAGAGGTGGGATTCCTCATCCGCATGGTAACGCCTTGTGTCTCCCTTCCGGTCGCTGTGGCTCTTGGATCATCGATCGCGTCGCCGCCGACGGTGCGGGCCAGCGAGACGGCCAAGCGGTCGTTCAACGTGCCGAGTGGGGATGCGGCGGTCACGCTGCGTCAGTTCGCCGCCACGTCCGGAAGCCCCATCGTTTACCTGACCGACCGCGTCCGGGGCATGAGAACCAACGAAGTGTCCGGCGAGTACGAGCCCGACGATGCGCTCGACCTGATGCTCGAGGGCACCGGCCTTCAAGCGCTCCATGACACCGCCACAGGCGCATGGGTGGTGAGCCGACGGCGCGCCCCCGAAGACGGCCCGCGCCACAGTGCGGTCGAGTCCACACCCTCTGCAGAACCCAAATCCAAGTCCAAACCGATGAAGTCCAAGAACCCCATCACGCTCTTCTCCGCCTGGCTGGCGTTTGCCTTGCCGCCCCTGCAGGCCCAGCAGGCCTCGTCCGACGGCCCGAGTTCAACGAAGCCACCGGAGGATGACCGGGTGCTGCTCTCCGCGTTCGAAGTCAACTCCACCCAGGACCGCGGCTATACGTCCAACAACGCTGCGACGGGTTTCAAGACGAATGAAACCCTGCTGCGGATTCCTCAGGCGGTCACGGTGGTCACGCGCGACTTGATCGACGACATGGGATACGCTGACTCCTCCAACATCCTCCAGTTTGCCGGCGTCTCAAATTTCTACGCTGGCGAGGCAATGGCGATGCGCGGCACCCGCATCAACAACCCTTATCTTGACGAGATGCGGGACGGCACGCCGTACCTCGACAACGTCAATATCGACTCGTACACCGTGCTCCGCGGTCCGGCGGCGACCCTCTACCTAGGCGCATCCCTCGGTGGAACAGTGCTCAAGACATCCAAGCGACCCCTGAACAAGGCGCAGTATGTGCTGACGGCACGCGTCAATCAGAATGGCGCCTACCGGGGTGAGGTCGACTTCACTGGACCCGTCGCGAAGATCGGCGACATCGCCGTGGCCTATCGCTTGGTGGCGGCGCAGCAGGGGGGCGACCAGTACTTCAAGAACATGGCGGATGATCGCACGGTGGTGCACCCCACACTCCAGTTCTCGGCCAAGAACACCGTGGTGCGCGTCGCGTTCGATTATAAGCACCTGCTGCACATCCCGAACGCCAACAACTTCATCACCCCAACGGGAAAGCTCTACACCGGAGCGGGCCGCGATGAGGGCTACTTCGTCAAGGGAACGATGGAAGACTTCCATCGCCGCGGATTCCGCTTCATCGCCATCCAGAAACTTTCGGAGAACTGGGACGTGAAGGTTGCCGCCACGCGTTGGTGGTTTTCGCGTCTGGGCAGCGTGGTCTTCCCGGCCGGGGGCGTGAATTGGCCGAATCAAACCGTGACGTTCACCGCGCGACGCAATGACGAGAAGTTCGACTTTTCGGTCGCGCTGCTCGACATCAACGGCAAGTACCAACTCGGCAGGATCGGCATGTCCACCGCGCTCGGTGCGAGCTACAGTGACGAGATCGGCAAGAGTCGATTCTGGTCTTCAGCCGCATTCGGCAGCAAGACGGTGCCGATCGCGAATCCCCGGCTCGACCTCCTCACCGCGCCTCTGACCCGCGACTACACCGCCCCGGCGAACCCCGGATCGGGAACGACGACCTACCGCGGCGACGCTTACATCCAACAGAGTGTCGAACTGCTGCCGGATCGTTTGACCGCGGTCGTCGGCGTGACCCAGAGCAAGATCAAGACCAACCGGATCGCCAATCTCGCGACGCGGCCGCCCGCCACGGTCACGCAGGGCGACGAATTGCTGCACCGCTTCGGTCTCGTGTTCAACCTCACGAAGGACATGGTCGTCTACGGGATGGAGTCGACGAACTTCTCCCCCTCGGGCAACCGTGACGTGAACCTCAATCTCTTGCCGAGCGTCGAGGGCAAGGGGCGCGAGGCAGGCATCAAGACCGCCTTTCTCGACGGCCGGATCTCCTCCACGCTTTCCTTCTTCAATCTGGCGCTGACCAATCAGTCTTTCTTCGCCGGGGTGCGGCCCGACGGAATCAGCTACTTTGCTCCCATTGGATCAACCACCCAAAAGGGCTTCGACTTCGATCTCGCCCTGTCGCCGGTGCCCGGGCTGCAGTTCGTGGCCACCTACTACAATGGCAAGGTCCGCGACCAAGCGGGAAACAAGGTGGCCAACTCCTATTCCGGCGACCTGAGCTTGGTCGGGCGCTATGAGTTTCAGGGTGGGGCGTTGAAGGGATTGATGCTGGGGGCGGGTGTCTCGCGCATCAGCGGTCGGCAGGTTGCGATCGGCGCGTACAGGACCGGCGTGGTCGGTCAGGGTCCGTTGATCGAGATGGACCCCGGCAACCTCGTGAACCTGTTCGGCACCTACCGGCTCAACTCCCGCTGGACCCTCCGCGGCAATCTCGATAATGTGCTAGATGAGGCGTATCCGCTCGGGGCGCAGAATGCGTACTTTGTGGATCCAAGCCCTCCCCGGACGTTGTCGCTCTCCGTGATCTGTCGCTTCTGACCGTCTGCGACGGGAGCGGGGTCAGGCGCTCGTGCGTTTTGCCCCGCGGCGCTTCCGTGGCAGTGCAGCAGTGTCGCTTAAGCCGATCCGTTTCCGCTGCCTCGCGGCTCAGGGATCAAGCGGCTCACGACGTTCCCCCGACCACCCCATGCCCCTCCCGATGAACACCCTTCCCCGCCTTTGCGTCCTGGCCAGCGTCCCGCCTCACTTCACGACGCAGGCGCATGCCGTAGCCGTGCGCAACGTGACCGCGTGGCCCAACCTGACCCCGCTCGCCGATGGGTCGATCATTGCCTCCATCTTTAATCAGCCGAGCCACGGCTTCTGGGAAGGAGACGTCGACTGCTGGGGGACGGTCGACGGCGGCGCGAGTTGGCAGCTCCGGGGAACTCCCGCACCGCACGAGCCGACGACGAATCGGATGAATGTGGCGGCGGGAACAAATGCGAAGGGCGAACTCATCGTGCTGGCGGCCGGCTGGTCACACCGCCCGCTCCCGCCACCCGAGGGCACGCCGCGACGCTTTGATCCACCCGCCGCGATCCTTCCGATCTGGGTGTGCCGCTCGACCGATGGCGGTCGCACGTGGACCCGGACTCAGGGCGTCGCGCTGTCCGATCACCTCATTCCCTTTGGCGATATCATCCAGCTGGGGAACGGCAGGCTGGGTGTCTGCCTCTACGCCCCCAAGTCGCTCGGCGTCCCGAACTCCAATCACGAACACGCCTCCTACTTTTTCAGCAGCGCGGACGATGGTCTAACCTGGACGCTGGCCGGGGTGATCGCCTCTCAGGACGTGAACGAGACGACGCCTCTCCTGCTCCTGGATGGCTCCCTTCTGGCCTGCGGGCGAACCACCCGGGGGCGGCATCTGGAATTGTTCCGCTCCGCCGATCACGGGGCGACGTGGAAAAAGCCGAGGGTCCAGTCACCGCCTCCGGCGAACATCCGGCGGATCTCACGGCATTGGCGGACGGACGCATCGTGCTCACCTATGGCGATCGCACAGGAGCTCTCCCGGGTTCAAAGTGGCCCGAGGGGTCACCCGGCTCGGCCACGTTTCCGCACGGCATCGAGGTGCGGGTCAGCGCCGATGCGGGTCGGACGTGGAGCCCGCCCGAGCGGATCGCGACCTTCGACGGGGACGGCGGCTACCCGGCCACCGTGCAATTGAGGGATGGCCGGTTGCTCACGGCCTACTACGCAAAACGTAGGCCCGGGCATGAAGGCTACCAGATGGCGACGGTGGCATGAAGGCTACCAGATGGCGACGGTCACTTGGAAACTCGCCCCCCGGCCATGACCAGGCTCGTGTTCACGGCTGCGGGTGGCTTCATCGCTCTGATCGGTTCCGGCCGCAACGAAACCGGCCCTCCCGGGCGCCTCTCTGCAACCCCCAGCACTCCGCATCTCGCCTCATGAAACTCCTGACTCGGCTCAACTCCGCTCTCCCTTCCGCCCTCGTCCTCGCCGTCCTTGCGATCTCGGCTCCCGCCGCCTCCGCAGCAGATAAGCAGCTCCACAAGGTCCGCGACGCCGTCCTCTACGACGAGCCCCGCTTCTACAACGCGTTCCCTTCGGTCGTCCGGCGGCCGGACGGCAAGCTGTTCGTCGCCTTCCGTCGCGCTCCCGATCGCCGGGCCCTCGGCGAGAAGGGAAACCAGCACGTCGATCCGAACAGTTACCTCGTCGCAGTGCGGTCCCGCGACGGCGGCCAGTCTTGGAGTCCGGGGGGTCGTATCTGTGGACCTTCGTGCGTCCGGACGGGATCCCGAACCTCAAGCCGCCCGTGTTCCAGAACTACCCGGGCTCCTTCTTCAGCGGCGGCTTCTTCATCCGCTCCTCGGACGGGGGTGCCTCGTGGAAGGGCCCGTTCTCCCCGCCGACGATCGCGCCGGAGAAGTACCTCAGCCCCCATGGCGATCCGTTGCCGGCGTACAATCGCGGCGCTGCGATCCAGGGCCGCGAGGGACGTCTGTTCTGGGCGGTCGCGGCAAACGATCAGCTCAGCCCGCGCCGGACCTCGGTTCACCTCCTGACCTCCGAGGATCGTGGGCAGACGTGGACCTACAGCGCGCCGATCGCCGCGGACGCGAAGGCATCCTTCAACGAAACGTCGATGTACGAGACGCCGAAGGGCGATCTCATCGCGTTCCTGCGCAGCGAGGACCTCGAGGACCAAGCCTGCATCGCCCGCTCCACCGATGGCGGCCGGACCTTCCAGCCCTGGCGTCCGATGGGCTTCCAAGGTCATCCGCTCCACGCCCTCCGACTCCCGGACAACTGCGTTCTCCTGACCTACGGGTATCGGCACAAGCCCTACGGCATCCGGGCCCGCGTGCTCAATGCCGAGTGCACCGACTTCGCGACCGCGCCCGAGATGATTCTGCGGGACGATGGTGGCTCCACCGACCTCGGCTATCCCTGGTCGGCGATGATCGACGACACCCGCGTGATCGTGGTGTATTACTTCAACCGTGACGGTGGCCGACGCCACATTGCGGCGACGTTCCTCGAGTTGCGCTGACCGCTCCGGGCTGGCCGCCGCGCCGGTCGGCAAGAGGGTTTGTACCCGGCCTTCCTTCTGTTCCATCGCCCCCGCCCATGTCCTCCAGTCGTCGTTCCTTTCTTCTTTCGGCGGCGGCTGGCGCCGCGCTGGCCCCCTTCGCCGGAACCCCGGCGACGGCCGCAACCGCAGCCGCGCGCCTTGCGCCTTCCGATGCCCGGGCGGGCCTGCGGGAACGGCTCCGGTCGCGGCTCCGGTCGCGGCACCGCAACCTCTTCAACGGCGACACCTGCACCTTCTTCTACAACCCCGAGAAGTGGCAGCCGGAGGACTTCACGCTCAAGGATGGCCAAGGTCGGAACGGACGCGTGCGTCTGCCCGTCGGAGGCCCATTCCAGGCGAAGGCGATCCACCGTTACGTGGAGTTGCTCGCGGACTCCGGCATCGACACCTTCGTGATCAACGCCAACGCCTCCCGTGCGTGGTACCCGAGTCGCAAGATCCCCTCGATTCTGGACGGTTACCGCCGGGGCGATCGGGAATTCTTCCGCGGTCATGCGAGCAGTGCGGGTGCGGTGAAGCCGGAGGACGTGGAGGACTTCCTGGATCGTTTCGAGGCGTTCTTCGGACTGTACCAGGATCTGATTGACGCCGGGGTGGATTGGTTGGCGGAAACCGCGAAGGCGTGCCGGGCGAGCGGGATCACGCCGTGGGTGAGCATCCGGATGAATGACTTCCACGGCTGGGCGAACCCAGCTGGGAGCTTCTTCAATCACCCGCTGCTGGCGCAGCTGGAGATGCGGCTGAAGCGTTCGGCCTATTCGCCGACGATGCGCAATCCGTTGTACCGCGAGGGCCTCAACTTCGAACGGGCAGAGGTCCGCGCTGCGCTCTTCGCCCAGATCCGCGAGGTCGTCGAGGACTACGACTTTGGAGGACTGGAGCTCGACTGGCTCCGCAACCCGATGTGCTGCGAACCGGACGCGACGCCGGAGATGATCGCGATGATGACCACGTGGCTGCGCGAGGTTCGCGCTCTCGTCGATGCCCAAGCCCGGCGCACCGGGCGCCCGTATCCTTTTGGCCTGCGCATTCCCGGGCGTCTGGAGACGCTGCGAAGCATCGGTCTCGATGTGGAGGCCCTCTGCCGCCAAGGCGTCGTGGACTGGGTCGGAGTCTCCGGCTTCTGGTGCACCCCGTGGGAAATGCCCCACGACGACCTGCGCCGGCGACTTGGAGACGAAACCGTCATCTACGGCGGACTTGAGGCGGGCGCGAACGTGATGCCCACCCGCTCCGCCGATGGCGCGGTGGTGCAGCAGATCCGCCGGATCACCTCGAGCCGCGAGATGCTTCGGGCCAACGCGGCCGGTAAGCTGGCCCTCGGTGCGGATGCACTCGAATGGTTCAACTTCTACACGACGGATCAGGCTCATATCCCGGGCCTCGTCTCTGACTACGCCGCCTTGCGCGACCTGCACCGGATCGATGGGCTCCGCGGGCAGCCGAAGCACTACGTGCTTTCGCGCGCGGCAAACGTGCTGACGCACATCCCGTTCGAGGTGCCACCGCAGCTGCCACTCGCGCTACCGGCAGCCGCCTACCACCCGTTCCGTCTTCCGATGTGCGCGGAACCGGCGGATGCCCCCTTGGAGGTGGTTGTGCAGGTGATCCTGCGCGCGGGCGAAACGATGGGAGCCCTGCCGGTCTCCCTCAATGCGAGTTGGCCGCGCCTGGCCACCGAACGAACCGACCAACTGCTGGTTCCCTGCGGCTCACTCTCCCATCACGTCGCCGACCACGTCGCCTTCAACGTCCGCTTCCCCATCTCCCTCGTCCGGGAGAGGGCTGGAACGAGATCGTGGTCGAGAATGGCGGACCGGACTTGCTGACGCTGATCGGCATCGAGGTCGGCGTCTTGCCCCGCCGCACCGCGACGGCGTGAGCCCCGTCTCCGTTGCGACGGAGCGCCGCGCCTCAGGTCGCCGGAATGCGCGTCGACTGCCACGCCACCATCTGCCAGCGGCCATCCCGCTTGGCGTAGACGATGGTCACGCGCAGGTGGTTGCGGTTCTCCTGACCGCGGTTCACGGCCACGATGCGCACGGTGCTGTTGATGATCCCGACATCGCCGAGCACGCGCACCTTGGGCTCCTCGTGCTGGACCTGCTGGTAGCGGAGGCGCCCGGAGCGGAGCGACTCGAGAAACGCGGCCTTCGTATCGACCACCGATGTCGAGTGGGTGTACGTGAGGTCGTCGCCGAGCATGCGCTCCACGGCGTCGTAGTCGGCGCGGATGAGCGCGTCCGCCCGCGCGGTCTCGGTCGCGAGCACGTCGTCGGCCGGCGCGGCGCGCAGTGCCGGAAGGACGGCGAGGAGCAGGAGGGCGAATGCGGCCCGGGCGAGGGAGGGGAGCCCGGCGTGGGTGGGGAGTGGGCGGGAAAGCATGAGCTTATCCGTGCCCAAATCCCGGCCTTGGGGCAAGCACCGCCCGTCGACTAGGCCTTCGCCGGCGGTTCGGGCAGCGCGGGCGGTGCCGTCAGCGCCGGTTGGCTCCAGTCGATCCGGCGGGTCAGGTACATGATCGTGCCGAGCACTGCGAAGAGGGCGGCGGTGCCCGCGAGGAGCGCGTACTTCTCCATCTGCAGGATCGTGAAGAGGATGGTGTGCACCCCGACTTGCAGCCCGCCGATGACGAGCGCGCGCGGGCGGCTCCGCAGGATCGCGCTCGAGTAGAGCGTGATCATGAGGGTCGAGGCCCCGGCGGCCCCGATGTAGGCGCTGGGTGGGGCGAGAATTTCGCCGAGCGCCAGCAGCGCGAGGTAGAAGAGGCAGATCGCGGCGCCGACCAAGACGTAGTGCACGACGTGGAGTCGCAGGCCCTGCAGGATCTCGAAGAGGAAGAACGCGGCGAAGACAGGTGCCATCACTTTTGCACCCCGTACTTCAGGGAACGTTCCACCATGCGGTGTCCCTGCACGGCCGGGATCTGCTCGATCCGCTCCGCCGAGAGCGTTGCGTTCGCCTCCTTCTGCAGGCGGAAACGCTCGGCGCGGATCGCATTCACGAAGAGCAACGGGATCTGCAGCAGCAGCACGATCGCCGCGATCGCCATCAACTTTAACGTCGGCGAGGTCCGCAGCCCGACCGTGGGAACAGTGACCCC
>Ga0194127_10006413_pt1 | contig 13378 bp, 8 predicted proteins | sample TA2KigC100mmetaG_FD_148624 | JGI IMG/M metagenome (GOLD analysis project Ga0194127, IMG submission 148624) | Freshwater microbial communities from Lake Tanganyika, Tanzania - TA2015036 Kigoma Deep Cast 100m | ecosystem: Environmental > Aquatic > Freshwater > Lake | place: Tanzania: Lake...
CAAGTTTGGCCGCCAGGTGGTCACCATGGCCATGAAGCTGCGCGAGATGTGGGTCATCCCCGCGCTTGCCTATGGGCAGGCTTGAAATCCTTGTTTTTTGTGCAAGGATTTGGTTGGTAAGGTACTAACAACTCTATTGCTTGCGTCACGGTTATCCACAATCGAAGAGGACAACAGGGGAAGAATCTGTCTGCTGTACATGAGTATCTTCTTATGATCTACCCTGATGATGCACAACAATACATAAGGGAGAGGGAGTTGGAGGAAGTGGATCACAGAAGCCTGCGCGATAGTGGTACAGAATCCAGGAGAGAGGATGCTAGAAATTGCTTTTATCCAATCATTGTGAGGAACAAAAGGGTTGTAGGCTTTGGTGAAGTAGCTTCTGCTGGCTATCATCCGAAAGGGGTTAATGAAATCAATGACGATGGTACAATTTATGTATGGCCCATCGATACCAGTGGTGAAGAACGAAAGTGGAGGTATGCGCGACAGAGCGTAGAAACCATTCATGATGACCTTGAAGTAGTGGAGACGAAAGACGGAATTCAGATTTATTACAACAAGAGAATAGGCATAGTGAGGACAGTTTGGCAAGATGAGAAGTACGACGCAAGTGAGTATGGAACCAAGGTCCTACAAGATCTGTTTGGAGAGAACAGTGAATTCCAATATCCGAAGTCTGTTTACTTGATGGAGGATACGGTTAAGCTGAGTATAGCAAACAATCCTCTTGTTTTCGACTTCTTCGCTGGCTCTGGCACCACCGCCCACGCCATCATCAACCTGAATCGCCAGGAGGGCAGCAAACGCAAGTACATCCTTGCGGAGATGGCTGATTACTTTGACACGGTGCTTCTGCCACGCGTCAAGAAGGTGGTCTTCTGCGGGAAGTGGAAGGATGGCAAGGCAGCAGGTGGCAAGGGGGTCAGCCACTTTGTCAAATACTTCCAGCTTGAACAATACGAAGACGTCCTCCGCCGCGCCCACTACGCTGACGCCGATTTGTTCAACAATCCTTACCAGAACCCATACAGCCAGTACGTCTTCTTGCGTGACCTCAAGATGCTGGACGCTGTGCAGGTAGATGCCCAGCAAGAAATTGTGCAGGCGGACATTTCTAAACTCTATGCTGGCATAGACCTGGCGGAGACACTTTCTTGTGTTACCGGCAAGTGGATCAGGCGCATCACGGCAGACTACGTGGAATTTGCCGACGGCGAACGGGTGGACCTGAGAAACCCGGCTTGGAAGCTGATCAAGCCGCTCATTTGGTGGGGTAGCCATGCGTAAACTCCAAGACATCCTGGAAGACCTGCCCTTTGAGGGCCTGCCGGCCACCTGGACAACCTTTGACCTGGCCGCTTTCTCCAAAGCTAAGCTCCTGTGGGATTACCAGCGGGCGGCGCTGCAAAACGCCCTCAAGGCCCTGTGGAAATACTACGCAGACTTTGTGGACTACCAACCTGGCGAAACGCCGGAGGCTAACGCCGAACGCAAACGGCGCTTTTGGTGTTGGTATCAAGATAACGGCCTGGACGCCAACCTGGACATTAGCCTGAAGAACACCCGGCGAGACATTGCCCGCCTGCTGGCCGATTACTACCCGGTTGACCAAGAAGCCATCGCCTACGAGCATTTCAGCAACCGCATGGGCTTCTGGATGGCCACTGGCAGCGGCAAGACGCTTGTCCTGGTCAAATTGCTGGAATTCCTCTGGCGTCTGATCAGGCTGGGTGAAATCCCACCCCACGACATCCTGGTGCTCACCCACCGCTACGACCTGCTGGCGCAACTGGCGGCCCATGTGCGCGAATTCAACGCCGTCGGCGGCGACCTGTTCATCCGCCTGCACGACCTGCGCGACTACCCGGACGTGAAGCGCAGCGGTGGCTCGCTCTTTCGGGAGAGCGAGCTTACGGTCTTCTTCTACCGCTCGGACAACCTCAGCGACGAGCAGAAAGAGAAGATCGTGGATTTCCGCAACTACGATAGCGACGGTCAGTGGTACATCCTGCTGGACGAGGCGCACAAAGGCGATAAGGAAGAGTCCAAGCGCCAGCACATCTATTCCATCCTGGCGCGTAATGGCTTCCTGTTCAACTTCTCAGCCACTTTCACCGACCAGCGAGACATCGTCACCACAGCCTACGATTTTAACCTGGCGCGTTTCATTGATGCCGGCTACGGTAAACACATTGCCATCCTGAAGCAAGAAGCGCGTGCCTTCAGGGACGAGGAAGACTACACCGGCGAGGAGAAGCAAAACATTGTTCTCCAGGCACTGCTCCTGCTGGCCTACGTCCGCCGCGCTTACGAGGCGCTAGAAGCCGCGGCGGGTCGTAACGGCCTCTACCACAAGCCACTTCTGCTCGCCCTGGTCAATTCAGTCGATATCAAAGACGCTGACCTGAAACTCTTCTTCCGAGAACTGGAACGCATCGGCAAAGGTGAGGTTACTGATGCTCTCTGGCAAAAAGCCAAAGCAGAGCTGCAGGCGGAATTGGCGACCCGGCCCGAGCTCCTGTTTGAAGACGGCAACCGCTTTGCTCCGGACAACACGCTTTTTGAGCGTTTGAGTCGGCAGGACGTGCTGGAGTGCCTCTACAACACCAGTGGCCCAGGAGAGATTGAGGCGCTGGTGCGTCCCTCCAACCGGCAAGAACTGGCCTTCAAACTGAAGACCGCTGACCGCCCCTTTGCCCTCATCAAGATTGGTGACATCTCCGGCTGGTTGAAGGAAGAACTGGCAGGCTACGAGGTCAACACTGCCTTTGAGGACGAGACCTACTTTGAGCGCCTGAACGCCGACGATTCGGACATCAACACCCTGATGGGCTCGCGTAGTTTCTACGAAGGCTGGGATTCCAACCGCCCCAACGTCATCCTCTTCATCAACATCGGCACAGGTACCGATGCACGCAAATTCATCCTACAATCGGTCGGGCGGGGAGTGCGCATTGAACCTGTCAAGGGCCAACGCCAGCGTCTACGGACACTCTACAACGCCAAAGCCATAGAAGAAAGCCTGTTCCGGCAGATAGGCAACCATGACTTGCCGCTGGAGACCCTCTTCATATTCGGGACTAACCGCGACGCCCTGCACACCGTCATCAGCGAACTGGATCAGCAGAAGGAGAAAGTAGAAGAACTGGCGCTGGCCGTGAACACAGAAGCAGTAAACGACCACCTGTTGCTTATTCCCGTGTACCGGCAGGCTGACCGCCCGCTGATAGACCAACGCGCCCCGGCCAAGTTCCCAATCCAGGAGGTTGAATTTCGTCTGCTTAGGCGATACGTAGACTATCTGGGCGACGACCGGCTTCTGCTAGCGGCGCATGGCGCAACGCCGCGGCAAATCGGCCTGCTCCACCGTTCACTCGGCGAACCGGCCCGCTATTATGATACCAGCACCAACGCCCGCCGCTACGGCAATCTGAGCCTGCTGCTCCCACGTGTCCTGGCGTACTTTGATCTTATGCCCAAAGAAGTAGACGGCCTCAAGCCGCTGGAAGACGAAATCCGCCACTTCCGGCACATCAGGGTCTTCCTGAAAGACATCAGCGAGCTACAGCAGAAGATTGAGCAAGTCACCCAGTACCCTCAACTGCTCCGAGATTTACGGGCGAGGTACGAAACCAAGCAGCTTCCCTTCGAACAGTTATTGGCCCAGGCTCAGGGCCTCCGTGAGACAGGGCAAATCCGTGTGGATGGGAAATCGCTCGAGATTCGGCGGGTGGCTCAACACTACTACAATCCGATTCTTCTCGCCGACGACGCGCGGGCAGATTATATTCGGCATATTATCAAGACGCTTAGCGAAGTCCGCTTCATCAACGATCTGGAAACCTATCTCAAAAAAGATGATAACCTGTTCAGGCAATTTGACTGGTGGCTGTTCAGCAAACTGGATGAGACCCTGGATGATGTGTACCTGCCCTACTATGACCCTGACGGCAATCAAATCCGTCACTTCAAGCCGGATTTCATCTTCTGGCTACAGAAAGACAACGATTACCACATCGTCTTCGTGGACCCGAAAGGGATGCAGCAAACCAATTACCAGCATAAGATTGACGGATACAAGCAACTATTCCGCCACCCCGATGGCTCAGTGCGGCAAATAGCCTACAATGGTCTCAGAGTGCGCGTGTCTCTAATGCTGTACACTCCCGACGCCAACAAAGCACCAAGGGAGTATCAAGGGTATTGGTTTGATAGGCCAGAGGGGCTTCCACTGCATCTTCGGTAAAGAAGGCATAGAGGTGGCAAGATGAGTCAGGCAGATCAAGCGCCGCCTGCCGCACCCACCACGCCCGGCGAGGAGAAGCAGCCACTCCAGGCCCTCGCCAAGGCCCTGCTGGATGAGGAACGGTTGCGCCTGCTCGGGCTACTGGCCCAACAGCCCGCCACGGTCGCCGCGCTGCGCCAGCAGACGGCGCTCCCGGAAGCACGCCTGCGGCGCCACCTGCAGGTGCTGCAAGAAGTGGGTCTCGTCGCCCAGCGCACGGCCGCGAGTGAGGCTGTCTACAGTCTGGATGTGGGCACCATGCAGCAGTGGAAACGCTGGCTGTTTGCCTCGGAACCGCCTGCCCAGCCAGCGACGCCCCAGGAGAAGGTGTTGGCGCGCTGTGTGCGTGGGGAGCAACTGGTGCAGCTTCCCGCCCAGCCGGATAAGCTCCGCTTAGTTCTGGAGTGGCTGGCGGCGCAGTTTGCCGTGGGTGTGGACTATCCTGAGCGCGAGGTCAATCGCCTCTTGCAGGGCCATCTGGTAGACCAGGCCACGCTGCGCCGGCTGCTGGTGGACTACGGCTTTTTGCAGCGGCAGGCCGGCATCTATCGTCGCGTGGCGGCGAAGGAATAACCCCCGCCCTGGCCCTCCCCTGCTGGCGGGGGAGGGCCAGGGCGGGGGTCTCCACAGACAACAACGAATTGAGAAAAGAATGAACCACATAAAAGTTCGTTTGATTCCTAATTCGTTGTTGTCTTCACGTGATAGCCATCACCACATGTTTGTTTAGCAGACGAAAAGTTACAGAAACACACGGACAGGAGGATGTCTAGGATGCCTGTCCTACGCACGTTGCTTTTCACCATCCTGGTGCCCGGCACGGTCACCGTCCTCGTTCCCTACCTGCTCCTCTCTTCTGCCTCTTCCCCAGCGAGCCTCAGCCCTCTGCTGCTCGCGGGGCTTTTGCCGCTTCTCCTGGGCGTCGCCGCCTACCTGTGGTCGGCGGCGAGTTTTGCCCTCGTCGGCAAAGGCACACCGGCGCCGGTTGACCCGCCGAAAGAGCTGGTGGTCGCCGGGCCTTACCGCTACGTGCGCAATCCCATGTACCTGGGGGTCGTGCTGGTGCTATTGGGAGAGGCCCTGATCTGGGCATCGCCAACTCTGCTGCGCTACGCCGCGCTGATCCTCCTGGCCTTCCACCTGTTCGTCGTGTACTACGAAGAGCCGAACCTCCGGCGCCGGTTCGGCGAGGCCTACGTCCATTACTGCCGCTCTGTGCCCCGCTGGCTGCCGGCGGTAAAGTGACCCAACAAGCAGAACGATAGCCCCCCTTCCCTCGGCTAAATCGGCAATCGCCAATCGCCAATCGCCAATCTTCTTTTAAGGAGCAGACGATGAAAGCGCAATTCCTGGCCCTGGCGCTGGCTCTGGCCGTGGTGCTGGCCCTGTGCATGGGGCATGGGGCAATCGCCTCTCCCCACGCCGGCTGGCCCCCCGCTACGGCAGACGATGCGGCCGGCAATACGCCCGGCTCACCCTGGCCCGGTGCTGTGCCTGCCGGGCCGCAGGCCCGTCAGGTCGGGGCGGCGATCATCATTGACCACACCTGCACCGACCTGAGCAAGATCCCCGCCTACTGGCTGGACAGAGCCAAAGCACTGACCCTGCACTACGCCCACACCTCGCATGGCTCGCAGATCGTCTCGGGCATCCAGAAGCTGGAGCAGATCAGCCCCACGTACAACGTCAGGATCACCTACGCCGGCGCCACCCCGCCGACCTCCTTGCCCGGCGACCCTGGGGAGCTGCGCCTCTACGATGGCAACCCGCCGGAGACGTACATCACGCCTGAAGACTACTGGAGCACGGCGGACGGCGTCGCCAGAACACGCGCCGTCGCCAACACGGGGTTGTTTGGCTTTTCTATGTGGTCGTGGTGCGGCCAGCAGTCCACGAATCCTACCTCCACGGTGCAATCGTACCTGGACACCTTGCACCAGCTCGAAACGCAATATCCCAACATGCGTTTTATCTACATGACCGGCCACACCGATGGGGGGACGAACCAGGTCCTGCTTCGCAACAACAACCTGGTCAGGGACTACGTGCGCCACAACGGCAAGGTGCTGTTCGATTTTGCGGACATCGAAAGCTACGACCCGGCCGGGAATTACTATCCCAACACCAACGATAGTTGCCCCTGGTGCACCACCTGGTGCAGCGCGCACCCGGCCGATTGTGCCCATCTGCCCAGTTCCTGCGCCCATTCGCATGCCTTCAACTGCCAGCTCAAGGGCCAGGCCTTCTGGTGGATGATGGCCCGGCTGGCCGGCTGGCCCGGCCCGGGACAGCCAGGTTACACGCTCTACCTGCCGTTGGTGATGAGGAAAAGCCCATGAGAGGAGTGGCCGCCCTGGCCGGCCTCTGGCTCGCTGCCTGGCTGTGGGCCGGCGGCGCCGCCGCGGGGCTGGGGCCAGCATCGCCGGCGCCGGAAAACAGCGCCGCGTCCGCCATCCAGCCGCCCGTCCTCAAATGGCAGCGCGGCGGCTGCTATGCCTCCTGGTGTGAGACCGGCTGGTACTCCTCCCCCGCCGTGGCCGATCTGGACGGCGATGGCACGGCCGAGGTCATCGGCGCCACCTACTCCATCGTCATCCTGGATGGGACGACGGGGGCGCTAGAGCGGCGACTGGATCCGCCCGGCAGCCGGGTCTGGCCAGGCGTCGTCCTGGCCGATTTGGCCGGCGACGGCGATCTGGAGATCGTCACCGCCCACGGGGGCGGCTACGTCCACGTCTTCGATCATGGCGGCAACCTCGTCTGGTCGCAGAACCCCGCCGGCGAGGAGTTTCGCGCCCTGGCCGTGGCGGACCTGGACGGCAACGGCGACCTGGAGATCGTGGTGGGGCGGGCGCACCTGAATCGCCTCAATGCCTGGGTCTTTGAGCACAGCGGCAGCCTGCGCCCTGGCTGGCCGCAGTTGAACAGCAGCGAAGGTTCGGCCGCCGGTATCTACAACGCCAACCTCGGCCTGGGCGATCTGGACGGCGACGGCACGCTGGAGCTGGTTATCCCCTCGGACACGATCACCATTTGCGCCTACGAGCCGGACGGCAGCCAGATGCCCACCAACGCCATCTACCACGGCCATCCGGGGCACGACATGGATTACTGGGGCGAGGTGCCGGCCTACGTCAACCTGGCCTACGAGATCCAGGGCTGGGGGCCGTGCTACGATGAGCCCACGGCGCGCGCCAACTTCGCCGACGGCCCGGCCAACGTCGTGGACGTGAATGGCGATGGTCTGAGCGAGGTCGTCGTCATCGGCAACGTGCACGACTGCCACACCAGCCCCTACACCAACCTCTACAACACACCCTACATCCTTAACGCCGATCGCAGCCGTTTCCACGTGGGCAGCCTGGACTGGACGACCCCGCCGCTCAACACGGGCGCGCCGCTGAGCGAGGATTACAACGTCATCGAAAGCGTGGCCCCCAACCCGGTGACGGTGGACCTGGACGGCGACGGCCAGTTGGAGATCCTCTACGCCTCTTACGATGGCAAGCTGCACGCCTTCTGGCTGGACAAGACCGAGCACGGCCACTGGCCCTACGCCGTCTATCGTCCTGCCGAAGGCTTTTATCGCTTTGCCTCGGAGCCGGTCGTCGCCGACCTGGACAACAATGGCCAGCCGGAGGTCATCTTGGCCTCGTGGACGCAGAAGGGGAGTAACCACACGGGCAAGCTGCACATTCTGAGCGCCACAGGCGACGAGCTGGTGCCCCCGGTAGACCTGCCGGCGGCGGTGGGGAGCTGGAACTGGAACGGGGCGCTGGCGGCGCCCACGCTGGCCAACATTGACGCTGACGCCGACCTGGAGCTGGTGCTGAATACGGCCCACTCCGGCCTGGTCGCCTACGATTTACCCGGCACGGCGCAGGCGCGCATTTTGTGGGGCACGGGGCGGGGGAACTACCAGCGTACTGGCTCGTCGCTGTACGGCTCGCTCCAGGAGGCGCGCAAGAGCGTGTCTCCCGGCTGGGTCGCTCCCGGCGGCGTGCTCACCTACACCATCGCCCTGCGCAACCCCGGCCCGGCGCTGCCCGGCGTGCGCGTGACTGATACCTTGCCGGTCGAGACGCAGTACCGGGGGAACCTGTGGGCCTCGGCGGGTAGTGGTGGCTATGCGGCGGGCGTCATCACCTGGACGGGGACTGTGCCCGCCAGCGTGCCGGTCACCATCACCTTCGGCGTCACAGTCAGCGGGCAGCTCACCACGCCACGGGCCATCGCCAACACGGCGCTGCTAGACGATGGACTGGGCAACCTGCTGGTCCGCCAGGCAGTCGCCGTGGCCAATGGCTATCGGCTCTACCTGCCGATCATCCAGAAGCACTGAAGGTTCATGGGAGCGCATGGCTGGCAACGGATTACTGGCAACGGATTACTGGCAACGGATTCTGAGAACGGATTGAGCGGACACACCCAGGCCGTTTAATCCGTTCCCCGAATCCGTTGCCAGCTATCCATCGTTGCCACCCCTGCATCACGTTTTAGCTGTTCTCTCGTTATACACCAGTAGAAAGACCTTTGGGAGCCGGCAGGCCCCCCAGGTCTTCTGCAAATTGCCAAAGGAGAACAAGATGAACAGACAACGCTTCCCGGCGATTTCCCTGCTGGTGCTGGTGTGCCTGCTGCTCGCCGCCTGCACCGTGCCGGCGCTACCGCCCGCCACGGTGGCCGCAATGAGCACCCCGCCAGCCACCGCCACCAGCGCGGCGCCCACGGCGGCGCCCGCCGCGCCGTCCGTGCGCCCCAACATCCTCTTCATCCTGGCCGATGACCTGGACGTCGCCGAGACGGCCTACATGCCCAGGCTGCAAGCCCTGCTGGCCGACCAGGGCACGTGGTTCGACAACTTCTTCGTCAACGTCTCTCTCTGCTGCCCCTCGCGGGCCACCACGCTGCGCGGGCAGTACTGCCAGAACACGCAGATCTTCGGCAACACCCCGCCCGATGGCGGCTTCGAGACCTTCCACAACAACGGTGACGAAAGCTCGACCATCGCCGTCTGGCTGCAGGCCGCCGGCTACCGCACGATGCTCGCCGGCAAGTACCTGAACGGCTACCCCAACGGCGTCGCCCCGACCTTCATCCCGCCCGGCTGGAGCGAGTGGTACAGCCCGGTCAAGGGTAACGCCTACGGCCAGTTCAACTACACCCTCAACGAGAACGGCCGGCTGGTCGCCTACGGCCACCAGCCGGAAGACTACGGCACGGACGTCTACGCCCGCAAGACGGTGGACTTCATCCGGCGGGCGGCCAACGATGCCAAGCCGTTCTTCGCCTACGTCGCCGTCTACGCCCCGCATAGCCCCGCCACACCGGCGCCGCGCCACGCCAAACTCTTCCCCAAGGCCAAAGCACCGCGCACGCCCAACTTCAACGAGGAGGACGTGAGCGACAAGCCGGAGTACATCCGCAGTCGCCCGCCGCTGACCGAAACCCAGATCGCCCAGATTGACGAGCTGTACCGCAAGCGCCTGCAATCGCTGCAAGCGGTGGACGAGATGATCGGCACTTTGGTACGCACCCTGCGGGCGACCGGGCAGTTAGACAACACCTACATCTTCTTTAGCTCCGACAACGGCTTCCACCTGGGCAACCACCGGCTGACCGCCGGCAAGGTTGTGCCCTACGAGGAAGACATTCACGTCCCGCTGGCGGTGCGCGGGCCGGGGGTGCCTAAGAATGTGCATCGGGATTACCTCGCCGGCAACGTGGACTACGCCGCCACCTGGGCGGCGCTGGCCGGCATCCAGCCGCCGGACTTCGTGGATGGCCGCTCACTGCTGCCGCTCCTGCGCCCCAACCCGCCCGCCCACTGGCGCCAGTGCTACCTTTTGCAGCACGGCAAACCAGCCACGCCGCGCGCCTCCGCCGACGATGCGTACGACTATCCGCCGGAGATGGACGGCCTGCTGGAACCCCCAGACGAGCTGCCGGCCGCCGCGGTGGCCAGTCTCACGTCCCTGCCCGCCCGCGCCCCCGGCCTCACGCCCTACCAGGGCCTGCGCACGGCGCAGTACACCTACGTTGAATACACCACCGGCGAGCTTGAGCTGTACGATGTGCAAGCCGATCCATATCAGTTGCAGAACCTGGCCGCCACGGCCGATTCTGTCCTGCTCGAGCAACTCTCGACGCGACTGCAGGAGCTTAGTGCTTGCGCCGGGGCGAGCTGCCGCCGCATCGAGGACGCCCCTATCGGCCTGGCAGTCACGCCCCCCACGCCCGTCGCCACGGCGCCTCCACTCCGCAGGTGGGGCAGCGTGCAGCGCGACGTGACCTACTGCACCGTGGACGGCGTGGCCCTCAAGATGGACGTCTACTTCCCGCCGAAAGCGCAGAGCGCGCCTCTGCCCGTGACGGTCTACGTGCACGGCGGCGCTTGGGTGGGGGGAGACAAGGAGAGTGGGGCGGGGATGCTGGCCCTGGATGAGTTGCGGGGGCGCGGCTACCTGGTGGTCGCGATTAACTATCGTCTGGCACCACAGTACAAGTTCCCGGCGCAGATCGAGGACGTGAAGTGCGCCATCCGCCACCTGCGCGCCAACGCGGCCACCTACGGGCTGGACCCGCAGCGCATCGGCGTCTGGGGTGGTAGTGCTGGCGGGCACCTGGTGGCTCTGCTCGGCACAACTGACACCAGTGCCGGGCTGGAGGGGCAGGGCGGCTACGCCGCACAGTCGTCACGCGTGCAGGCCGTGGTGGACTTGTTTGGCCCGGCCGATCTGCCCGCCTTCGCCGATGATATGGGCAATGGGGCCCAGGTCGTCTTTGGCGCCACCTCCAAAGACGATCCGGTGCTGGTACGTGCCAGCCCGGTGACCTACGTCTCGCCGGACGATCCGCCGTTCCTGATCCTGCACGGGGACAAGGACGAGGTGGTGCCGCTCAGCCAATCGCAAATCCTGTACGCGCGGCTGCAGGCCGCTGGCGTGCCGGCGACGCTGGTCGTCGTCCAGAACGCCGGGCACGGCTTCCAGCCCGCAGGCGGCGCCATCAGTCCCACGCGAGCCGAGCTGGCCCGGATGATCGCCGACTTCTTCGACCAGAAACTGAAGTGAGATTGCCGATTGCCGATTTTCGATTTAGCGCCCAATCGGAAATCGGCAATCGAAAATCGGAAATCGTCTACAGCGGTATCTGCGCCCGGATGGCTGGCCAGGTCTCGATGCCCACGGAGACCATCTCCTCGCCCCGCGTCGGGTCCCATTCGTCCGGCGGCACGATGTAGGCCAGTTCGTCGTTGGCCAGGCCAAAGAGAAAGCGATATTTGCCGCTCATCGCCCCCACGACCTCGGCCCCTAGCTTGTAGAAGGGCTGGCCAGGGATGGTGACGATCTGGGCCGGCCCTAGCCCCACCACCCAGGTCTCCGTGCGCGCCTGGCCATCGTACAGGTCGCGCTTGATGATGCCCAGCAGGCGCAGGATTTTCAGGTAACGATTGCCCGCCGGGACGTAGACGTCGCGCTTGGCGATGGCGATCTTGGCCGCGTCCACGAACTCGGCGTGGGCCAGGGCGGCCAGGGCTGTCTGGGCGACGATCGTGCCCATCTTCTCCGCCTCGGCGAAGGTGCGCGTGCCCTGCTCGTTGTGTGGATCCTGCAGGGTGGGCAGGGGGTGCAGATCGCCCACGGCGCCGTTTACAAAAAAGGCCATACCGCCTCTGGCCTTTTCCAGGGCTTCCCGCAGGTAGAAAGGCCAGTCGGCGCTGAGCAGGGTGTTCTGGGGGCCCAGGATGTTGGTGTGACAGGCCACATTGACCAAGGTAGCGATGTTCTGGCCGTCGGCGCCCTGCACGGCCATGACGGCCATCGCCGGATCCACCCCCTCCTGGTTGCCGCGACGTCGGGCCACCCGCCCCTCCAGCTTGCCCGTGGCAAAGCCGAGGCGCGCCGGCGCCAGCTTGGGCACGGCCTGAGCGATGGCCTCCGCCGCCCGCTCCTGGACGAGCCGCCGATAGCGCTGGGGCACGCCGCCGTAGATGCCGTAGGTGTCCGGGGCGGCCTGGGTGTGCACGGCGGCGACGATGACCTCCAGCGAGGCCAGGCCGGTCTTCTCGGCGGCCAGCTTGCGGATGGCCAGCACGTCGTCCTGGAACAGGCCGATGACGTCCACCGTCACGATGGCCAGCAGGCACTCTCCATCGCCCAGGAGCAGGGCGCGGGCCTGGAGGTCGTCGTGGACGCCGGTGGAGCGCCGGGGGCGCAGCAGCGCCAGCACAATGTTCTCCGAGGTGTGATAGCCGCCCATGGCGTAGTGCTCGGTGGGGGTGATGGAGGTGTAGGCGGCGGCAGCGGTCAGGTTACCCATGGTTAATCTCCTTATATTGCGTGTTGCGTGGTGCCCCGAAGCGGGGGGCTCGGTGAACCGGCCCGTGTTCCGTTTGTGTTGAATGGTGCTTGTTCCGTTTTTATGGGAAGGGAGGGTTGTCCAGGAGGTCTTCTGGCCTTACGTCGTAGTTGGCCGGTTCTTCTGCCAGTACCCACAGCCCCTCTCCCTCATGAATTCTAGGCGATTAGCACTGCAACGGTTGCCTGCGTTCGTAGGGGCGAGGCATTCCTTGGAGGTTGTTTCAACTCCGCTGTATCTGGTCGCGCAGGCATTAGTGACTAATGCCGGATATTCTCGATAATGCCTCGCCCTACTTCCTGGCCGGCGAATGTAATTCGTCGGCTACCTCAGCCGGTCGCTTCTGGCGACTGGCCGGGTGTGGGATGGCAACCACGTGAAGACAACAGCGAATTGAGAATCAAACGAATTCCTATCCGGTTCGCTCTTTTCTCAATTCGTTGTTGTCTTTGGTTGCAGCCATGCCGCCTCACGGTGCCAATTTCTGAAAGCTCACAAGGGATATGGGACTTTGCCTCCTGCTACTTGGCACGTTCTCGTTGCGTGTTCCTCGTTGCGTGACGAGAAACGGAACACGCACCACGCAACACGTTCTACTTGAATTCAAACGCCACCTTAATCGCCCAATTCTTCTCCTTGTCCCGTGACCTGGCCAGCGTAAACGCCTGCCGGTATTCTGCCAGCGGGAAGCGCTGGGTGACCAGGCCCTTCAGGTTCAATTTCCCC
>Ga0194127_10006414_pt1 | contig 13378 bp, 17 predicted proteins | sample TA2KigC100mmetaG_FD_148624 | JGI IMG/M metagenome (GOLD analysis project Ga0194127, IMG submission 148624) | Freshwater microbial communities from Lake Tanganyika, Tanzania - TA2015036 Kigoma Deep Cast 100m | ecosystem: Environmental > Aquatic > Freshwater > Lake | place: Tanzania: Lake...
AAACCTATACCCTTATCGGACTCCAGGAGCCGGTGACCGTGGTCTTTCTCGCGGTGGGTATTTACTTCACCGTCACGGTCTGGCGCGTGCCTTTTGACAACATTATGGTGCTCGGACTCCTCTTCTGGCGGACCGCGATGCGAGTCAACATCCTGCAGCGGAACTACCAGCAGGCCGGGGCTCAAGAAAGCGGCTATTGGTCGCTCAAATCCACGATGGACGCGGCGGATGCAGCGGAGGAGCGCTCGCCCGGCAGTGAGATCCCCTGGCTGACACAGGGCGTTTCCCTTGAACGGGTGACCTTTGCGTACGATGGATTTTGTCGTTTCACCGCAATCGTCGGCGCATCCGGATCGGGGAAGACCACCATCGCCGATCTGATCGTCGGGTTCTTCGAGCCCCAATCCGGCCGTGTCCTGGTAGACGGCGCTGCGCTCCAACAGATCGATCTGAAGGCATGGCGACGCATGGTCGGGTATGTGGGCCAAGAAGTCACCCTGTTTCACGATACGGTCCTGGCAAACGTCACGCTCGGTGACGCGTCCATAGGCCGAGCCGGCGCTGAAGAAGCGCTCAAGCAGGCCGGCGCGTGGGAATTCGTCTGCGAGGTGGAACACGGCATGGAAACCGTGGTCGGCGAACGAGGCGGAAAGCTTTCCGGCGGTCAGAGACAACGCATCGCGCTCGCACGGGCTTTGGCGCGGAAACCGAAGCTCCTGATCCTTGATGAGGCTACCACCGGCCTGGACCCCGAAACTGAAGCCGCAATTTGCGCGACGCTCAAGGAACTCAGCCGAACAGTCACCATCTTGGCTATATCCCACCAACCCGCGCTCGTTGACGCCGCTGAATTGGTCTACCGACTCGAACACGGTCGCATAGAACCCGTCGCTAAACCGTAAACCAACAAAAATGAAGGCCCGGGAAGCGTTTCTTGTAGGATGCGGTGATCCCGCGGAACGCGGAGAACCGCATCGGTCGGGGCTTTCCTAAGAGATGGCGCTGGTTTCGCTCACCGCGCCTCGCTCTGCATGAAGACCCCTTCCGGTGGGGGCGGCAGCAGCCTTACCAGTCATCTGAGCGTTACCTTCATCAGATTTTCTCTGCGTTCCGGAATTCCTCAAAGGGGAATACTATGAGTAGCCCTGGGTGAAACCCAGGGAAAGCCGCCTCCCGATAATCCGAAGGAACGACCCTGAAAGGGTCGACCCTTTCAGGGTCGAAAGAAACTTATTATCGGTGCTGCATACCACGGGTTTCACCCGTGGCTACTCAAGGAGCTCGCCCTTCAGGGGAGAAACGAGGAGTTCGCGTCCTTGAAATCAGAAATTGTGATTTCAAGGAGGACCGGCATCGAAAGGCTGTCTCAAGACTACTTCCCCAACCAGGCATGCATTGACTCGTCCGCTTTGGTGATTAGGTTTAGGCCAGAAGTCATGCGTACGGGAGGACGTGCAATGATTGCCGAGCGATACACACCGACGTGCCTGGAATGGCTTGTGCTGCAAATGCAGGCTGCGGTCCCGATGCTGCTGTCCCAAGCGCGAATGCTTTTGAACCTGAAGGATGTTGATGATATCCGTGTCTTCTTCTCCGCCAAAGAACCGGACACCGTTGTCGGAACGCTCCGTCACCTCAAAGGCGTGCCGGAAGATGTGGTCACCGCGCTCCGAAAGGAGATCGACCGTGAGACCATGGAAAGGGCCAAGGCGCACGGATGGGGGGGCTGGGTCAAAATCCAGTGGGATGTTCGAGGGCCGGCATAGGAGTTGGGGGATACCGTACTTATATTGCTGCGCGTTGATTTGGAGCCCTTTGCTTCTCCTCCAAGCCCCCTCACTCCTCTCTTTGTGGGGCGGCCTTTCCAGGCCCCCGGCAGGCTGGAATCCCGCGAGATCGCGGGACTGCCCCACAGGGGAGAGGGTCTTACAATCCCCTCCCTTGATGGGAAGGGGAAGGGGCATAGGCGTTAAGGTAAGCAGCCCAGTTCTTTCACCCGTCATTCCCGCGGAAGCGGGAATCCAGTCTTTTCAATCCCGCGGGACGCGGGACTGGACCCCGGATCAAGTCCGGGGTGACGGGCTGGATTTGAGTTAACTATTTGAAACCACATGCCGAGATCCTTTAACTTAACGCCTATGGGGGGAAGGGGAGGGTGATCTTTTACGCGGCTTTCAATGCCGTCTACTATAAGCCCCCTCTCCGTTTGCCGCCAATTTTGCCGGTTATCTGTTCGCCTTCTTGATGCCCAGGGCGTCGGTGGCAATGATCATCTTCATGATATTGGTCGCGCCTTCCAGGATCTTGTACACCTTGCCGTCTCGCAATATCCTGGCAATGGGATACTCGTTGGAATATCCGTACGCGCTCAGCACTTCCAGACCCAGGTTAGGCACTTCATCCGCGGCCTTACACGCATAGTACTTGGCGATGACCGTTTCCCGCATATTGTTGACGAGTCCGCGATCTTTCTGAATGGCGCATCTCCAAACCAGCGGGGTGCACCATTTGATACTGGGCGATGGGTTGGCCGAACTGGTTGCGCTCGTTGGCGTACTTGATCGATTCATCAACCGCGGCCTGGCAGGTTCCCACAGCGCCCGCGGCCGCGGTGAGTCGCGTGCTGATCAGCTCCTGCATCAAGTACCCGAATCCTTTGCCCTCCTCGCCCAGCAGGTTCCCCGTGGGAATCCGGACGTCTTCCATGATGATTTCGCCCGTGGGACAGGCCCACAGACCGAGCTTGTCTTTGATCTCTATCGCAGTCACGCCGGGGGAACGCATATCCATGACAAAGGCGCTCATTCCTTTGTGTTTGGCCTTCTTGTCGGTCATGGCAAACAGCACGCACATGTCGGCCACCGGCGACCAGGTGATCCACATCTTCCTGCCGTTGACCACATACTCATTCCCATCCTTGATTGCCGTGGTGGTCATGGCCGCGGTATCAGACGCGGCATCGGGTTCGGTGATGCCGAAGCAGCCTATCATTTCCGCGGACATGAGCGCAGGGATATATTTCTTCTTGATCTCCTCACTGCCCCACTTGAATATGGAGAGTGCCGTCCCCATGGTTTGCATATTGAAAGCCACGCGCAGCGACCCCGATGCCCGGCCGATCTCTTCGGTAACAAGCGCATGGGCCAGATATCCCATGCCGTTGCCGCCGTATTCTTCGGGTATGGGACAGCCGAACAGGCCCAGTTCAGCCATTTTATTGACCAGTTCCCGCTGAAAACGATGCTCTTTCTCGTCTTTCTCCACCACGGGAGCAATTTCTTTTTCCGCGAATTTGCGAACCATGTCTCGGAGCATCTTGTGCTCTTCGGTGAGTTCCACGTCGTACTCGTCACTCATGGGATACGCTCCTTGGATTACATTGGAAAAAGCGCTGCGAAAGCGCTTGCAAGATTCAGCAAGCTTTGAAGAGTTTCCGGGGAAGCGTTTCAAATCCCCCCAGCCCCCCTTTATGAAAGGGGGGTTCCGCAGACTCCCCCTTTGCTAAAGGGGGATACAGGGGGATTTTGCCCATTTCCCCAAAAACTCCTGCCATTTGAAAGCATGTCCAGGGTTTGTCAGCCGGTTTTGTCCGCGACATGCCAACGGATCATGATGCCGATGCCTGACAGATACCGTAGTAAGCTCGTCGTGCTAAGAACCACTCTTAGATAGCAGACGGAGCGAACGAGCGTCAAGGAATGCATTTGCGGCTTATCTCTTCCCTGACCGTGAAAGCAGGAAGGCCATGAACACAATGCCCACCAGGATCGCGAACCAGAGGGTGCAGAGTCGAATGAGAAGCACCGCGGGAAGCGCGCTTGAATAACCGATCCCAAGGAAAGCCAGGATGCCCGCCATGCCCGCTTCCGTTCCCCCAATGCCGCCCGGGAGCATGGAGAGCGCTCCGACAAGCGTGTGGAAAAAGAGTAGGCAAAATTGGCTTCGAGTAACGTGGCGGAGAGGTCCAGCCCTCGCAACACAAGGTACAGCGAGACCGATTCCAGCCCCCATGCCACGGTCGAAATCACCAGGCCCACGAGAAAGACTCGCGGAGTCATGAGTTCCCGACCGGTGAGCAACACCCCGAGCAGCTTTTGCGCGGGCCACGCCAGGAAAGGCGCGCGACCGATCCTATCCAGGACCGGCCGGTACACGCGCCCCATAGTGAGGAAGATCCCTCCGAACACCACGGTCGCCGCACACACAAGGAAGGCGCCACGCCAGGCGCTGAAGAGCAAGAACGAAAACGAGGCCAGGAGCAGCACACCCCACAGGTCCATGAGACGCTCTACCACAAGGATGCCGACCACCCTGGTGAACGAGACGCCGTGGTCCTCTTTTAGAAAGACCCCTTTGGCCGCTTCACCCATTTTGCCCGGTGTGCCTGTGAGCGCAAAGCTTGCCAGGAAAACTTCCAAGGTATAGCCGAAGGGCAGCCTGTGCCCGGTCTTTGCCAAATAGTATGCGAAGCGCCACCCGCGCAGAACCCATCCGGTAACGACCAACAGCAGCACGAGCGCCAGTGACGTCAGAGGGAAATTCGCCAGAACCCTGATTGTGGTTTGGTAGTCACTCGCCAGAGTCGCCGCGGCGTACAACACCGCGCCCACTAAGGCAAAGATCACCACGGATCTGATCACACGGGAATAGGAGACCTCTGACAAGGAAATCTCCGCGACCGGCGCGGCATTTTCAGGCTCCGAATCCGGGTGCGAGGTTAAGGCTGCTTTCTTTTCAAGCATGTGGGCTCTTTGCGGCAGTATCGCGATCAGGGTTTGCGGGGATCGGGGAAATAGATACACCTGGAACTGAAAGCGTGCCAAGCCGCGTCCAGTTGCAGTTTCAGGTCACGAAGCTGATAGGTCATTTGGACGTAATTCGGGTCTCTCTGATTCATCCTCATCGCTTGATGGTAAAGCTGATTGTACGCATGCCAGAGGTTTTGCCAGTTCCTTTCAAGGTTAAGGCAATGGCCGTATTCCGGGTTGGACAGGTCGGGCCTGAACGCGTATTGGAACTCTCCCTGCGGCATAAACTGACCTGCGGGAGGACCTCCCGGCGGCGCTGTCGGACCTGGAGGGACCGTCATCGGGTAACCGGGCGGAGCTTGCGCCTCAGCCACGCAGACCAGGCCGATGAAGAGCACGACCAATATTTGTATGAAGTTCAGCCCTTTCTTGATCATGGTCGCGATCTACACTCTTGGTGGGACAGGCATCCCAGGCGGATCCAGTTCGGGGCAGGCTCTGGCTGTCGTTCTGAGGGCAGGCGAGAGGTCTGCCCTACCATTCATTTCCTGCGATAGTCTCCTCCTTCGCAGACGCATTGGGATAGCTCCCACCGTCGTTCATTATCGAGTTACGGGGGTACACGAGATCTGTCGAGGAGTCAAGCCCGGCCGGTCTTCATACCTGGCTCGAAAGAGGGACGCGGTGACCCTCGTTTCCCGTTTGATTATTGCCGCGCGGTTTGACTAAAGAGAAAGGGAGCGCCATATTTTAGGCAAGATCGATGTGTGTTCGTGTGGCGCCGGTCGTTAGCGCGGGGCTACCGCTCCTGGAAGGGCCGCCGTCAGCCGACCGGTTGCGGGAATGAAAGACCGTGTCCGAAAACAGGAGATCACCTGTGAAAGCGAGAGAAAAAGAGATGAACATCAACTGCGATACCCTCGAACTGATCGAGGCGCTGGAAACACGGGGAAGGGAATTCATGGAAGCCGAGCGCGAAGGACGCGTGTTCGTCGGGCATCAGTTCGACGTGTGTGAGTTTGACAAGTGGAGACGGAAGGTGAACGATCTTCTCTACGTTCTGGAAGGTTGCGAGGGGATCCACTACCAGCGCTTTTCCAAGGGAGTGACCAAGCCGCATGTGAGAGACCTGGAAACCGGGCTGAGGGCGCTCAATGCCGCGAGAGACGACATCTACAGCGCGCTCCACAAGCAAGAGCCCGCGCCTCCCTGCGCAGTCAAGAAACTCGGGGGGCTGAGCGCGGGTTTTGCCTGAGCGCTCACATGGCTCGCAGTCCGGTCAAGGTGGAGAGTTCCCTTGTAATGGCTTCCGCGGCCTCTTTGGCCAGGCCGGCGGCTTTGCGTAATTTTGTTTCGGTCAGTTCCGAGCTGAGCCCAACCACCCAGATGCCCGCAACGATTCGACGTCGCAAGCCCATGCCGTAGAAGACCGGCGCCGCGACTGCTTTCACGTCGGGGATGTACTCCTCGTTATCGAGAGCCACCCCTTCCCTGCGCACCTTCTCCAGTTCAGCGAGGTATTTCGCCCGCTCGGTGATCGATCGCGGGGTGAAGCGGGGAAGCTTGTTTTCTTGAAGGAGTTTTGCCACGGTCTCCTGGTCGGCGTAAGCCAGGAACACTTTCCCTGCCGCTCCCGCGAAGATAGAGAGTCTTGTGCCGGCTCGGGTGGATACTTTCAGCTTTTTGGTCGATTCCACCTGGTCCAGGATCAATATGTAATGACGCGTGAACATGCCGAGGAAAACGTCTTCGTCCAGCTCGCCACCAAGCTTGTTGATATGAGGCCGCGCGTGTCCCACCAGGGGAAGCGAAATTTCCGCGGACTGGGCAAGGTCTCTGAAAGCATGGCCGCAGGTGTACTTGCGTGTCACTGGATCCCTGAGCACCCATCCTACCTGTTCCAGGGCCGCGAGAATCCCATGTGTGGTGGATTTGGCCAGGCCAAGGTCCGCGGCTATCCGGCTGATCCCGGGCGTCCCGGGGAAGCCCGCGATGCGATTCATCACCTGAGCCATCTTGAGCACCAGGGGCGCCATGTACGATGGGCGTCTTTGCGGGATATCCAGATCCATATCATCTCTCTTCTCGGACATGTTTTCGCGCCGGTTCCTTTCCCCACGATTGACGAGTCCAACCACCCGTGTAAGTAACGTCTATCCGCGACAAATGGAAATCCGCCGTTCTCCGTGGGCTCACTTCGGTCCACGCGGGTGTCGGATCGCGTTTGACCGATAGCAGCGTCAACGAGCGAGGGAGCCGCGGGCTATTTCACTATGCGGAACTACTCGTTCTTAGTAGTCTCCGCAGACGATCTTGTCAAACGATTTATGTGGCGTATCTTTCTGTCTCTCGGGGTCCGGATGCTCTTACCGGAAGAGCCGATCACGGTTCCAATCCGTGAACGGGTTGGCGCGCGCACGGGACCTTTCGGCGGCCACAAGTTGTCGCGCGAGGGCGCGGGCGTGCGCCTTATCACGCATACTTCACAAATTCCGGCAGGTTGGGCTACCATGGACTCATAAGGATCGGACGACCGAGACGCATGTGGCTAGTAGGTTGAATGACGCGAAGCCCCGACACTAATGATTATTGAACCATAGATTCGGGCAAGCGCAGGCGGACGCGGAGAACACAAGGAAATCTTATTCGAGGAGGGAATCCGCGGTCATGCTTCCACGCAAAGGCGATCACGCATCAATGAGCCGGGTCATAACACCGGAGGATATCAGGGCGTTTGCCGATCTGGGGGGAGACCGGAATCCGGTCCACGTGGACGAGTCATTCGCCGCCAAGACACGCTTCGGACGGCCTATAGCCCACGGCATGTGGGGAGCGACACTCATTTCAGCCGTTCTGGGGACTCAACTGCCGGGCCCGGGCACGATCTATCTTGGGCAGACGCTCACGTTCCGCGCTCCTGTTTATCCCGGCGACACAGTCACTGCTGTTGTGACCGTAAAGGATGTGCGAGAAGACAAACCGATCGTGACCCTTGAGACCGTCTGCCACAACCAGCGCGGGGAAAGGATCCTTGAAGGTGAAGCCGTGGTCTTGGTGGAAGAGGTCCCCTGACAACTCGCGCGCCGCTGCTCCGGATCTTGACAAGGAGTCTCCGTACTGGTCAAATGCGTTGTTTTGACTGTGACAATCTCCGGGGCCATCATGACGATCCGGGACATTATCGAGATCCTTGGGGGGCGGGTCCTGGTCAATAGCGGCGATCTGGATGGTGAGGTTCCGAGGGGCGGAGCAGCCGATCTGATGAGCGACGTGCTCGCGTTCGGCACCGACGGGATGGTGCTGATGACGGGCCTGACCAATCCCCAGGTGGTCCGCACAGCAGACATGGCCGGCATCAACGTGGTAGTCTTTGTGCGGGACAAGACACCTCCTCCGGAAACCGTGGAAGCTGCGCAAGAATCGGGAATTACACTTATCAGCACCGGCTATACCATGTACGAGGCGTGCGGCAGACTCTATCAGGCCGGGTTGCCCGGTAGGGGATGGGTGAAGATCGAGGAAGATTTCTCGTAATCATGGGCGATCACGATATCAGCAAAGTAGAAGAACTCCTCTACACCATGAAAGTGGAAGACGTCATGGCCGGGGACACGATTGTGGTGGACCCGGAGCTCTCCATGGCCGAAGTGAAACAGCTCATGGACACGAAACAAATAACCGGCGTCCCCGTGGTGCGAGGGGATCGCATGGTCGGCATCGTGAGTATCTCGGACGTGATCGGCGCTCTGGAAAAAGGACAGCTTCTTCGGCCCGTGAAGGAACACATGACCACCGACGTGAAGAGTGTCACCAGGGATACCTCGGTCATCGAATTGATAAAGAACCTGGGACGCAGGGGCTTTGGCAGACTGCCGGTCCTCAACGGGGAGGGCAAGGTGATCGGTATCGTCACCACCGGCACCCTCTTGAGGTCTCTGCTGACCCAGATGGAGATGAGTTACCAGAAGAAAGAGCAGGAGAAGCTCCAGCGGTATAGGGCCAGCCACATCTTCGAAGATATCAGCTCCGACGACACCAGTGTCGTGCTCCGGTACATCGTTGATGACAGGGATTTCACCAACGCGGGGAAGGCCTCGACTATGATCAAGAAGTCACTGCAGAGGCTCGGGGCGCAACCGCCTCTGGTGCGTCGGGTTGCGGTGGCCGTGTATGAGGCGGAAATGAATCTGGTGATCCACACGGACGTAGGAGGAGAGATCCTTGTGACCATACGGAGAGATCGCCTCCAGGTCTCCACGGTGGATCATGGTCCGGGGATCGAGAATCTGGATCAGGTGCTTCAGCCGGGCTATTCCACCGCGCCTGAATGGATACGGCAGATGGGGTTCGGCGCGGGCATGGGTCTGGCGAACATCAAACGGTGTTCCGACGTGATGCGTCTCATGTCGGAGCCTGGAGCAGGAACGCGCTTGGATATCTTGTTCCTTTTCGGTCCGGGGGGCTTGAGCGGAGCTGCGGGACTCCCAAAAAAATCTTGACAGGGCTTTTGGGGTCCAGCATAGTATGATCTTATCTTTGTGGGCCCTGTTCGTTGCGTCTGTCGGGGATTCACAAAGGTTTGTTTTTTTTGGCCCATCGCTCTCGAGACCAAAGCCGACATTTCTCCGTGCCGCCGGACGGCGGCGTTCTACCCTGTGGGAGAACATTCATGGCCGAAAGCTATTTTCCTATCATGGTTATCCTCCTCCTGTCCGCTTTCATCGGTGTCGCCATAGTGGCGCTCTCCACGCTGCTGGGGCGCAACAGGCCGAGCGAGGTCAAGTTGATGCCGTACGAATGCGGCATGGACCCGATCGGTGACGCGCGGCGTCGGTTTTCGGTGCGGTTCTTTCTTACCGGCATGCTCTTCATCATCTTCGACATCGAAATCATCTTCCTCTATCCCTGGGCTATCATTTATGACAAACTTATGTTCTTCGGCTTTGTCGAGATGCTCATCTTCGTCGCCATTTTGGCGGTAGGGCTCGCACACGTGTGGAAAAAAGGGGCCTTGGAATGGGAATAAGCAGTTACCTCGACAATACGGTGCACGTCACCTCTTTGGATGGGTTCGTCAAACTCCCGCAAGTCCTCCATGTGGCCGCTGGGGTTCGGTCTTGCATGCTGCGCCCTGGAGATGATTGCCGCTTTTGTGAGCAGGTATGACCTCTCCCGGTTCGGTATGGAAGTGGCCCGTCCCTCTCCTCGTCAGGCCGATCTCATGATAGTGGCGGGCACCGCCTCGAAGAAGATGCTCCCCGCGGTATTGCGGATTTACGAGCAAATGGCCGAGCCAAGATGGGTGGTGGCTATGGGCGCGTGCGCATGCAGCGGTGGAATTTACAAGAATTACGCGGTCGTGCAGGGAATTGATCGACACCTACCGGTCGATGTGTACGTCCCGGGGTGTCCACCAAGGCCCGAAGCTTTGATCGACGGCCTGCTTCAGCTCCACGCGCGGGTGATGAAGGAGTCCGGCGGCCGGCGGGCGAAACTCAAATCCGTCAAGGCTGTTTCCCAATGAACCAGCAAGAGATTCGGGACAAGCTCTTCGCGCAATTCGGTGAGGAAGTGATCCAGGGCGAGATCCAGTTCCGAGATCAGATAACTCTCACGGTGGATCGCGGCCGAATCACGTCGGTTTGTCGCTTCTTGAGGGAAGATCCGGAGCTGGCTTTTGATTTCCTCAGTTTCGTGGGCGCCGTGGATAGATTCCCAAATCACCCGAGGTTTGAGGTGCTCTACCAACTCTATTCGCTCCGGAACAATCATCGGTTCAGAATCAAGGCTCTGGTGGACGAGACCGACTCAGAGCCGGCTGCCATCGATTCCGTGGTTGCCGTCTGGCCCACCGCGGACTGGCACGAGCGAGAGACGGCGGAGATGTTCGGCATTTCCTTCGGAGGGCATCCGGATCCGCGAAAGTTACTCCTGCCCGATGAATGGACCTGCCATCCCTTGAGGAAGGATTTTTCCTTGGATGGATCTGAGGAAGAGACCCCCGATCTGCCCCGAGAAGTAGAGCAAGGAAGTTAAGCCATGCGCGAGGCGGCGAGTTCCGGTGATACCCGCGTGAGAGAAACATTCGAGCTGAATGTGGGTCCCCACCATCCCAGCACGCACGGAGTGTTTCGGGCCGTGGTGGAGTTGGACGGCGAGATCGTGGTGAATATTACCCCTTATCTGGGGTACCTGCACCGCGGATACGAGAAAACTTGCGAAGCCAAGACTTGGCACAATGTCATCCCGCTGGCCGAGCGCTGCGATTACATGGGCGCGACCACCAATTCCTTTGTCTACTGTCTGGCCGCGGAGAAACTCCTCGACGTGGAAGCGCCTGAGCGTGCGCAGACGATTCGGGTCATCATGGCTGAACTGACGCGGATTTTCAGCCACCTCTTCTGGTTGGGCACCCACGGACACGACGTTGGGGCCATGACCCCGCTCTTCTACTGCCTGCGCGAGCGGGAGAGCATTATGGACCTTTTTGAGCTGACCGCAGGCGGCCGGCTCATGCCTAACTATCTTCGGATCGGCGGATTGATCCGGGACCTGGAAGACGGTTTTGTGGAAAAGGCTCGGGAGTTCACCGACCAATTCAACTTCAGGGTGGACGAATACGAAGCGCTGCTGACCAAGAACCCCATTTATGTGGACCGCGTCAAGAACATCGGCATTCTGTCCCGAGAAGACGCGATCGCTCTGGGGGCCAGCGGTCCCATGATCCGGGCTTCCGGTGTGGGGTGGGACATCAGGAAGTCCGAACCATATTCCGGGTACGACCGGTACGATTTCCAAGTGGCTGTGGAACAGGGTTGCGACGTGTATTCGCGGTACCTGGTTCGCATTAGGGAGATGCGAGAGAGCGCCAAGATTGTTCGGCAAGGGCTGGACATGTTGAAACCGGGTCCCATACGGGCGACTAAGCCCGGAGCGGTCTTCCCGCCACAGGAAGAGATTTACACGAAAACCGAGGCATTGATTCACCACTTCATGCTTGTTGTGGAAGGCGTCCGGGCCCCGGTAGGCCAGGTGTACCAGGCTATTGAGTCACCCCGCGGGGAACTCGGGGTCTATCTCGTGAGCGATGGAGGCCCCAATCCGCACCGGCTGAAGTGGAGAGCGCCGGCCTTTGTGAACCTGGAGACCCTCGCCACCATGACGAAAGGCGCTTTTCTCTCTGACCTGATCGCCATTCTCTCCAGCATTGACATCGTGCTGGCAGAGGTCGATCGCTAGGGAATGGGGGGATAATGACCCTGGGGGAAGTTGTCAAGGCCCTGAACCTGGAAGTGCGAACCGGCCAGGATCAAATGGACCGCGAGGTTCGGGGAGGGTATGTCAGCGACCTGCTCAGTGACGTCATCGCGGGCGCGAAAGAGGGTGACCTCTGGGTAACCCTTCAACTCCACCAGAATATCGTGGCGGTGGCGTTTCTGTGGCGGTGGCGTTTCTGAACAACCTGGCGGCCATCATCATAGTCAGCGGCCGTGAACCGAACGCGGACACGCTGGAGAAGGCTGAAGAGCAACAGGTCCCTATTTTGGTGAGTTCGCTTCCCGGGTATGAAGTTGCGGGTCGTCTGTACCAGATGGGGATTCGACGAAACCATGAGGAATGATAATTGCGCGCGGAACCGTCTTTGTGGCTCGATCCGGGCCTGTAAGCACGGCAACGTGTCTTTCGCAAACTTTTGTTGCGGCTTGAGGAGGTGAGTAGCCACGAGACATGTGTTTCCCACGGAGGATCAGGGCGCCTGACCTATCCGCGGGAGAAAAGCCAAATGGGGAAAAGAGAGGGGCGCGCAGGTCGATCTGAAGCTTTACAGACTGGACCTTCACATTCACACCGTGCTGTCGCCGTGCACCGAGATTGACGAAATGACCCCGCGGCGGATCGTCCGAACAGCCCGTGACCATGGATTGGACATGATCGCAATCTGCGATCACAATTCCGCCCGTAATGTAGCAGCAGTCGTTCGGGCCGCGTCCGGCACGGGACTCTCGGTGATCCCCGGCATTGAAGTCACCACGTCCGAAGAGGCGCACATCCTGGGCCTTTTCCCGTCGGTTGAGGCGGCCACGGCCATGCAGGACGAGGTCTATTCGCGTCTATTCGGCCAGAACGACGAGAAGGTCTTCGGGTATCAGGTCGTGGTGGACGAGCATGATATGGTCGAAGACCTGGATGAGCGCCCCCCCTCATCGGCGCGACCACAATTCCCACCGACCGAGTGGTGGCCCAGATCCACGAGCTCGGCGGCTTGGCGGTCGCTTCTCACGTGGATCGGGACGGCTTCGGGATTTTCAGTCAATTGGGATTCATTCCCTCGAATCTGAAACTCGACGCCCTGGAGGTCTCCCCAAGATCCACCTTCGAAGCTGTCCGAGAACGGCGCGTCCAGGCGAGGCAATACGCGCTTGTCTCATCTTCGGACGCACATAGGCCGTCGGCTCATAGGCCGTCGGACATCGGCGCGGTGCGCACGCTGGCTCGTATGGCTGAACCGACCTTTGACGAGTTGCGCAAGGCCCTGAGCGGCCTGGACGGACGAGCAATTGTCGCGGTTGAGGCGCCCGGATCGGAGCGCTGAAAAGGATGCGGATCCAAGATCCGCGCCGCCGCCGACC
>Ga0194127_10006419_pt1 | contig 13375 bp, 11 predicted proteins | sample TA2KigC100mmetaG_FD_148624 | JGI IMG/M metagenome (GOLD analysis project Ga0194127, IMG submission 148624) | Freshwater microbial communities from Lake Tanganyika, Tanzania - TA2015036 Kigoma Deep Cast 100m | ecosystem: Environmental > Aquatic > Freshwater > Lake | place: Tanzania: Lake...
GCCATGGAGCGCTTCGAGCGCGCCAAGTTCGCCGCCCAGGCCCAGGCGCTGTTCCGGCAGGTCTTCCGCCTGGACTACACGATGAAGGCCTCGTCCCCGCTGACCGAGCAGCTCTCGATGGCCGTCGGGCTGTTCCTGCTCTGGTGGGGCGGCAGCCGCGTCTTCACCGGCGGCCTGATGACCCCGGACATGTTCATCGTCTTCCTGTTCGTGATCTTCTCGATGGTCCGGCCGCTCAAGAGCGTGGGCCAGGTCGGGGCCGAGCTGCAGTCGGGCCTGGCCGCGGCCGAGCGCATCTTCGCCATCCTGGATGAGCCCGACGAGACCGCCACGCTGTCCGGCACCCGCCAGCTGGGCCGCGCCCGCGGCGAGGTCGAGCTGCAGGACGTCCACTTCTCCTACCTGCCCGGCCAGCCGGTGCTGCGGGGCATCTCGCTGAAGGTGGGCGCCGGCGAGGTGGTGGCGCTGGTGGGCAGCAGCGGCGCCGGCAAGAGCACGCTCATCGACATGATCCCCGGCTTCTACGTGGCGGACCGCGGGCGCGTGCTGGTCGATGGCCAGGACGTGCGCGAGCTGGATCCGCAGTCGCTGCGCCGCAACATGGGCGTCGTCACGCAGGAAGTGATCCTGTTCCACGACACAGTGCTCCGAAACATCGCCTACGGCCTGGACGACGTGTCGCTGGAGAAGGTGCGCGAGGCCGCCCGCGCCGCCAACGCCGACGAGTTCATCCGGAAGCTGCCGCAGGGCTACGACACGGTGCTGGGCGATCGCGGCGTCACGCTGTCGGGCGGCCAGCGCCAGCGCCTGTCCATCGCGCGCGCCATCCTGAAGGACCCGGCGATCCTGCTGCTGGACGAGGCGACCAGCGCCCTGGACACCGAGAGCGAGCGCCTGGTCCAAGAAGCCATCGACCGCCTGGTGCGCGACCGCACCACCATCGTCATCGCCCATCGCCTTTCGACGATCCGCGGCGCCCACCGCATCCACCTGCTGGAACAGGGCCGCGTCGTGCAGACCGGCACCCACGACCAGCTGCTGGCCGCCGGCGGACGCTACAAGGAGCTGTACGACCTGCAGTTCAAGACCTGACCCCGGGGAGGGCGTCGATGAACCAGTTTGCGTACCTGCTGCGCCCCCTGCGCCCGCGGATGCTCACCGACGGCCCCACCGACGACGAAGCCCGCCTGGTCGCCGACCACTTCGCCTACCTGCAGGGCCTGCTGGCGGCCGGCTCCCTCAAGCTGGCCGGCCGCGCCACCGACGCCGGCGAGCGCACCTTCGGCATCGTCGTCTTCGAGGCCGTGGACTCGGCCGCCGCCGCGGCGCTGATGGCCGCCGACCCGGCCGTGCGCGGCGGGGTGATGGCGGCGGAGCTGTTCCCGTTCCGGATCGCGTTGCTGGCGCCGGGTGAGCGAGTTGAGGGGTAGGGCGGTTGCGCCGGCGCAAGTTTTCGGGTTGCTGCCGGGAGCGTTGTTGTTTGCCCCCGCTCCCGTCTGTGTTGTATACAGTACACCAATGATTTAATCGATTTTCCCCCTTGCGCTTCGCTTGAATTTCGCCTATATTTCGCCCACGCCAATCAGAGGGCCATTCCTCCCAGAAACCGAGCCCGTCCATGCTCCATTTCGATCTCCCCGCCTTCGCCCCCGGCCGCCCCGCCGCGGACGTCGATGCCGCCTTGCGCCAGTCCCTGGCCGCCTGCGAGGAGGCCCGCCGCTGCGCCGTCCTTTGGTTCGCCGAGGTGCAGCGGCGCGAGCTGTGGCGCTCGTTCGGCCACGCTTCGCTCGAGCTGTATGCGGTGCACAGGCTCGGCTTCTCGCGCAACCGCTACTGGCAGTTCAAGCGGCTGGCCGATGACCTCGACCGCCTGCCCGTCCTTCAGGAGGCCGTCAGCGAGGGCCGCCTCGGCTGGACCAAGGCGCAGCAGGTGGCGCGGGTCGCGACGCCGGCCACCGCGTCGAACTGGGTCCACTGCGCCGAGCAGACCGGCCGGCGCGAACTGGCGGCGGCCGTGACGGCGGAGGTGGCGCGGGTCAAGGGCGCGGCGCGCAAGGCCGCGCGCGGTGGGGCGGTGCCGGCGCCGGTCGATGGCGCAATGCCCCAACTCGCGCTCGGACTGGCTGCGTCCGGGACCGACGCCCACGCGGCTGGTCGCGGCGCGCCCGGGACCGAGGCCTGCGCGACAGGTCGCAGCCCGTGCGGGACGCCGGCCTCGCTCGCCATCCCCGCCACCATCGCACTGCGCGCCGATGCCCTTCAGGTGGCCCGCTTCGAGGCGCTGGTCGAGCAGGCGCGCAAGCTGCGACTTGCGCCGGCGCAAGCGGGGCGGATGGAATTGGTGCTGGCGGCGCTGGAGCGGTGGGTGACGGGCGCGGCCAGCGCTGCCGACGACACCGGGGCGACCGTGGCCGCCGCTGACGCCGTCGCCGACGGGGCCGCGACCGGCGGCACGCGCCGGCACCCGCGCCGCCGTCGCGCCGCCACTCCGCCCGCCCAGATCATCGTCCACCAATGCCCCACCTGCGCCGCGGCCACCGTCACCACCGCCGCCGGCGAGCGCCCGCTGGCGCCGGCGCAAGTCGCGGCGCTGGCCTGCGACGCGACGATCAGCGAGCCGAACCGCCCGAACCGCGCCACGATCCCGCCGCGCACGCGGCGCGCGGTGCTGGCGCGCGACCGGCATCGTTGCGCCACGCAGGGGTGCGGGGCCACGGCGTTTCTCGAGGTGCATCACCTCACGCCGCGCAGCCGCGGCGGCTCGAACCGGGCCGCGAACCTGGTCACGCTGTGCGGGAGGTGCCACGCGTTCGCGCATGAAGGGGCGCTGGCGCCGGCGCAAGCGGCCGATCGCTGACGGCGCGCGCCCGGCTACTCCTCGTCAGCGGGCTCGCGGGCGCTGCGCCGCGCGCCGCGCGGGCCCAGGCGGCGGTCGGCGAACGAGAAGACCTCGACCAGCTGTTCGAGCGGCGCCGCCAGTCGCGGATCGCCGCTCCCCCGCAGGACGATCTCCTTGGCGAACAGCGCCGCCAGGTAGCGCAGCTTGACGGCGGGGCGCGCGGCGGCGGCGCGGTAGTCGCGGTGGGCGGCGTTGACTTCCCACCGGCCGTCGTTCCAGCGCGAGCGCCAGGCGGCTCCCGGTTCCTCGACGAGCACCGGAGCCGGGATGCCCTCGCCCGAACGCGACGGGCCGAGCACTTCGACCACCTCGAACGGGATCTCGGACTCGGCGGCGGCATCGCCTTCGCGGACGTGCACGCGGAGCCAGCCGGCGCACGGTTCGTCGCCGGCCGTGAGCGTGATGACGCGGACATCCGCGTCCGGCGGTTCCAGCGCGATCGCCGCGCCGGCAACCGACCAGGTGATCGTCACGTCGCGGTCCAGGAGACGACCGGAGGCGTCGCGCGGCTCGCAGGTGGCCGCCCGGCGGGCGCCGCAGGGCAGGCGCAGGCGCGACGGCGCGATCGTCACGTGGTGCAGCGGGCCCGGCGGGAACAGGTCGGCCTGGCCCGGCTCGATGGGCGGGCCGGCGGCGGAAGCGTCGCCCGTGTCGGGCGTTTCGGCGTCCGGCGGCGGCAGCGCATCGACGGGCACCTCCGGGAAGCCGGCGGGCGCGGGCCGGTCGACGGTTTCGGCGGCCGCGCTGCCCGTGCGTTCGCTCTCCTCGCGCGCCACCGGCAACATCTCGTAGCGAGGGTTCGAGCGCAGCAGGTCGCGGAAGGCGCGCTGCAGGTCCCGCACCATCGCGCGGTCCAGTTCCTCGGCGCGGCGACGGTCCAGTTCGGCCAGCGCCGTGACCAGCTGCGGCTCGACGCCGCGCAGGGCCGCCGCCAAGGCAACGGCCTTGGCGTCCAGCAGCACGCCCCGGCGCGAGCCGGGCGCCACCGTGAACTCCGGGTAATCCACCAGTCCGACCAGACGCGCGTCGGTCCAGGGATGGTGGTCCAGCCCCAGCGCCGCCAGCTCCGCAAAGCCCTGCGCGACCACGGTGCCGGCGGAGTAGACGGCGAGGGTCTCGGTCTGGTCCTCGACGGGCGCGCCCGCGCCGCCGGCGCGCACGTACAGCTCCAGCCGCACGTCGGCGTGGCCGGGCACCGGCACCAACTCGGGGACGGCCAGGCGATCGCCGAGGAAGCGGTGCGGTCTGACCGCGACCACCTTCTGGGCGCGGCCGCGGGCCATGCGGTCCTCGAAGACCAGCTCGACCTGGCGCGCGAGCAATTGCCCGCGCAGCTCGGCCGCCAGATAGTCAGCCGCCCGCCGCGCCGCCAACAGCGGCATCGCGCCCTTGTGCAGGCCGATGACCACGATCTCGGTCCAGCGCTCGCCCAGCGGCAGGCGCCCGCGCAGCGGCTCGATCAGATAGTCCGGCCGGTCGCGATGGAGGATCAGGTGGTGGGCCTGGCCGTCGGGCGTCGCGCTGCGCATCTCCAGTCGCTCGCCCAGGCTCCAGAAGCCGAGCAGGCCGATCCCGTACTGGCCCTGGGTCATCGCCTGCAGGCGTTCCTGCGGCGACAGGTTGCGCTTGCGCGAGTGGCCGATGTGGGTGGCGATGAAGCGCAGCGCCTCGGCGCGGTCCAGTTCGGGGATGACGCCCTCGCCGTCGTCCAGCACGCGCAGGCAGGGCACGCCGCGGATGCGGACGCGCGTCACGCGCACGCGCCGCGCGCCGGCGTCCAGGCTGTTCTGCACCAGCTCGGCCAGCGCCTTGCGCGGATCCGGCTGCGACAGGGCCAGCCAGCGGATCAGCTCGAACGGATCGTGGGCCCGGACCTTGCCGCGCAGGCCGGCATCGCTGGTCGTCTTGCGGCGTGGTGACACGGGGATCCCTTGAATGGGCGGTGGTCTGCGTGGTCTCAGGGGGTGATGATCGGCGATGGGACCCGGCGCGGCAAGCGCGGACCGGGCTCGCGGCTTCAGCCAGCGCGGCAGCGTCCCGGCCAGGGCCAGGGCCCACACGCGGCGGCGCGCCAGGACTCGGCGCCGGCGATGACGGCGCGCGCGTCCATGACGTTGTTTGACATTCGGCCCCCTTTTCGCACCGGATCTCGAGACGGCAGTTCGTGCCGGGGGCCGGGACGGGGTTTCCCGCCCGGCGGCGGCGGGGGGCCGGAATCGCCGCAAACGGCTGGGGCGCGGGCGGGTCCGCGGCTTGCATCGGCGTTTTGCCAGGCTGCCGGATCGAGCTTATGGTGGGGCCAGCAAACCCCTTCCAGGAGGCTCGCCGACATGGCCATTCTCAAGGTCGCCCGCATGGGGCACCCGGTCCTGCGTCAGAAGTGCACCGCCATCGCCCCGGAGATGATCGCCGGGCCCGAGGTGCAGGGGCTGATCCGGGACATGTACGAGACGATGGCCGAGTACAACGGCGTCGGGCTGGCCGCACCGCAGGTGCACCAGCCGGTCAGGCTGCTGATCGCCGGCGGCGAGACCGAGCGCGGGGGCAAGCCGAAGTTCCGGGTGCTGATCAACCCGGAGATCACGGTGCGTCCGGGCGCCGGCCGGCTGGGCATGTACGAGGGCTGCCTGTCGGTGCCGGGGCTGCGGGGCTGGGTCGAGCGGCCGGACAAGATCAACGTCCGCGGCTACAACGAGCAGGCGCAGCGGCTCGACTTCGACCTGGACGGCTACCCGGCCATCGTGATGCAGCACGAGTGCGACCACCTGGACGGCGTGCTCTACGTGGACCGGATCGAGGACAAGACGAAGTTCGCGTTCGAAGAGGAAGCGAACCGGTTCCTCGACACAGAGGACTTCGAAGAGTAGCGCGCGGGGGCCGACCCTCCGCCGCAGGAGGGAACGGCATGAGCGACGTCCTGAACCGCACCATCAGCGCCTTCAACAACCGCAACTTCGCCGTGGCCGGCAAGCTGGCCGCCGAGGGCCTGGCCGGCGCGCAGGGTCGCGACGAGCTGTTCTGGATGGGCCTGCTCGAAGCCTGCGAGGGCTACCAGCTGCTGGGCCAGAAGAAGATGCTCGAGTCCGAGCGCAAGCTGGTCGCCTCCATGCAGAAGCTGCGCAACTTCGGTTTCCGCTACAACAACTTCGAGATCACCGTGGCGCTGGCGGGGCTGCGCGCGAGCGTGGAGCGCATCCGCCTGGTGCGCGACGGGAAGCATCGCGTGTTCGATGTCAGCCTGCATCCGACGTTGCGGATGGCGGCGAAGGCGGATGATTGATCCCACCTCACCGCGCGCCGGCGATCGCCAGCACATCCACCCAGAACTGCCACCCCTCCCGCTCCACCGTCGGCAACTCCTCCGCCTGCGGCACGGTCGCCTTGTCGTAGCGGATGCCGCCCCAGCGGCCGGCCTGCAGGCTGAGGCCCCAGCCGCTGGTCTCGCCGTCGATGGCGCCGTAGAGCGCCTCGGCATGGCCTTGCCGCATATGCAGGACGTTCAGCAGCGAAAGCTCCCAGCCCCAGCCATTCTCGTCCTGGGTGCCGCTGTCGTCGCGCTCGTAGACATAGTCGGTGCCCGTCCAGCGATAGCCCGGCACGATGCCCTGCTGCGTGTAGGTGAAAGCCAGCAGCGGCGCGATGCCGTCGCGCAGCCAGGCGGGCGCATCTTCAAACAGGCGCGGCCCGGCCTGCAGCTCGCCGCGCAGCGCCCAGCCGGACACGTGCATGATCGGCACTGGATCCTCCTGATCGGCGTCGACGTGCCTGATCCACTCGTCGGTGCCGTTCAGCTTCGCGCGGCCGTAGCTGGCCTCGAGCAGGAAGCCGAGCTTTGCCGCCTCGGCGTCGGCGGCGCGCGCCAGCGTGTTCAGCGGCGTCACGCGCGCGACCCAGCCAAGGTCGCGCATCGAGGCCCTCGCGCGGCCGGCAACCGCGTCCTGAATGATGCTGTCTTCGGCCAGCAGGTCCTCGAAGTCCTTCCACACGACGCCGCCGGCCACGTCGAACCAGCCGCCGATATCGGCCACTTTCAGGCGCCGCAGCGCCTCGGCGGCGCCGATCGCCACGCCCCACGACTGCGACTTCATGTACGACTCGTAGGTCCCGATCAGATTGCCCTCATCGTCGATGATCCGCTGCGTCCCCATGTCCAGGTACACGTGGCCGATGGGCCCATCGGCGAACAGAAGGCCCACGCCGGGCAGGCCGAAGGTCAGCTCCTTCTTGTCGATGAAGATGTCGTCGGCCAGGCCGATGGCCAACTGCGAGTGCATCATGCCGTAGCGCAGCCCGGGCCGCAGCGCGAGCATGGCCGGATTCGCCCAGACATTGGTGTCGCCGCCCCAGACCGTGGCCACCCCCGTGTCGCCCATGCCGGCGGCGCGGGCCGAGGTGTTGAGCTGCAGCGAGATGGCGCCGGCGCCGTAACCCCCCGCGGCGGCGGCCAAGGACGGCAGCAGGCAGGTCAGGAGCACGGCGGCGATCAAGCACAGCTTGGACACGAGGAACCTCCCGAGGGGCATAGCCGCCGGCGTTGGGGGGGGCCTGGCGGCTCAATTGAAATAGCATTTGCAGTCTACCGGACCGATCCGGCGCGGGCAAGGGCTGGGTGGCCCCCGGATCCGGGCGAACACTGGCGGCCACCGGCATTTAGCCTAGCTTTGGGACCAGCCGCGCCATCTGACGACCCCAGCCTGCCGGCGGTGAGATCCGTGCTCGCATCGACCCATCCGCTCCACGACATCGCCCTGAAGGTCGAGGCCGGCCGGCGCCTCTCGGGGGCCGACGGCCTGCGCCTGGCCGCCAGCGACGACCTGCCCGCCCTGGGCCTGTTGGCCCACCACGTGCGCGAGCGGCTGCACGGCGACGCCGTCTACTACAACATCAACCGCCACCTGAACCCGACCAACGTCTGCTACGTCGGCTGCGAGCTGTGCGCCTACGCCGATGACCCGAACGCGCCCGGCACCTGGTCGTACTCGCCGGAGCAGTGCGTCGAGCTGGCGCGCAAGGACTATACGCCGGATGTGTCGGAGTTCCACATCGTCGGGGGCCTGCACCCGCGCTGGAAGTTCGACGTCTACGCCGACATCCTGCGCGCGCTGAAGACCTCGTTCCCGACCGTGCACCTGAAGGCGTTCACGATGGTGGAGATCGATTTTTTGGCCAAGCTGGCCAAGAAGCCGGTGCCCGAGGTGATCGAGATCCTGCGCGCGGCCGGCCTGGACAGCTGCCCGGGCGGCGGCGCGGAGATCTTCCACCCGGAGATCCGCGAGCAGATCGCCTCGAAGAAGATGAGCAGCGAGCGCTGGCTGGAAGTGGCCGGCCTGGTGCACGCGGCCGGCCTGAAATCGAACTGCACGATGCTCTTCGGCCACATCGAGGAGCCGCGCCACTGGGTCGACCACCTGGTGCGCCTGCGCGAACAGCAGGACCTCAGCGGCGGCTTCCAGTGCTTCATTCCGCTGGCGTTCCACCCCAAGGACACGAAGTTCGCGCACCTGCCCGGCCCCGACCTGGCGACCAAGCTGAAGGTGGTCGCGATCAGCCGCCTCATGCTCGACAACATCCCGCACCTGAAGGCCTACTGGGTGATGCTCGGGCGTGAGATCGCGCAGGTGGCTCTCAGGTTCGGCGCCAACGACCTCGACGGCACCGTGGTCGACGAGCGCGTGACCTTTGCGGCGGGCGGCTCGGCGGGCAAGGGGATGACCGTGGAGGACATCCGCACGTTCATCCGCGCGGCGGGGCTGCGGCCGGTGCTGCGGGACACGGTGTATAACGAGATCCAGGTGGCGGGGTAGCGGCGAGCGCGCCGGGTGTTGCGCCGGCGCAACAACCCGCCTCACTGCATCAGGTCCGTTCCTTCCCGCAGCATCTTCAGGTACTCCGCCCACACCCAGGTCCGGTCCCGCTCGCGCCCGGTCGTTTCTTCGAGAATGCCGGCGTTCACCAGCGAGTGGATCGCCTTGGCGGCCGTGGGCCGCGTGACGCCGACCAGCCCGGTCGCCAGCTTCACCGTCACGAATGGATGCTGCGCCAGCGCCTCGAACAGACGCGCGCCCGGCACCGTGGCGCCCGGCGTCGCCAGGCAGCGCGCACGATCGCGGGTCTGCAGCTCGAAGAGCGCGCCGACCAGGGCGGCCGCCTCGTCGGCGATTTCCGCCACGCCTTCCAGGAAGTAGGAGAGCCAGCCCTCCCAATCGCCGTCCGTGCGGATGGCGCCCAGGCGCTCGTAGTACTCGCGCCGGTGCCTCTTGAAGAAGAGGCTCAGGTAGAGCAGTGGCTGGCCCAGCAGGCCCCACTCCTGCAGGCACAGCGCGATGAGCAGGCGGCCCACGCGCCCGTTGCCGTCGAGGTACGGATGGATGGTCTCGAACTGCGCGTGGACCAGGCCCGCGCGGACCAGCGGCGGCAGGCCGTCGTCCTCGTGCAGGTAGCGTTCAAGGTCGCCCAGCAGTTCCGGCACCAGGTGTGGTGGCGGCGGCACGAAGCGGGCGTTGCCGGGGCGGGTGCCACCGATCCAGTTCTGCGATCGCCGCAGCGAGCCCGGATGGCTGTGCTGCCCGCGCGTCCCGGCCAGCAACCGCCGGTGCGCGCCATTGAGCAGGCGCACCGAGAGCGGCAGGCCGCCACGGCGCGCCAGCTGGGCGCGCGCCCACGCCAGCGCCTCGAGGTGGTTGCAGATCTCCTCGACTTGGTCAAGGGATGCGGTCGTGGGCGCCTGGGCCTCGACCGCCAGCAGGTCCACCAGCGAAGCCTGCGTGCCCTCGATCTGCGAGCTGACCACCGCCTCGCGGCGGACGAACGCGTACACGAACCACTCGACCGACGGCACCATGCGGGCGGCCGCCTCCAATGCCGCCAGGGCCGTCGTCGCCCGCTGCAGCGGCGGGGCCAGTCCGCCGTCCAGGTCCAGTGGGGGCCTCGCCGGCGGCAGCGCGGCCGGGACGACGGCGCGCACGGACTCGCCGGCGACGGTCGTCGACTCGTAGCGGCCCGTGGCGCGGGGGCGGGTCGTCATGGGGTCTCCTAATTAAGAACGACTTCTTTCTTTACTGTTATCGTTATTAAAGCATCGTTTCTTTAGCTCGTCCACTGCGAAAGTGACGGGAATGGCGCCGGCGCCCTCGCCTGCTGTTGCGCCGGCGCAACTCCCGCCCTCAAGCCACCCCCCCGCCCGCCGATCTCCCTCCAGCCCGCTGGCCGTTTGCCAGCCAACCGACGACACCTTATCATTGCGGGACCATGCCCACACGCATTCGCATCCTCCTGGCCCTGCTGGGCTGCCTGATGATCGGGGCCAACGCCCTGGATGCCGCGCCCGCCCATTGCGACCCGCTGTGCTGCGACGAGCCGTGCGAGAGCGGCCCCTTGGCGCCCGCGCCCGATTGCACCTGCTGCGCGGTGCGCGCCAACACCGACACCAACCCGTTGCTGCCCACGCTGACACCGCCGGCCCCCGCGCCCGCGCTGCTGCCGACGCCGGCCGGCCTGCCGGACCTGGCCGCCGCCGGCGCACCCGCGGCCGACAGTTCCCTGCCCGTCCCGCCGCCCACGACAGCAAGAACGACCATCCTCCGCTGCTGAGCCCCCGCCCACGCCCGTGACGTGACGCCGGTCCGCGGTGGGCCGGCGCGCGAACCGTCGTGCCGCGGAGGATCAACCCGATGACGACCCTGCCGATGAGGGGCCTGCTCGCCGCCGGCCTGCTCGCGACGAGCCTGCTGGCGGCGGCCTGGCCTGCCGCCGACGAAGAACCCGCGCTCGCGCTGGACGACGCGCTGCGCCTGGCGCGCGAGCGCGCGCCGCTGGTCGTGGCCGCCCGCGCGCAGCGCGAGGCCGCGGCCGGCGCGCTCGGCGCTGCCCGCGCCTGGGCTCACAATCCCGAGCTCGAACTGGAGTTCACCCGGCGCGCCGCGACCGACGGCACGTTTCGCGACCGCGGCTGGCGCGTGGACCAGCAGCTGGACGTGATCGGCCGCGGGCCGCGCATCGGCGCCGCGCGCGCCGACCTGCGAGCGGCCGAGGCGCAGGCGCTCGACGCCGGCGCGCTGGCCGCCGCAGAGGTCGCGCGCGCCTGGCTGACCGCCGCACATGCGGCGCGGCAGCGCGCGCTGGCCGACGAAGGCGCGCGCGTGCAGGAACGTCTGCGCCAGATCGCCGCCGCCCGGCACCAGATGGGCGAGACCGGCGCCCTGGACGAGGCCGTGGCCACCGTCGCGCTGGCGCGGGCTCGCGCGGCCCAGGCGGCGGCGCGCGCCGACGAACTGGACGCGTGCGCGCGGCTGGCCGAGTGGTTGCAGTGGGACGGCGCCGAATTGCCGCGCGTGGCCGGAGACCTGGAATGGCCCGCGCCGCCTGCGCTGGACGAGGTGCGCGCGGCCACGCTCGCCCATCCGGCGCTGGCCGCCCTGGAGGCCGCGGTGCAGGCCGCCGCCGCCCGCCGCGGCGAGGCGGGCGCGCTGGCCTGGCCGCAGGCCGGCCTGTTCGCGGGCGGCGGGCGCGAGGAGGAATCCGACCTGACGCAGTGGGGCGTCGCGCTCACGCTGCCGGTCTTCGCGCGCGGGCAGGGCGAGCGTCGGCAGGCCTCGGCGCTGCAGCGCCTGGCCGAGACCGAACTGGCCGCCGCGCGCGCCGCGCACCTGGCGCAGGTCACCGCCGCCTGGGAGCGCCACCACGAACTGCAGGCCGCGCTCGCCGCCGACGCGGCCGCCGTCACGCAAGCCCTGGACGCCAGCGTGCGCCTGGCCGAGACCGCCTACGGCCTGGGCGAGCTTCCGCTCGACGAGGCGCTGCTGGCGCAGCGCGAGCAGCTGGATGCGCGTCGCGAACTGGACGCACTGCGACTGTCGGCCGCACTGGCGGCGCTGGATGTCGCGTACCTGGCGGCGCTGCCGCCGCTGCACGAAGGGGACCGGTGATGAGGACGATCATGATCCCGCTGGCGCTGGCGGCGGCATTGCTGTTGGCGGGCTGCGGCAAGGGCGGCCACGACCACGGGGCGGAGTCCGCGCCTGCGACCGAGAGCGCACCGGCCACAACAGCGGCCGGCGTCTGCTGCCCGTCCGACGCGGCAGACACGGCGCACGCCGGCCACGCCCACGCCGAAGGCGAAGCCTCCGACCTCGACCAACCCGTCGCAGCCCTCTTCGCCGCCGACTGCGAGCACAACGTCAAGACCCACGCCTGCGACGAGTGCCGCTACGAGGTGGGCGTGGCGAAGGCCCCGCAGGACCTCTTCACCGGCGGCCTGCTGCACACGACGCGACCCGCGCGCGAGCCGGTGCGCGTGCCGCTGGCGCTCACCGGAGAGGTGAAGTTCGACGACCGCCGCGTGGCCCACCTGGCGCCGCCGGCCGGCGGCGTGGTGCGGCGGGCGCGCGCGGCGGTGGGCGACCGCGTGCGGCGCGGCGACGTGCTGGTGGAGATCGAGAGCGGCGAGGCGGCCGAAGCGTCGGCCGCGCTGCGCGAGGCGCGCGCACAGCTCGAGGTCGCCACGCAGGCGCAGGCAAGGACGAGCGCGCTGCGCGACCAGGGCATCGCCTCGCAGAAGGACCTGCTGGCCGCGACGCAGGAGCTGGAGGCCGCGCGCGCTCGCGTCGACGCGGCCGGCGCGCAGGCGGCGCGCCCCCGCGTGGGCGCCGAGACGGGGCTGCTGCGGTTGCGCGCGCCGCGCGACGGCGTGCTGCTGTTCCTGCATGCGGTGGCCGGCGAGCCCGCGCACGTCGAGGAAATCATGGCCACCGTCGGCGACGTCGACGTCGTCTGGGCCTGGGCCGACGTCTACGAGCGCGACCTGGCCCGCCTGCGCGCCGCCGGCCAGAGCGAACTGCCGGCCGAGGTCGCCGTGCGCGCCTGGCCCGGCGTGGCGTTTGCCGGCACCGTCGACTTCGTCAGCCCCGCCCTCGATGAGGGCTCGCGCACCGTCAAGCTGCGCGTGACCGTCCCCAACCCCGACGGCCGTCTGCTGGCCGGCATGTTCGCCACCGTGAACGTGCTGCTGCCGGGCGACGAGCACGCGCTGGTGCTGCCGCGCGACGCGGTGCTCGAGGACGAGGGCCGCAGCTTCGTCTTCACCCACCATGAGGGCGACTACTACGTGCGGCGACCGGTCACCACCGGGCGCGCGTGGGGCCATCGCGTCGAGATCACCGGCGGGCTCGGGGGCGATGAGACCATCGTCGCCGAAGGCGCCTTCCTCCTGAAGTCGGACGTCCTGCGCTCCAAGATGGGCGCCGGCTGCGCGGATTAGGGGAGCCACGATGCGAAGCCTGACCTGGTTCCTGCGCAACCGCGTGCTGGTGCTGGCGGCCACCGCGGTGGTCGCCGCACTGGGTGTCGCGGCCTGGCTGCGGTTGCCCATCGACGCCTTCCCGGACGTCACCGGCACGCAGGTGATGATCCTCTCGCAGTCGCCCGGCCTGGCCGCGGTCGACGTCGAACAGCGGGTGAGCTACCCGATCGAGCAGGCGA
>Ga0194127_10006420_pt1 | contig 13370 bp, 9 predicted proteins | sample TA2KigC100mmetaG_FD_148624 | JGI IMG/M metagenome (GOLD analysis project Ga0194127, IMG submission 148624) | Freshwater microbial communities from Lake Tanganyika, Tanzania - TA2015036 Kigoma Deep Cast 100m | ecosystem: Environmental > Aquatic > Freshwater > Lake | place: Tanzania: Lake...
GGAGAACATGGCGATGCACCGCTGTTCGCAGTGCGGGCATGTGGAGCATATTTTCGGCGAGGGCGGTGGAGCAGCCATGGCCGGCGATTACAAGGTGCCGTACCTCGGCGGTTTGCCCCTGGATATACGCATACGTGAGCAGGCCGACGCCGGGCAGCCCACCGTGGTGGCCGAGCCCAGGGGAGAACTTGCCGGGCTCTACCTCGGCATCGCGCGCAGGATCGCAATTGCGGTGGCAGCCCAGGCAGTGAGCCACGCTGGCAAATTCCCGAGCATCGTGGTGCAGAACACCTGAAGGGGCGATGGCGTGAGCATCAAGTCCGATCACTGGATTCGTCGGATGGCTGGGGAGCACCGGATGATCGAGCCCTTTGCGGCATCGCAGGTGCGGGAAGGCCACGCGGGCGAGCGCATCGTTTCCTACGGCACTTCGAGTTATGGCTACGATGTACGCTGTGCCGACGAATTCAAGATCTTTACCAACATCAACTCCTCGATCGTGGATCCGAAGGCCTTCGACGAGGGTTCGTTTGTGGACTTCAAGGGTCCGGTTTGCATGATCCCCCCGAATTCCTTTGCGCTCGCGCGCACGGTCGAGTACTTCCGGATTCCCCGCTCGGTACTCACGATCTGCCTTGGCAAGAGCACCTATGCGCGTTGCGGCATCATTGTCAACGTCACCCCGCTCGAGCCCGAGTGGGAGGGTCATGTCACGCTCGAGTTCTCCAACACCACGCCGCTTCCAGCGCGGATCTACGCCGGTGAGGGCTGCGCCCAGGTGATCTTTCTCGAGTCCGATGAGGTGTGCAGCGTGAGCTACGCCGACCGGGGTGGCAAGTATCAACGGCAGCACGGGGTGACCTTGCCCCGGACCTGAGGTTCGGGGACACGCGCGATGTTGCCGGTCGCGTTGAAGCGCTCCGGGCCGGCTCTCGGACTTGCCCTGGGCGTTGCGGTGGTTTCCACTGCCGCCCTCCTTGTGCGCTGGGCCCTCGATGCAGGAGCCCAACCGCTCGCGGTGGCCGCCGCAAGGCTCACGCTCGCAGCACTCCTCATGTGGCCGATCTGCTGGTGGTCGTTGAAGCGCGATGGCCTGGCCGACAACGGGAAAGCCGTGCGCCAGGCGCGTCTGCCCGGTGGGCTGGTTGCATGGATCCTGGTGGCGGGCGTCTCCCTTGCAGCCCACTTTGCGGCCTGGATCAGTTCGCTGCACTACACCTCGGTGGCTTCGAGCGTTGCGCTTGTCACGACCAACCCGATCTGGGTTGCGCTCGGTGCGTGGCTCGTCTTTCGCGACCGTCCCGGCGCCCGGGTTTGGGTCGCCATCGCGCTTTCGCTCGCCGGAAGCCTTCTGATCTCGTGGTCCGACCTGATGTCACCCGCAGTGGCGCTTTCGCCTCTCCCGGAGGCATCGGCAGACCTATCGTCGCCGTCGGACGCCCAGGGTTCAGACCCGCTTCGCGGCAACGCGCTTGCACTGCTTGGCGCTGTTGCAATGTCGGGCTACATGCTGGCGGCCCGGGCAGTGAAGCGACGCGACCCAACGATCGGGCTGCTGCGCTATGTGGCGATGGTCTACAGCGTTGCTGCAGTTGCGCTCAGCCTTTGCGCCTGGCTTGCAGGTGCTGCGTGGTGGGCACTTCCTGCTCCAGCCTGGCCCGCACTCATCCTGCTCGCACTGGGGCCGCAGGTCCTCGGACACACCCTCATCAACCACGCATTGCGTCATCTTGCGCCCACCGTTGTTGCGCTTGCGATTCTCGGCGAACCGATCGGTGCAGCCTTGCTCGCGTACGCGTTGCTCAACGAGGTGATCAGCGCGGGGCAGTTTCTTGGCTTTTGCATGGTGATCCTCGCGGTTGTGCTGGCGCGCTGAGCTCTGGCCGTGCTATCGTCGAATCCACGATGATGATTTGGGTAGTCAACACGTGCGGCCTGTCTGCGCTGCACCTCGAGGTCGTGAGGCTTTGCGCCGCTTTGCCTTTCCGGGTGTGGCGCGCCTACGTGCTTCTTTCAGGTGCTGGTGGCCTGCTGCGACTGCGCCGCGCGCGCTAAGCCCAACGACGCCAGCGCCCGAGGGCGCCAGGGGGCTGCGGCACCCTGTCAACACCGAATCGACCGCAGTGACCCCCTCTGCCCGCAGGCCGGGCGGCCGCGCTCACTTTCCAGCGAGACTTCATCATGAGCGAACATCTCATCATATTTGATACAACCTTGCGCGACGGAGAACAGAGCCCGGGCGCATCCATGACCCGCGACGAGAAGCTCCGGATCGCCCGCCAACTCGAGCGATTGAAGGTGGACGTGATCGAGGCGGGTTTCGCCGCATCCTCGAACGGGGATTTTGAAGCGGTTCGTGCCATCGCCCAGCACATCAAGGATTCCACGGTTTGCTCTCTGGCGCGCGCAAACGACCGTGACATTGCCCGTGCGGCGCAGGCGCTCGAGGCTGCACGCTCGAGGCGCATCCACACCTTCATTGCCACGAGCGCCCTGCACATGGAAAAGAAGCTCAGGCTCAGCCCCGAGCAGGTCTATGAGCAGGCGAGACTGGCGGTGCGCTTTGCGCGAAAGTTCACCGACGATGTGGAGTTTTCCCCGGAAGACGGCAGCCGCTCCGACCCCGACTTCCTGTGTCGCGTTCTCGAGGGCGTGATCGAGGAAGGGGCGCGCACCATCAACATTCCCGATACCGTGGGCTATGCGGTGCCCGAACTCTTTGCCGAGATGATCCGCAGTCTGCGTGGCCGGATACCGAATTCGGACAAGGCGGTATGGTCGGTCCACTGCCACAACGACCTCGGTATGGCGGTGGCCAATTCACTCGCCGCAGTCCAGAAGGCTGGCGTCCGTCAGATCGAGTGCACCGTCAACGGGCTGGGTGAGCGTGCCGGCAACACCTCACTTGAGGAAGTGGTGATGGCGCTGAAGACGCGGCGCGACTACTTCGATCTGCACTTGAGCATCGATACAACGCAGATTGTTCCTGCAAGCAAGCTCGTCTCCGGAATTACCGGATTTCCGGTTCAGCCCAACAAGGCCGTGGTGGGCGCCAACGCCTTTGCGCACGCCTCCGGTATTCATCAGGACGGGGTGCTGAAGGCACGCGACACCTACGAGATCATGCGCGCCGAGGATGTGGGCTGGACGACGAACCGGATCGTGCTCGGGAAGCTCTCCGGGCGGACCGCCTTCCGGCAGCGTCTCCAGGAACTCGGCATCGAACTCGAGAGCGACCATGATGTGAACGCCGCCTTCCAGCGCTTCAAGGACCTTGCCGACCGCAAGGCCGAGATCCTCGACGAGGACATTCAGGCGCTGGTTTCCGACCAGGCTTTGCAGTCGTCCACCGAAGATGTGTTCCGGCTGATTTCGCTCGCACAGTCCTCGCGCACCGGGGGCCGACCGCACGGCGAGGTGGTGCTGAGCGTGGAGGGATGCGAGGTGCGTAGCGAGGCCGAAGGCAACGGCCCGGTCGACGCGGTCTTCAAGGCGATCGAGTCCGAAATCGGCTCGGGCGCCGAGTTGCTGCTCTATTCGGTCAACGCCATCACCACCGGAACCGAGTCGCAGGGCGAAGTCACCGTGCGCCTGGGGCGCGGCGGGCGGATCGTGAACGGCGTGGGCGCCGACCCCGATATCGTGGTGGCTTCGGCGAAGGCCTATCTCAACGCACTCAACAAGCTTCAGACCCGACAGGAAAAACTCAATCCGCAACTCTGAGCCGATGGCGCAAGTGACGGCCCGCGCCTGTTATACACTCTCGCTCTTGTCACGTACGGCTCCTCCCATGCCGTACGCACGTTCAACCACGGGCCCATGTGGCCTGGTTCAGGGGAGTCGGAATGTCTATTGCAGCAATCGACAAACAGAAGATCGTGGGGGATTTCCAGCGTGAGGCTGGCGATACCGGTTCCCCCGAGGTGCAGGTGGCGCTACTCACGGCCCGCATCATCGAACTGACCGAGCATTTCAAGCAGCACAAGAAGGACTTTCACTCGAGGCGCGGCTTGCTTCGCATGGTGAGCCGTCGACGAAAGCTTCTTGATTACCTGAAGCGAACCAATACGGCAAGCTACCGCAGCCTGATCGAAAGACTCGGACTGCGTAACTGAGCCAAGGCCAAACCCGCAAGCGCTCTTGCGGGTTTTTTGTTCGCCGTGCGCCTTGCGCGCGGGACTTGCCCATCAACCGATGAGGAACCAGCAACGTGTTTGAAATCGCGAGAAAAACATTCAGCTATGGGAACAACACCGTCACGCTCGAAACCGGCGAGATCGCCCGCCAGGCGGGTGGTGCGGTCCTGATCAACATGGACGACACCGTGCTGCTTGCCACGGTCGTTGCAGCCAGGAGTGCGAAGTCGGGTCAGGATTTCTTCCCGTTGACCGTGGACTATGTGGAGAAGTTCTATGCCGCCGGCCGTATTCCCGGGGGCTTTTTCAAGCGTGAAGGCCGGCCCTCGGAACGCGAAACCCTGATTTCGCGCCTGATCGACCGGCCGATCCGCCCCCTCTTTCCGGATGGCTTCTACAACGAGGTCCAGCTCGTTGTCACCCTGATGTCGAGCAATCCGGAGGTGGACTCGGACATTCCCGCGATGATCGCCGCTTCGGCTGCGCTTTGCATCGCGGGCATACCCTTCAGTGGTCCCCTGGGCGCAGCGCGGGTCGGCTACGTCAACGGCACCTATGTGCTCAATCCCTCCGCAACCCAGATGAAGTCCTCGGCCCTTGATCTGGTGGTGGCGGGTACCGAAGCTGCGGTGCTGATGGTCGAGTCCGAGGCGCATCAGCTCGCTGAAGACGTCATGCTCGGCGCGGTGGTGTACGGCCATGAACAGATGCAGACCGTGATCCAGGCCATTCACGAACTTGTGGAGGCCGGGGGGAAACCCGAGTGGGACTGGCAGCCCGCTGCGCGCAACGAGGCGTTGATCGCGCGCGTCGCTGCACTGGCCGAAGACGACATGCGCGCCGCCTACCGTGTGCGCGACAAGCAGCAGCGCACGCATCAGGTTGCCGCAGTGGAGAAGGCCACAGCGCGTGCACTCGCGGCGGAAGCAGCCGCGGCAGGTCAGCCGGCGCCCGACAGCAGCGAAGTGGCCAACCTGCTCTTCGAGCTGCAGTCGCGGATCGTGCGCAGCCAGATTCTCGCGGGCGAGCCACGCATCGATGGCCGTGACACCCGCACTGTGCGACCAATCGCGATCCGTTCCGGGGTGCTTCCACGGGCTCACGGCTCCTCGCTCTTTACCCGGGGCGAGACGCAGGCGCTGGTGGTGGCCACTCTCGGTACCAACCGCGATGAGCAGGTGATCGATGCGATCAACGGCGAGTACCGTGACCGCTTCATGATGCACTACAACATGCCACCCTATGCCACCGGCGAGACCGGCCGGGTGGGTAGCCCCAAGCGTCGCGAAATCGGACATGGGAGGCTCGCGCGCAGGGCGCTCGAGCCGCTTCTTCCTGCAGTGTCCGAGTTCGGCTACTCGATCCGGGTTGTGTCGGAAATCACCGAGTCCAACGGGTCATCGTCGATGGCGTCGGTCTGCGGAGGTTGCCTTGCGATGATGGATGCCGGCGTACCGATCAGGGCGCATGTGGCCGGCATTGCGATGGGCCTGATTAAGGAGGGCTCAAGGTTTGCGGTGCTCTCCGACATCCTCGGCGATGAGGACCATCTGGGCGACATGGACTTCAAGGTGGCGGGTACTGAACGCGGCGTCACCGCCTTGCAGATGGATATCAAGATTCAGGGCATCACAAAGGAGATCATGCAGGTCGCGCTCGCGCAGGCCCGCGAGGGGCGCCTGCACATTCTCGGCCGGATGCGCGAGGCCGTCACAGGGGCGCGAAGTGAACTCTCCGATTTCGCTCCGCGCATGTACAACATGAAGATCAACCCGGAGCGGATACGCGATGTGATCGGCAAAGGGGGCGCCACCATCCGCCAGATCACCGAGGAAACAGGTACCCAGATCGACATCCAGGACAACGGGTCGATCACGATTGCCGCAGTGGACGCACAGGCGGCGCGGCGTGCGCAGCAGATGATCGAAAACCTCACCGCCGAGGTGGAGGTGGGCAGGATCTATGAGGGCCCGGTGCTGCGCATTCTCGACTTCGGCGCGATTGTCCAGGTGATGCCCGGACGCGATGGCCTGCTGCATGTGTCGCAGATCGCCAACGAGCGGGTCAATCAGGTGAGCGACTATGTGAAGGAGGGGCAGGTTGTACGGGTGAAGGTGATCGAGGCCGACGACAAGGGTCGGCTGCGGCTTTCGATGAAGGCGGCAGCCGCGCAGGACGCCGCGCAAGCCGCCGCGCAGGCCCCGGCAGCAGCGTCCGCCCAGGCGCCCGCGCCCGCCCCGGCACCCGTGCCCGCCCCGGCACCCGTGCCCGCCGTCGTTGCCGCGCCCGCCCCGGCAGCAGCACCTGCACCTGCCAACCCGAGCAGTCGTGCGGATGCTCTCCGGGAAGGCCCCAGCGCCAGTCCGGCGGACCCCAACGCCAATCCGGCGGACCCCAACGCCAGTCCGGTGCATTGAGAGAGGGTCCTTGACGTTCGGACGATGGAGGCCTGGCTTCTGGACCCGGGTCGAGGGAGCCTGGGTCGTGTCGATTGCGAGATTCCCCGGCCTGGCCCCCAGCAGTTGCTCGTGCAGGTTCGGGCAGCTTCGCTCAACCGGGGCGAGTTTCTTGGCGTAGCGGCGGGGCCGCCGCGTCCCTGCGGCATCGAGGCCGCAGGCGTGGTCGTCGCCTGCGGCGCGTCCGCGTCTTCGCTGGCGGGCTTCGAACTCGCCACCGGGACGCGGGTGATGGGGCGCGCAGCAGGCGGGTTCGCCGAGTTTGCGATCATCGACGCCCACGACGTCTTGCCTGTGCCCGCGGAGCTCGGATGGGAGGAAGCAGGCGCGATTCCGATTGCCTATCTGGTGGCCTACGACATGCTCGCAGGCCACGGTGCCCTCGGCAAAGGCGAGTGCATGCTGATTGCCGGGGCAAGCTCGGGGGTTGGGGTGGCATGCCTGCAGATGGGAAAGGCGCTCGGCGCGTTCGTGATTGGCACTTCGGGCTCTGCCCGCAAGCTCGAACGGCTGGTCAAGGCCGGGCTGGATACTGGCATCTGTGCGCGTGGCGCAGAATTTGAGCAGGCAGTCCGCCGTCACCTCGAGGGTCGTGTTGTTGACCTGGCGATCAACAATGTGGGCGGCTCGGCGTTAGCAGCCTGCGTGGCTGCCCTGCGTTTCGAGGGAAGGCTCGCTCAGGTTGGCTTCGTCGACGGAGTCCGGACGGCCGTGCTCGACCTGGAACAACTTCACGCACAGCGCCTGCACGTCTTCGGTGTGAGCAACAAACTGCGCAGTGCCGCGCAGCGTGCGGCAACGGTGCGCGGCTTCGTTCACGACATGCTGCCGCATGTACGCAGCGGCACGCTGCGGCCACTGATCGACCAGGTGTTTGGCTTCAGCGACCTGCCGCTTGCGCGAGAGGCGATGCTCGCGGATCGCCATCTGGGCAAGCTGGTGATCCGCATGGACGCTTGAGGGTAGCACTTGCTTCGTTGCACCAGCTGTCCCGGGCTGCTTCGCGCCGGCAGGCGCCTTCACCCTGCCTCGGCGTCGCTGCTCTTCCAGCCCCGCCCGCTCCACCGCCCCGACTTCGCCCACGCTGCGCTAGCGGCTTTGCCTACCCGCCCCTCTGCCGGCTCCGCCTACCCCCTCGTCTTGCTTCGCCCAGCCTGCGGGGCTCAGCCTCCAGCCCTCTGCTGCCCGATGGACTTTTCCGTCGGCCTCGCGCTTGATGAGGTGCGCGAGGAGCGAGCGCGCCGCTAGCGGGTAGAGCGATGGCGAGACCTCGACATAGGCGCCCGGCACGATCATCTCGACAGGAAATCCCGCTTCACCGTGATCAGCCCCGGCCAATGGATCCAGCGGTGCCTGGCCTGCACCTTCCCGGGCCTCGTGAAGCTTGCGCATGGACCCGAGGACGCTCGCCTCGCGCTGCAGGCGGTGACGGATCAGTTTGCGGATTTCGCGTGCCGGATTCCCCAGCACATAGCCGTGCGCTGGGAGGATGTAGCGGATCGGCAGCGTTTCGAGGCGAACCAGCGCGTCAAGGTAGTCTCGCATGTTGCCGTCTGGCGGATTGATCACCACCGTGGAGCCGTTCATGATGTGGTCGCCCGACAGCAGCAGGCCGTCCTCCTCGATCAGAAAACAGAGGTGGTTCGACGCGTGCCCCGGCGTGTGAACGACCCTCAGATGCGTATCGGGAAGGATTTCGAGGCGCTCACCGTCTTCGAGGATCCTGTCGGGCATGAAGCCCTGTTCCGCCGCGACTGAAGCCCCGCTCGGACGCCCCAGAATCGGCACCCGGTAACCGCGCTCCATTGCGATCTCTCGCTGAAGCGTGAACGCTCCGGGCGAGTGGTCCTGGTGGGAATGCGTACACAGGATGGCCGCAATGCGATCACCCGTGAAATGCCGGATACGTCCCACGTGGGCCGCGATGTCGGGTCCCGGGTCGACCACGGTCCAATCGCCCGGTGCGCCAAGCAGGTAGGTGTTGGTTCCAGGACCCGTCATGCGTCCTGGATTCGGTGCGGTCAGACGAAAGAGATAACGGAGCAACCCTACAGCCTCGTCGTGCTGCCAGTCGAGACGGTGAAGCACCTTGCCGTCGGGGTTTGTCATCTCGAGTTCGGCGAAGGGTGCTTCGTTTTCGGTGTAGCGGGTGTCCTGGCCCCCGAGCAGGCCGCCACGCGGACAGCTTCGCCACAGACGACCCGCAGCAAATTCCTGCTCCGCGTGTTCGAGAACAGCCTGTACGCAGCTGAAGCGTTCAAGTTGTTGCAGCGTCCGGATGGTGGGGAAGATCAGCGCGAACCCGCCTCGAGCGTGGCGCGCCAGTGCCTCGGCCGGGTTCACCCAGCACGGTTCGAACTGTTCGCCCTCGTCGGCCTCGGGCCGCTGTCCCTCCGGCGCACGGGCAACCAGGAAACGCACGTCGAAGCGCTTGGGAAGGTCGCGATCGGTGGTCCAGTGTGAAAAACTGTGTACTTCCTCCACCTGCGCATACCATCCCTGCCGGGCCAGCGCGGTCGCGAAGCCTTCCGGCGGGTGCCGCGGAAGATTGGCGATGACGTGTTGCAACAGGGGTGCGGGGTACAGAGATTCCGCCTGATGCCGGGTATCCGGGGCTGCGTGAAGCTGCGAATCCCGCGGAACTGACGCGGTATTCTGCAAGAAGGGCGGATAACCGTGGATCCTCGCGGCAAGCAGCAATTGCACTTCCTCCCAGGCCTCCCGAAGCGCCGCCTGTGCGTAGATCCGGTGCAGTTGCGCTTGCCCGCTGCCGGGGAGTTCGCCGGGAGCAGAAATCGACAGCAGGGAAGGATCGCTGTCCACGGCCAGTGCATCGGCCTCGTCCACCACACCGCCGGGAAACACGAAGGCTCCCGGGGCAAAGCTGGCCCGGGTTGACCGGCGTGTCATCAGCACCTCGAGCCGATCCTCACGGTCGCGCAGCAGCAGGACCGTCGCTGCTGGCCGCGGGTCGACCGGCTTGCGCCACCCATGAAGCAGCTGGTTGCGCCGGACCTCCGGCCCGGGATCAGGCGGGGCCGTTACCTCCTGCCCGCCTTGACTTGCATCGGGCCGGTTCGGCCCTGTTGAACGCTGGCTCGGGGGGCTCACGCTGCGCTGGCCCTGTCGTGTTCGGCCTCCGCCAGGGTGTGCAGGATCGCGGGCGGGGCGAACCGGTCGCCATATTGAGCCTGCAAGGCCTTGCAACGCGCAAGAAAGCGAGGCGCGCCAACATGGTGCACGTACTGCAAGGTTCCACCGGTCCAGGCAGGGAACCCCCAGCCCATGATGGCACCGATGTTGGCATCGTGCTCGGCCCGCACAACACCCTCCTGCAGGCAGCGGAGGGTCTCGATCGACTGGACCATGGTGAGCCGGTCGCGGATGTCGGTGTCGCTGATCGGCCTGGCTGCACGGGAGAACGCCACCAACCCGGGCCACAGGCGCTTGGGCTCGCCCTCGGGGTAATCGTAGAAGCCCCCTCCGTAGGCGCGGCCCATGCGCTTGAAGCCATGGGCCATCTTCTCGAGCACGTAGACCGCCGACTCCGCCATACGTTGCGACCTGGGCGCAGGCCTGCGGCCCTGACGGCGGCCCTGGTCCTCCCGATGGCCGTGGTCATGTCCGTGGCCATGATCGTGTTCGTGAGCGTGGTCATGTCCGTGGCCATGATCGTGTTCGTGACCGTGTTCGTGAGCGTGGTCATGTCCGTGGCCATGACCGTGCCCGTGACCGTGTTCGTGACTGTGGTCATGTCCGTGGCCATGACCGTGCCTGTGGTCGTGACCCCGGTTTCCCGCCGCATCTGCGATCGCGTCGAGCTCCTGGTGCAGCACATCGTCGGCAAGCTTCAGCGAGACCTCGTCGAGCACCGCGAAACGCCCCACCGGCATGCCGAACTGCGCGGCAATGTTCTCGATCCGCGCGGGCAGCACGCCCTCGCCGAGGAGCGCCATACCCTCGTTCACATAGCTGCCGAAGACCCTGGAGGTGTAGAAGCCCCGGGCGTCGTTTACAACGATTGGCGTCTTGCCGAGTTGCTTCACGAAGTCGTAGGCTTTGGCGAGCGCAGCATCACCGGTCTGCCGTCCCCGAATGATCTCCACCAGCGGCATCTTCTCCACAGGAGAGAAGAAATGGATGCCGATGAAGTTCTCAGGACGGTGACTGGCCCGCGCAAGCTCGCTGATCGGCAGCGTGGAGGTGTTCGAGGCGAAGATCAGCTCCTCGTTGGCAAAAGCGAGTGCCTCCTGCGTGACCTGCGCCTTGAGGGCTGCGTCCTCGAAGACAGCCTCGATGACCAGATCGCATCCGCGCAAGTCTGCGGCATCTGCGGTGGCCTGGATGCGTTGGAGCGTGGCCTGCGCTTTCTCGGGCGGGATTCGCCCTTGCTCCACGCGGCGCGCCAGCAGGCGCGCACTCAGGGCCTTGCCCTGCTCGGCCTTTTCCCGTGTGAGGTCCTTCAGCACCACGCTGATGCCGCGCGATGCCGCAGCCCAGGCGATTCCCGCGCCCATCATCCCGGCGCCAAGAACGCCAAGCTTCATGGTCATCCGCGCGGCCTCGGCCGATGGCCGACTGCGATCGGACTTGATGTCGTTGAGGTTGAAGAAGAACGCAGTGATCATGTTCTTGGAAACCTGGCCCGTGGCGAGGCGGGTGAGCCAACGCGATTCGATCCGCAGCGCGGTGTCGAAGTCGAGCCCAGCGCTCTCCACTGCCACGGCAAGGATCGCTTCCTGCGCCGGGAAGTTGCCGCGGGTCTTCTCGAGGAGCATCGCCGGAGCCACACTGAGCATCGCGGCAACCGATGGATTTGTCGGGCCGCCGCCGGGAATCCGGTGCTTCGGGTTATCCCAGGGTTGGGTGCAATGACCGCCCTCGAGTGCCGCAAAGGCTGCAGGCATCAGTGCGTCTTCATGGGTGACGATTTGCGTGACCCAGCCCATCTCCAGTGCCTGCTTCGGCGTGAGCCGGCGCGATTCGGTGAGGGTTTCCACCGCAGCCTGGATTCCCTTCAGACGGACCGTCTTCACGATGCCTCCGGCGCCCGGCAGAAGTCCGAGGCTGGCTTCCGGAAAGCCGATTTCGAGACCCGGTCGATCCACAACGATCCGGTGATGGCAGGCAAGCACCACCTCGAGTCCACCCCCCAGCGCTGAGCCGCTCATCGCAGCCACCACAGGTTTCCCAAGACGCTCGAGCGCGCGCAAGTCGGCCTTCATCGCTTCGACCTCGCGGAAAAAATCCGCAGCGTCGAGGGGACCCACGCCGAGCAGAGCCTTGAGGTCGGCCCCGGCGAAGAAGGTGCTCTTGGCCGAGGTGATGATCACGCCCTGGAGTTCGGGGTGCGCCTGCAGATCGCGGCGAATGGCGGCCAGCGCCTCGTGCAGATCGGTGCGAAAGCCCGCGTTCATGAGGTTCACTGAAGAGGCCGGCGCATCCAGCGTGAGGACGATCGCACGGCCGGATTCGATGGCATAACGGATCGAGCGCATGATCAGACCCGCTCGATGATGGTGGCAATGCCCATGCCGCCACCCACGCAGAGCGTGGCGAGCCCGCGTCGCAGCTCGCGCCGCTCGAGTTCGTCGAGCAGGGTGCCAAGGATGATGCAGCCGGTGGCGCCAAGCGGGTGTCCCATCGCGATGGCGCCGCCGTTCACATTCACCTTTTCCGCCGGGATCGTGAGCTCACTCATGAAGCGCAACACCACGGCGGCGAAGGCCTCGTTTACTTCGAAGAGGTCGATGTCGTTGGCCTCAAGGCCTGCGCGGGCGAGCGCCTTGCGACTCGCGGGAGCCGGCCCGGTGAGCATGATGGTGGGATCGGTTCCGGTTAGCGCGGTGGCCACCACCCGCGCGCGGGGTTCGAGACCGAGCGTGGTTGCGGCCTGCGCATTGCCGAGCAGCATCAACGCCGCCCCATCCACGATGCCCGAGCTGTTTCCCGCGTGGTGAACATGCGCGATGCGCTCGACCTGCGGATACTTGCGCAGTGCGATCGCGTCAAAGCCCATTGCACCGAGCCTTTCGAAGGAAGGCTTGAGCGACGCGAGGCTCTGGATCGAGGTTTCGGGGCGAATGGTTTCGTCGTGGTCGAGGATCGGCAGTCCGAGTTCATCGCAGACAGGGATGATCGAACGGTGGAAGTAACCGGCGGCCTGCGCCTGGGCCGCCTTGCAGTGCGATTGCGCGCCGAAGGCATCGAGGTCCTCGCGCGAATAGCCGTCGAGGGTTGCGACCAGATCCGCGCCGATTCCCTGGGGAACGAAGGAGGTGAGAACGTTGATCTCGGGGTCGTGGGCCCAGGCGCCGCCATCGGATCCCATCGGCACCCGCGACATCGACTCGACGCCGCCCGCTACCACCAGATCCTCCCATCCCGAGGCCACTTTCTGCGCAGCGAGATTCACCGCCTCGAGACCCGAGGCGCAGAAGCGGTTGATCTGCACGCCTGCAGCCCTCAGGTCCCAGCCTGCGGCGAGCGCGGCGGTTCGTGCGATCACCGAGCCTTGCTCGCCCACCGGGCTCACACACCCGATCACCACATCGTCAACGCGGGAGGTATCGAGTTGTGTGCGCTCGGCCAGGCTGCGCATGAGGTTGCTCAGGAGGCGAATCGGTTTCACCTCATGCAGTGCGCCGCTGGACTTGCCCCGCCCGCGTGGCGTGCGGATCGCGTCGTAGATGAAGACCTCGGACATGGGCCAGCTCCCGTTTGAGAAGTGTGGGGTGTGGAGTGTGGGGTGTGGGGTGTGGGGCGTGGGGCGTGGGGG
>Ga0194127_10006428_pt1 | contig 13356 bp, 6 predicted proteins | sample TA2KigC100mmetaG_FD_148624 | JGI IMG/M metagenome (GOLD analysis project Ga0194127, IMG submission 148624) | Freshwater microbial communities from Lake Tanganyika, Tanzania - TA2015036 Kigoma Deep Cast 100m | ecosystem: Environmental > Aquatic > Freshwater > Lake | place: Tanzania: Lake...
AAAAAGGTTCCCCCCGCACACTCCGTTTCTTCTCCAGGCCCCTTTGTGGCGCGCGTCGTCGCCGATTCTCCGGGCGTCCGGCTCGATGCGGGGGACGTCCGGGTTCGCCTCGACTACGCACCGACCGATCCTCCCTGGCTGCCGAAGGATGGCGGACGGCTGCTCTCACTGGGAGGCGGGGCTCTCACCTGGCAGGTCCCGATTCCCTGCGCCCGTGTGAACGGGGAGGTGACGGTCGGGAACCTCTCTTCCGGTTTCTCCGGATTCGGCTACCACGACTTCGTGCAGACGGATGTCCCGCCATGGCGGATTCCGCTGAGGGATCTGCTGTGGGGCCGGGCGCTGGGGGAGGGTGGGGCGCTGATCTGGAACCGCCCGCTCTTCCGGGTGGATGGGGTGGACATCCCCTGCTCACGGGGATGGTATCGCACGGCCTCGAACGTCCCGGTCGAGTGCGATTGCATCGACTTCGAGCTGACGTCGCTCAAACGGCACGACGTGACCGGGGAGTCGTTCCCGGACGAGATGTCATTCGGTTTCTGCGGGGAATCGGGGTTGCAGGCGATCGGCCTGGCGCAGACCCGGATGTTCCTCGGTGACAACGTGGCCGATGTCACCGGGTTCTCCAACCGCGTGGAGCGCTGGCTCTACCGGAAGTTCACCGGCAATCCCGTGGAGTACAAGCTGCTGTCCCGCGTCGTGACGCCCGGGCCCTTTGCCGGCATGCTCGCAGCGCACGAGCCCCTGCTGTGGGGACGGGGCCGCCACCCGGCCGGGCAGTGAGAACCGCCTGGGGCTGCACTTCGAAAGAACATCCTGCAATCATGAGGAGTTCTGGGATTCACGGCCGCGGACGCCGAGGCCGATGACACGCGCGCCCGCAGCCACCGACCGGGCGGGAATGCACGCCGCCAGGCGCCCGGGGGATGCGGTCATGGCGGACAACCAGGTCCGGACCGTCTCTCAGGCACCGGGCCGGGAGCGGCCGGCGAGGTGCTCACACCTTGCGCCACTTGAGCTCGATCTCGAGCTCGTACTCGCCGTCCTCCACCTCGATCTCCATCTCGATCTCGAGCTCGTCCGGGACCTTGACCGAGCGGTTGCCTGCTCGCACGGGCCTGCCCGCGGCGATCTTCAGGGCCAGTTCCTGCAGCTTGCGGCACACCGCCAGCCGGCTCAGTTTCTTCTTCCTTGCCATTGCATTCCCCCGCCAGGATGACGACTTCGTCGCACCCACCACGGTACCCGGCGGCCGGCATCATACCATGCCGCGGCCCACCGGTATATCCTCGTTGTGGACCGGAGCTGCGCATCCGTGTATGATCAGTTGCGGTAACGAGTGCAGACGGAGCGAATCATGAGACTGAATCCACGGCTGATTTCGCTTGTGGCGGTGCTGGCTCTGGCCTCGTGCGGCGGCTCGGGCGCGCCGGGGGGAGGACAGGGGACGGATGGGGGGACCGACGGCCCGGATCGCTACGGCCCTGGTGCTGAGGGTGTCGTGGAACCGGGCACGGATCTTCACCCGGAATTCGGCGATTCCTGGTCTGGTGATGGACGCATGCCGTTGACCGACCAGGGCAGCGAAGCCGGCGACGGCACGGGGACGGAATCGGATCCGGCCGGCGACGACACGGTCGGATCGGACGGAGCAGGTTCGGACGGGGGAGGTGGGGACTGGACCGTCGGGCCGGGCGATGTCGCCGACTCGAACGGGCAGACGGATGGTGCGGGGCCCAACGACGCAGTGGATTCCGATTGGCCGGAGGACGTCGGGGGCGAGGATGGCGGGACCGGCGTGGATGACGGGACCGGCGTGGATATCGAGCCGGATGTCCCGTCCAACGAGTGTCTGATCGCGAACCAGTGGGGAAGCTGCCCCGGCAAGCTCGTGGACCAGGGGGGAGTCGCAGTCTGTGACGGCCCGATTCCGCAGCCGGAAAGCTGCAACGGAATCGACGATGACTGCGATGGCGGCATCGACGCGGAAGCAGGGGGGGGAGAGTGCGAGACGAAGAACCTGCTCGGCGTGTGCATCGGAGACCTGTTGTGCGGTGACGGGTTGCTGCAGTGCAACGCGCCCAATCCTGAGCCTGAGCAGTGCGACGGAGCGGACAACGACTGTGACGGCGAGGTGGACGAGGGATTCCCCGACTTCACCGGTGACGGCATCCCGGACTGTGACGTGGCCGATGGCGACCTCGACGGGATTCCGGATCCCCAGGACAACTGCCCGGAGGCGGCAAACCCGGGCCAGGAGGATTGCGACGGCGACGGGATCGGCGATGCGTGCGACCCGGACGAGGACAACGACGGGATTGCGAACGGGGACGACAACTGCCTCTGCCTGGTCAACCCGAAACAGACCGACACGGACAAGGACGGTCTCGGGAACGCCTGCGACCCGGATGACGACAACGACTCGGTCCCGGACGTCGAGGACAACTGTCCGCTCGATGCCAACAGTGAACAGTTGGACAACGACAAGGATGGCTTCGGCGACGCGTGCGACTCCGATGACGACGAGGACGGCCTGCTGGACGAGGCGGACAACTGCCCGTTTGTGGCCAATCACGACCAGGCCGACATGGACGGCGACGGCAAAGGCGATGCGTGCGACCCTGACCTCGACGGGGACGGCGTGGAGAACGCCATGGACAACTGCCCCTACGTGGCGAACCCGAAGCAGCTCGACTCGGATCTGGATGGCCTCGGCGATGCATGCGATCCGGACGACGACAACGACGGAATCGACGACGGTGCGGACAACTGCCCCAAGATGGCCAATCCCGACCAGGCCGACCTGGACAAGGACGGCCTCGGCGATATCTGCGATCTCGACGACGACGGAGACGGCCTGGACGACGGATCCGACAACTGCCCGACGATCCACAACCCGGGCCAGGCCGACAACGACAATGACGGAGCCGGAGACCTGTGCGACTCGGATGATGACGACGATGGAGTGGCGGACGTTGCTGACAACTGCCCCGTGACCGCGAATCCGGATCAGAAGGACACGGACAAGGACGGCATCGGCGATGCCTGCGAGCAGGACAAGGATGGGGATCAGGTTCCCGATACCGTGGACAACTGTCCGCTGATTCCCAATGCGGGACAGGAGGATCTCGACAAGGACGGAGCGGGGGATGCGTGCGACGACGACGATGACGGCGACGGCCACGGTGACGGCAGCGACAACTGCCCGCAACTGGCCAACCCCGGGCAGGAGGACTTGGACAAGGACGGGTTGGGAAATGCCTGCGACCCGGACGATGACGGAGACCTCGACCCGGACGCTACGGACTGCGAGCCGCTCGATCCCACCATCCACGCCGGGGCCAGCGAAGTATGCAACGGCAAGGACGACAACTGCGACAGCCAGGTGGACGAAGGACTCGGCTCGGTGGTCTGCGGACTCGGCGAGTGCAAGCACTCCGCTCCGAAGTGCATCGACGGGAAGCTGGTGCCGTGCAACCCCATGGAGGGGGCTGCAGCCGAGCTGTGCGACGGTCTGGACAACGACTGCGACGGCGGGGTGGACGAGGGGTTCAACCTCGGCGCCGGCTGCGTCGTGGGAATCGGCCTGTGCGAGAAGCCGGGCACTGTCGAGTGCGAGCCGGATGCGTCCGGTACATTCTGCTCCGGGGTGGCCGGCCTTCCAGCCGCGGAGCTCTGCGATGGCAAGGACAATGATTGCGACGGCGAGTACGACGAGGATTTCAACCTCGGGAAGCCGTGCTCCGTGGGCGTCGGGGAATGCGTGAAGGCCGGGATCGTGGTCTGCAAGACCGGCGGACAGGGGACCTCCTGCTGGGGCAAGCCAGGGGTGCCCCAGCTGGAGAGCTGCGACGGTCTGGACAACGACTGCGACAACAAGGTGGACGAGAACTGGCCGCTGAAGGGCGCTGTGTGCTCGCAGGGGGTAGGGGCCTGTACCGGCCCGGGGGTCTACACGTGCAAGGTCGACGGGTCCGGTCTCGAGTGTGTGGCCGAGCCGGTAGAGCCCTCCCCCGAGGTTTGCGACGACATCGACAACGACTGCGACGGCCTGATCGACGAGGACTGGCCCGACCTGTGGAGCACCTGTATCACGGGCCAGGGGGCATGCGTCTCCCTCGGAATGATCATGTGCAAGTCCGACAAGACCGGCACCTGGTGCGATGCGGTGCCCGGGGCCGTGGGCAGCGAGACGTGCGACGGGCTGGACAACGACTGCGACGGTGCGGTGGACGAGGATGGAGCAGCCGGATGCGTGTTCTACTTCGAGGACAAGGACGGCGACGGCTTCGGCCTGGCGGGCGTCAATGTCTGCCGCTGCCCGAAGCCCTTCTACCCGGGGTATTCCCTGAACCCGGGGGATTGCGATGACGGCAATCCGCTGGTGAGCCCGGTCGGGACCGAGTTGTGCGACAACCTGGACAATGACTGCGACGGCGTGGTCGACGGGCTGTGCGATCTCGACAACGACAACTGGTGTGCGCTGGGCATGACCGTGATCGGGAAGCCGGCGACGTGCACGAACGGTGGGGGGGATTGCGACGACAACCTGCCCCAGGTCAATCCCGGAGCCACGGAGCTGCCGTACGACGGAATCGACAACGACTGCGACGGGAAGGTGGACGAGAAGGCCCCGTGCACCGGAACCTGCACCGGACAGACCGTCGACGCGTACCTCTGTGCAATAGACGTCTGCAAGGGGCCGGAAGTGCTGGCTGCAAGCTTCGCCTCGCCCACGGGGGACAACTTCAGCTCGGCCTGGAACGCGGTCACCCAGTTCGGAAACGTCGGAAACGCGCTCAAGCCGTTTGCCGGAACCAGCTACGGATTGCTGGCCTCCGGGCCTGCGACCGGTACCAAGCACTCGACCGATCTGCCGGGCGGGTGGGGGGTCAAGGACCCGTTTGCCAAGGACGGGTACACCACCTATGACAACGTCGAGTTCCGCATGACCCTCAAGGCGCCGGCCGGCGTGATCGGCTTCTCCCTCGACTACATCTACATGTCCGAAGAGTACCACGAGTGGGTCTGCTCTCCGTTCAACGACAAGTTCTACGTCTTCCTCAAGGCCCCGCAGACCACCGGCAACGTGAAGAAGGTGGTGAACTCGACGGCGTGCTCCAACCCCAACAGCTACTGGGACTTCGTCGACGGGCAGGGGAAGAAGCAGTGCTATGTCGCGATCAACACCGCGTTCAGCGAGGGTTGCCCGAATGCCCCGACGAACATCAGCGGCACAGGGTTCAGCTGCTACACTTCCAAGTGCGGCCCCGGGCAGTGCTCCTGCGGCGGCGGAAGCTCATCGTACGGCTCGTCGACCGGTTGGCTCGTCACCAAGTGGCCGATCCAGGCCGGGGAGACGTTCGAGCTGACCTTCCACATCCATGACACGTCGGATGGGATCTACGACTCCGAGGTGGTCCTCGACAACTTCCAGTGGCTGACGCAGCCGTTCACGCCGGGGACAGTGCAGCATCCCTGAACCCCGCGCTCAGCCAAGGGGCTGCTGCGGTCGAATGCAGCAACGCTACGGTGGGAGCCGCTCCCGGTCGTCGGGACGCTGGAGGAGATTGCTCGTGGGATAACGGAAGGGCCGGGCGCCCATATCGCCCCAGCCAACCTATGATCGACACTTGCCCGGGGCTGTACTGGATTGGACTCACACCGAAAGGGAAGAGCCAATTCTACGGACAGGGAACCTGGCCCTTGAGCGAGCCCGGATTCTGGGCCACGCAGTAGTGGTTGAAGGACTCAGCGAACGCGGCATCCCGGCTCGTATTGGACATGTCGGGCTCGTCCCACTTCCACGCGCCGACGCCGCCGTTGCCGACGAAGATGAGCGAGCCGTAGCCGCTCTTGTTGCGCCAGACATAGAACAGCCGGTCCAGGAAGATGGCGGGGCTCTCGCCGTTCATGTAGCCGTCGGTCACGGCGAACGCGATGGACATGTGGCTGTTGCTCCCAAGCTGGGTGCGTCGTTCCATCAGCCAGTGGAAGCGGTGCTGCGGGAAGGCCCCCTGGTCTCCCCGGAAGAAGTCCGCGAGCCACTGATCGCGCTGGCTCGCGGTGGACCCGTGCTTGCAGTAGTCGGACTGGAGCGGGTACATCTCGACCGCCAGCACCGCATTGGCCTTGAGAAGCGCATCGAGGCCGGGATTCAACCCCGAGTAGTCGACTGCAGGCCCGTTGACGACGTGCGCACCCCAGCGCCCCTCCCACTGCGGGTACACGGTCCGCATCCGATCTGCACACTCGGCGAACTTCTGGAGCGTCCCGTCCGGCTGCGACTTCAGCTCATCGATCATGATGACTCGCGGCGCAGTGTCGAACGGAATGAACGCCTGGTGCATGGCGTCGGCCATCTCGGTCCCCGTCGCGTACCAGTCCGGGTCGATCCGCTGCGCCCACATGGTGTTGGGGACCAGGTCGCTCTTGTTCTGCGAGGTGATCATCGGCCCCACGTCCGGATAGGCCTGCGCAAGCGCCCAGATCGAGTCCCACGCCCAGATGTCGTCCTTGTGGACCGTGTGGTACGAGTGCACCGCCGGCCCGGGGTAGGGGGGGCGCACACAGCAGATCGCACAGTCGTACGTCTCGAGGAGAGGCAACCCGTCGCACATCGTGGAGCCGGCCGGAACGCAGGTGTTCCCTCCGGCAGCACCGCACGATGGAACGCACTTGCCGTTGACCGAAATCGTGTTCGGAGGGTCGCAGCACTTGCCGCAATCCTGCTCGCAGAACTCGCACGACTCCCCGTAGTCGCACGTCCCGTTGCCGCAGCAGCCTCCGCAGTCCTGCGGGCAGTTCGTGCAGCTCTCATCGGCCGCGCACTGCCCGTCTCCGCAGCACGTATCGCAGTCCTGCGGGCAGTTCGTGCAGCTCTCGAACGGCTCGCACGCACCGTTCGGGCAGCACTTGCCGCAGTCCTCGAGGCAGTTCTGGCAGCTCTCGTCCTCCGCACACTTCCCGTCGCCGCAGCACGTCCCGCAGTCGGCCGGACAGGTGAAACAGAACTCCCCCGAATTGCAGACGCCGTCTCCGCACGGCGGGCAGTCACCGCAGTCCTGCGGGCAGCTCACGCAGTTCTCTCCCAGGTCGCAGAACTGGTTGCCGCAGGTGTCGGGAGCGCCGTCCGGAAGGAGCCCGTCCGGCCCGTCCACCGCATCGGCCTCCCCGGTGCCGTCGACAAGCGGCGCCTCGCCCGTACCGTCACCGGCTCTCCAGTCAGCGCCGCCCGCGTCGGCGACATCGATGCCGTGCGCTTTCACGTCTTCGGCCGCCGGTGCATCGCCAGGATTCCCGGCTCCGTCGATGAGAGCTTCGTCGTCCGGGAGCCGGACGTCCGATTCCCCGTTCCCGTCGGCCTGAGTCGTCGACCCGCCGCAGGAGAACGTGCACCAAGCGACCATCCCTGCCAGTGCCGCGAGGATCCCCGGCCTCAGGATGTGAGCTCGGCTCGAATTGTAGAACATGGCCTACTCCAGCGACACCTTGACCGTGTACTCGCCCGCCTCGTTCGCTCCCTGCCCGTCGAGCACGAGGTAGTACGTCCCCTCGGCAGGCCACTGCATGGTGTAGCTGGCCCCCGGCACGCACACAATCGCGCTGCCTGCACAGTTGTCCTTCTTCAGGTACATGACGGGCTGGTAGGAGGCCGCAATCTGGATGTTGAGCTTGGCGACCGCAGGCGGGACATCGAACTGGAACACGACGTCCTTGGCGTTCACGCCGCCGCACCCCGCCATGTAGTCGTCCTTCGCAAAGAGGGACAGCCCGGTGAACTCGGCCGGCCCCTTGGACAGGTCGAGCAGGGTGGGAGACGCACACGTGTCGTTGTTGGGCGGGCCAGGCACGACCGGCGTGACGACCAGCGTGAAGTCCCCCTTGGCCAGCGCCGTATCCGCATCCACGAACAGGAAGTAGGTGTTCGGCTTGAGCGGGTCGGTCTTGAGGCTCTTCTTCCCGCATGCGACCAGCGCACCGCCCACGCAGCCCGCCTGCCGCAGGTACAGCCTTGCGTCGAACGGAGCCACCACGTCGAACTGGACCTGGGAATACTGCGGGATGGTGAACTGGTAGACCACGTCCGCACCGCCCGTTCCGCCGCACCCGGACTGGTTGTAGTCATCGTTGGCCTTGAGCTTGCCCATCGCGTCCTCGGTCGTGCCCGAGTACTTGCCGGCCTTGTCCACGGCAATCACGGTCGGCGACTGGCACGTGTCGTTCTGCGGCGCGGTCGCATTGGTAAATGCATAGATGGTGTACAGGAACACCTTGAGGTTGCCGCCTGCTCCGCCGGTCTCGCGCAGCTCGATGATGTGCTCACCCAGTGTCCAGGCAGCGACCGAGCTCAGGTCGAGCATGCCGCTGGACCATGCTGCGGTGCCGGTCTCCCCCCAGAGCTGCTTGGCCTTGTCCCACGCAGGGGTTCCCTTGCCGTGCGGATCCCCGACGGCCGCGGTGACATCCACGCCGTCCACCCAGATCTGCACCCCCTTGGGATACATGGCATGCACGATGCCCGGGACCGGAGGCTTCTGGGCGAACCAGCCCGTACCGCCGTCACCCGCCGGAGAAGTGCCCCCCTTGACGTCCACCGAGCCGCTGTTCACGAACGTGTCCGCGAAGATGGCCACCGTCCCTCCGGCCCCGGCGCCGGACGGGTGGACGCCGCCGCACGCGTACACCAGGATGTCGTCGGACGCATTGGTGATGTTGCAGTTGCCCGGTGGGGAGTTCGTGGGTACCCAGGAGAAGGTCCCGGAGTGAACCCAGACATCCGGACCGCTGTTGCGCTCGAAGCCGAGGATGGCCGGGTAGTTGCTGCAGTTCCCGCCGTCGGCATCCATGTCCACGGCGGAGCAGCCGCCGACCGGGCCGCCGAACACGTTCATGTAGTGCTGGCAGATGGTGGTGAAGTCTCCCTGGCCCCAGTTGGTGTTCGGTGTGATCGGCGAGCAGCCCGCCGGCGGAGTGTTGGCCTGGTCGTTCGCAGTCGCAGTCTTCCCGCAGAGCTGGTAGCCCATGTGGACGAACGGGTACTGGCACGACGGCTGCGTCTGGGTCACCGATGCGCCCGCAGCCGAGAGCACGCCGGCCCCTTCGACCACGACCGTCCCGGCCCCGAGCACGACGATGCCGCCGCCGGCGCCGCCCGACTCCTGCGTGCCGCCCTTGCCTCCGCCGCCGCCCATCTGGAGCGTTGCCAGGTTGGCATCCCCCTTGGTCGTCCCCCCCTTGCCGCCGTTCGGAATCGTCTCGCCTGCGGTCTTGTTTCCGCCGCCGCCCGCACCCGCGCTCAGAGTGGACCCTCCGCCACCCGAGCAGTTGTTGTTCGCACTGTTGGAACCGGTCACCGAGCACTCCGACGCCCCCTGGTGCCCCGCAGTCCCCTGGAACGGGATCGTCCCGCCAGGGAATCCCGCACCGTCGGCCAGAACCTTCCCGCCGTTCTTCACCAGAATCGACTCGGCCCGCACGTAGACGATGCCCCCGGACTTGGCCGAGGCGGAATACGGAATGGCCTTCAGTTCCCCGCCGCTTTCCACCACGAGCTGCCCGTACGAGGTGGCCACAACCGCCTGCGCGCCATCCACGTAATCGTTCGCCAGCGGCTTGGAGAGCACGAGAGTGGACCCTTCCACGCCAACCACCTGGGACAGCTCCCAGGCCCCCGGATTCGCACCAGCCGTCTGGTGCACGAGCAGGTGCGAGTTGACGTTGAACACCTCCGGCTTGGACGCGATGAGGTGGTTCGTGTTCTTCGTCCCCGTGACCGCGCTGTACGCGTTGGGGGCAAACGGCCCGCTCAGCAGCTTCGTCGCACCCGGAAGAGCGGACACCTCGTCCGCATAGAGGTAGGCCAACACCTTGGCCGTTGCCTGGGGATTGAACAGGTGCATGTAGGTCCGACCTCGGCCGTACGCGGGCAGCGCCCACTCCCGCGCCTGCATGAACATCTGCCCGAATCCCTCGCCACCGCCGGTCCCCACCTTCTGGTGAAGCTTGACGATCGCGTCCTGGACATTGGCACCGCCGAGCTTGGTCACGGAATCGTCGTAGGCCACGTTGCCCGAGGCAAGCACCCCTGCGGCCAGCTCCCCCTTCTGCACACAGCCCGCGCAGGCCACGTCGTCCGCGGACAGGGCCGTGAGCGCCTTGATCGCGTCGCCGCCCGGAGCGGTTCCTTCCGCATAGTTCACGGCCAGCTCGCCCGCGCCGACGCACTTGTTGCAGTTGAGATCCACGGCCGCGCCGTTCTTGGAATCGGAGGCCGCGAAGTTGAAGGCCACGTCATCCGCGCTCACGCAGCCGGGACAATCCAGGTCCGCTGCCACGCCGCCGACCGCCACCCACTTCTTGGCGGCATAGACCATCAGGCGCTGCGTCGCAAGGTCGAAGCACATCATGCCGCCGGGCGGGTTGGGAAGGTCCGTGGGCTTCGGGCAGTACTGGACCGCCAGGTTCTTCAGCACGTTCCCGTTGATGTCCAGGTCTCCCTGCAAGGCCACCGAGCCGTCGGCCAGCAGCACCGCGCCGCTCGCCTTGACCGCGTCGATGCACTGCGGAGCAGTCACCAGGTCCGTGATGTCCGCGAGCTGCGCGTACAGGAGCAGGTCGTCCTTGGTCGCGAAGAGCGACAGGTCGTCCTTGGTTGCCAGCAGCGCAGGGTCGGGGGCGCCGGTCAGATCCCCGTATTTCCCGGAGAAGTGCGGCCCGGTCACGTAGCCGTTCAGCTCGAGCCACGTCTGGACCTCCCCTATGGTGAGCGAGCTCGAGCCCACGCCGAGCGCCTCCAGCAGGGCAGGCAGCTCGTCCTCGGACACGCACATCCCGTCCACGAGCTCGGGCAGGGCCTCGGGCGTCACGCACAGCTCCGGAAGTTGCGTCAGCGTGACGTAGGACCCCGCCCCCACGCCACCCAGCGACAGCGCATTGCTGGCCTGGTCGCACGTCGACGCCTGCCCCGCCACGAACGCAAACGGCGTGGTCACCACCCGCTGCCTCGGGAGCAGCTCCACCGGCCCGTCCGGCCCGTTCACGACGATGCCGAGCCACCCTTTGCCCTTGACGAACGCTTCGGCCGGCACGGGGCTTCCCGCGGACCCGAGCACCACCGAGAACACCCCGTGCACCGGGTGCACCGTCTGGGTCTCCTCGAAGAAGGGAACCGCACCCGCCTCGGTCTCGAACAGGCGGAACGTGACCACCCACTCCCCCTCGACCGGCGTCCCCTCCTTGTCGGTCAGGAACCCCTGGTATCGGACCTGCCCGGGGGGCGCGGCCAGCGCAGTCACGGAAACCGAAACAGCCACGAGCATCGCCAGGATCAAGCGGTTCATGTAATCCCCCTACTGCTGAAGCCCGAGCCACGAGAGCAGCCCGGCAAGTCCGGTACTCACGGAGAACTCCGGTCCTTCGGAAACACCCTCGAACGCCGGAGCGCTCAGCTCGCCGGAAAGCACGATCGTGCCCGATTCCGAGGTCCCGCCGCAGCCCGAGAACGACCCGGCTTCGAGGCGGAACCCCTTGTACGCGTCCTCGTCGGTGAGTCCGTCGCAGTCGTCGTCAATCTTGTTGGCCGTATCGTCGGTCTCGATCGGAATCCCCGTGCACTTGCCGTCGGCACAGAGCCATTCCAGGCAGGGATCGTCCCCGTCGCATTCCCCGTCCTGAGGCTCGTGCGTGCAGCCCAGCGAAGGGTCGCAGCCGTCGAAAGTGCACGGGTTGTCGTCGTTGCAGTCTTTGGCGCCGCCCGCCACGCAGCAGGACCCCGGCGCGGGAATGCACTGGTACCCCTGCGGCTGTCCTTCTCCATCCTCCACCAGCCCGCAGTCGAATCCGAGGGGGCAGCCGGGCTTCTCCGGGTCGCACACGCGGCCGCAGTAACCCAGAGCTCCCTTGCCCTTGATACACAGGGAATCGGCCAGCAGGCAGTCCTCGTCCGTCTTGCACACCTTGCACAGCGTGTTGCTGGGCGGCATGCACAGCGAAACAGGGTCGGGGCCGTCCACGAACACCGACTTGCACACCCAGTCGAGCGGGCACTCCTCTACGCACGTCAAGGTGCAGAACGTCTCGCCGCTTCCGCTTTCGAGCTCGACGCAATACCCCTCCGGACAGTCCGTGTGCGACTCGCACGGTATCGGCTTCCACACCGGGGTCTCCCCCTCGTGGTCCCCGAGAAAACCGTAGTCGACCTCGATGTCTGTCGGCGCCCGCCCGTCCGCATCCCCCTTCACGTCATCCGGCCGAATCACCGTGTCGCCGCCGGGAAGCTCGCCCTCCACTTCCCCGGCCACTTCCTTCTGCGTTGTCGTGCCGCTTCCGCCGCAGCCGACCGTTGCCAGCACTCCCACCGCAACGACCAGCACCCGCGCCGGCGACACCGTCAACCCCGCCCCCACGGTCCGGTCCGGCGCCCCCCTCACGCACGTTCCGCCCGGATCGGCAGGCGCTCGTGCCTCAGGTTCCTTTCGTCTCATCTGCACTCCTTTCGCCGACACCTCCGGCATGAGGGCCATTCTACGTGTGCAACCCGGCGGGATCAACGACTGCGTGCGTACGACTGGCAACCGATCTGCTGGGTTGACGAGCAGGCCTGTTGCGGCCCCGCCGGACTGCGCACGCTCTCGATATTCAGCGACCGCCTGGCCCTACTCGGCCCTGGAGGAGGCAGCCCGTGTGCGGAATGGTGCTCAGTCGCAACAGGTTTGACGACGATCGGGAGGTCCCGTACTTCTTCTGGGACCGGAAGGTCACTGTGGGCGAGTTGCGGGCTGCTCTGGCGGACCGGACCGATCCGAGGCGCATCCCGCTTCTTCGAGCGCTCTTGCGTGAGGCCCGACCGGACGAGGTCTGGAGCTTCGTCACTCCCGAGGTCGTGGCCGAGGAGTTCGAGTCGATCCGTCCGGGGTTGGGTCCGCGGCGTCGGTTCTGGGAATGGCTGTTGCAGGCATGGAGGGACCATGGATTTCTTCGGTAGCCTTCGCACCCTGGAGAATCCCGAGAGCAGAGGTCGAGTCAACCAGGGTCCGCGAAGCCGTCCGCGTCATGAAGGCCAACCGGATCTTGCCCAAGAACTGGGGATGTCCCAGCGATGAGCCGGAACTTTTCCCAATGATTTCAAAGGGTGCAAAATAGGAGGCATTGTGTTTCAGGGCTCTACGGACCTGCAACAACGGAGGCCGAGGAGGAAGTCGAGCCAGTCGCCCGACGGACCGTCGCCGAAGCGACCCGACACGCGGGGGTCGTAGACGCCGGCGAAGCCGCCCCCGCGAAAGACCCGGTACGAGCCGCTATCGCAAGGCGGCGCAGTCCATGCCGGATACCCAACCGTCCAATCGCCATCTCCCC
>Ga0194127_10006429_pt1 | contig 13355 bp, 13 predicted proteins | sample TA2KigC100mmetaG_FD_148624 | JGI IMG/M metagenome (GOLD analysis project Ga0194127, IMG submission 148624) | Freshwater microbial communities from Lake Tanganyika, Tanzania - TA2015036 Kigoma Deep Cast 100m | ecosystem: Environmental > Aquatic > Freshwater > Lake | place: Tanzania: Lake...
CTTGCTTCTGATCGCGTCCACGCATGAGGTTCTTCTCCTTTGATGTCTTGATTCGCCATACAACGTACATCGCATCAAAAAGTTCCTCATTGAACAAAATAATCTGAGTTTTTCAGCAACCTGCTAGAGAACCAATCCCGCGGCACCGAGCATGCCTGCATTGTTCCCCAGCTCCGCACGGATCACCTGAATATCCGCGCGCAGCGGTTTGAGGACATGCCGCTGTACGGAATGTTTGATGTTGTTCATCGTTCCATTTCCCGCCGCCGAGACACCGCCGCCGATGATGCTGACTCGCAGATCCATCAGATTCATTGCCGAGCCGATGGCCACACCGAGGAGTGTCGCTGCTTCTGTGAGTACATGGTTCGCGAGGAGATCTCCCCGTTCTGCCGCCTGTGAGATGATCAGAGGTTCGATCTTGTTGAAATCTCCACTCACAAGCTCAACGATGATCGACTTCTCGCCCGCCCGCAGTTTTTCGGCGGTTCGGTGTGAGAGGTATCGTTGACCGACGTATGCTTCCACGCAGCCGCGGCTCCCGCAGTTGCAGAGAGGTCCCTCGAAGTTCACGGAAATATGTCCGATCTCCCCTGCGCCGCCTGACGGTCCACGATAAATTTTTCGGTTCAGAATCACTCCGCCCCCCACCCCTGTTCCCCAAATGACGAAGAGAAAGTCGGGATGGTTCCGTCCAGCGCCGAACTTCGACTCCGCAATCGCTGCGGCATTCGCATCATTCTCAACGAAGACAGGGAATTCAAACGATTTCTCGACTTCTCGTCCAAGCGGAATCGCGTCCCAGTCGGCAAGATTGGGGGGCGATTTCACCATCCCCTCGTTGTCCACGATGCCCGGTGATCCGATCCCGATGCCTTTGATCTCTTTTTTGTCCGCGTGAGACAGGCAGTCCTTGATAGAGGCCTCAATCTGCGACAGCACGGCTTTCGGACCCTCTGAAGCGCGCGCAGGGAGCTTGTTCTGATAGAGAATCTCCCCTGTGACAGTGACCAGGCCGCTCTTGACGCTTGTGCCGCCGAGATCGACACCGATTGCAACCGATTGGCTTTCGTTATTCATGCGGCAAAGGTAACGAAAAAAGAGGAAAACTCCACGGAGTGCAATTGCGGCGAGAATCGTCGAGTTACCGTGTGGACTTTCCTGACGGCCTCGGAGGATCTGCTGAAGATGGCAGGCGTCCCAACAAAACAAGTCAAGACGCACTTGCGGTCAGGGGGAACATCTTAACCGCACCCCGACTCCTCAGATTTTGTGAATGCTAGAGGGACTGCGACGGCAGGCAAGAAGAAGAGGGATACGTTATAGAACCTGATATTCTCTCGAGGGAAAGTTGACGCGCAATCCGGTCTCCAGCCATTGAGACCGCCTGACAGACCGGTTCGGAGAGGACTGAATGCATGAACTCAGGGATGTGCTCCGCCTGACACACAACGACTTTCACACCCACTCCGCGTGATTGCAGGTCTTTCGCGAGATTCGAGGTCGGTGCCTGATGCATCGAAAAGTCGTCCGCTTTCTCCGTCGGCACATCATCCAGCGAGATCTCGAATACATCGCCCGGAATTCTCCCCTTATCGACCGCATCAATAATGATGATCTGGTCAGGGAGCGCCTCGCTGATGGCAAGCGTGAAGAGGAGCTTCCGTACACCGGTCCCCGCATCCATCACGTAGATGTGAGATGGAATTTCGTATTCTTCCACGAGATAGTCGGCCACAGCACAGCCGAATCCATCATCCCCAAACAACGTATTGCCGCACCCGAGGACGAGGATCTTCTTCGTGCAGAATTCCGGGAGTATATGGAAATCGTTGGACATAGTCCGACCACCTGGCACCGGTTCCCACGCGGGAGCGTGGGAACCGGAGATGCGAGGTGAATTGTGAGTATGAATTAGTTCTGCAGCGTGTCGACAATCCGTCCGCGGCTATCGTAGATGTCGATCTTCACGGGCATCGTTCCATCGAACCGGTGCGTCGCGCACGAGAAGCACGGATCATATGCGCGGATTGCCATTTCGACGCGGTTCATGATTCCCTGATCGTATTTTCCATCTTTGATGACCGCTTTCGCCGCCTGATTGACCGACATGTTGATCGGCGCGTTGTTGTGCGTCGTCCCGACGATCAGATTCACATTCGTCAGGATACCATTTTCGTCGGTCGTGTAGTCGTGGATCAGCGTCCCGCGGGGAGCTTCGACACAGCCGACACCGCGAGCCGCGCGGGGCACCGCTGTAACCCGCGTCTCCGGATTCGTGATGTCGGGATCATCGAGCAGCCGAATCGCGTTTTCCGCGTTGTAGAGGAGTTCGATCAGTCGCGCCCAGTGATAGAGCAGCGTCAGCTGAGCCGGTCTGCCGAACGATTTGCGGAATTCTTCAAGCTCGGCCTGCGCCAACGGTGTTTCAATATGATCGCACACGTTGATGCGGGCGAGCGTGTTCGTGCGATAGATGCCATTCGGCTTGTTGAGATCCATCGAGAACGCGCCGGCACGTTTGTCGTACGGGAACTTCAGGTAGCTCCATGGCTCGATGTGCTCGCTGATGAAGTCGGTGTACTTGTCGTATTCGAAATCAACGAACGTTCCATCCTTCGACATCAACCGGAGCTTGCCGTCGTACAGGTTCAGCGCGCCATTGTCTGTCACCGTCCCGAGGAATCCCGTTTCAATAACGCCGAGCGATTTGACGGTATCGAGATACTGTGGGAAGATGCTTTCCTTGGCAAATGCAATGGAAAATTTTGCCAGATCGAGACATTCATCAGCCATCTTCCGCAGTTCATCCCTCTCGGCAGGAAGCAGCGGCCGGCTGAAACCTCCCGGGACTACGGCATCCGGGTGAATCGATTTCCCCGCGATCATCTCAAGCATCTTCGCGCACATGTGACGCACGCGGACCACCTTGCGCGCCACATCCGGAACCTTTCCAAGGATGCCGATGACATTGCGCACCGCGGGATCGGCATCGGGACCCATCACGAAGTCTGCGCCAGCAAGGAAATAGAAGTGGAGGATATGTTCTTCCATGTATGCGATGCTGTTGCACAGCTCGCGGAGTTTTTTGCCGGCCGGAGGCGGCGTGACACCAAAGACCGCGTCGTTGGCTTTCCCCGACGCGAGATGATGCGACCAGGGGCAAACGCCGCAGATGCGTGTCGTAATTCTCGGCATTTCCTCGGCAGGTCGACCGATGCAGAATTTTTCGAAGCCACGCAGTTCGATGACGTTGACCCGCGTGTCGTGAACGTTGCCGCTATCGTCGAGCTGAATCGTGACCTTTGCATGTCCTTCGACTCTGCTGACCGGCTGGAGAGTGAGCGTTTTCGTCATGACGGTTTCCCTCCTTTCTGCGGAACGGGTCTGAGTCGGCCCTGAGCTCCGGCGAAGCGGTTGAATGTGGCTGCGCGATCAACGATTTGCTTCGCATCAAGGCCGATCGATGCGAGCGCGCCCATCATATCCACCATCGGGTTTGCCGTGTCTGCCAGAGGACCGAAGCATCCGCGGCACGGCATATATGCCTTGATGCACCGTGGGGTTCCGGCTTCACCGCCGCATCCCGATTTCGTGGCGGGACCGAGACAGAGGTACCCTTGCTCCAGAACACACCGGACGCTCTCGAGAGGTTTCCCCACGTCGAAGTGGATGGGTTCCAGTGGTCGTTTGAGCTCGGAGACCGCTTTCTTTTCGCGGACAAACGGGCACTCGTCACACACGCTCTTGCCGGTAAGCGTGAACTTCTTGCCGGCGAGCAAGGCAGAAACCGCTTCCACAAAGATTTCCGGCGTGGTGGGACATCCAGGGAGCTTCACGTCCACCGGCACAACTTCATGGATGGCGTACACGCGATCCGTCAACGCCGGAACGCTCTCCTTCGGGAGACCGTTCGACTCCGTCGAGACCGATCCTCTGTACACCTTTTCCATGATATCATCGACGGTGGAGAGATTGCCGAGGGCAGGAATCCCGCCCGAGCAGGCACAGGTTCCCATCGCAATCAGCGTCTTGCACTTGTTGCGCATCTCCTTGGCAAGTTCTTTGTGTTCCTCATTCCTGATACTGCCGGTAATGATTCCCACATCTGCCTCGGGGATCTCCATCTTCGTCTTCTCCCCCGTTTGACCATACACCTTGTGATCCATGAGAACCGGCATGTGCACGATCTCAAGGTTTGGCAGGATATCCAGCAGCGGTTCACCGACATCCAGGATGGTGACCTCACACCCTCCGCAGATCGCAAACCACTCCTGGGCAAGTCGAGCAGCCATAGCAACCTCCTTTCATCGTGATTGATTCTCGCTCTTGATTAGCGTGCCTCCGTTACGATATGCTCTTCCATCAATTCCTATTGCTTTTCTTGAGACGTCGAATCAGTTCTCACTCCGGGATTGTGCTGCACATCCTTATTCTACCGCGACCCGATATGGACTCGGTCCTACTTTTCTTACCTGCTCTACCATTTCTGTGACCACGGTGGCAAACCGCTGAGCTTCGGAGGCGGAGACCCATTCGAGGCGAAACCGTTCCGGCTCCAGACCAAAATCTTCTAGCATCAGTTCGATGGCGTCCGCACGCGACTTCGCACGGAGGTTCCCCTCGAGATAGTGACAATCGCCGGGATGACACCCGCAGACGAGAACACCATCGGCACCACTCGTGAGCGCCTCGACGATGAGATTTGGATGGATCATCCCCGTACACTGGACGCGCAGAATTCTGATGTTTGTCGGATACTGCAATCGCGATGTACCTGCCAGGTCGGCTCCAGTGTAAGAGCACCAGTAGCAGCAAATGGCAATGATGAGGGGCTCAAAATCTTGATTCTCTGTGCTCATAGTCTAGGATCTCTTGAGGAGTCATGAAAGAATTCAGAGTCACGTCATAATACCCAGCGCGGCCTTCACCTCCGCCTGCAGCTGTTCCGGCTTGAAGTGCCACACAAAGATCGCCTTCTTCGGACAGGTCGCCATGCACGTGCCACATCCCTTGCAAAGAGCGATATCAACTTCCACCCGTTTCTTTGTCTCCCCCTCCGTCGCGTATTCAACCAGCGTGATGGCCTTGAATGGACATGGCTCCACGCAGTATGCGCACCCGTCACAGTTCTCCTCGACGACACAGGAGACTGTCGGCTCGAGGTCGATCTGGTCCTTCGAAAGAATCGTTGCCGCGCGTGCCGCTGTTCCCTGTGCCTGCGCGACGGCTTCGTCAACGGCGAGCGGGGAATGCGCATTGCCGCAGAGGAACACCCCTTCGGTCGCGAAGTCGAGCGGCCGTAGCTTCCGATGCGCTTCGAGGAAGAATTTGGTTTCGCTCAGGGGAACCTTGAGAAGCTGACCCAGCTCTTTGTTGGTCTCCAGCGGGACTGTCGCCGGGGCAAGAACAACATGATCGACCAGAAGCTGTATGTTTTCCTTCAGTGTCTCATCCCGCACCGTTACGGAAAGCCGACCATTCTGCCCTGTTACGACCGGTGGATTGTCATCGGCAAACCGAACGAAGATCACTCCGCGCTGGCGTGCCTGCGTGTAATAGGTCTCCCGGAAACCGTACGTTCGCATCTCCCGGTAGAGGACATACACTTCTGTTTCCGAGTCGAGCTCTTTCAATTTCAGTGCGTGCTTGATCGTCTCGGCACAACAGGTCCGACTGCAATACGGCCGCTCTTTGTTCCGGGAACCGACACACTGGATGAAGGCCACCGATGTTCCTTTGAACGCACCATCGGCAAGCTGTTGCTCGATTTCCTGATGCACCATCACTCTCGTGTCCTCTCCGTAGAGATACTCGACCGGAGAGTACGACTCGGCACCAGTCGCCACAATGACCACACCGTGCGTAATCTCTTCGGTCGTGCCGTTTCCACTGATGGAGATTTTCGATGAGAAGTTTCCGAGCGAGCCGTGGACTTCGGTCAACGTCGCATTCGTGTGGAGACGAATGTTCTCGTGGGTCTTCACGCGGTTGATCAGATCCCGCAATCCCTGTTGCGGATCTTCCTGTTCAAGAAAATATCGAGTGCTCCTCAGGTAGCCGCCGAGTTCCTCTTGGCGTTCCACGAGGTGAACCTGGAATCCATGATCTGCAATCTCCAGGGCTGCGGTCATGCCGGCGACTCCCCCACCGACGACGAGAGCGTCGTGGCTGATTTCCAGAGGTCGTGGATACAGTTGGTCGTTCAACTTCACTTTCGCGACAGCCATGCGAACGAGGTCGTTGGATTTCTTCGTGGCTTTTTCTGGTTCATGCATGTGGACCCACGAACACTGATCGCGAATGTTCGCCATTTCGAAGAGGAACGGATTCAACCCTGCCTGACGGATGGTACTCCGGAAGATCGCTTCATGCGTCCGAGGCGTGCAAGAGGCCACAACAACGCGATTGAGATTGTGTTCTTTGATCTTCTCGCGAATGCGTTCCTGACTGTCGTTTGAACAGGTGTACAGATTGTTCTCTGCATACACAACGCCCGGCAGGGTTTGCGCGTATGCGACGACATTCGGCACATTCACGACACCCGCGATGTTCGTACCGCAGTGGCACACAAAAACTCCGACACGAGGTTCTTCTCCCTGAACATTTCTCTCGGGGGGATACACCGTCGGCTTGATCAACGTCCCGCGCACGTCATGGAGAAGTGACAGTACTTTGGAAGCAGCGGCGGATGCCTGAGCGACGGTCTCGGGGATGTCCTTCGGTTCGGTGAATGGTCCGGCAACAAAGACCCCTTCCCGAGCAGTTCTGACCGGATCGAACAGAGAGGTATGGCAGAAACCGTACTGATCGAGATCGATTCCCGTAATCGCGGCCAGTGCGCGCGCATCCTTTGGCGGCAACATCCCGACAGAAAGTACGACCATCCCGTATTCGCGGGAAAGTTTATGATCATCTTCCGTCAGATACTGAATCATAAGGTTTCTTGACTCAGGAATCTCCGAGACAACGGGAACGCGGCAGCGGATGTAATTCACGCCGAGTGCCTTTGCGCTTTCCAGATATGCTTCAAATCCCTTACTGAACGCCCGCATGTCCATGAAGAAAATGTCACACTCGAGGTCGGCTCCGGCGTGCTCTTTGGCAATGATCGCCTCCTTCGTCGCGTACATGCAGCAGACAGCAGAACAGTAGTCGCGTTCGTGGTCGCGCGATCCTACACATTGAATGAATGCGATCCGCTTCGGTTTGGTCTGATCCGACGGGCGGTGGACATGTCCTCCCGACGGTCCCGATGGCGAAAGGATTCGTTCAAACTGCAATGCCGAGACCACATTGGGATACTTCCCATACCCATAGCTCTGTGATGTGCTCGGCGTGTAGACTTCGTACCCCGGTGCCAGCACAACGGCACCGACATCAATCTCGACGTCTTGGTCGGTCTGGTCGTATTTGATGGCTTTTGCCTGACAGACCTGTTCACAGATTCCGCATTTGTCGTAATTGAGATGGACACAGAAATGCCGGTCGATCACGGGGATGTTGGGGACTGCCTGAGGATAGTACGTCGAGACAGCGGGACGCGCATTGAGATCAATGTTGAACGCGTCGGGAATGATGAGGGGCACGGTGTCGGAGCTCAGGGTTCGGATCTCCTTTGCCACGGGACAGATGAAGTCACATGCGCCGCAAGCCCAACAGACACGGTTGTGCTTTCGGAACGGCGGCTCGAGTCGCCTCCGCGGACCTCTGCCGGTAAACGCGATGGCGCTTCGCCCCATTCGCTCCTCACACATCCTCACGCAGAGGCCGCAATAGATGCAGTCGTCGTTTTTCTTGGCGATTCTGATTTCGCGCACACCGTGCTCGGCGGCGACCCTTTGGATCACTTCTGAATCGGGGCAACGCGCCAGCAACAGTTCGGCAACTACCTTTCTCGCTCTCTTCACCCGTTCGGTATCGGTGCATACGCTGATTCCCTCCAGCGCGGGATATGAACACGATGCCTGAATGATCGGTGGTCGTCCGTCCATATGGATTTCCACCACACAGAGCCGGCATGCTCCATATGGGGTCAGCGCTTCATGATGGCAGAGCGTCGGAACACGCATGCCGAGCTTCTCGATTGCCCCGAGAAGTGTGGTCCCTTCGGTGACTTCAATCGGCTGCTTGTTGATCGTCAGACTAATCATTGTTCTTCTCTTTCGTGCCTGAACTCATATCGAAAATCAACCTCTGGGTGCGTTGCTTTCAGACATTTCACCGTTTCTTCAAGATCCCCGAGTGGTTTTCTGTCGATGTGACCCATGCGAAAACTCGCGATCACTTTCGTTCCGCCCCCCTTTCGGCTTTCTACTTTGAGGTCGCCTTCCGCCTCTTCGGCCGCCTGAGCCAGAAAAGCGAGGCCAAGTCCCGTTCGCTTTCCTTCCTTGGTCGAGAAGAAAGGATCCGTTGCTCGTTTCAGCTCTGCCTCATCCATTCCCTCTCCATCATCGGTAATCTCAAGTGTAAGGAAATCTTCCTGCCTGTCGTGAATGAGACGTATTTCAACGGTTCTTGCATGGGCACGCAGAGAGTTCTCCACGATATCCAGAATATGCAGTGAGAGATCCTCCATCGCTACATCCACGCTCTCCGACCGTCCTCCCCGCGCAGGCACTTGCGCAATTCGCCGATGCTCACATCGTTCATCAGAAATGTTGTCCATCGCTTGCCGATTCGCTCCAGCGTGTGGGCGTCCGACGAACTGACGAACGCAAACGGCTCTTCCAGGGCCATCGCATCTTTGTTGACGGGGTCCGCCAGCTCGACGGCATCGAGCGCCAATCCTTTGGGGATGAAGCCGAGCTGACCGATGATTCCAAATCCCTCTCTGTCGATATGCGCCGCGATGGCCAATCCATCAAACTCATGAATCAATTCCACAAGCCGGTCAATCGAGATCTCGGTTGCGCCAATGAGGAGCTTCTTGTTGAAGTCGACAACCTCGTCCAGCTCGTTTGCCACAACCTGGTCTCCGTATATCTTTTCATCGTTCGTCCCCTGCAGATTCTCATAGACAATTTTCTGCAGTCCGAACAGCCTCTCTTCCGAGTCAAACAGCGCCAGAACGTGCACCTCTTCTTTCGAAGTGATTTCCATACCGCCGAGGACTTCAACTCCCTCGAACGCCGCCGCTTTGTTCACGGCGGGAACATTTTCCCCTGAGTTGTGATCGCAGATGCCGACAATCGCCAGTCCCTTCCGCTTCGCTTCCTTCGCGATGTTTCTGGGAGACATCTCAAGCTCGGCACATGGAGAGAGGCACGTATGAATATGCAGATCGGCCTTAAACTCTCGCATGCTACGTAATCCCCAACTCGCCCAGCTTGCACACGACGCTGTACGTGGATCCGCTGCTGATGAGGATCGGGATTTGTTCCTCCGCTGCCTTTCGGAGCGTCTCTTCGTCGGGCGTTCGCCCGTTCACGACGATAATGCCGGCGAGATCCTTGGAGCTCGCCACCGCGACGATATTCGGATGCGTGTGAAGGGTGATCCACAAATTCCCCACTCGGGCGTGGGCGAGCACATCGCTCAACAGATCGCCCGCATAACCGCCGTTCACGTCGCGGTCAAGAAGATCCGCACCCGTTTTAACGGCAAGCTGGAGCTGATTGACGATTTCTCTGAGTTTCATTTTTTCGTGTAGACCTTAAACTGAAGGTTTGTCCCTTTGCCCACAGTCGAATCGAGGTGCATCTCGTCCGAACAGTTCTTGATGTTTGGGAGCCCCATCCCGGCTCCAAAACCAAGCTCCCGCACCCAGTCCGGTGCCGTGGAATATCCCGGCTCCATTGCCCGCGCGATGTCGGGAATCCCCGGGCCTTGATCCACAGCATTGACCGTAACGCATCGCGGTTCAATTGTCGCGATGAGCGTTCCCCCCTTGCAGAAGATTACCATGTTCATTTCGGCCTCGTATGAGGCAATCGTGATTCTTCGCGCCACATCGGGATGGATTCCCAGCCGCAGCAGATTTTTCTTCAGCTGACTGCTCCCTTCGCCTGCCTTCTCGAAGCTCGCACCCTCAAGATTATACTTGAGCACAAGCGAGGAATGATCCGACCGAATGTCTTCGAAGAGATGTCCCGCTCGATATCGCCGTAGTTCGTCCTCGTAGTGATTGCTTTCGAGACGTTTGAACAGACATCTGATGATGTCCCCTTTGGTGATGATTCCGACAAGTTTCTTGGTCTGACGGTTGATCACGGGAAATCGACCATATCGGTACCGACCGAAATCATTGATCGCACGCACAAGCAGATCGTCGGAACAAATCGTGACAGGTTCACGGGTCATCCTCTGGCTGACGCGATCTGCTGTCTTCCCCTCCAGTATCGATTCAATCAGATCCTCAATGCTCACGATACCCTTCAATTCATCTCCCGCGACGACCGGAAGGCCTGAAATCGCGTGTTCCTTCAGTATCTTTCGGACGTCCTCCATTGTGTCATCGGGACTGACTGAGCAGACGTTCGTTGACATGGCCGCTTCGACCCTCAACTCGTAGACGAGGACTTGTGCCTTTCCGACCCTGATGACTTCGGAGATCTTATCGTCCTTCATGTCTCAGAACACCCCTTGAGTCCGTTCTTGTACAGTCGTCCGCAACTTTCGAACATCGGAAGAGTGGTTCTCAGCAGGATGATGCCTCTGCTCCTGGCCAGTTCGATCGTTTCTGTCGACGGCTTTTTCCCGCGTACGAAACAGACAACTTTCGTATCCGCCATCTCCGCCGTGTAGACGACCTGGGTGGTCGTGAGTCCTGTCATCAGAAGAGCGCCGGCCTTCGCAAAAGCCAGAACGTCACTCATCAGATCCGATGCGCACGCCATTCCGATCTCCATGTCCTGATCTTCGCCGTCGAGAATAACTTCTGCATTGAGTACTTGTATGATCTCTCGTAGCTTCACATGTTCTCCTCTCGCATTGGACTGAGTCAACGCTCTCCGATGCTCAGGCCACCCCCTCGGCTTGCTTTCGTTTTCGTGCGATCAACCTCCCCTTCTCGACAAAAGGAACCGGCTCACCGGAAATCTTCACGACGGCAGCAAAGCGTTCGGGACACACGTCGAAACACGAACCGCACTTCGTACACTTGACCTGATCGATGACATGAATGACGTTTTTCTCGCCGTAGATCGACTCGGCGGGACATTCTCGCATGCAGATCAAGCAGGCCTGACATTTCTCCGGATCGATAAAGTATGAGGTAAGTTCCTTACACGCCTTCGCGGGACAGCGCTTCTCCTTGATGTGTGCTTCATACTCGTCTCTGAAATACGTGATCGTCGAGAGCACCGGATTGGGGAGCGTGGTACCGAGTCCACACATGGATGCGTCTTTGATCGCGTGGCCGAGTTCCTCCATGAATTCAATATCTCCCTCTCTTCCATGGCCATCAGTAATGCGTGTGAGCACCTCCAGGAGCGCCTCGCTCCCGTCCCGGCACGTACTGCATTTGCCGCACGACTCGTCGTTCGTGAATTGAAGGTAGAATTTGGAGACATCCACCATGCAGGTGTCTTCGTCCATGACGATCATGCCGCCGGAGCCCATCATCGAACCCGCTTGCAGAAGACTCTCATAGTCGATGGGAACGTCCATCAGACTCGCCGGAATGCAACCGCCTGATGGTCCGCCGGTTTGTACCGCTTTGAACGCGCGGTTCCCCGGAATCCCTCCGCCGATTTCATAGACAATCTCGCGGAGGGTCACACCCATCGGGACTTCGATCAAACCGGTGTTGTTGATCTTTCCCACAAGGGAGAAGATCTTTGTCCCCTTACTCGTTTCTGTTCCGATTCTCGAATACCAATCCGCACCGCGGCTGATGATGACAGGGACATTGGCCAGAGTCTCGACGTTGTTAATGACCGTGGGTTGTCCCCAGAGCCCGGATTGCACCGGAAAGGGAGGTCGTTGCCTCGGTTCCGGGCTGAGACCCTCGATCGAATGGATGAGCGATGTTTCTTCGCCGCAGACGAACGCGCCGGATCCCTCTCGAATCTCGACATCAAACGAGAATCCGGAGTCGAGAATGTTTTCCCCCAAGAGCCCGTAGTCCCGCGCCTGCTGCACCGCGATCTGTATTCGTCGGATTGCCAGCGGATATTCGGAACGAACGTAAATGTATCCACGCGCCGCACCGATCGCATACGCGGCGATCGTTAGTCCTTCGATGACGGAGTGCGGATCAGATTCGAAGACGCTCCGATCCATGTACGCGCCGGGGTCTCCCTCATCACAATTACAAATGATGTACTTCGGTGTCCGTTCCTGACTGCGACAGATCTTCCACTTCACGCCGGTAGGGAAGCCGGCTCCTCCGCGACCACGCAGACCCGACGTGATGATCTCCCCGATCACCTGTTCAGGGCTCATCGATGTGAGTACTTTTTCAACAGCGACGTATCCGTCTCTCGCCAGATAGTCGCTGATTTGTTCCGGATCGATGATCCCCTTGTTCCGCAGGACGAGGAGCATTTGTTTCTTGAAGAAGGGAATTTCACCCAGGAGCGGAATCGGTTCCTTCCGTTCCGTCGGGGTGAACATGAGTTTCTTGACCGGTCTCCCCTTCAAGAAGTGCTCCTGCACGAGAAACGGAATATCCTCCTCTTTCAGCCAGCTGTAGAAGATCTTTTCCGGTTCGACGACGAGCAGCGGACCCTGTCCGCAGAAGCCGTTGCACCCCGTCGGCACGACGATCACCTCATCCTGGAGACCGTGCCGGCTGATTTCACTGTCGAGTGCCTCTTTGATTCGGAAGGCCCCGCCGGCAACACAACCGGTTCCGGCGCACAGCATCAGCTCTATGCGTCTGGTTGCCATCGCCTCAACCTCCCTTCTCCGAACCGACGCCGATGGCATAGTCGGCGACGATCGTGCCGCCAAGCACGTGTTCCGCAAAAATCTTTCTTGTTTTTTCCGGCGTGAGGTCACCGTACTTCACCGGCGGCGTATCTACCAGCTCGACCGTCGCCATCGGTTCTCTGGAGCACAGCCCGGCACACCCCGATGTGGTCACCGCAATATCCTTCACCGCGCGCTTTTCAACCTCTTCGAGGAATGTCGAAACGATTCCTCTTGCCCCCGCCGCGATGCCGCACGTCCCCATATGCACGATGATCTTTCCGCGAAATTCCCCCTCTCTCAGGTAGATGCCTTTGCGGGCTTTTTCCCGTTCTTTTCGAAGTTCTTCTATGGTCAGTTTGGGCATAGCTAGTGGACTGTTACGATGATTGTGTGACATTGGCATAATGCCGGGCCATGGTTTCTCGTGCCCGGTTCGTGGTAAAGCGCCACGAGATGGTGGTTCGATGACGGTTACGCTGTTGCTCCCATGAGCGAAC
>Ga0194127_10006431_pt1 | contig 13353 bp, 11 predicted proteins | sample TA2KigC100mmetaG_FD_148624 | JGI IMG/M metagenome (GOLD analysis project Ga0194127, IMG submission 148624) | Freshwater microbial communities from Lake Tanganyika, Tanzania - TA2015036 Kigoma Deep Cast 100m | ecosystem: Environmental > Aquatic > Freshwater > Lake | place: Tanzania: Lake...
CGGCTCGCCCCCCTGCCCGCCGCCCCGCGTTGCGGGGCGCGGGCCACCCCCCTTGCGCGGCCGCCTTGCGGCCGCCGAGCGCGCCGCGCCTCAGCGCGGCGCGCTCGGCAGTCACCAGTCCTTGACCAGCGCGCTCAATCGAGATAGAATTCGTCCTCGTCCCGGGGGGGGTGCGGCCCTTCCCGTAGAGGAGGTCGGGGAATGATGCGAATCGCGATGGCTCTGGCGACGGTGGCGATGCTGGCGGTGGCGGCGTGCGAAACCGACTCCGGCGGTGGGGGGGGGCCGGACGCGAAGATCAACCAGGACGCCATCCCGTCCGAGGTCCCGTCGAACCACGACCTCCCGGTCGAGGACGGCGCGGCCGACTCGGTGGAGGAGGTCCCGGTCGCGCCGGACGTCGCGCAGGATGTCGCGCCGGACGTCGCGCCGGACGTCGCGCCGGACGTGGCCCCGGTGGAAGACGTCCCCGTCGCGCCCGACGCGGCCCAGGACACGCCCGTGGCGCAGGACACGCCCGTGGCGCAGGACGTGCCGGTCGCCCAGGACGTGGCGGCCGACGTGCCGGGCGGCCCCTCCGGCCACACCGAGGACATGGGCGGCGCCTGGCACAAGCCGGGCAAGAACGACCCGCTCAAGAACTGCACGTCCTGTCACGGCGCGAAGCTCGACGGCGGACCGGCGGGCGTGTCCTGCTACGTGTGCCACGACAACGACGACCACACGAAGACCGACGGCGGGTTCATGCACAAGTCCGGCACCAAGGAGACCTGCAAGGCCTGCCATGGGCCGAACAACAACGGCGGCCTCGGCCCGGCGTGCAGCTCCTGCCACTGACGATCACGGACCGGCGGGCGTGACCCGCGCGGGGCACGCGGCCCTCAGGGCGTCGCGCCCTTCCTGACCGCCTCCCACGTCCCGGTGAACTCGGCCCCGGCGCCGCTGCCCGTCTCCACATGACCGTCGCAGTGGCCGTCCACGATCTCGTCCACCACAAGGTCGCAGTCCTTGTCCACGAGCCTGGCGTGCCCCGACAGCGCGAGGTGCGTGTCGAGCGTGAGCGCGCCCAGCATGCCGGTCAGCAGGCCCGCCACCTGGTCCACCGCCGCGCCGGCGAGGTCCGTCTGCGCGGTCAGTGCCAACGCGACGCACGCGTTCGCCGTTCGCGGCGAGCAGACGCTGGAGCTGCGGGTGGCGCTCAGGCGCCGGACCGGCCTGTTGTGAAACCGGGTACCGGGCGTCGAAAGTGGGTAAACAATCGGGTATCATCGGGCATCAGTCTCGTGATCCGGAGGGCCGGGTGAAGTCGTTCTCGCCAGGGCAGTTGGGAAGAACCGTTCCGATGGGCCTCACGTGGCTGGTCGGGTCGGTGATGGAGTGCAGGGGCCGGCAGGAACTGTACGAGCACCAGGGCCCGGAGATCCTGGAGGCGCTGCGCCAGATGGCACTGATCCAGAGCGTCGAGTCCAGCAACCGCATCGAGGGCGTCACCGTCGAACGGGAGCGCCTCAAGCCCCTGGTGCTCGGCAGGGCGGAGCCGCGGGACCGCCCGGAGGAGGAGATCGTCGGGTATCGGCAGGCGCTTGCGTGGATCCACGAGAACCACAATCGCATCGACCTGACGCCGGGTACGCTTCTCCAGATGCACCGGCTGGCTCAGGGCGGGACCACGGGGGACGCCGGTCAATGGAAGACCAGGGACAACGAGGTGATCGAGATCCTGCCGAACGGGGAGCGGCGGCTCCGGTGGAAGGCCGTGCCGGCGGCGGACACGGCGGAGGCCGTGGAGGCCTTGTGCCTGGCGTACCGGCACTCGTCGGGTCAGGGGCTTCTGCCACCACTCCTGGCGGCCGGGGGCTTCGTGCTCGACTTCCTCTGCATCCACCCGTTCCGGGACGGGAACGGACGCGTGTCGCGGCTGGCGACGCTGCTCCTGCTCTACCAGCAGGGGTTCCGGGTCGGGCGGTACATCAGCGTCGAGCGCATCGTCGAGGAGTCGAAGGAGTCCTACTACGAGGCGCTGCACACGTCGTCCCAGGGCTGGCACGACGCCGCGCACAACCCCGTGCCGTGGTGGAGCTACTTCCTGACGACGGTGCGCGGCGCATATCGCGAGTTCGAGGAGCGCGTGTCCCGGATGGCCGGCCGCCGGGGGGCGAAGACCGACGCCATCGAGCACGCCATCGAATCCCTCCCCCGGGAGTTCCCGGTCTCCGAACTGGATCGCCTGTGTCCGTCCGTCAGCCGTGACCTTGTGCGGCGGGTCCTGCGCCGAAGACGCGACGAGGGGCGCCTGACGTGTTCGAGCCGCGGACGAGGCGCGATCTGGAGGAAGACGTAGCGCCGGTCGCCCCCGCCGGCGGGGGAACGGAGTCTCCCGAAAGGGTTTGTGCGTACAATGCCGGCGGCGACCCCAACCCGGAGGGGTGATGGTCCTCCTGCTGAACCCGCCGAGCACGCGCCGCGTCTCGCGGGACTACTACTGCGGCCACTTCGCGAAGGCGCGGTACGGCTGGCCGCCGTTCGACCTGCTCGTCCTCTCGGGCCGCCTGCCCGGCCGCGACGTGCTCGTCCTCGACGCGATCGCGGAGGGCCTCGACGCGGGCGCCGCCATGGCAAGGATCGACGCCCTGCGCCCGGTTGCCGTCCTCGCGGTCGTCGCGGCCGTCTCCTGGCGGGAGGACGTCGCGTTCCTCTCGCGCGTCAAGGCGCGGTGCGGCTCGGCGATCGCGGTCAGCGGCGACTACCCGCGCGCCTGCCCGGCCGACGCGCTCGATCGCCACGACGCGATCGACGCGGTGGTGCTCGACTTCGCGGACTGCGACCTCGGCGGGCTGCCGGACGGCGCGGTCGCGGGGGGGCTGCGCAACGTCCACACCCGCCTCGACCCGGAGCCCCGCTTCGAGAACGCCCGCACGTTCCGGCTCCCCGGGCCGCGGCACGAGCTGTTCGACCTCTGCCGCTACCACCTGCCCACGGTCCGGCGCCACCCGTTCACGCTCGTGACGACGGACTTCGGCTGCCGCCACGGGTGCGCCTGGTGCTACCACGAGCGCGTCCCGCACAAGCTGCGCGACCTCGACGACCTCGCGTCCGAGCTTGCGTTCGTCCGCTCCCTCGGCGTCCCGGAGATCGTGCTCCAGGACCAGAGCTTCGGGTCGGTCCGGCCGCACGCGATCGAGGCGTGCGCGGTCCTCTCGCACGGCGGCTCGCCGTTCACCTGGGTGTGCGAGATGCGCCCGGACGACGCGGACCCGGACCTGCTCCGCGCCATGCGCCGCGCGGGCTGCCACACGGTCATGCTCGGGGTCGAGACCGCGAGCCGCGACGTGCTCGCCCGCCACCGCAAGCGCTCCGGCCCCGACGACGCGCGTCGCGCGTTCGCCCTCGCCCGCGAGGCCGGGATCCGGACGCTCGCGCACTTCCTGCTCGGCCTGCCCGGCGAGGACGAGGCATCGCTCCGGCGCACGCTCGACCTCTGCATGGACCTCGAGCCCGACATCGCGTCGTTCAACGTCGCGGCGCCGGCCTGGGGTACGACGCTCCGGCACGAGGTCGTCGCGAACGGCTGGATGATCGAGGACGGGGTCGGGATCGCGGGCGACGGCTCACGGCCGGTCTGGGAATCCCCCTCCCTGCCGCGCGACACGGTCGTCCGGGTGCGCGACGAGGCGCTCCGCCGCTTCTACATGAGGCCGTCGTACGTGGTGCGGCAGCTCCTGTCCGTGCGGTCGGCGTACCAGCTCCGGACGCTGATCGCGGAGGGGTTGGACGTCCTCCGATCCGCGCTCCCGGTATCCCCGCGGTGAGCCGCGTCACGCCACCAGCCGGCGCACCAGCATGCCGAGCAGCGCGCCCGGATCGCCCCGCGCCGCGAGGTTGAAGTCGATGCCCGCGCCGGTCCCGCAGCGGGGGCAGCGGCAGTCGCGCGGCAGGGACGCGACCGCCTCGCGGACCGAGGCCGCGCCGCGGACGAGCCCCTGCTCGTAGCCCGGGGCCATGTCGCACGTCCCGATCGCGCCGTCCGGGTCCACGGCGACCATCAGCCGCCACACCGCGCAAGGGAGCGGCGGCAGGTCCGGCCAGGACCGGAGGTGGCGCAGCCCGGACACGCTGTTGGCGACGGCCCGGCCGCCGGTCCGCCGGTGCTCGATCAGGCCGTCGATCGCGGCACGGCAGGCGGCCGGGTCCGGGAACAGCGCGCCGGCGCCGTCGCGCTCGCCGGCATACGCGGCGTCGATCGGCTGGACGTACGTGCCGATCCCGAGCCGGTCGAGCGTCGCGAGCAGGTCGTCGATCCGGCCCACGTTGGCCGCGGACAGCACGGTGTCCGCGAGCACCGCGATCCCCGCGTCCCGGCATGCCGCGACCGTCGCCTCGACAGCCGCGAACACGCCTTCGCCCCGGACCGCGTCGTGCACGTCCGCGGGCCCGTCCAGGCTGACCTGGACCTCGGCGGCGCGCCGGACCTCGCCGATCCGGCCGGCCGCGAGCGTCCCGTTCGTCTGCACCCGGACCTGCATCCCGAGGTCCGCGGCCGCGCCGACGATCGTGCCCAGGTCCGCGCGAACGAACGGCTCCCCCCCCGACAGCCCGACGTACCGCGTCCCGAGGGCGGCGAGTTCGCGCAGCACGCGGAGGGCCTCGTCCGTGCCCCCCTCGCGCACGCCGGGCCTGCACACGCCGCAGTATGCGCAGCGCAGGTTGCAGCGGAACGTGACGTTCCAGCTCGCGATGAGCGGCACGCGACGGCCCGCGGCCGCGAGCCCGACGGCGCGGGCGATCCCGGCCGCGCGCGAGAGGTCGGACGGTTTCAACGCCGCCTCCGGTTCGGTCTCAACGACGCCTCCCGTTGCGGCGGACCGCGTCGCACGGCCTCGCGCGCGATCGGACTGCGAGAACCGCCAGGACCGCGTCCGCGACCCGGTCCACGTCCGGGATCGTCATGCCGGGATGGACCGGCAGGTGCACCATCCGCCGGACCGCGTCGGAGGCGACCCGGCACTCCCCGGTGTCCGCGTACCCCGGCACCTCGGGCCCCGCGACCATGTTCCCCGGATGGGTGTCGATCCCGAGCCGGAGCAGGCGTCGCCGGAAGTCGTCGCGGTCGTCCACCTGCACCACGAAGCCGTGGAACAGGTCCTCGCCGCGCGGCGCCGGGCTCGGCAGGCCGATCCCCCCCGCACCCGCCAGCCGCGCCAGCAGGTGCTCGCCGTTCCGGATCCGGACCGCGTTCGCCTCGTCGAGCGAGGCGAGCTGGGACAGCGCGAGGCGGCCCTGGAGCGCGGACGGCATCGCGGTCGCGGACCCGTCGAGGTTCTGTCCGGTCGGGGTCTCGCGGGTGACGAGGTCGATCGGGTCCACGCCCGCGGCCGCGAACGCCAGCAGCAACGGGTGGGCGACCGCACGCCACACGCCCGGGCGCGTGCCGAGGCCCATGGCGAGCGACCAGCACGCGCGGCCCGCGAGGTCGACGTGCCCGATCCGGGGCAGCGCGGCCATCCTCTGCGCCACGCGCCCGGCCAGCGCGCCGGAGTCGGTCGCGACCGTGCCCGCCCACAGCGCGGACAGGTTCTTCGCCGGGTGGAACGAGAAGAAGGACGCGGTACCCCAGGCCCCGAGGCGCCGCCCCCGGAACGCCCCGCCCGCCGCCTGGGCGCAGTCCTCGATGACCGCCAGCCCGCGGCGCTCCGCCACGCCGGCGACGCGGCCCATGTCCACGGCGCGTCCGTGCAGGTGGACCGGCAGGATCGCGACCGTGGCGGGCCCGACCGCGTCCGCGAGCCGCGCGGTGTCCATGCAGAGCGTCCCCGGATCCACGTCCACGAACCGCACCTCGAGCCCGTTGCGCCGGATCACGGCCGGGATGCTGTGGAACGTGAGCGCGGGGAGGATCACCTCCCCCCCCTTCGGCAGCTCGAGCGCCGCCAGGATCGCGGCCAGCGACTCGCGCGCGGACGGCGCGGGCACCGCGTGCGCGACCCCGAGGTACCCGGCGAAACGCTTCGAGAACTCGCGCCACGGATCGCCCCCGACGCCGAGCGCGGCCCGCACCAGCTCCCCGGGCGAGGCGGACGGAACGAACCTCGGGATCGCGTCGCGCACTTCGCTCATGCCATCTCCCACCACCGGAACCTCAGCATCGCATCCATCTCGCCGTACCCAGCCGCGCACCCGGCGCACGAGAACGCGGGCATCCGCCGCATGGCCTCCACGAACCCCGACTCGCGGCCGTTCACCCAGGCCGCGTCCCCCGCCGCGAGCGAGAGCAGCACGTTGCACGGGAGCACGCGGCCGTCGGGCAGGATCGAGCAGTACAGCCGCCCCGCGAACCTGCACGGCCCGGCGGGCTCGCCGCGCACGGCCCGCGCCAGGAAGTGCCGCGTGTAGCCGACCGGGGCGCCCGCGCGCTTGCGGTCGAGCAGGGTCGCGTACGCCGCGCGCAGCTCGTCCTGCCGCAGCACGAGGCCCGCGGCCGCGGCCGGGACGCACCCGGGCGCGAACTCGATCGGGCCGAAGATCGCGGTCCCGTGCAGCGACCGCGCGAGGTCCAGCACCCAGTCGATGTCCGCCGCGGTGCCGCGGTGCAGGACCGTGCTCGTCATCACCGGGACTCCCCGCTCCGCGCACGCGGCCAGCCCGCGCAGCGCGCGCGCGTGCGAGCCTGCCCCGCGCACCGCGTCGTGGGACGCCTCGCGGCCGTCCACGCTGACGATCACGAGGTCGAGGTCGCGCACCTCGTCGATCCGGTCCGCGAGCAGGTGGCCGTTCGTGATCAGGTTCGCATATACGCCGCGCGAGCGTACCGTCCGGATCCACTCGGGCAGCTCGCGGCGGAGCAGCGGCTCGCCCCCCGTGAACGAGACCTTCCGCATGCCCTCGCGGCACAGCTCGTCGAGCATCGCGAGGACCGCGGGCCCGTCCATCTCCGGGAAGCGGACCGGCGGGACCTCGCAGTACGTGCAGGACTGCGTGCAGCGCGCGGTCGCCAGGAACTGGACGAACAGGGGATGGCGCGTGCCGGCGGCGTGCGCGGACAGCACGCGCGCGAGGTCCGCGGCGCGCCGCGCGAGCGCGGACGGGCGGAAGAACGACGCGATCAGCCTGCGGTCGACCACGGCTCATCCCCTGCCAGGGCGTTGGCGAGCGCGTCCCGGACGACCTCGACGCGCGCGGCGTCGAAGCCCGCGTGGACCGGAACCAGGAGGTGATGATCGTGGATCTCCCGCGCCGCGCGCAACGGATGCGGCACGAGTTCGCGGAACGCGGGCAGGTCCGAGCACACGGGGAGCGCGTTCATCGAGGACTCGACGCCGCCGGCGGACAGCCGCCTCGCGACCCGGGCGCGGTCGCCGACCCGGACCGGGAAGCGCCACCACACGGACTCGCCGCCCGGGTGGGTCGCGGGGTTGCGCCCGGCCACGCCCGGCGCGGACGCGAGGAGGGCGGCCTGCCGCCGCAGCGCGTCGTTGACCGCGTCCATCCGGCCCAGGCTCGCGGACGCGAGACGGGCCTGGAAGTCGGCGTACCAGAACAGGTATTCCGGCGGCGTCCGGTCGAACGCGCGCGTGGTGTCGCGTCCGAGGACCTCGGCGAGGTTGCCCGTCTGGAGGCGGTAGAGCAGGCGCGGGCTCGCCGCGGTCAGGGCGCGGACCAGCCGGAAGGTGACGAGCGGGTAGAGCCTGTCGCCCGCGAGCGCCCCGTGCCCGAGCACCTTCGCGATCACGACCAGGAACGGCGCGCGCGCGGGGCGGGCAAGCTCGAAGGCGGACAGCTCGCGGACGCGGTCGACCAGGGAGCGCTCCGCGAACACCACGCCCCCGAAGAGGGACGAGCAGACCTTGAACGACGACAGGCTGTGGATGCCCGCGACGCCGAGCGTGCCGAGCGGGCGGCCGCGGATCGTCGCGCCGAGCGCCTGGGACACGTCCTCGATCACGGCGAGCCGGTGCCGCCTCGCAACCGCGAGCACGTCGTCGAGGTTCGCCGGGACGAGCCCGTACAGGTACGTCAGCAGCACGGCGCGCGTGCGCGGCGTCACGGCGGCTTCGAGCGCGGCCGTGTCGAACGACAGGGTGGCCCGGTCCATCTCGACCATGACCGGCCGGTGGCCCGCGCACCGGATCGAGTTGACCATGTCCGCGATCGTGATCGGCGTCATCAGGACGTCGGATCCCGGCGGCAGGTCGAGCGCGCGCAGCACGTACCAGAGCGCGACGCGCGCGGTCGGCAGCGTCGCGGCGTCCGGCGCGCCGAATCGATCCGCGAACCGGCGGTCGAACGCGCGTGCCTCGTCGCCGCGGCGGAAGTCGCCCGCGAGGACGCTCTCGAGCGCGTCCAGCACCTCGCCGGTGTCGTAATACGGCCTGACGCCCGGGACGCGAACGCTCATGCGCGGCTGCCTCCGCCCGCGAACAGCAGCCTACAGGGCACGGAATGGGACGGCAAGCTTGTCAGAGGGGTCGAAAAGCGGTATCTCAGCCCGGGCTGTTCGCGGCGCGGCCGGCGGAGGTGCGGTGCATGGCGGGTATTGCTTCGACGCAGGCGGCTGCGGCGGGACGTGGCGAGGTCACGGAGCAGATGCGGGCCGTGGCGCGGGACGAGGGCGTCGCGGTCGAGCGGGTCGCGGCGGGGCTCGCGGCCGGGACGGTCGTGATCCCGGCGAACCCGGCGCACCGCCGGCTGAAGCCGGTCGGGATCGGGGCCGGCCTGAAGGTCAAGGTCAACGTCAACCTGGGCCGCTCGCACACCACGTCCTGCCTGACCGAGGAGGTGGGCAAGGTCGAGGTGGCACTGCGCTACGGCGCGGACGCGGTCATGGACCTGTCCACGGGACCGGACATCGACGACGTGCGCGCGGCCGTGCTGGACGCGTGCCCGGTGCCGCTCGGGACCGTGCCGGTCTACCAGGCGGCCGAGGCGGTGACCGAGATCGCGGACCTGCCGGAGGACGCGTTCCTAGACGTGATCCGGCGGCAGGCCGAGCAGGGCGTGGACTTCATGACGATCCACGCGGGCGTGCTCAGGGCCCACGTCCCCCACGTGAAGGGCCGGCTGACCGGGATCGTGTCCCGCGGCGGCGCGCTGATGGCGCGCTGGATGGAGCGGAACGACCGCGAGAACCCGTACTTCGCGCGCTTCGACGAGGTGCTGGAGATCGCTGCCAGGCACGACGTGACCCTGTCGCTCGGGGACGGGCTCCGGCCGGGCTGCCTGCACGACGCGTCCGACGCGGCGCAGTTCGCGGAGCTGGACACGCTCGGCCGGCTCGCGGCGCGGTGCCGCGAGGCGGGCGTGCAGGTGATGATCGAGGGCCCGGGCCACGTGCCGGCCGACCAGATCGCGATGAACGTGCGCCGCCAGAAGGAGGCGTGCGGGGGCGCGCCGTTCTACGTGCTCGGGCCGATCGTGACCGACCTCGCGCCGGGCTACGACCACATCACCGGCGCGATCGGCGCGACCATGGCCGCGATCGCGGGCGCGGACTTCCTGTGCTACGTGACGCCGAAGGAACACCTGGGGCTGCCGGGGCTCGACGACGTGCGCACGGGCCTGATCGCGTTCCGGATCGCGGCGCACGCGGCGGACGTGGCGCGCGGGCTGCCCGGGGCGCGCGACCGCGACGACGAGATGGCGCGCGCGCGCTTCGGGTTCGACTGGGACCGGCAGTTCGCGCTCGCGATGGATCCGGACCGGGCCCGCGAGTACCACGACCTGACGCTCCCCGACCCGCAGTACCGGACGAGCCGCTTCTGCTCGATGTGCGGCCCGCGCTTCTGCCCGATGCGGCTGACTCGCGAGCTGGCCGAGGCCGCGCCGTCCGAGTCGAAGCCGGTGTAAGATCGGCCGCCCCGTTCCGAGGGACACGGATGAGAAGAGCGTTGGTCGCCGTGACGTTGGTCGCGCTCGCCGCGTGCTCCGGGCCGTGGCGCCAGCGCGAGGCGGACCGGCTGGGCCTGCAGAGGAACCCGTTCTCGAACGTGCGCCCCATGATCGAGGGGGGGCGGGCCATCGAGGCGCGGCAGGCGCTCGCGGAACTGCCGTCCACGCTGCGGGCCACGCCTGCCTGGGCGTACCTGATGGGCCGCGTCCACCTGCTGGAGGGAGACCTGCCGGCGGCCATCGACATGCTCGGCAAGGCGCGGAACCTCGCCCCGGGCAACCCGGTGGTGGAGAACGACCTCGCGGTCGCGCTCGTGAAGGCGGGCAAGGCGGACCAGGCGGTCGCCCTGCTCGACCGGCTGGCCGCCGCGCACCCGGAGGACCGGGACCTCGCCCTGAACCGGGCGGTCGCGCGGCTCGCTGGCGGCTGGACCGAGGAGGCCCAGGACACGCTCGCCCGCATGGCGCGCGAGCGGCCGGACTGGTTCGGGGCGCGCTTCAACCTTGGCCTCGCGGCGCTGACGAACCACGACTACGCCACCGCGGTGTTCGAACTGAAGGCGGCGGGGCACCTGAAGACCGGCGACAAGGGCGTGCTGCTCGGCCTGACCGCCGCGTGCGCGCTGAACCAGGACCGGACCTGCGCGGAGGACACGAACCGCGAGGCCGTGGCGCGCTACCCGGGGGATCCGAAGGTCCTGTTGAACTGGGGGGCGTGGCTCGAGGAGCAGGGGCAGCTTCCCGCGGCAATGGACCAGTACCGGCAGGCCGTGCGGGTCGCGCCCGAGTGCGCGAACTGCTGGTACGACATCGGCCGGCTCGCGGACCGGACCGGGGACATCGCGACCGCGCTCGACGCGTACCGGCGACACGTCGCGGTCGCGCCGCCGGGGATGTCGGTGTCCGCGGTGCAGGAGCGGGTGAAGGCGCTGGAGGCGGCGCAGGCGCCGGTGCAGTGAGCGGGCACGGGGACGGATGGGCGGGCTCGGGCCCGGTTTCGGGTTCGGGAACTGGAAACGAGGAGGAGGTCATGCACCACGAGGGGCTGAGGGAGAGCGATCCGGAGGTCGCGGCGCTCGTCGCGGCGGAGGAGAGGCGGGAGTTCGAGAAGATCCGGATGATCCCGTCCGAGAACTACGTCAGCCGGGCAGTGCTCGAGGCCACGGGCAGCGTGTTCACGAACAAGTACTCGGAGGGGTACGCGGGCAAGCGGTACTACGAGGGCCAGCAGTGCGTGGACCCGCTGGAGGAGATGGCGATCGCGCGGGCGAAGTCGCTCTTCGGCGCGGACCACGCGAACGTGCAGCCGTACTCCGGGTCGCCGGCCAACCTCGCGGTCTATTTCGCCCTGCTCAAGCCCAACGACACCGTGATGGGCATGGCGCTGCCGCACGGCGGGCACCTGACGCACGGCTGGAACGTCTCGATAACGGGGGCTTTCTTCAGGAGCGTGCAGTACGGCGTGGACGCCGCGACCGGCCGGATCGACATGGACCAGGTCCGGACGCTGGCGCTGGCCGAGCGGCCCAAGCTGATCATCGCGGGCGCGACCGCGTACCCCCGCGTCATCGACTTCGAGGCGTTCCGCCGTGTCGCGGACGAGGTCGGCGCGCACCTGCTCGTGGACATGGCCCACATCGCGGGGCTGGTCGCGGGCGGCGCGCACCCGAGCCCGGTGCCGCACGCGCACGTGGTCTCCACGACCACGCACAAGACGCTCCGCGGCCCGCGCGGCGCCATGCTCCTGTGCAAGGAGGCGATGGCCAAGGCGGTGGACAAGGCCGTGTTCCCCGGCCTCCAGGGCGGGCCGCACAACCACACCACCGCCGGGATCGCGGTCGCGTTGCGCGAGGCGGCGACGCCCGCGTTCCGCGAGTATGCCCGCCAGGTCGTCGCGAACGCGCGCGCGCTCGCCGGGCACCTCGCGGGCTGCGGGTTCAAGCTGGTCTCGGGGGGGACCGACAACCACCTGATCCTGATGGACGTGACGCCTCGCGGGCTGACCGGGAAGCAGTACGCGAAGGCGCTCGACCGGGCCGGGCTCGAGTGCAACTACAACACCGTGCCGGGCGACCCGCGCAAGCCGTTCGACCCGTCCGGCCTGCGCATGGGCACCCCCGCCATCACCTCGCGCGGCATGAAGGAGGCCGACATGGCGACCGTGGCCGCGTGGTTCAACCGCGTGGCCGAGACGCCGGCGGGCGCCGAGGACCGCCTGGACGCGATCGCGGCCGAGGTGCGCGAGTTCACGCGCCGCTTCCCATGCCCGGGAATCGCGGTCGGGTAGTCCGTCCCCGTACCCGTACCCGTCCCACCCATCTGGGGAGCCTGCGCCGGTAGGCCGGAACCCCATCACGGGGTGTCGATGCCGCGGGCGGGGGTGTCGATGGGGGCGTCCGGGTTGGCCGGCACGTCCTCGACCGCGGGGACGTCCGGAGTGACGGCCGCGTCGGGCGCCGTCGGGTCGTCCGCGGTCACCGGCTCGTCCGGCGTCACCGCCGCGTCCGGCTGCGGCTCGGCGGGCGCGGCCTCGCCGGGCGCGCAGTAGCACGTGCCGTCCACGTCGATCGGGTGGAAGCCCGCGAGGCAGGCGCCTTCCGCGTCGCACTCGGCCGCGCAGAACGAGTAGCCGCAGTGGCCGTCCGTGCAGTCCGGGGTGCCGAGCAGGTCGTTCCCTTCCGCATCGACCTTCGGGCAGTCGGTCGGCGCGACGCACGCGGGCGTCCCGGCCGCGGCGGGGATGCCGAGGCACGAGGTGTCGAGATTGCACGCCTCCGCGTCCAGGTTCACGTTCGCGAACGGGCACGGGTCGCCCGCGACCGCGGTCCCGACGACGCGGGGCTGGCAGAGGCAGGCCCCGTCGATGTCGATCGGCTGGAACCCGGGCTCGCACTTGCCGTCCGTGCACTTCGGCGCGCAGAACGACGTCCCGCAGTGGCCGTCGACGCAGTCGGGGTTCCCGGCGAAGACCGTCTCGGGGCAGTCCTCGTCGTTCGCGCACGCAGCCGACTCCGCGTCCGCGGGCATGCCGAGGCACCAGGTCTGCGCGTCGCACGCCTCGGCCTCCGCGTTCACGGTGCCGAACGGGCAGGCGTCGCCGGGCCCGGAGGTCCCGACCTCGCGCGGCGCGCAGAAGCATGCGACGTCCGGCTCCTGGCCGACCTGGATGGGGTCGAACCCGGGCTCGCAGGTGTCGCCCTCGCCGCACGGCACCGAGCAGAACGACGTGCCGCAGTGGCCGTCGATGCAGACCGTCGCGCCGGGGAACACCCCCTTGCAGTCGTCGGGCGTGGCGCACGCGGTCGTGTCGGTGGCGGGCTCGATCCCGAGGCACGTCGCCTCGGCCACGCAGAAATCCGCGTCCTTGTTCACGTCCCCGAACGGGCACGCCGCGCCCGGCTGCGAGTCGCCGGTGTCCTTGGGCTGGCAGAAGCACACCTTGCCGCCCTGGCCGTCGGAGATATCGAAAAA
>Ga0194127_10006435_pt1 | contig 13346 bp, 11 predicted proteins | sample TA2KigC100mmetaG_FD_148624 | JGI IMG/M metagenome (GOLD analysis project Ga0194127, IMG submission 148624) | Freshwater microbial communities from Lake Tanganyika, Tanzania - TA2015036 Kigoma Deep Cast 100m | ecosystem: Environmental > Aquatic > Freshwater > Lake | place: Tanzania: Lake...
GGGGCGTGGGCCAGTCGGAGTAGGCTGCGGCCTCGCGCAGCGCCCCGCCGGCGCGGGTGAGCAGAGCCCGGTACTTCTCCGAGTACGGAATGGCCACAAGCCCGCCCCCTTTGCGGCGGACCACCGTGTACGGGCTGAGCAGGTCGCCGATCGTCTCGGGATTCGCATCCATGAACCCCTGCAGCTCCAGCCGGGAAAGGTCAGCCGGGTAGAACGCCGCACCTGCCGGCTTCTCCCGGTTTCCGAGGAACGGGCGATTGTTCTCGAGCCTGTCCCACGGCCCGTAGTGGATGTTCATGAGCTGCACCAACACAGACGCCTGCTCCCCACCGAACTGAGACAGCACGCTGCGGATGTCCAGCGCCTCCTCGTTCACCTGCATCCAGAAGACCGAATCCAGGTAGTCCGAAGCCTCAATCAGCTTGGCCAGCAGCCGCAGGTCCTTGGGGTTCACCCGCCCGGGCTTCACGCCGACCGGCGCCTCCACGAAACGACGCAGCTGCTGCTTCAGCACGTCGACCGATGCGGTGCTCGCAAGTATCGACTCCGCGGTCCCAGGCGGACCCGACAGCCCCTTCGGGGACGGACCCAAGACAAGACCGAAGGCCAACAACGCAGCGAGCGCAAGAATCCAACCAGCTCGTTTCATGTTCCTCCCTCCTGTTGGGATACGCTGCTTCCTCCGAACCCCATGTTGGCACAAAGCAGTCCCCATTTCCATCGTTGCTTGCAATCGTGGTCGCGGGCAGGTAGTGTGGCACGGGTTGCAGCCGGGGGGGAGGGCAAGATGACTGTCTCGACCAAGATTGCGACGGCCATGGAGAGGGGGTCATGGATCCGCAGGATGTTCGAGGAGGGAGCACGACTTCGAAGGGAACACGGTCCGGAGAACGTCTTCGACTTCTCGCTCGGAAACCCGGACCTGCCCCCGCCTGCGGAGTTCCGCCGGGTGCTCCTGGAGGAGGCCGCCCGGGAAGCCCCGCTGATCCACTGCTACATGCCCAATGCCGGCTTTGAGGAGACCCGCCGGAGCGTGGCCGAGCGGTATGCGGCAACGACCGGCCTGCAGTTCCGCTCCTCCGATGTCGTCATGACCTGCGGCGCTGCCGGAGGCTGCAACGTGATCCTCAAGTCGCTGCTCGAGCCGGAGGATGAGGTCATCGTCCTGGCGCCGTATTTCGTGGAGTACGGGTTCTACACGGACAACCACGGAGGCCGCATGGTGGTGGTGCCTCCGGCCGAGGACTTCCAGCCGGACCTGGCCGCGATCGAGGCGCGTGTCACATCGCGCACGCGCGCGATCATCGTCAATTCGCCCAACAACCCTACCGGCGTCCTGTACCCGCCCGAGGTCCTGGCCTCGCTCGGCGACCTGCTGAGGAAGGCGTCTGCCCGGAACGGACGGGAGATCTACCTGGTGAGCGACGAACCGTACCGGGAGATCGTGTTCGACTCCGTCCCCTACCCCAGCCCGTTCCTCTGCTACGAGAACGTGCTGGTCGTGTCGTCGCATTCCAAGGATCTGTCCCTGGCCGGTGAGCGGATCGGCCACGTGGCGGTCAGCCCGGGTTGCGCCCATCGCGAGAAGCTTGCTGCCGCGCTCACGTTCTGCAACCGGGTGCTGGGCTTCGTGAACGCCAACGCGCTCATGCAGCGGGTGGTGGCGAGGATCCCCGGTGCGCTGGTGGACATCGGCGTCTACGAGCGGCGGCGGGATCGACTGTGCTCTGCGCTGGCCGACATGGGCTTCCGGTTCGTCCGGCCGCAAGGGGCATTCTACCTGTTCCCGAGGTCACCGCTGGCGGACGACGTCGAGTTCTGCGCCGTTCTCAGGAAGTACCGGGTCATCGTTGTGCCGGGTACGGGCTTTGCCTGTCCGGGCCACTTCCGCATCAGCTTTGCCGTGAATGATCTTATGATCGACCGGTCCCTGGAGCACTTCGGGGCCGCCGCCCGAGAGCTGGGAATGTGCTGAACGCCGCCGGGGGCCTGCTGCAAAACGAGTCGGGCCGCCGGCTCTATTCCTTCTGCAGGTGGTGGATCAGCTCGTTGGCCTGCCGCAGGCGGGCATACGAGTCCTCGAGGAGTGCGATCGCTATCTCCGGGTTGGCCAGCAGAATGGAGCGGAAGGCATCCCGTTCGAGGGTCAGGAAATGGCTCTCCTCCGTCGTCACGACCGTGGCAGAGCGAACCCCTTCCCGCCCGACCAGCGCCATCTCTCCGAAGAAGCCGGGCACTCCCATGACGGCGATGGTCTGGGCCCCGGGCTCCAGGTAGCTCTTGACCACCTGGACCTCGCCGGCCACGATGATGAACAACCGGTCGGGGGCATCCCCCTCGCGCACCACGAGCTCGCCCTGGCCGTAGCGGGTCACCTTGAACGCAGGCCGCAACTCCTCGAGCTTCTCGTCACTGAGTCCGGCAAACAGCGGAATGACTCGTACCGCCTTGATGTTGAAGTCCTTGCTGACCATCCTGTCCTCCATGGTTGTCGGGTTCAAGATACCGCCCGGCCCGGACGGTTTCAAGCACAAACGGTTGCCAATCCGCCGGACTTCGGGAGATAATACCGTCCGGCTCTGTTCGTGGAGGGAGTGTCATGGTTCGGAGACTCGCAGGCGGGTTCTGCGTCGTACTGTTGGCCGGAGCTCTTGTCGCACAGGGAGAAGCGGCCTTGTGTCTGGCCGGAGAGCGGGCCATTCCCCCAGGGGCGGAGACGCGGGTGCTCTCGCTGCTGTCGCCGTACGGGGTGGAGGCGCCCGCAGACGACCTCGGCGGCGGGGTGACTCTGACGTCGGTCCAGATCGAGGGGGAGCGAATCCGCCTTACGCTGTCCGCCCAGGGAACTGCTGCGGTGCTGGTCCTGACCCAGCGCGGGAACTCACCCGGCGTGCTGGATCGCTCTGCATCGTTCGACCTGAGCTGGGAAGGCGAGACATCCGGCGCACTGGCGGAGGCGGGCAGCCGGGTTGCGGGTGCAGTCCGCCGGAACGACCGCGGCGGGTTCTGGTCCGAGATGCCTCAGAAACAGCCGGTGACCGCCCCCCCGGACACGACGTTGGGCCTTGCCTGGTTCGACTTCGTCGGAGAGGCCATCATCGCCGCCCTGCTCCTGCTCGTTGCTCTGTCGTTCCGCCTATGGAAGGGCTTGATGGGGGGACGCTTGCGCTGGTGGCTCCCTGCAGGCCTGGCGTTCTGCCTGGCAGTAGGCCTGTCGTACCGCCTGGTGCTCGACCCGGCCACCGGCGCCGTGAGCTCCGAGCCGAGCCGAACGGATGCCTGCAGCGCAGACGTTCACTGCGACGATTTCCGGGCATGCACTGCGGACCGGTGCGTGGACCAGAAGTGCTTCTGGGAGTGGCTGCCCCCCGAAGGGGTCGATTGCTGCCTGGAGGACGCCGATTGCCCGCAGCCGGGTGAGCGCTGCCTCGAGTCGTTCTGCAACCAGGAGACGGGGCTGTGTGCGACCCGCGGTTCACGGGAGTGCAGCGCGGACCCGTACGAAGGACAGGGGCGGCCGCCGATGCACTCGTCCCTGGGGTGGCTCCTGGCGACCCCAGCCAAGCACACCGGCAACGATGCGACGCTGGCCACCCGCGTCAACCTGGCCTTCTCGGTCCTGGCGGCGCTGCTGCTCTTCCTGGCCATGCTGGCCTGGGGGGCGACCCCGGCGGCATCGCTGTGGGCCGGCTTCCTCTACTCGGTGCTGCCCGCGTCCATGGTGGCTGCGCAGACTCCGAGCATGACCGGGGTCCTGCTCGCGCTGGGGCTGTTCCTGTTCGCGGTGCTTGCCCGCCTGGGGCAACCCGACCTGGACCGCAGGACGAGGCTGAGCGGCGCCCTGCTCCTGCTGCTGCTCTACCTGCTGGTGTCTTTTGCCCGGCCGGAAGGGGTCCTGCTGGCCGTTCCGGCCGCGGTGTACCTGCTGACCGGAGGTCGCCTCCGAGGCTGGAACAGGCCGGAGCTGGGGCTGCTTGCGGGAGGCGGGCTGATGATCGGCGCGGGGGCGCTGCTGGTGCAGCTCGTGCTGTATCCGGCGGACTACCTGCCGCCATTCGTCGGTCCGGGGCTCGGCAGTGCGATGACTGCGCTTGACGTCCTGTTCCTGGAGGGGCTGGTGATGCCGTTTCTGATGGTGCTGCTGGCGCTCTGCGGAATCCCCGCTGCGATGCGGGAGTCGCGGCCGTTGGGGATCGGCCTGGTGGGTCTGTTCCTGGCAGTTCCGGTGCAGGTCCTCCTGTTCCGGCTCGAAGGGTCTGAGGCGGTACGCTACGGGCTGATTCCCCTGGTATCGGTGGCAGCGCTCGGGGGGTTCGGGCTGCGCTCCGTCGCGGCACACAGGGCGAAGCTGGCGTGGCTGGCGGCGCTGATCCTGGTCGTGTACTTCCTGATGTTTCCGCTGTCCCGGCTGCCGCAGCTTCGAGAGTTGACGGAGAGCCCCACCATCATCTCTCAGTTCATACAGATTTAGAAGGCTGCCCGGAATTACTTCGCTCAGCCTCCTTAGAAGCGGGAGAGCTACTCGCCGTCCGCCCACTGCTCGATCACGGGGAGCATCGAGGCCCGCGTCTGATCGGGGCAGATCTGGCTGAACATGTTGTCCAGAACCTCCGCGATGATCTGGCGGATGCGCTCGCGCGTCAGGTTCATCACGTCCCCGATCTGCTCGAAGGTGAGCTCGCCCTCTTCTGCGATGTCGAGGGCGCAGGAGTGCTGGCACTCCCAGGGCTCGCGGTCGGGGAAGTTGATCTTGAGTGAGCCTGTTTCACTATTCACATCCAGGTACAGATTGTACCTGCAGGAGACCCAGGGGCAGGGGCGAGGCCCGTTCTTGCAATCGCTTCTCGTTGTGGGACGATCCATCGTATTCCGATGCTTTCGTGACCTGGCCATGTGCTCCCCCTGTCAGAGTGTCATTCAGTTCCGATCGCCGGGCAGCCAGCACGATCGTGGCTGATTGCCTGCCTTGGGCGACCTCTTCGCCTCTGTTAGGGTCATCCTCACTCAAAGGCGATTGATCTGTCAACTGTGATCGATTCGGGGTACTCCGATCGATCTCTGGATCAGGTAAATGGCCGATCCGGATCGTTTTTGTCGGAGAGCCGCTCGCAACATGCGGATCAAGATCAAGGTGATCCTTCAGATCGATCCTCGCAGATCGATCCAGGCGCGGCATCGCCAGCAAATTCGCGGGTCCGACCGCATTCAACCGAACGGCCGATTCTGAGGACGTCCGTGCACCGCATACCGGGGAACTGCTCGGCGGTTTTTCCATTCCGTTCCGAGCAAACATGAATGTTTTCGCCTGGTTACATTGCGCCCAACCCATCAAACTTGGCGCATTCGGAGGCGGTGATATGATGTCCTGCTTCGGGATCGGAAGAAGAACATGCTGAGCGGGCGGGGAATCCCCTTGCCGTCCCAGGCGTCGCTGCCGTAGGATTCTGCCATGAAGGTCTTTCTTCTATCCCCACCTGTGTCGCTGCAACCGCTCAAGCTGTTTCCACGCCATCCCCCGCTCCTGTCCGCACAGCTTGCTGCGGTGCTCCGGTCCATGGGGCACCGCGTCCAGGTCCTCGATGCATTCCTGCTGCGGTTGGGGGCCGAGGACGTCGTGCGCACACTGCTTGCCGCTGCCCCGGACGCGGTCGTGGTGCTGCCCAATGACGTCGCCCGGGAGACGCCGCCCGAAGTCGCTGCGGGCCTTGCGGCCGCCTATCGAGCTGCCGGCGGGAAAGCGCCGATGTGGGTGGCCGGGGTCGGAAACGGCAAATGGCTCAGGGACCTGCTGGACCTGGCGCCAGGTCTCTCGGGTGCGCTTGTCGGTGACCCGGAGCCGGCACTGCCCGAGCTTCTGGCCGGAGGAGAAACGCCGGGGCTGATCCTTCCGGGCGCCGGGACGCTCCCGGAACCGGGCGTCGTCGAGAGCCTCGATGCGCTTCCGCTGCCTGCGTGGGACCTGTTCGACCTCCGCTCGTACGTGGTGCTGCCTCACCGCCGCGGGCGCGGATTGGAGTACCCGCTGCTGGCCTCTCGCGGGTGCTGGTGGAACCGCTGCCTTTTCTGCCAGGACCTGGCCTGCGTCAAGTCGAGCCGCTACCGGGTGCGGTCTCCGGAGCACGTCGTCGAAGAGATGGAATGGGCTGCCAAGCGGTTCCGTGCCCGGCATTTCCTCTTCCATGACGCCGTGTTTCCCGCCCGGCGGGAGTGGCTGGCCAGGTTCGCAGACGAGTTGGAGCAACGCCGGCTCGAGGTTACGTGGTTCTGCATGACCCGCGCGGATGCGGTGGACGCCGAGGTCCTGAGGGCCATGAGGAAGGCCGGCTGCCGCAACGTCTGCTTCGGGCTCGAGAGCGGCGACGACGACATGCTCCGGAGGATGGACAAGGGGCACGACACCACGGCCTCGCTGCGTGCGGTGCAGGAGGCCCGGGACGCGGGGCTCGAGGTCTCGGCCACGTTCGTTCTCGGCTTCCCGGGCGAGACCCCCAGGCAGGCGGGACGAACGGCCGAGTTCGCTGCCTCGCTTGGACTCGACTACGCCCAGTTCCTGCTGGTCAAGTGGCACCAGGTGCCACGTGACCTGCTGTCGGCCGGGACCCTGGTGGAGGAATGGGACCTGGCGCAGTACGACTACCGCGGAATGGTGTTCGTTCCCGATTCCTACGGCTCGCTCGCCCGCCTGAAGCTGGCGAGGACATATGCCTACGTCCGCTTCTACCTCAGACCCGCCTACCTTCTGCGCACGACAACCAAGCTAAGGAGCAAAGGGGACATCAGACGCTACCTGGCAGGTGCAGCCACGCTGGCGAGGGCGATGCTCAACCGGTAGGGACTCAATCCAGGTCATCGTCCGAGGGGTCGCTGGGCTTTCCGCTCGCCGCCTCCTCCGCGATCTTGTCCCGCATGCGGGAGAACTTGCGATAGAGCGAGATGAAGTCCGCTTTCTGGGCCAGGACCTTCAGGTCGTTGCTGCGCGTTGCAAACCGCATAAGCTCCAAAGCCAGGGAGACTTCGCCGAAGGTGAACGATTGACTCTTGCGGATCTCGTTTTTCTGCATGCGGACACTCACCCTCCACAGAACGAGGCGATTATAGGGAACCGCCGCGGGGCCGTCAACGTAATTAAGGAACATTTGTTTTGACACCCTTGCGGTGGGGAGGCTAGAATGCAGGCGGAGAAGACGGCGGCCCGCAAGGGTCCGATTGCGAGGGGAATGATGGGGAAGGGCGACAAGAGCAACCTGTTGCTGACCTCGCTGGAAGAGATCAAGAAGAGCTCCGCCGAGGAGGACTCGTTGCCCAAGGCAGCGGTTCCCACCCCTGAGCCCATCCAGGTTCCGCAGCAGAAGAGCGGGGCTGGCAATCTGCTCGACTCACTCCTCTCCGACGTGCGCGTCGAAGCCGAACGCGAGGTCGAGGAAATCACCCGGACACTCAAGGAGAAGACCGCTGCGGAACGGAGGGCCGTTGAAGAAGAGGAGCAGCGAAAGAAGGCCCAGTACGACAAGCTCATCCAGGAGGAAGCCCGACGGCGCCAGTCGGTCATCCAGAAGCGGGAGGACGACAAGCGACGCAAGGAGCTCGAAGAGCGGCGCCGGGAGGAGGCACGTCTGCAGCTCATCGCGGAGCAGGCTCGGTTGAAGAAGCGCCGACGGGTCCTGCTGGCGGCCTCCGGAGCCGGCCTTGCCGCACTCGTGGCCGTCGTCGTCCTCGTCGTGACAGGCATCATTCCGCTGGGCCCCCAACCGGGCCAGGAATCGCAGCCTGGAGAATCCCAGACCACGGTCCCGGCCGTGACCACCCAGACCGGGGTGGCCAAGAAGACCGAGCAGACCGGACGAGCCATCGGGGACACCGAGCTCGAGCCGCTTGGCAACATCGACGGCCAAGGGGGCGTGGTCCTCGACATTCCCGAGCGCAACGACGTGGATTCCTTCGTCAAGCCCCACCCTCTCCGGGTGCAGCCCCTTCGTCTCCAGGTGGATCAGCAGCCCATGCGGGAGCGGGTGGCCAAGGCATTCGTTGCAACGTCCTCGGGCGGCTCCAGCAAGCCCGAAGGCGAAGTCGAAGGCGGCATCAGGATTGACGATTCGATCTTCGACATCAACGCAGACAAGAACAAGAAGAAGAAGCGGTAGCTTCTCAGCCCCCAGCCCCGAACACGTCCTTTCCGCAGAGCCAGCGCTCCACTTCGGGAAGCCGACTCGACGCCAGTGCACACATGTCCGAGACGAGCTCCCTGATCTCCCACTGGGCGTGGTGGTCGAGCCGCAGCCTCGACACATGGACCAGCTCACGCAGGTTGGTCTTGAACAGCATCTTGCGGCAATGAGCATTGGCAAACAGGTACTCCGCTGCCGGATTGCCGTCCCGCCTCAGCGCATCCCGAAGAGGCCGCACCGTTTCAAGGCACGCAAGGAACAGGTCGGTCAGCCCGGCTCCGACGACCGACGGAGGAACGACCGGAGCGAGGTCGGCATCGTACGGTGCGACGAGCAGGGTGGCCATGCGGTGGCGCTTGAGCTGCCCGAAGCACGCTGCGGAACAGGTCAGCTCGAACAGGAAGTCCACCAGCTCGAAGCTGCGCGGGGCCGGAGCGTGCACGCCGGCGCCGCTGAACCAGGCATCAGCCAGGGTCTGGACGAGCGGTCCGAAACCCCGCTCCGATTCGTACCGGTCAGGGGCGTCTCCGCTCCTCGGCCCCCCGTCAACCCCGCCGTCCGGAAGAGCGGAGGAATCGTCCCCCGGATTCCCGGCTTCGACCGGAAAACGACCGGTCGCCTCGAAGCAGGCGCCGGCTGCCAGCAGGGAAGCCGGCGCAGGAGTCACGTGAAGCAGCGACGCCCGGCCTCGGGTCGGAACGGATCCTGCCCCGAAGGTCCCCGGCATCCGGGACACGTCCGGAGGCACCCACCGCCAGGGGTCGGTGTGGCGGATCAGCGAAGGGGTGACGGCCAACGCCTCCTCCTCCAGCAGCCCCCCCACTCTCCTGACCTCCGCCAGGGGATGCCCCTTGAGCCTGCGGACCATGTTCTCGAGGCTGCGGGCATTGAGCGTCATGCCGAGCTGCCCCGCAGTGGCCAGCGGAAGCAGGTAGCGGGCATCCTCCCGGGTGGCGGTGTCGATTTCCCGGCGCCGCTCCTTGTCGATTGCGGCCCCCCCCGCCTCCCGAAGTTGGTGCTCCAGCAATCCGTCGACCAACGAGCGATACCCTCGGCTCATCGCCTCGAACGCCTCGACGAACCGGGTGCGAAGGCTCTCATCGTGCGCAACCTCGTCGGGCACCACCATGTCGCTGCCGATGAGCACATACCGCTGCGAGCGCTCGGTGTACGAGGCGAGACGCGAGTGCTCCACCGCCTCGATGGCCAGCCGCGAGATGCCTTCCATGTCGAAGTTGAACGTGGCGTGCTCAGCAATGCTCGAGTGCCCCATCTCGAACACGATGTTGCGGTTGCTCCGACGCGCCTTCTCGACGTTCTCACGAGCATCCTGGCGGAGCTGCTCGACCGTCTTCTCGCTCCGGCTGATGCGAGCGTAGGCCGCTGCGATCGGCTCAGGCGAGAGATGGGGACGATACGTGGGTTCCCGGAGCGCGCGGTCGACCTGCTCCAACTCGAGGTTGGCACCGACCAGCTTGACCTTCATGATGGACTCAGAACCCGATTTCGAGGCCTATGCGTGCCTCGATGGGGAACTTCTCTACGAACTCCGCCTTCTCCATGAACGTGGCGTCGACCTCGGCGAACAGGCGAAGTGCCTGGAGATTGAGCAGGGTCTTGCCGACGCCGACGAGGAACCCGTAGTTGAAGTCGTCGCGCACGTTCATCGGGACCGCCCCGCGCAGGTAGCAGATTCCCGGGATGGCAACCCGGACGCCGGGGCGGATGGTCATGAGCTCGGCCTCCTTGACGCCGAACTCCTCGAGTGTGAAGAGGAACCCGAGGTCCGCGCTGATGTTCGCGAAGGACCAGTAGACCATGGCCTCAGCGTTGAGCGGAGACAGCTCGACGCCATCGTCGACGTACATGCCTGTGCCCAGCGACAAGCCCAGGCCCGGGCCTGCCGACGCAGGTGACGCGACCATGAACACGGATGCAGTTGCAGCAACCAGACCAGCAATCATGAGACGCGACATGTTCGAGCCCTCCATGGTATTGGCCTCGCCGGCAAGTCACGACGGTAGAGCAATTCGCCGGCCAAGGCAAGTCTCAACGAGATTCGACGCGTACCAGCGGACGTCATCGAAAGCGGGGCGCCAGGGACGTGGAAGGGCTCTTCGAAATTCACGCTCGGCTTTGCCCTTGCATCGCACACGGTGCGTGGTATCTTTGGCGGCCTGTAGTGGCCCGGATGGGGGAAGAGAATGAAGAAGGAAGTCGTGATACTCGGGTTGGCACTGTGTCTGCTGGGAGGGTTTGCTGCCGGGCTCCTGGTCCGCTGGCCCGGGGGCGAGGTGGTGAAGGAACCGGGTACGATCAAGCTGACGCATCCGCTGATCGGCCCTCCGGATGCACTGGTGAAGATCATCGAGATCTCGGACTTCCAGTGCCCGTACTGCGGCCGGGGTGCGCTCGAGGTCATGCCCGAGGTGCTCAGGATGTTCCCGGGCAAGGTGTCGGTCGAGTTCTGGAACAACCCGCTCGATTTCCACGAGAATGCCGAGCCGGCAGCGCGGGCGGCGCTCGCTGCACACCTGCAAGGGAAGTTCGAGCCGATGCAGGAGGCCCTGTTCCGGAATCGCAAGGCACTGGCAGCGGATCGGATCGTGGCGCTGGCATCCGAGGTCGGACTCGATGTCGAGCGGTTCAAGTGGGACATGGCCGATGCGCGGGTTGCCCGGTTCGTGGCATCGGACAAGGCGGCTGTGGCAGCCATCGGGCTCACCGGGACTCCGATGTTCCTCGTCAACGGCCGGGTCATCCAGGGAGCACAGCCGCCCGAGAACTTCCGCACCCTCATCGACGAGGAGCTGAAGAAGGCCGAAGAGGCGCTTGCCGGCGGTACCGAGCGGGGCAAGCTTGCCGAGGTGCTGGCCCAGCAGAACGGGGCAGACCCGAAGTACATCCAGTTCTTCGTCAAGGGAGAATCTCCGCTGCCACCGGTTGACGGAGAAAAAAAAAAGCAGCCGGCCGGTGACGGGGACGTCTCGGTCATCTGGCGGGTCCCGGTAGACCCGTCGGATCCAAGCATCGGCAGCGCGGATGCACCCGCCACGCTGGTCGTCTTCTCCGATTTCCAGTGCCCGTACTCCGCCAAGGGGACGGCCTTGCTGAAGCGGATCCTCGAGGACCAGGGGGACGACGTGAGGGTGGTCTTCAAGAACTTCCCCCTGCCCTTCCACAAGGATGCCTTCGATGCTGCGCAGGTTTCGATGTCCGCGGCCGCACGCGGCAAGTTCTGGGAGATGCACGACCTCCTCTATGCCAACCAGAAGGACTTGAGCCGGGAGGCGCTGCTCGGTTATGCGGCCGAGATCGGGCTTCCCGAGGCCGAGGTCGCTGCAGAGCTTGAAGCCAAACGGCACAAGGAGCTGATCTACCGGCACGTGTCCGAGGGGGAGAGCGTCGGCGTGAAGGGAACCCCGAACTTCTTCATCAACGGTCGAGTCGTGAAGGGGGCGAAGTCCTACGACGACGTCCGGCCGCTTCTGGAGCAGGAGATCGCCCGGGGAAGGGAGCTGCTGGCCCAGGGGGAGAAGGCTCCGTACGAGAAGCTCACGCGGGACGGCAAGGTCTTCGTCCCGTTCGAGACGCGCATGGTGCAGTTCGACACCGCCGGAGCCGCCACCCGGGGCGAGGGCAGAGAGGTCGAGCTGGTGCTCTTCTCCGACTTCCAGTGTCCCTACTGCAAGACGTTCGATCAGCCGGTCAAGGATGTCGCCGACCGCTACGGTTCCCGTGCCCGCCTGGTGTTCATGCAGTTCCCTCTCGGTTTCCACAAGCTCGCGCACCTGGCGGCACAGGCCGCGCTGGCCGCTGCGGCGCAGGGGAAGTTCTGGGAGATGCACGACCTGCTCTTCGCGAACAACAAGGCGCTCGAAAGACCCGATCTGGAGCGATACGCCGGACGAATCGGGCTCGACCTGGAGCGCTTCCGCAAGGAGCTGGACGAGGGCACGTGGAAGGCCGAGGTGGACCGCCAGATGGCCGAGGGGAAGAAGGGCGGCGTGCGCGGAACTCCTACGTTGTTCGTGAACGGCCGACAGTACATCGGAGGCGGGCGGGATGCGGCCGCGATCGCGAAGGCCATTGACAAGCACGTGCTGGCCCGCTAGCGTCTCGGACAAGGGAGGACCGGCATGGGAGCTGGGGAGTTCTTCACGACGAAGCTTGCGGAGGTGGTGAACTGGGGCAGGAAGTACTCCATCTTCCAGTACCCGTTCGTCACCGCCTGCTGTGCCATGGAATACATGTCCGTCATGGGTGCGCACTTCGACCTGGCCAGGTTCGGTGCGGAGATCCCTCGCTTCACGCCACGGCAGTCGGACATGCTGATGGTGGTGGGAACGGTGACGTTCAAGAACGCCCCGGTGCTGCGCAAGGTCTGGGAGCAGATGACGGAGCCGAAGTGGGTGGTTGCTTTCGGCGCCTGTGCGAGCTCCGGCGGCTTCTACGACAACTACTCAACCGTTCCGGGCATCGACCACATCGTGCCGGTGGATGTCTACATTCCCGGTTGTCCCCCGCGGCCGGAACAGATCCTCGATGGCCTGATGAAGCTCCAGGAGAAGATCCAGAAGGGCCCGTTGATGGCCCGCTGAGCGGAAGCGAACGGCCCCAGAACCCGTGGTCACGGACGAGACTTCGCACGCGGTCGGTTTGTCCGGGATTCCTCTCGTCTCATGCCCGCCTCATCTTCTCCAGAGCAGATGCATTCGCGATCCGCTCGACCAGGGACACCGCCCCGGTCATCCCCAGGTAGGGAGTCCCCGTGAGGCAGTGGATGCCTCCGGCCTGGAAGCCGAACGGAACCGGGACGACACGCTGCTCCCCTGCGGCCACGATGGCCCTCTGGTTGCCCAACAGGATGGGAGCAGGATTGCAGTCCGCGGCCTCCTTGCTGATGGCCAGGCGCAGCTCTTCCATGTCCGCAGCCGCCAGGATCCGGTGTGCGATCCCGCTTGGGATCTTCCCTGCCGACTCGCCTGCGGCGGCAAGCAGCCGGACGTCCCCTCCCAGCTCGCTCAGCATGGCGGCCAGCGCAATGGCGAGCGTAGCTTCAGAGCAAATCAGGAACTCGCGGTGCAGCACGTGCTGGACAACGGCCTTTTCCATGCGGGCGGCCGCAGGGGGCACTTGCGCCTCGAGCAGCCTCTCCGCGGCCTCGCCGCGTCCAGTGGC
>Ga0194127_10006436_pt1 | contig 13344 bp, 9 predicted proteins | sample TA2KigC100mmetaG_FD_148624 | JGI IMG/M metagenome (GOLD analysis project Ga0194127, IMG submission 148624) | Freshwater microbial communities from Lake Tanganyika, Tanzania - TA2015036 Kigoma Deep Cast 100m | ecosystem: Environmental > Aquatic > Freshwater > Lake | place: Tanzania: Lake...
GCGCCCGCTCGGCAAGCAGGTCGTGCTGGTCGCCAACAAGATCGAGTCCTGGCACGAGGAACTCGGCGTCGCCGAGTGGCAGCGCCTGGGCTTCGGCGACCCGCTGCCGGTCAGCGCGAAGGAGGGCTTCGGCGCCTCCGCGCTGCTGGACCGCGTGGTCGCCGCGCTGCCGCCGCGCGACGCGGCGGAGGACGAGCCCGCGGGCGACGTGCTGGCTTTCGCGGTGGTCGGCAAGCGCAACTCGGGCAAGTCGACGCTGATCAACCGGCTCGTCGGCGAGGAGCGCGTGATCGTCTCGGAGCTGCCGGGCACCACGCGCGACGCGGTCGACGTGCTGTTCGAGGTCGGCGGCCGGCGGCTGCTCGCGATCGACACCGCCGGCGTGCGCAAGAAGAAGAGCCTCGAGCACGCGATCGAGCTGTTCGCGCACAACCGCGCCAACGAGAGCATCCGCCGCGCGCACGTGGTGCTGCACCTGTTCGACGTGCGCGAGCCGATCAGCCAGGTCGACAAGGCGCTCGCCGCCTACTGCGTCGAGCACCACAAACCCGTGGTCCTGATCGGCAACAAGATCGACCTCGCGCCCGAACTCGACCTGCCGAAGTGGGACGCCTACATCCGCCAGCAGCTGCCGGGGCTCGACCACGCGCCGGTGTCGTTCCTGTCGGCGAAGGACGGCACCAACGTGTCCGACACGGTCGAACTGCTGTTCGACCTGCGCGAGCAGACGCGCCGGGACATGCCGACCGGCCGGCTCAACGCCGTGCTGCAGGCGGCGCGCGACCGCCAGCTGCCGTCGGTCGGCGGCCACTTCCCGAAGCTGTTCTACGGGACGCAGGTCGGCAAGGAACCGCTGTCGGTGATGGTGTTCGTCAACGAGCCGAGGCTGTTCCGCGGCCAGTACGAACGGTACCTCGCGCAGGTGCTGCGCGAGCACTTCGACTGTCCGGAGGTGCCGATCCGCTTCGTGTTCCGGCGCCGCGAGAAGGTCGTGCTCGGCGAACGCTGAGGTCCGTGCTTGACCGCCGCGCCGCAGCGCGGCACCGTGCCGGCCGCGATGTACGGCAGCCCGGAGCAACCGGCGGCAGCCCGAGGTCTCCGCTGGGAACCTCTGCTGTGGTTCGGCGCGTGCTTCGGCGCCTGGCTGCTGCTGGTGCACGGGCAGTTCTACAAGACCGACGGCCCGGACGTCGTGCGGCTGCTCGACGCGCACCTGCAGACCGGGGCGCCGCTGCGGCACCCGTGGCACGTCGGCTACCTGCCGGCGCTCGACGGCTTCCGGCGGCTCTTGCTCGCGCTCGGCATCGTGCCGGACTTCCTGCAGCTCGGCGGCTGGTTCTCCGCGCTGGGTGCGGCGGTGGGCGTGGCGTTCGCGTTCGCCGGCATGCGGCGGCTGGTGCCGGCCGGCACGGCGCGGCTCGGTGCGCTGCTGCTCGCCGTGAACCCGGGCATGCTGCTGTTCGCGACGGTCGTCGAGTTCCACGGCCCCGTGCAGGGGGCGCTCGGCATCACCTTCTGGTGGGCCACGGTGCAGATCGCACGGCCGCGGTGGTGGGGCATGCTCGGGCTCGGCGGCCTCGGCCACCTCGGCTTCCTGCTCCACGGCCAGGCGCTGTTCCATCCGCTCTGGCTGCTGCTGTTCTTCGTCGCGCGGCGATGGGAACTCGGCACCCGGTGGCGCGACCTCGCGCTGGCCGCCGTCGCGGGCCTCGCCCACGCGGCGCTGTGGGCCGGATTGCCGCTGCTGCTGCCCGGTGCCTACGGCATGTGGGCCGACCTGGGCACGGGGCTCGCGGCCGAACAGTCGATCGGCCGCCCGCAGAGTCTCGGCTACACGTTCGGGATCCTGTGGCAGGAGTGGCTCTGGCCGCTGCTGCCGGTGTCGGTGCTGGTGCTCGCGGCGCCGCTCTACGCGCGGCTGCGGCGCGAGTTCGTGGCCTTCGTGGTCGGGTTCCTGCCGTTCCTGTACTTGTCGGTGCGGCAGCTTTTGTTCGAGCCCGAGCACGGCGCCTACCTGCTGCCGATGGTGCTGCCGGCGAGCCTGCTGGTCGCGCAGGCTGCCGCCGGGCGATGGCGTGCCGGGGCCCTGCTCGCTGCCGCGTGCGGGTTCGCGCCCGTGCTGACCGACCATGCCGCGCTGCTGCGCGCGCAGCGAGCCTTCGACCGGGACTTCGTCGCCGCCGTCGCCGCCGCGGCGGGCTCCGCGCGTCCGTTCGTGCTGGTCGGCAGCCACCGCGAACTCGCCGCCGCCTACGCGGGGCTGCGCGTGCCCGCGGTGCACCGCGACCCGCTGCGCGACGAACTGTTCCTGTGGATCCGTGAGACGGCGGCGATGCCGCGCGAAACCGCGACGCCGGAGCAGTTCGCCGGCGTTGCGGCCTACCTGAGCGCGCTGCACCGGGCCGGCCGCGCCGTCCTGCTGACCGAAGTGGCGCTGCGTTCGCTCGAGGATCCGCGCGCGGCGATGCTCGCCGAGAAACCGACCCTCGTGGTGCCGGCGAACGAGACGATGGCGGGGCCGCTGTTCGCCGCGCACCTGCGCCAGCGCTTCGATCTGGTGCCGGCCGCACCCGGCGTGCTGCGGCTCGTGCCGCGGCCGTGAGGCGCGCATCGCCGCCGCGCGGCGATCTGCGACGGGCGGACCCGGCCCGCCGGCGCCGCCGCGGCAGTTGTCGTCGAGGTCAAGGGCGCCAGAAGTTGGGCGAGAACAGCGCGAGCAGCGTCAGCAGCTCGAGTCGGCCGAGGATCATCAGGAACGCGAACAGCGACCTGGTGGCGCCGTGCAGTTCGCCGTAGCCGCCCAGCGGGCCCACGTTCGCGAGTCCGGGCAGCACCGTCGCGGCGGTGCCGTGCAGGATCGCCTCGCCGGCGGTCGCCGGGTCGACGCTGGCGAGTGCCGGGCCGCAGTTGCCGACCATCGAGGCGCTGGTGCTCAACGCGGCGAGGAAGTCGAGCCGGGGGTCGGCCGCGGCGAGGATCGCGCCGAGCCCGACGCTGACGCCCCACAGCAGCACCACGGCGAGGATCGCCGAGATCGTCGTGGCCGGCAGCACCTCGTTGTCGAGCTTGATGCGCTCGACGATCTTCGGGCGCACGAAGTGGCGCAGTGTGTAGGCGAGCAGCTTCAGCACCACGAGCAGACGCACCTGCTTGATGCCGCCGGCCGTCGAACCGCTGCAGCCGCCGACGAGCATCGCGAAGAAGAGCACGACGAGCGCCGCCGCCGGCCAGGCCTGGTAGTCCGCGGTCGCGAACCCGGTCGAGGTCAGCACGCTGACGCCGTTGAACGCGGCCTGCCGCAGCGCGCTGCCGAACGGCACGCCCGCGCACAGCAGCGACAGGGCCAGCACGGCGATCACCGCCGCCGTGACGATCGCGTAGATGCGGAACTCGCCTGTGCGCAGGAGCGCGGCGAGGCCGCGCCAGCCGTCGCGCCACTGCGTGGCCATCGCGCCGAAGCTGCAGCCGGCCACGAACATGAACGACAGCAGCACGATCTCCCCGCCGAGGCTGTGGAACTCCTGGATCGAGGCCCGCGTCGTGAAGCCGCCGGTCGCCAGCGTCGCGAACGCCTGGCACACCGCGTCGAACAGCCCGTAGCCGCCGGCGAACACGAGCAACGTCACGCAGGCGGCCGTCAGCGCCACGTAGATCCCGGCGACCACGCGGGCCTTGGCGATCGCGCGCGGCTGGTAGGAGTCGGTGCCGACGCCGGCCGACTCCGAGGCGAGCAGGTTCTTGCCGGTGACCCCCATCGCCGGCAGCAGCGCGACGAAGATCAACACGATGCCGATGCCGCCGAGCCACTGGGTCATCGCGCGCCACAGCAACAGGCTCGGCGGCACGTCGGCGACGGCGCAATTCGTGCCGCTGCCGAGCACGGAGGCGCCGGTGGTGGTGAATCCGCTCGCGGCCTCGAACACGGCGTCGATCGGGTCCGGCAGCAGGCCCGACCACAGGAAGGGGATCGCGCCGAGCAGGCTCGCGAGGAACCACGACAGCCCGGCGACGGCGATGGCTTCACGGCGGAAGGTCTGGCCGGTGGTCCGCCGCCCGCCGAGGTAGAGCAGCAGCGCCACGACGGCGCCGACCACCAGGCTGGCCAGGAAACCGGCGACCGGCGAGCAGCGGACGGAAGGCGCCTCGCGCAGCGCGACGACCAGCGGCGGCACCTGGGCGAGCGTCAGCAGCGCGGCGAAGCCGGCCATCATCCGCGCGACCTGCGGCAGGTTCATGGCCGGAAGTTGTGCACGCCCGCTGCGTCGAGGCAACTGGGAACCGGGCCGGAACCGGCCGGCCGGTGCCGACGCCAGCGCGTCGTGGCCAGCCAGATCCGCGGTGGAAACCGTCGCCGGGAGGGGCTGACTGCCGATGGTATAGTCCGCGCGCTCGTCCCGGAACCCGCCGCACCGCATGAAGATCACCCTGGTCCACCCGCCGGTCTACATCAACAAGCACGGGCTGACCGCCCTGCGGCCCAGCCTGCCGTTGGGGCTGGCCTACGTCGCGGCCGTGCTGCGCGACGACGGGCACGGGATCGCGGTGGTCGACGCGCTCGGTGCGGCCCCCGAGCAGATGGTTCCGGACGGCGACATCTGGCGGCTCGGGCTCACGCCGGAGGAGATCATCGCGCGCATTCCGGCGGACACGCAGGCGATCGGCATCACCAGCATGTGGAGCTACAGCTGGCCGATCGTGCGCGAACTGATCCACAAGGTGAGAGCGGCGTTCCCCGCGGTGCCGATCGTCTGCGGCGGCGAACACTTCACGGCGGTGCCCGAACTGTCGATGGAGCAGGCGCCGATCGACTACCTCGTGCTCGGCGAGGGCGAGGAGACCGCGGTCGCGCTGTTCCGCGCGATCGAAGGTGGGTTCGACCACACGGTGATCCCGGGCATCGCCTTTCGCGCCGCGGCCGGCGTCCTGCAGAAGAACCCGCGCCGCGACCGCATCAAGAACGTCGACGAGATCCCGTGGCCGGCCTGGGAGTACTTCGACATCGAGGCCTACTCGAGCAACCGGCTGGTCAGCGGCATCTACTACGGCAAGACGGTGCCGATCCTCGCGACGCGCGGCTGCCCGTACCAGTGCACCTACTGCAGTTCGCCGAACATGTGGACGACGCGCTGGTACGCGCGTTCGCCGAAGGACGTGCTCGACGAGATCGAGAGCTACGCGAAGCGTCATGGCGCGACCAACTTCCCGTTCCAGGATCTCACCGCGATCCTGAAGCGCGATTGGGTCGTCGAGTTCTGCAAGGAGGTCGAGCAGCGCGGGCTCCGGATCACCTGGCAACTGCCCGCGGGCACGCGCAGCGAGATCATCGACGAAGAGGTCGCGCGCCTGCTGGTGCGCAGCGGCTGCCGGTCGCTGAACTTCGCGCCCGAGTCCGGCAGCGAGCGCACGCGCAAGCACATGAAGAAGATGCTGACCGACGAGAAGCTGTTCCGCGCGGTGCGCGCGTCGGTCAAGGCGGGGCTCAACGTCGGCGCGTTCTTCGTGCTCGCCTACCCGACCGACGAGGTGGAGGACATGCAGGCCTCCGTGCGGCTGGCCGCGAAGCTCGGCCGCGCGGGCGTCGACGACGTGTCGGCCGGGTTCTTCTTCCCGCTGCCGAGCACCGAGATCACGCGCCAACTCGAGCAGGAGGGCAAGGTCAGGTACGACGACGCGTTCCTGAAGCTGCCGATCTACGTGCACAACACGTTCCTCAGCGAGGACCGCAAGTTCAACGACCACTTCACCGCGCGGGAGCTCACGCGGTGGAAGTACCGCGTCGTGCGCGCCTTCTACGTGCGCAGCCTGCTGCTGCGGCCGTGGCGGATCGGCCGGATCCTCTGGAACGCGCTGCGCGGCAAGGAGACCTCGAAGATGGAGTCGTTCATGCAGGAGACGCTGCGCAAGCTGCGGCTGCGCAAGCGGGCGCCCGCGGCCAGACCCGCGCCCGCGCCCGGCGGCTTGCCGGCCGCCCGCGGCTGACGCTGTCCGGCGGCTAGCGACCGGCCTGCGGCGGGAGCGCACGGATGCGCGACAACTGCCGCGCGGCGACCGCCTCGCCGGTGAGGTTCGCCCCGGCCCACGCGAATCCGCCGGCCCCCGCCTGCGCGGCCCGCTCGGGCGACCGCAGCAGGTCGAGCGCTGCCGCCGCCAGCGCGTCGGCGCCCTCGGCGACCGTGCAGGCCGGCGGCCCTGCCGAACAACCCCGGGCGCCGAGGCGGTTGGTCACGACGGGCAGGCCGTGCGCGAGTGCGGCGAGGGCCTTGACGCGGAAGCCGCCGCCCGAGAACAGCGGCGCGAGCAGCAGCCGGACCTGCGCGAACAGGCCGTGCAGGTCGGGCACGAAACCGAGCAGGCGCACGCCCGGCGTGCCGGCCAGGAACCCGATCCGCTCCTGGTTGGGACCGGCGAGCCAGAGTTCTGCGTCCGGGATCCGCGCCTGGAGCCGGGGCAGCACTTCCCGCACGAGCATCTGCGCGGCTTCGGGATTCGGTCCGTGCCGGTAGTCGCCGAGGAACAGCGCGCGGGCCGGAGCCAGGCCGGGAGCCACCGGCTCGTCGGGCACGGCGAGCGTCGGTTCGCGCACGGCGACCAGGCGCCCGAGTTGCCCGGCGAGGGTCGCCGCGTCCTCGGCGGTGACGGCCTGCACGAGCGACGCGCGCGGGTAGAAGCGCTGCACGTAGCGCGACCACAGGCGCGCATCCCGCCGATCGCAGAGAGGCCCGAGGCCGGTGCTGGTGTTCGCGGGGCAGCCCGCCTCGTGGTCGGTCAGCACGGTCGGCAGTCCCTGTAGGAATGGCAGGTACTGAGCCATCTGCGCCAGTTCGACGAGCACGGCGTCGGGCCGGAACTCGGCTCGTGCGCGTGCGAGCAGCGGGACCATCGCCGGCTCCCAGTGCTTCGCGGCGACGAGCGGCAACCGGGTCCACAACCACAGCATGCGCAGGCGATGGCGCAGCCGGCCGTGGTCTCGGGGAGGCTCACGACGCGGCAAGGTGCCGAGGAAGCGCCAGGGTATCCTGGGTGCCTGCAGCAACTGCTGCTCGGCCTTGCTCACCAGCGCAACCAGTCCGACCTCGGCCTGCCGGGCCAGGGCGCTCGCCACCGCCGCGAGGTAGATCCCGCCGCCGTGGACCGCGCAGGGGTCGGGCAGGAACGGAGCGAGCAGCAGGAGGCGCATGGGCTGGTGGATCCTAGGAGTTTACGCCACAAAAGGTTGCGCTGTCCAACGTGTCGGCTGGCCCGGGGCGGAAGGAGCGACCGCTGGCGGGGTAGTAGCGGGGCCTGCAGCCCTCTGTCATAATCCCGGCCCGTTCCGAACCTCGATTGCGCCACCGCCCGGCAGGCAGCGGCGTGGCGTAATCGTGGGCTTCTGCTCGGGAACGTCCATGAACGACACCTTGAAGGTCATTGTCGCTGTGCTCGAGGCCGGGCGCCCGGAGATGCAAGTTGCTGCCGCGCAGATCCTTGGTGAACTGCGGGCCAAGGAGCAGGGTGCGGTGCGCGCGCTCGCGACCGCTGCGCGCCGCTCCCCGGTGCTGGGTCGCTTCGCCTTCGACGCGCTCGCGAAGATCGGCACGCCCGAAGGGTGGGTGACCATCGCGCAAGGGTTGCTCGAGGGCGATGCCCTGGCCGACCATGCGGCGCAGTTGCTCGGCGAAGCTGGCGCAGCGGCACAGTCCGTGCTGGCGAACTTCTACGCGTCGGCTGCGACCGACCAGCGCGTGCGCATCCTGACGATCCTCGCGCGGACGGTCTCCAGGGACTGCATCACCGTGTTCGTGCAGGCGCTGCTGACCCCGGAGCTCACCGACGTCGCGGCGCGGCTGTTGCTGGGAGCAGGGAGCCAGTTCGACGCACCGCTGCAGAAGGCGCTCCGCGAGGCCGTCGGCCGGCACCTCGGGGATCCGCTGCCGGAAGCCTGCCTCGGCAACCTGGTCGCGGTCCTCGCGCACCTCGACGGTGCCGCCTCGAAGCCGACCCTGGTGCGCTTCACGGGCAAGGACGTCGCGCCGCGCGTGCGGTCCGCGGCGTTCCTGGGCCTGCGCGGCAGCCGGTTCACCGCGGCGCAGGTGAAGGGCATGATGGGCCTGCTCGAGGATCCCACGCAGAAGGAAGTGCACGACGCGGTGCGCGAGGTGCTCGCGGACCTGCCGGAACTGCCCGAAGGGCTGCTGCCGCTGTGCAAGCGCCTGCTCGCCGCGCGGGTGCCGGAGCAGCGGCTGTTCGCCCTGCGCATGCTGCGCACGGCCGGTGGCGCCGAGATGGCGAAGGTCGCGATCCGGCTGCTCGACCACGAAGACCAGCGTTTCCGCGCGGCCGCGGCAGCGGCGCTCGCCAACAACCATGGCGCGATCGAGCCCCTGCTGCGCCTGCTGCAGACGACGCGCCACGGTGGACTCGCCGAGGCCGCGGCCGAGGTGCTGAAGCGGCACGTCGGCCGCCTCTCGCCCAGGCAGCTGCGCGACTCGGCCGACCGGGTGGTCAAGCTGCTGCAGTCGAATCCGCGCGCCGCCGACCTGCTGTTCGACGTCGTGCTGACCCTCGGCGGCGCGGCCATCGTGCCGCGCATCGTCGATCACGCCGTGCGCCTGCGGCGCTCCCGCCGGTTCGCCGAACCGCTGCACCTGCTCGCCAGGCTCGCGGCTTCGCCGCACGGCGGCGACGAGGCCCGCTACCAGCTGGCGCTGACGAAGTTGCTGACCGACATGGCGAGACCGCCGGCGCAGCCGGACGACGGCGCGGCGCCCGGCAACGCGACGATGGGCTTCTTCGCGGCGCTCGTGCGCAGCGGCTTCCCGCTGGGCGACCGCCTGCGCAAGGAGACCTCGCTGCAGCCCGAAGCCCTGCTGCGCGTCGCCACGCACTTCGGTTCGGCGGTCGGGCCCGAGCGGCGATTCGGCACCGAACTGCTGCGCCATCTCGCGACGCGCACGAAGGGGCGAGCCGGCGCCGAGGCCCGCGTCGCGCTGCGCGCCGCCGGCATGTGACGTCCGGCCGCGACCGCCCGGCACAACCGCGCCGGCAGGTCGCTCACGGCGCGGTCGCGTTCGCGCCCATGCGCACGCGCGTGGCGGCGGGCAGTCGCAGCAGCTTGGGTCCACCGGGCGCGACGAGCACGATGGTCGTCGAGCCGAAGCCGAACTGGCCGATCTCGTCGCCGGCCCGCACCGCGCCGTGCGGCACGGTGACCTGCGTGCCGCCGACGTTGAAGGCGCCGACCATCACCACGGCCGCGGGCCGGCCGTCGGCGAGCCGGCACGCGAACACGTGCCGGGCATTGCGGGCGAACAGGTCGCGCACGTCCGCGACCGCCGCAGGGTCGACCGGGAACAGCGTGCCCGGCAGCGCCTGGACCGACTCCACCGCCGCGGCGAACGGCGCGTGCACGCGGTGGTAGTCGCCCGGTGCGAGGTAGATGGTCGCCTGTTCGCCGCCCTCGAGGCCCGCCGCCAGCGCCGCGTCGCCGAGCAGGTCCGCGAGCGCGTAGTCCTGGCCCTTGACCTGCTCGATGCGCCCGCCGCGCAGTTCGCCGACCGTCACGATGCGGCCGTCGCACGGCCAGACCAGCGCTGCGCCGGCGATCGGCCGCGATCCCGCGCGCAGCGGCCGGCGGAAGAACGACTGCACGCTCCGGAACGAGCCGAGTTCGCCGTCGACCTCGCGCAGGTCCGCGCCGTAACGGCCCGCGAACCAGCGGAACAGCGGCGCCCGCAGCGGCCGCGGCAGCGGCACCGAGGTCAGGAGACCGCACGCGCGCGACAGCGCCACCTTGGGCAGTCCGCGCAGCAGCAGGATGCGCAGCGACATCGTGCGGATGTTGTCGGCGGGGCACGGGCGCGCGCAAGGCCGGGCGTGCCGATTGCCGGGGCCGGCGGTCCGTGCGAAGATCCGGCGATGCGGGCGGTTCCGGTCGGTGCGTTGTGGTCGGCGATGGTCCTGCTCGGTTCGTGCGGCGGCCACGCGCCGGCCGGCCCGGGCGACGACGTGCTCGTGCTCGAGGTCGGCGGCGAGGCGGACTCGCTGCGCGCGGCGCTCGCCGCGGCCGGGCTGCCGGTGGGGGCGCCCCGGCAGGTCAGCGATGCCGCGGAACCGGCCGCGGCACCACTGCCCGGCGTGGCGCCGATTGCCGAGCCCGGACCGCCACCGGCGATCGGACCCGCCGAGCCGCCGCCGCCGGCCCCGCGCGCGGAGCCGGCGTCGCGCACGGTGCTGCTGCGGCGCGGCCAGACGCTGATCCACCTCGCCAGGGAACACCTCGGCGACGGCAACCGGTTCCGCGAGATCCTCGCGCTGAACGGCTGGACCGACGCCGACGCGCGGCGGCTGCCCGAGGGCACATTCGTGCGCATCCCGGCCGACGCCGCGCGCAGGCACCGGGAGCGATGAACGGCGACGCGGGCTTCACCGTGCGCCCGATCGGTTTCCTGCGCACGGCGCAGCGCCTGCACCACGAGGCGCCGCGGCAGAGCGGACTCGGCCGCGGCGGCACCGGCGAGATCGTGCTGCGCCAGGGCCTGCAGAACTGCCTCGCCGACCTCGCCGGGTTCAGCCACCTGTGGGTGGTGTCCTGGTGCCACCTCGCCCGCGGTTTCCGGTCGCGGGTCGTGCCGCCGCGCGACACGCAGCCGCGCGGCCTGTTCGCGACGCGCGCGCCGCAGCGGCCGAACCCGATCGGGCTGTCGTGCGTGCGCCTGCTGCGCATCGACAAGCGCGTGCTGCACGTCGCCGACCACGACCTGCTCGACGGCACGCCGGTGCTCGACCTGAAGCCGTACCTGCCCTACTGCGACAGCGTGCCCGACGCGGCGATCGGCTACGTCGCGGCGCTGCCGCAGGCGGCCGGCGACCACCGGGAATGGTGGTCGGCGAAGGGCGTTCCGGCGCCGCGGATCTACCGCGAACGGCGCCCGTGACGGAACCGCGTCACGTGCGGTAGTCGGCGTTGATCTGCACGTAGTCCTTCGTCAGGTCGCACGTCCACACTTCGGCCTCGGCCAGGCCCACGCCGAGGTCGACGCCGAGCACGACCTCGGTCTCGCCGACCAGGTGGCGGTGCGCCTCGGGCTCGTTCTCGGGGTGCGGCCTGCCGCCGCTGTAGACGTCCGCCGGGCCGACCCACACGCGCGCGCGTTCGGCGGCGAACTCGACGCCGGCGCGGCCGGCCGCCGACAGGATCCGGCCCCAGTTCGGGTCGAGGCCGGCCACCGCGGTCTTGACGAGCGGGCTCGTCGCGATCACGCGGCCGACCTGCGCAGCCTCGCCCTCGGTGCGGGCACCGCGGACCTGGATCGTGACGAGCCGCGAGGCGCCCTCGCCGTCGGCGGCGAGGCGCCGCGCGAGCTGCCGGCCGACCGCGGTCAGCTGGGCCTCGACTTCGGCCGGCTCGACCGCGGCGCGGCCGCTCGCGAGCAGGATCAGCGTGTCGTTGGGGGAGGTGTCGCCGTCGACGGTGGCGCGGTGGAACGTGCGGTCCGCCACGCGCTGCAGCATCGCGGCGGTGGCGCGGGCGTCGCCCGTGCGGCCATTCGTCACCAGGAAGCCGAGCATCGTCGCCATGTCCGGGTGGATCATGCCGGAGCCCTTCGCGAAGCCCGTCGTCTCGGCGGCGGAGTCGCCGCGGGCCGCGACGACCTTCGGGTAGCTGTCGGTGGTCATGATCGCGCGCGCGAAGTCGAGCGCGCCGTCGGGGCTGGCCGCGGCGAGCAGCCCGTCGAGGTGCGCGACGATGCGCTCGGCGGGCAGCGGTGCCCCGATCGGACCCGTGCTGCACATCAGCACCTGCTCGGCGGGACAGCGCAGCCGCGCGGCGAGTTCCCGGCAGCAGCGGGCCGCGTCGTCGATGCCCTGCTGGCCCGTCGCGCAGTTCGCGTTGCGCGCGTTGACGAGCACGGCGCGCACGAGGCCGTTGCCGCGCGCCAGGTGGTCGCGGCACACGTGTACGTGCGCGCCCTGCAGCCGGTTCTTCGTGTAGATCGCCGCGGCGGGCACCGGCACGTCGGCGACCAGCAGGCCGAGATCGGATTGCCGGTCCTTCTTGAGGCCGCAGTGCCGTCCCGCGGCGCGGAAGCCGCGCGGCAGTGGCACGTGGTCCGGGACGGGTTCGAGGACGACGGTCATGGCGCCGCACGATACGCGACCGCTGCCGCGGCCCGCAGCGCGATTCAGCGGCCGCGGAACAGCCGCGACCACTTCTGCACGCACGTGTGCAGCTTCGTGTCGCCCATCTCGGCGGCCCCGCGCAGCACGCCGAGGTCGTCGAGGAACAAGAGCCAGGGCACGTCGCCCAGGAACGGGGGGCCCACGTCGTGCTCGAGCACCGGCACCGGGGCGGCCCGGAACTCCGCGAGCCGCGCCAGGGCGGATCGGCGGTCGTCCTCGGGCAGTCCGCGTGGCACAAGGAGCAGCCAGGCCTGCGGGTGGTCGTGGACGTCGCGCAGCATCTTCGCCAGCACCGGCAGCGCGCGCGGCAGCTGCTCGACCGCATCGCCGGGCGGCGCGCCGGTCGCGGCGCGCGGCAACCACAGCACGAGCGTGCCGCCGGGATGGTGCGGGAAGCCCGCGGTCGGCAGGCCGAGCAGGTCCTCGAGCGGCACCAGCGGCTGCCGGGTGGGCGACAAGCCGCGGGCGATCGGATCCCCGCCGTGGCAGAGCCGCTGCACGGTGGGCTGCTGCACGCGGATCGCGCCCATGCTCGTGGCGAAACCGATGCGACCCTCGATCGGCGCCCCGTCGTGCACCGTGTAGCGCAGCAGGGGTTCGCCCTCGACCTCGACGACCACGCGCGGGCCGTCGACGAACAGCGCGAAGCCGAAGCTGTTCTGCTCCGGCGGCACCTCGACTTCCGCCCTGGGCGCCGTCTCCGGCAACCTGCCGTCCCGCTCCGACGTCCCCGACAGGTGCAGTTGGACCTTGCCGGACGCGCTCCGCCGTTCGTCCTTGCCGATCGCGTAGCGGAAGTTGCCGGCCGAGAAGTGCAGCCGCAGGTTGCGGTCGGCCCGCCCGTGGCCGAACACGATCGCGCCCGCGACGTAGGCGGTGGTGAAGTGCACACGGCCGCGCACGACGTAGCTGCCTGGACCGAACCAGGTCTGCGAGTGCACGAACGCGTCGCGCTGGTGCGCGGCCCGGTCGAGGCTCCCGGTGGCGTCGCGCGGTCGTTCGCGGCCGACGTGCAGGTCGCCCTCGGTGGTCGGGAACCACAGGCCCGCGGCGCGGCGATCGTCGTAGCCGGTCAACGCCGACTCCGTGTAGCCCGCGGCGGCGAGGTGGGCCGGCACCGCCGGTGGGGCCGCCACGGCGAGTCCGGCATCGCCCGGTTGACCGAGCAACCGGCCGAGCCGCCCC
>Ga0194127_10006438_pt1 | contig 13342 bp, 10 predicted proteins | sample TA2KigC100mmetaG_FD_148624 | JGI IMG/M metagenome (GOLD analysis project Ga0194127, IMG submission 148624) | Freshwater microbial communities from Lake Tanganyika, Tanzania - TA2015036 Kigoma Deep Cast 100m | ecosystem: Environmental > Aquatic > Freshwater > Lake | place: Tanzania: Lake...
TTTTGTGGGTATAATGGTCCCTTGCATCGATTGCCTGGGCGAGTGCTTTAATCGTACGCATATAAGTTGTGCGCAGATCCTCGTAAAGGCGGGTCAGGTTCTTTGTTGAGTCCTCGATCCTGTTAGCAAGCAAAACATTCTGTTTCTGCAAAGAAATATTGTTTTCGTGCAGGCTCTGCATAAGTTTGCGGTTAGAAAGCATTACCGAATGCAACTCAGCGCCTTTCTTGATGAGGAAAATAAACCGTTCATCGTTAATCGGCGCCGAGACCGCTTCATAGGCCCCTGCATTGGATAGTTCATGCACCAATGCCTCATTATATTCTTCAAGAAAAGCAATAATGCAGATATCCGGGTCATTATTCTTTAGCTCCTTAAAGAAGGCACCGGGCTCTTTAGCCTCGGCCTTTACAATAACGACATCAAACGAAGATTCACTGAATTTTTCTAAAGCAAGGCCTGTATTTTTTACAAGGACGATATTATAATCCTGGTCCGGTAAAAGCTTATTCTTTATAAATAAAGATAATTCGTCATTTTGCTGTTCATTTATCACAAGCACTCTGATCGCATGCATCCTTACTCCTCGGTTGTAATACGGATTGCTTCATCCAATGAGGTTACGCCGTCTCCCCGTCTCTAACCTTGATATAAGCATCATCCCTTAAAGTCAGCATACCGCAAGATTCTACGGCGTACTTTTTTATTTCGTCGATTGACTGCCGCTTCGTGATCATTTCCCGCATGGTATCATCGACTAAAACTACTTCCAGGATTGCTATTCTACCATAAAACCCCGTATCATTACAATATTTGCATCCTACCGGTTCATAAATAGTTACTTTTTCATTAAAGCCCACGCTCTTTAAATATTCTTCGGTCAAATCTACCGGCCTTCGGCATTTAAAACACAATTTTCGGCAGAGGCGCTGGGCGCACAAAAGGATCAAGCTGGAAGCCACAAGAAAGGGCTCAACATTCATATCAATAAGGCGGGTAATGCTGGAGATCGCATCATTGGTGTGCAAAGTTGAAAGCACAAGCTGCCCGGTTAAACTGGCCTTAATAGCGATATCTGCGGTCTCCGCATCCCTGATTTCCCCGATCATTATGACATCAGGGCTTTGCCTTAATATAGAACGCAGGCCCGATGCAAAATCAAGCTTTATCTCCGGCTTTACCTGCACCTGGGTTATGCCTTCGATCTGATATTCAACCGGGTCTTCTATCGTCACAATATTTCTTTCCGGCGTATTCAGCTGGCTGAGGATGGAATACAGCGTGGTTGACTTACCGCTTCCTGTAGGCCCGGTGACTAAGATCATCCCGAAAGGCCGGGCAATAGCTTCTTTAAATATCCTCGTCGGCTCATCGGAGAACCCTAATTTATCAAGCCCTATTGAAAGGTTTGATTTATCAAGTGCGCGCAAAACAAATTTCTGCCCGAATGTCGTAGGGAGGCTGGAAACACGGAAATCCACTTCTTTATTCTCAAACCTGACTTTAAACCTGCCGTCCTGCGGGATGCGGTTCTCAGTGATATCAAGGTTTGAAATGATCTTAAGGCGCGCCAGGACCGCATTCTGGTTTTTTTTGGGGATCTTGAATATTTCATACAAAGCGCCGTCAATACGATAACGTATGCGCAGGCAGTCGATTTCCGGCTCAATATGGATATCCGATGCCCTTTTCTTAAGCGCCTCGCTAAGCATAAGGTCGACAAGCTTTACGATTGGCGGCTTTTCGCTTTCCTGGACAGCGCTCGATAATTCAATTTCTTCGCTGTTTACCAGTTCCAATGTGTCTTTTTCCGACTCCGGCTTTAAAAGGGACGTTTCATCCAGAATCTGCTGCATGTCTTTGGATTTGGCATGATAAGTCAGGTCTATTGCCCTTAATATTTCGTCTCTTGAGCTTAATACCGTGTCTATGTTGCATCCTGTATGCGATTTCAGATCGTCGAGTGCAAAAATATTCAACGGGTCCGCCATGGCGACCGTCAGGGTATTTCCTATGCGCGAGACAGCAATGATAATGTACTGCTTTGCCATATGCTCGGGGATAAGCTTGACGATCTCAGGGTCAAATTTGTATTTTGAAAGGTGCAGAGTAGGTATGAACAACTGCTCCGATAAAAGCGAAAGCAATTCTTCTTCGGTAATAAAACCTTTGTCAACAAGCACTTTTCTAAGCGGGATTTTCTTTTCTTTCTGGATATCCAGCGCCTGTTTGAGCTTATCTTCACTGAGGCGTTTGCTCTTTACCAGAATGTCTATAATATTTTCTTTAAGTGTCAACATATTTAGCTCATGTCTCATCCGCCGCTGTTACGCGTAAAACTTCTTCTAAGGTAGTTAATCCGGCTAATGCCATACTCAAGCCCTCTTCTCTTAATGTCCTCATGCCTTCGCTGCGGGCCTGTTGCTTTATCGCATGTTCCTGCTCTCTGGCAATGACTAATTCCCTGACCTTTGCCGACATTACCAGTACTTCGGAAATAGCGAGCCTGCCTTTATAACCTGTGTTAAAACACTGGGGGCAGCCCTTGGCTTTAAAAAACACCGGGTCTTTTACGTCCATCTTCAAGCTTGCTGCCACATCTTTACTAAGGGAATATTTTTCCCGGCAATAAGGACAAACCTTGCGTACCAGCCTCTGCCCGATCACGCAAACAAGGGAAGAGTCGATCAGATACGGCTCAACACCCATGTTCACCAAGCGGATGATGGCCCCGGCAGAAGTAGTAGTATGCAGGGTTGAGATTACCAGGTGCCCGGTCAATGCACTCTTTATTGCAATATCAACGGTATCAAAGTCGCGTACCTCGCCGATCATGATTACATTAGGATCCTGCCGCAATATTGAACGCAGCGCTGCCGCAAAAGTAAGCCCGATATCCGGCTTCACCGTAACCTGATTAATGCCTTCCAGCTGATATTCAACAGGGTCTTCTACGGTAACAATATTCTTGTGCGGGTCATCTACAAATTTAAGTATTGAATAAAGAGTGGTGGTTTTGCCGCTGCCCGTAGGCCCGCAGACAAGTATCATGCCATGTGGAAGCTTTGCCATTTTCTTCAGTACGGCTATGGTCCCTTCCGAAAAACCAAGCTTTGTCAGATCAAGGGTAGCTTGCGCCTTATCCAGGATGCGGATAGCCACTTTCTCGCCGAAGCTCGAAGGAAGGACCGAAATACGAAAGTCGATCTCTCTGCCCATGATCTTGGCCTTAAAACGCCCGTCTTGAGGCAGGCGGTGTTCGGCAATATTCAATTCCGACATGACCTTGATACGGGAGACAATTGAATTGTGCATGTTCCAGGGAGGCGCTGCCTGTTCATGCAACACTCCGTCGATCCTGAAACGCACGCGCATTCTTTTATCCCACGGCTCTATCAAGATATCCGAAGATTTCTTTTTTACCGATTCCTCCAGGATCATATTCGTGACCTTTATAACAGGTACTTCCTGGCTTATGCGGTTTAATTCCTGCCCCGAAGGAAGGATCTCTCTGTCTTCTTTGATAAATTCTATTGAACTGCCGCTGATCTCCTTGACCAGGTCATCAATGGCTCCCCGTGTCTGGTCAGGATATGACAACTCGATTGCCTGTGCGATATCCTGGACTGAAGCGATTATCGGATTGATCTTATAACCGGTCAGGGATTTGACATGGTCAATAGCGAATATATTCAATGGGTCTGCCATTGCCAAAGTTATGGTGCCTCCGATCCTGGAAACGGGGATTATCTGATAGTGGCGGGCGACTTCGACGGGGATGATCTTTGCTACTTCGGTATCAATTTTAAAGCGCTTCAGGTCGATTAAAGGAAAACCCAGGCCCTGGCTGAGAGTAGAGATAAGGTCATCTTCTTTGATAAACTTTAACTCAACGATGATATCGCTTAAACGGCCGCCTTTCTTATTCTGGACCTCCAGCGCCTCATTAAGCTCATCTTCTGTGATGAGCTTGTTATTGATGAGGATTTCTGTAAGGCGCTCTTTAAGCGAGACCATTATTCTTTGTCTTTATAATATTTCTCAATTGCCTTCTTGATATCCGATGACGTAGAAACGAATGTCTGGATATTGCATCCGGATAAAAGTTCTACGTCTTCAATCGCCTGGATATTCAAAGGATTTGACATAGCTAAGGTCAGGTTGTTGCCGATTTTATCTATCGGGATGAGGACGTACTGGCGCGCAACGCGCGCAGGAACAATATCAATCACATCGGCGTTGATCTCATAATTACTTAAAGGCAGGAAAGGAAAGCCGTACTGCGCTGTCAAAGATTGGGCGATATCCTCTTCTTTGGCAAACCCTAATTCTACGAGTATCTCGCCGATCAGGCCGCCTTTTTCTTTCTGCAAGGCAAGCGCCTTTTCCAGCTGCCGCTGGTCGATGATGCCGCGCTCGACCAGCAATTCCCCCAATTGTTTATTGATGATCCTTCTAATGGCCATAATTTAGATGACTATTTTGTTTTTCCCCTGCGATTTAGCTTTTACCAGCAATTCTTTGGCTTTTAAGAACAGCTCTTCTGCGGTTAAGCCGTCCAAAGGATTTTCACTGACGCTGCCTGAAACCGTAATTTTCTTATTTTGGTCCTGTTCTTCTCCGAAAACAAACTCGATCTTCTTGCGTATGTCTTCGGCTATTGCCTGCGACTGCCGCTTGTTTTTCTCCGGCAGGACTAAAGCAAATTCATTATCCCCGATGCGCGCGGCACGGTCTATTTCCGTAATAGAATCCCTTACTAATGAAGCCACCCTCTTTAAAGTGGATTCTGCCTGAAGAGAGCCGAAATTCTGATGGTATGCCGCGAAATTATCAATGTTAAGTATTATAAAAGAACACGGCCTCTGATAGATTATTGCCCTGCGGATCTCTTCTTGCAGGCGGTTTTTAATAAAGGCCTCGTTATACAACCCGGTAAGGGCATCTTTTATCTCAAGCTTTTCCACCCACCGCAGCAGAAGGTCGTTTTCTACGGCAATAGTGATCTGCTTGGCAAAAATATCCAGGAGCTCCACATCTTCTTTCTTATACAAAAACGGCTCTTTAGTATTGCCTATCCCTAAAATCCCGGTGACCTTGCCTCTTAGGAATATCGGCAAGGCAAGTATATTCTTTAACCTGAATTTCTCATAAAAAGCAATGCGCGAATTTTCTGCGAGGGTATTATCTTTATCGACTATCAGGGGCTTGTTTGTTTTAACCAGTTTTCCGAAAACCGGCTCATTCTGCTCGATCTTTAATTTTGCCATATGCTGGGCATTGATGCCGTCTACCGCGCGCACATAAAAATCGCCCTCTTCCGCGTCGCGGAAGAACAAAAAAGTTACGTCGGAATTTGCCAGGATCCTTGATTTTTCAACAGTAAGCTGCAATATCTCGTCTAACTTTAATCCTTGCGATATAAGAGAGCTGATCTGTAATAAACTTGAGAGCGCCAGGACGCGTTTCTGGATTTCAACGTTTATTTCCGTTGTCCTCTCGCTATAGCCCTTTAGCTCATCCATGGAATTGCGGATCTGCACCGTCAGCTGGTTTAACGACTCGCCTAAATAGCCCACCTCGTCTTCTTTGCTTGTCTCAACCATGCGGTTAAAATCTCCGGCGGCGATCAATTTGGCTTCCGAACTGATAGAAACTACGCGGTCAAATACTTCCTTTACCAGGAAAAAACCGATAACTGCGATAGCAATGCTGATAACCACCGAAACGGCGACCGAGGCATCAAGCCTGAACCCTGCCTTAGGAAGGATGTAATTTGAAACCAGATACATCGAGACCAAAAGCGGCAAGACAGACATAAGACAAAAAGCGATCCGTAATTTATATTTCAGGTTTCCCGAGGACAAGAAACTTTTCTTTTGCTTTAGCATTGCTTCCTCCCCAGCCCGCTGTTTACAAGGCAGGCAGTTTAAAAAAGTCCGTTTTAAGGCGATAATTTAATATTTAGTATACATTGTAACTTAGCTTATTTCAATAGCATTTATATTTTTTATATCGAAGAAATCTTATTATACTCTTCCAGGAGCGCCGATTTAGCCACGCCTGTATCAAGGATATCCCAAGGCAAGGCCTGGCCGGCCTGTTTCTCTTTTAAATAGAACTTCGGGTCAATCCCCTGTTCATCAAATGCCTGGAGCCACCTGTTCATGACAAAATGCTCATCCCAGGCATCGAATCTTGCGCCTTTTTTAAACGCCGACTTTATAACAGCCGACAACCTTCTGTCTCCGCGGCTAAGCACGGCTTCCAGAAAACTCATCTCTGTATTATGGAAATTAAGTTTTATTTTTTTATTCTTTAATTTAGAGCGCAGGTATCCTGCTTTTTCCTCCATTACGCTTTTATCTTCCATCCCCAGCCATTGGAACGGCGTATGGGGCTTGGGGATCATGGTATTAATACTGGCATTTACAAAGGCGGCGCCGCCTTGGCCGCTTTTTTTCTTTAATTCGGAGACTTCGGTACAAAGGCCGATAATAGCGTCAAGGTCATCATACTGTTCAAAGGGAAGGCCGGTCATAAAATAAAGTTTTACCCGTTGATAACCTGCAGCATACGAATCCGCAAGTGCATTCAAAAAACTATCCATATCAAAATCTTTGTTAAGCACCCGGCGCAGCTTATCCGTTGCGGCTTCCGGCGCAAAGGTAAGCCCTGTTTTCTTGGTAGTTGCAATCAATGAAGCAAGGCCTCCCAAATATGCTTTAGGTTTTATCGAAGGCAGTGAAATATTCACTGTTTTATCCTTAAAAGAAGCGACCATGCATCCTAACAACTCTTTGATAAAAGGGTAATCGCTGACTGAGAGGCCTGCCAGGGAGATTTCTTCATAGCCGGAATTCTTATAGCAGGCATTGGCCAGCGACATGATATTTTCCACATTCCGTATCCTCATCGGATAATACTGCTGCCTTGCCTGGCAGAAATTGCACCGGTTAGGGCAGCCGCGCATGATCTCCAAAGTTATCCTGTCATGCACTATTTCGATATAGGGAACGACCCATTTTTCGGGGAAATACGCACCGTTTAAATCTTTGATAAACCTCTTTTTTATTTTCTCAGGGGCAAAGTTATTCTTGGGCCTGAAACCAGCAATATCCCCTTCTGCATGATAATCTACTTCATATAAAGAAGGGACGTATACACCCTCTATGCCTGAAAAAGCAATCAATAATTCGGGCTTGCTAATTTTGCCGGACTTAAAATCATCCTTTAACTTTTTGTATAATTCGATGACCTCCAGTATTACTTCCTCGCCTTCGCCTATTACAAAAAAATCAAAGAATTCATGCATGGGCTCGGGGTTAAGCACGCTCGGGCCGCCTGCTATCACCAAAGGAAAACTATTATCGCGTTCAGCGGCACAAAGAGGGACATTCCCCAGCTCAAGAAGGTTGAGAATATTCGAATAGAGCAGTTCATAGGCAAGGGAAATGCCGATAATATCAAAATCCAAAAGGGGCCTGGCTGACTCAAGAGAAAGAAACCCCGGGTTCTTGCTGCGCAGGACTTCTTCCATATCGATGCCCGGGGAGAAAAATCTTTCGCAGCAAATACCTGGGCGGCCATTCAGCAATCCGTAAAGGATCCTTAGCCCCAGATTGCTCATCCCGACTTCATAGATATCCGGAAAGCATAGCGCGAACTTTACTTCTGAGCCATCGAAATCTTTTCTGGACGAATTCCACTCCCTGCCGATATAACGGGCGGGTTTTCTTACTTGAAGCAGATAATCTTCTAGAATACCGCCCTCCTTTTTCCGATATTGACCAAAACTCCCAACGAAATAAAAGTTATCAATATAGATGACCCGCCGTAACTCATAAGCGGCAGCGGGATCCCGACTACCGGGGCAAGCCCCAGATTCATCGAAACATTAATAATGATCTGCACTCCTAACATCAGGCATATGCCGTAGGCCAGGAGCCTGCCGAATTGGTCTTTGGTACTTAAGGCGATTTTTATCCCTTCTCTTATCAGAAGAAAATACAAAAACAACAATACCATGGCCCCGAACAATCCCCATTCTTCGGCGAAACTGGCAAAAATAAAATCAGTATGCGCCTCGGGGAGAAAATGCAGCTGCCCCTGTGTACCCGAAAGCCATCCTTTGCCGAATAATCCTCCTGAGCCGATCGCGATCCTGGATTGTATGACAGTATAACCTGCGCCCAGCGGGTCTATATTAGGATTTAAGAAAACGATCAGGCGGTTCTTCTGATAATCCCTTAGATAGTTCCAGAAGACCGGAATGGAAATAATAGCCGTAGCAAGAAGCATATAAAAAAACTTCATTTTCACCCCGCCCAAATACATCAGTGCTATAAAAAGAAAAACAATGATCATGCCTGTGCCTAAATCCGGCTGCTCGATAATAAGGCCCACAGGCACAGCTACAAAAATAAACGGGATGATAAATGCCCGGAATATCCCGAATTTCGGCACCTGGAGCTCTACATTGTCAACCGATTTGGTGCTGAAATACCTGGCCAGAAATATGACCATGCAAAGCTTGGCCAATTCAGACGGCTGAAAATTAAACCAGCCGAACCTTATCCAACGCTGTGCTCCTAAACGTACGATACCCAGGATAAATACCAGCAATAATAAAAAAACCAGCACCGCGTAAAGAAAATAAGTCAGGTCCCAAAACCGGCGGTAATTAAAATTTGACAGCAATACAAAGAATATCAGCCCCAGGATTATCCAGAAGATCTGGCGTTTATAGATCAGCTTCCAGAGCTCACCCTCTTTCTGATAAGTGCTGGAATATATTGAAAGAATGCCGAGGCAGACAATCACAAGCGATACTATCAATATTAACCTGTTTGACCTTTGCAATTTATATCAGCTCCTGTTTAACCATCTCTTCTACGATTTGCTTAGTAAGCACACTGCAGGCATAACCTGAACCGCCGTTTTCTAAGAATACGACGATAACAAACCTGGGTTTATCAGAAGGGAAATACCCGGTGAACCAGCCGTGCGGGGCGCCTTTGGGCACCTGCACTGTCCCGGTTTTTCCTGATAAATTTACTCCTACGCCCGATAAAATGCTGGCAGTACCGTTGGGGCTTGAAACGACTTTGCGCATGCCCTGTTTGATATATTTCAACGTAGAATCCCTGACAGGGACTTTAACAGATTTCTTGCGATAGGAAGATAAACTATGGCCGTCAATTTCTTTGACTATATAAGGGCTGACAAGGTAGCCGCCGTTTGCAAATACAGCAGTCATCCTTGCCATTTGAATAGGCGTGACCATCAGATCGCCCTGGCCGATTGAGAAATTTGCCGTATCACCGTCATACCAGTTTTGAAGACGGGTGACTTTTTTCCATAAAGGATCAGGCACAAAACCGCTTGCTTCATATGGCAGGTCGATTAATGACGGCTTTCCCAGGCCGAATTTTAACGCATAATCATGGATACCCTGCGGGCCCAATAAAATCCCTGTTTTATAAAAATATACGTCGCATGAATGCGCAATGGCATCGATTAAACTTTGCGGGCCGTGGGTATCCCAACATTTGAATTGGCGCCTGCCCACATAAGTGCTTCCCGTGCATGTATAAGTAGTCGCCAAGTTAACCTTGCCTGTTTCAAGGGCGCCTGCGGCAACTACACCTTTAAATACAGAACCCGGAGGAAAAACACCGCTTATGGCGCGGTTTATAAAAGGCGCATCCCTATCTTTAAAAAGGCCAGCTATATAAGGACTTAGCTGATTAATAAAAGCTGCGGGATTAAAATTTGGCCCGCTCGATAAAGCAATGATCTCTCCGGTATTGGGCTCCATAACAAGGACACATCCCTTGCGGCCTTTCAGGGTATTTTCACAGATTTTCTGAATCCTTAAATCTATGGTCAGCAAAATATCTTTGCCGTTTTCAGGAGGGCGGTACCCCAGGATGCGGACAAGTTTGCCCCGATGGTCCACTTCAACCGAAAGCGCGCCCTCTTTCTCCCTTAAAAAATAATCGTATTTTTCTTCTACGCCCCCGAAACCGACAATATCCTTCGAACCATAACCGTAATCGGATAATTTTGACAGCCGCCAGATATCGATTTCACTCAAATACCCGATAACATGAGCTGCAAGATTACCGTAGGCATACCTCCTTAAAGGATGCGGCTGGATAACTATTGAAGGAAAATCAAGTTTCAGCTCCTCAAGCGCTATCGCCTTTTTAGTATCAACATTTTTTTGTACGACAACCGGTAAAAACGTACCCTGTAGCCCTGCCCTGTATCTTTTCAACAGGTCTTTAGTGCTGGCCCCCAGGCGCTCGGAAATAACTTTGATCGTCCTGTTCAGCTCGATCTCATTCTGAGGCATGACCATTACGTCATAAGTAAGATAGTTATCGACAATCACCTCGCCGGAGCGGTCAAGGATCTTTCCCCTTGCTCCCGGCTGAGGCAGGAGCCGGATACAATTCCTGTTGCTTAGTTCTTTTAATTTCTTTCCGTTAATGACCGAAAGGTTAAAAACACCCAGCACTGCAAACAGAAAACCGGCAATAAGGATAGTATTTATAATTCTTGTTCTCATAAATAATTTGCGTTGATAACTTTCCTGAAAGGGGCTGACCTGAACATAAAGAAGGAAACTAAGGCCGTATAAACCGGGCCCAGGATAATGATTTTAAGGAATACGCCCAAAGGTATGGGATTAACAGGAGGGGAAAAGATTACCCTGATCAGGATATCGTTTATAAATACGGCTACCAGCACTAAACCGGAGGCGACGAATTCATTATCGATTGAAACGCTCCTGGCCAATTGTTTTATAGCAATGCACCATAGCGGGAATAAAAATGTGTTGAGCGTAACACCAAGAAAAGAATCTTTTAAGAAGCCGGCAAAAAGGCAAAAAATCAAAGCAGGCAGCAGCTCAAAATACAAACTCGCAAATATCGCAGCGAAAAATAAAAGATCCGGCCTTACCCCAAAGAACGCCACGTCATGAGCGAGTGTCGCCTGGATTAAGGCAAGGGCGATGATCAATAAAAAAAAGGTTATTTTCCTTTTCACGGGATGATGACCAATACTTCCTCTAAGTTGGAAAAATTAGTGCTCGGCTTGATAATCGCATAGCGGCTCAGCCCTGAAAATTCCTCCCCGACCTCTGTCACTGTGCCGAGCAAAAGGTTTTTTGGATAATTCTGAGTCAGGCCGGATGTAAGCACAGTATCAGAAACAATAACGTCGGCATCAGGAGGAAGATATTTCATGATCAACCTGTTGCTTAATGTGGGGTGCCGCAGACCAGGCCTTCCTGCCTGCTGCGGGACACAATACATGATACGGAAAGATTGGGGTCATTGATAAGCATTACTTTGCTTAATCTTTCTCCGGCTTCGATTACGCGCCCTGCTAAGCCGTGATAGCTAAGGACCGCAAAACCGTTTCTTATGCCGTGAAACCTGCCTTTATCAATGATCACAACCGATGCCCAATTATCAGGAGAACGGGCTATCACCCTGGAGGCGATCACTTTATAAGGCGCCTCCTTCTTCAGGGAAAGCAAATTTCTCAAACGCTGGTTTTCAAAAACAGCTTCTTCGTATCTTTCCAGCTTTCCGCTCAAAAGCCCTACCTCTTTGCTTAAGCGGCCGGCCTTAACCATATTATTATGGTAAAAAATAATGCCTTTAAATTCTCTGCCGATGGCTGAAAATACGGTTAAAGGGATTTTTAAGATGAATAACGCCGGTTTCTTAAGGAAGGGTACGGACGCAGAAAGAGAAACGATGACGAAAAAAACAACTGCATAGAAAACTAGATTTTTCTTGTTAGGCCTAAACACATTCTCTTTTTATTGTGAAAAATTTCTAGGAGTGCATCTCTGATTTTACAGAGACAGTGACTTTCTTAAGATACTTTATTTCATTCAGGACTTTACCCGTACCGCCTGCGACGGCAGTCAGGGGGTCGTCAGCAACATGTACCGGCAGGCCTGTTTCTTCGGAGATCAATTTATCCAGCCCCCTTAAAAGCGACCCGCCGCCTGCCATGACAATGCCGTGTTCGATAAGGTCGGCGGATAATTCAGGAGGAGTCCGCTCCAGGGAGATCTTGGTAGATTCAAGTATTGCCCTTAAAGGTTCCTGCAGCGATTCTCTGATCTCTTCCGATGTGATAGTGACCGTTTTAGGAAGCCCTGCTATCAAATCCCTGCCCTTGACTTCAAGCGTCATTTCCTCTTCTAAGGGGTATGCAGAACCGATTTTAATCTTGATTTCTTCGGCTGAACGCTCGCCGATCATTAAATTATAGGTCTTCTTAAGATACTCGATTATCGCATCATCCATTTCATCGCCGCCGATGCGTATTGAACGCGAAAAAACAATACCTGCCAAAGAGATCACAGCGATCTCGGTTGTGCCGCCTCCAATGTCAATTATCATATTTCCAATAGGTTCTTGAATAGGTAATCCTACGCCGATAGCCGCAGCAACAGGCTCTTCAACAAGAAAAACCTCCCGCGCGCCTGCGCGCTCTGCCGAATCCTTTACTGCCCTTTTCTCTACTTCGGTTATTCCGGAAGGGATAGCTATAACAATACGCGGCCTTACCAGGACCCTGCGATGATGCACCTTCTTTATAAAATACCTTAACATCGCCTCGGTAATTTCGAAATCTGCAATGACCCCGTCTTTCATGGGCCTGATCGCTATAATATTTCCGGGGGTCCTGCCAAGCATGCGCTTTGCTTCTTCACCTACAGCTAAAACATGAGAAGTGCCCCGCTCAATTGCTACGACCGACGGTTCGCAAAGGACAACACCTTCGCCTTTCACAAAAACAAGGGTTGTGGCTGTACCCAGATCAATACCCATATCATTGGAAAATAAACCCAGGATATAATTTATGATTTTTTTGGCGATCTCTTTAAATTTGGACATTGGACTCTCCCTGCCTCACCGATAGGTTAATTTGCCGGAAAATAAAGCCCTTAAGCAACGTAATGGGGATTTTAGCAAAGATTAAACCCTATGTCAAATCAATTTTTATGTCATTTTGCCGGTTTAAACAGGTACTAAAAAGCCGCCTTTTCAGGATATCCTGCTTTAACCGGGGATCTTCAGAAATTTATGGGATTTTAACGGATTATTGATTTTAATACGCTTTGGAATCCGGGGAAAGATTTAGCTATGCAGGAAAGCCCGCTAACCTTGGTTTTTCCGGTGGCGCCGAGGCCGGCAATTACCATGCTCATGGCTGTACGGTGGTCGCCGAAGCTTTCCACTTGAGCAGCTTTAAGGCCCCTGCCTCCTTTTACGGAAATGCAAACTTGTTTTCCCGATTTAATTAC
>Ga0194127_10006440_pt1 | contig 13339 bp, 9 predicted proteins | sample TA2KigC100mmetaG_FD_148624 | JGI IMG/M metagenome (GOLD analysis project Ga0194127, IMG submission 148624) | Freshwater microbial communities from Lake Tanganyika, Tanzania - TA2015036 Kigoma Deep Cast 100m | ecosystem: Environmental > Aquatic > Freshwater > Lake | place: Tanzania: Lake...
GGGGCTGCGGGAAGGAGTCATCATCCGGGCCATGGACGCCTACGGTTTCCCCGATTATATCCGCGTCAACGTGGGATTGCCGGAGGAAAACCGGCGTTTCCTCGAGGCGTTACAAAAGGTGCTGGGGCCGGACAACTGAGTGGGCCTCCGGGGAATCATCACCATCGACGGTCCGGCCGGGGCCGGCAAAAGCACGGTGGGCCGCCTCTTGGCCCAATCCCTGGGTTACCTCTACCTGGACAGCGGCGCCCTTTATCGGGCCGTGGCCTGGCAGGCCCAGCGGCTGGGTCTGGACCTGGACCGCGACTCGACCCTGGAAGAATTCCTGGCGGGCTTTGCCCCAACGGTAACCGCGGATTCCCGGGGGTTTCACCTGGTGATCGACGGCGCCGAAGTGAGCGAGGCGCTCAGGTCCCCCGCGGTGACCCGGGAGTCCTCCCGGCTGGCGGTTAAGCCCCTGGTGCGCCGGTGGGTCAAAGCCCGGCTGCGCCAACTGGCGGCCAACGGCGGGGTGGTGGCCGAAGGCCGGGACCAGGGCACCGTGGTCTTCCCCGGGGCCACCCATAAATTTTATCTCTCTGCGGCCCTGGCCACCCGGGCGGCGCGCCGGCGCCGGGAGTGGCAGGGGGAGGGCGAACCGCCCCCTCTGGTCAATATGATGGCGGACATCGCCGCCCGGGACCTGCGGGATGAAACCCGGGATGAGGCGCCGTTGCGCGTCCCCGAGGACGCCGGCGTCATTGATACCACCGATTTGAGCATCGCCGCGGTGTTACAGCAGTGCCTGGCCAGGATCAGAGGCGTTGACCCGGCAGGTTGGAACCTAAACCCAGTAAACTTGTCTAAGGGGGCTAACATGGACGGTATGGAAAAAAATGAACTGACCAACCACACCCGGCCGGAGGAAATTGAAGAAGACCGGCCGCAACCCGCAGAGGTCGCAACTTCGGAGCCAGATTTCCCATCCCCGGCGGAACCCGCCGCGGAGATGCCGGATATGGAGTCCATGAGCGAACTCTACGAAGAAAGCTTGAGGCGAGTCCAGGAAGGGGAAGTCGTTAAAGGCCGCATCGTGTCCATCACCAAGGATTACGTCATGGTGGACATCGGCTACAAGTCCGAAGGCCAGATCCCCATCCACGAATTCACCGCCCCCGACGGGGAAGTCACCGCCCGGGTGGGGGAGGACGTGGAAGCCCTGATGGAGAGCCGGGAAGATGAAGAAGGCGCGCTCATGCTCTCCAAGAATAAAGCCTCCAAGATCAAGGTGTGGGAAGAGGTCGGTTCGGCCTACAACGACGATGGGGAAGTGGAGGGCACCATCGTGGCCAAGGTCAAGGGGGGCCTCTCCGTGGACCTGGGAGGCATTATCGCTTTCCTGCCCGGCTCCCAGGTTGACCTGGCGCCCATGCGCCATACCGACCATCTCATAGGCCAGCGTAATACCTTTAAGGTCTTGAAATTCAACCGCAAACGGCGCAACGTCGTCCTTTCCCGGCGAGCCCTGCTGGAGAAGGAGAGAAACGAAGCCAAAACCAACCTCCTGTCCTCTCTGGAAGAAGACAAGATCGTGCAGGGGGTGGTCAAAAATATCACCGATTACGGTATCTTCGTGGACCTGGGCGGTCTGGACGGTCTGCTGCACATCACCGACCTCTCCTATGGCCGGGTGCGCCATCCCGCGGACCTCTTTAAGGTGGGGGACACCATCACGGTCAAGGTCATGAGCTTCGCTCTGGAAAAAGAGCGCATTTCCTTGGGGCTGAAGCAACTCACGCCGGATCCCTGGAGCGTGGTGGAGGAGAAATTCCCCCTGCTCAGCCGGGTAACCGGCAACGTGGTCAGCCTCACCGATTACGGGGTCTTTGTGGAACTGGAGCCGGGCGTGGAAGGGCTCATACACATCTCGGAGATGTCCTGGACCCGGAAGGTGCGCCATCCTTCCCAGGTGCTGAGCGTGGGCGACGTGGTGGAAGCCACCGTCCTGGAGGTGGAGCCCCAGCGGAAGCGCATCTCCCTGAGTCTGAAACAGGTGGAGCCCAATCCCTGGGAAGTCATCGGGGAAAAATACCCGGTGGGCTCGGTGATCGAAGGCAAAATCAAGAATATCACCGATTTCGGCATCTTCATCGGCATCGATGAAGGCATCGACGGCCTGGTGCACATCTCCGACATTTCCTGGACCAAGCGTTTCAAGCACCCCTCCGAGCTCTTCAAGAAAGGCCAGGTGATCCAGGCCAAGGTCCTCTACATCGACAAGGACAACGAGCGCTTTTCCCTGAGCATCAAGGATCTGGCCGACAACCCCTGGCAAACCATCGACCAGCGTTTCCCCATGGGTTCCATCGTCTCCGGCCCCATCACCAACATCACCGATTTCGGCCTCTTCGTCGAGGTGGAGGAAGGCATCGAGGGCCTCATCCACATCTCGGAGCAGAGCCGGGATAAGCAAAAAATGGCGGCCCTCAAGGTGGGAGACACGATCCGGGCCAAGGTGATTCACGCCTCGCCCACGGAACGCCGCATCGGCTTGAGCATCCGGAAACTGGAGACCGATGAGGAGCAGTCCCACTACCGGGATTACCTCCACTCCCGTACCGAAGCCACCTCCAACCTGGGGGATATTCTCCGGGAGACCCTGGAAGAAAAGCAGGGCAAGGACAACAACTAAGGCGTTATGAAATCGCGCTCGCTGTGGACCGGTTGCCTGGTCACGATCCTGGCGGTCCTCTTTTTCCTGGGACTCTCCGGGATAGTTCTGGCGCTCCTGGGGAAGGGCATGTTCTTCAGCCCCCGGGAGCGGGTGGGGGTGGTGGAGATCAAAGGATTGCTCACCGACTCCAGCACCGTCATCCGGCAACTGGACCGCTACCGGGACGATGACAGCATCAAGGCCATCGTGATCCGGATCAACTCCCCGGGCGGCGCGGTGGGGCCCGCCCAGGAGATCCTCCGGGAGGTGGAGAAGGTCCGCACCAAGAAAAAAATCGTGGCCTCCCTGGGGACCGTGGCTGCCTCCGGGGGCTACTACATCGCCTCGGGGGCCAACCTCATCATGGCCAACCGGGGCACCGCCACCGGCAGTATCGGCGTGATCATGCAGTTCGCCAACGTGGAGGGCCTGACCAAGAAGATCGGACTGGATTTCTTCAACCTGAAGGCCGGGCGCTACAAGGACGTGGGCTCGCCCTTCCGCCCCATGACCCCGGAAGATAAGGCCTATCTCCAGGGTTTTCTCGACAATATCTACCAGCAGTTTTTAAGCGACCTGGCCCACAACCGCAAGATTCCCCTGGCCAAGATGAAGGAGTTGGCGGAAGGCCGCATTTACTCCGGCGAGGAAGCCAAGCAGGTGGGCCTGGTGGACGAGATCGGCAACCTCCCCGACGCCATCGAGCGCGCCGGCCGCCTGGGCGGCATCACGGGCAAGGTGAAAGCCGTTTACCCGGAGAAGGAGGGCTACTCGCTCCTGCGCCTCTTCCTGGGTCAGGAAACTGAAGAGTCCCTGAGCCGGCTGGCCTTCCCCTACCCTGAACCCGCGTTTCTGCCGCCCTGGTTTAAGTAAGGCCTGGCAGCCTCAAAGCGGTTCTGGTCTGGAAAGTTTTCAAGGGTGCGTCTTACGCACCACTTGGCCTGGTTGACGGCGACTACGGAGGCCTGCCCCACCGGTCTTTTCATGATTTGCGGGTGTGCCCAAGGCCCATGCATGACTGACCTGGAACGTTCCTAAGTTTTTCGTAGCCCATGAAAGCGAAGATAAAAGAGATTACCCCCCAGGAGCTGGCCGGGATCATTCGCCGGCATCCCCGGGTAGTGGCCTTAACCGGGGCCGGCATCTCGGTTGAGTCGGGCATCCCCAGTTTCAGGGGCGCGGGCGGCCTCTGGGACCGCTTTGACCCCATGGAATACGCCCATATCCAGTCCTTCCGCCGCGACCCGGCCAAGGTCTGGCAACTCCTCCAGGAGCTGGACGCGACCATCGCCCGGGCCCGGCCCAACCCGGCCCACTACGCCCTGGCGGCGCTGGAGGCCAGGGGGTTTCTGACCGGCATCATCACCCAGAACGTGGACAACCTGCACCAGGCCGCGGGGTCCAAACGGGTGGTGGAGTACCACGGGAACGCCCTGCACTTCGTCTGCGATACCTGCCGCGGCCGCCACCCCCGGGAAACCCTGGATTTTTCCGCCACCCCCCTCTATTGCCTGTGCGGCGGCCTGATCCGGCCCGATGTGGTCTTCTTCGGGGAGGCCATTCCCCCCGCGGCCCAGGCCGAGGCCGAAGAACTGGCCCAGCACTGCGACCTGATGATCGTCATCGGCACCTCCGGCGAAGTAGCCCCGGCCAGCTACATCCCCCACATCGCCAAGGAATGGCGCGCGGTCATCGCCGAAAGCAACCTGGAACCCACCCGCCTCACCTCTAGCCTCACCGACCACTTCCTCAAAGGCTCCGCCGGGAAACTGCTGCCCCAGGTTATAGAATACTTATAAAAATGAAAAAGCCCCTGGGCCCCTCCCCTAACATAATCAGCCACCTTCACTCTCGAACGTCAATCCTTCCCCATCCGCGTCCACGAAGATGGTGTCGCCCTCGTTGAACCGGCCTTCCAGCAGCATGGGGGCCAGTTTGTCCTGGAGGTAGCGCTGGATGGCCCGGCGCAGGGGCCTCGCCCCGTAGACCGGGTCGTAGCCGGCGTCGGCCAGGAAGTCCCTCGCCTTATCGGTGAGATCCAGGGTAAGGTGCCGTTCCGAAAGCAGTCGCCGCAGCCGGGCCATCTGCAGGGTGACGATCTCCCGGAGCTGTTCTTTGGTGAGGCGCTGGAAGATGAGGATGTCGTCCACCCGGTTCAGGAACTCCGGCTTGAAGTGGCGCCGGAGCGCCTCCATGACCCGGTCCCGCAGGACCTTTTCGTCGCTGATCTCGGCGATGTAATGGCTGCCGAGGTTGGAGGTCATGATGACGATGGTGTTTTTAAAGTCCACGGTCCGGCCGTGGCCGTCGGTGAGGCGGCCGTCGTCCAGGATCTGGAGCAGAGAGTTGAACACCTCCGGGTGGGCCTTTTCGATCTCGTCAAACAGCACCACGGAGTAGGGCCGGCGGCGCACCGCTTCGGTGAGCTGGCCCCCTTCCTCGTAGCCCACGTACCCCGGCGGGGCGCCGATGAGGCGGGACACCGTGTGCTTCTCCATGTATTCGCTCATGTCCAGGCGGATCATGGCCGCTTCCGAGTCAAACAGGAATTCGGCCAAAGCCCGGGCCAGTTCGGTCTTGCCCACGCCGGTGGGGCCCAGGAAGATGAAGGAGCCCAGGGGGCGGTTGGGGTCTTGTAAGCCGGAGCGGGCGCGCCGCACGGCATTGGAGACGGCCCGCACCGCCTCTGCCTGGCCCACGATCCGCTGGGCGATGCGCTCTTCCATGTGCAGGAGTTTCTGCTTCTCGCCTTCGAGCATCCGGGTGACCGGGATGCCGGACCACTTGGCCACCACCTCCGCCACGTCCTCGGCGTCCACCTCTTCCTTGAGCATGGCGCCTTCTTGCTGCAGATCCGCCAGCTTCTGGTTTTCGGCCTCCAGTTCCTTTTGCAGATTGAGCAGGGTGCCGTAGCTCAACTCCGCCGCCCGGGCCAGGTCGCCGATGCGCTCGGCGTGGGCCGCTTCGATCTTGGCCTTCTCAATCTGCTCTTTGGTTTTCTTGGTGATGGCCTCTTTTTCCTGCTGCCAGCGGGCCGTGAGCGCGGCGCTCTTCTCCTTCAGGTCGGCCAGCGATTTTTCAATCTTTTCCAGGCGCTCTTGTGAAGCCGGGTCCTGCTCTTTACGCAAAGCCTGCCGCTCAATCTCCTCCTGGGTGATTTTGCGCTCCACTAGATCGATTTCCGCCGGGCGGGAATCGATCTCCATGCGCAGTTTGGACGCGGCCTCGTCGATCAGGTCCACCGCCTTGTCCGGGAGTTGCCGGTCGGTGAGGTAGCGGTTACTGAGGGTGGCCGCGGCCACGATGGCGCTGTCCTTGATGCGCACTCCGTGGTGCACTTCGTATTTCTCTTTCAGGCCCCGGAGGATGGCGATGGTGTCCTCAACCGAAGGCTCGGCCACCATGATGGGCTGGAAGCGGCGCTCCAGGGCGGCGTCTTTTTCAATGTACTTGCGGTACTCGTTGATGGTGGTGGCGCCCACGCAATGCAATTCGCCCCGGGCCAGAGGCGGTTTGATCATGTTGGAGGCGTCCATCGCGCCCTCCGCGGCCCCGGCGCCCACCAGGGTGTGAAGCTCATCGATGAACATGATGATCTGGCCGTCGGACTCGGTCACTTCTTTGAGCACCGCCTTGAGACGGTCTTCGAATTCGCCCCGAAACTTGGCCCCGGCAATGAGCGCCCCCAGGTCCAGGGTTACCAGGCGCTGGTTTTTGAGGCCCTCCGGCACGTCGCCGTTGACGATGCGCTGGGCCAGGCCTTCCACGATGGCGGTCTTGCCCACCCCGGCTTCGCCGATGAGCACCGGGTTGTTCTTGGTGCGCCGGGAGAGCACCTGCACGATCCGCCGGATTTCGCTGTCCCGGCCGATCACCGGGTCAAGCTTGCCGTTCCGGGCCATTTCCGTCAAATCCCGGCCGTATTTTTCCAGGGCCTGAAATTTCTCTTCCGGGGCCTGGTCGGTGATCCGTTGGGCGCCCCGCAAGTCGGCCAGGGCCTTGAGGATAGCCTCGGGGGTGAGACCCTGGGCCCTGAGCACCCGGCCCACCTCGACAGCCTTGTCCGCCGCCAAAGCCCAGAAAAGGTGCTCGGTGGAGAGGTAATCATCTTTCATCCGGCCGGCCTGTTTGAAGGCGTCGTCCAGGGCCTTATTCAAGCCCGGGGAAATATAGACCTGGGCCTCGCCGCTCACCTTGGGCAGGCGGCTTAACAGGTCATCCACTCCCCGGGTCACGTTGCCGGGATCGATCTCCAGTTTTTTCAGAAGGGGGCGGATCAGGCCGTCCTCCTGGGCCAGGAGCGTGCGCAGCAAGTGGGCCGCCTCGATCTGGGGGTTCCCCAGCTGCCGGGCCAGTTCCTGGGCCCCCTGCAGGGCCTCCTGGGCTTTGTAGGTTAATTTGTCCATTCTCACTGCCATTATTTTCCAAACCTCCGCTTAATATGCTAACCTTGAGAAATTACTTATAAAAAGTTAAACATCAAAGTAACCTTGTCAAGTCCATGTGAATATGTGACAGGGTAAATCCCCAAAAAGCGCTTTCGGCGAATAATATTGACAGGAAGTGATTTTTTGATTAATATGAAATTGTTACAAACAATAATCTTTTTTAGCGCAGATTTTAATTAGTTATCTGACTAGGAATTAATGTGTGCGTAGATAATTTTAACTCAGAAAGTGGCTATGGTGATTATGGGGTGATAATCCCGCATAAGGCAGGCGACCTGCTCGGACCCCAAAACGCGGGGGTGCGTTGGGGCGCAAGGGAAATGCCCCAAAATGATTGCTGGTTGATACGAAATTAATACGAACAATCCCGTGGATAGTCAGGAATAACCATGGATAGAGCCGATTTGTATAAATCATTTCAGGATAGATATCTGAACAAGATAGAGATCGGCTTTAGACTGCCGGGTGAATTTCCTTTGCCGGAGGTTTGGCAGGAGATCCGGAAGGAGAGGAGGTCAAAGGCGGAGAACCTGGCCTTGAAGGATGAAAAGGGGGAAACTTTCTGGTACGTCAATACCAAACCCCTGCAGGCTAAACTCCATCAGATCGACAGTCGCGGCAAAGATTCATTATATAGTTACATTAACCCGGATATTGAAAATGAGTTGGCTCTTGACTCCATTATAGAAGAGGCCTGGGCTTCCAACATAATCGAGGGAGCGTTCACTACACGTAAACGCGCCCAGGAACTGGTGCGCCGCAACCTGACCCCCAAAGACAAAAACGAATTGATGATGAAGAATAATCATCAAGCTATGACGTTTATCCTCGAAAATCGGGAATCTGACTTCAGCATTGATTTCATCCTGAATATTCATCGAATTATAACTCAAAATACTTTGGATGACTCGGAATATGCAGGCAAATTCAGAGATGATGAGGTGTTTATTTGGGACAAGACCAACACTGTAATCTTTAAACCCATGGCGGAGGAAAACATTAAGGAAAGTTTAAACAACTTAGTCGTCTGGGTAAATACTCATTCTGAAGAAGACTTTATTCACCCGATTCTCAAAGCCTCAATCATCCACTTCTTCTTAGTCTATGTTCATCCTTTTTTTGACGGCAATGGCAGGACTGCAAGAGCTATTTTCTATTTATATTTGTTAAAACATAAGTATGATTTCTTCAAATATTTTTCTATTTCAGCATTAATCGCCAAGCAGAAAGAAAAATATTATAAAGCTATCAAAGAGGTAGAGGATTATGAGAACGACTTGACATATTTTCTGTTATATTCGGCTGATGTTGTTTTAAAGTCAATTGACGAGATACTTGTTAAGATCGCCAAAAAATACCAATCGGATAGAATTTCTAAAAATTTAAATTTGAGGGGGGTACATCTTAATAGAAGGCAAAAGAGGTTGATTAAGATACTCATAGACCAGGATCAAAAAACCATGACAACCAGGAGATATGAGAAAATATTCAAAGTATCGTATGGAACTGCGAGAAGCGATTTAAATGAATTATCGGAAAATGGACTTTTGCAAAAAAGAAAGTTGGGCAAAGGATTTATTTATTCCACCAATTTTGATTCCTTCTTAAGCTAAATCAAATTATCGTGATATTATGAAAACCATCGCCATCATCCCCGCCCGCTTCGGCTCCAGCCGCTTTCCGGGCAAACCCCTGGCGCTTATCCTGGGGAAACCCCTGATCCAGTGGGTTTACGAGCAGGCGCTTAAGGTTAAGGATTTGGACGGGGTCTGGGTGGCCACCGATGATGCGCGCATCAAGGAGTGTGTGGAGTCCTTCGGAGGCCGGGCCCTCATGACCCGGGAGGACCACCCCTCGGGGAGCGACCGCCTGGCCGAAGCCGCCGGGCTGCTCAACCTGGCGCCCGAGGACATCGTCATCAATATCCAGGGGGACCAGCCGGTCTTTCCCCCGGACCTCATCTCCCAATTGTCCGCGGTCCTCGCCCGGGACCCCGGGGTGGTCATGGTCACCCCGGTCAAACGCCTGAGCGACCCCGCGGCCGCGGCCAACCCCAACACCGTCAAGGTGGTGTTCGACCGGGCCGGGCGCGCCCTCTACTTCTCCCGCAGCCCCCTGCCCTTCTGGCGGGACGGCGGCCACCCCTCTTATTATCGGCACATCGGCATCTACGCCTACCGGGTGCAGTTTCTCAAGGAGTTCGTGCACCTTTCCGTCGGGCGCTGGGAAGCGGCCGAGAAGCTGGAGCAGCTCCGGGGCCTGGAGCACGGCTTTCCCATTCACATCGTGGAAACGGACGGGGACACCCGGGAGGTGGATAGCCCGGACGACGCCCGGCAGGTGGAAGAGTTTCTCCGGCGGCCATAGTCTGACTAATTCCGGATCCGATCCCTCATTCCCAAGCAGTTGCTCATGATCCTTTGGCTCACCCGTAAAAAAGGAAAGTTCGGTGGGGCGGGCCTCCGTGCCCGCCTCTGGCGCAGGGTAGCATTGGTGGCACAGGCTTTCCAGCCTGTGCGCCCCCACCGGCAAGATGCCGGTGCCACCAAGAACTTTTCAGACCAGGAGCTTGGGAACCATAAACAAAAAGTCGGGAGATTAGGGGGCGGCAGCTTGGGGAGCAGACGATCCCCGATAATACCCCGGGAATTTCTGGGCCAAGAACGGCGTTAATTGGGCGGCAACGATGTCCGCCATCCGGGCGGCGCCGGCGTTGGTGTAGTGCATCAGGTCGTAATAGTAGGCGGAGTTTTTGGGCATCTCCCGGGCCAGGTCGATCACCACCACGCCCCCTTCCCGGCCCACTTCCCGGGTGACGCCGTTGTAGAGGTCCAGGACCTGCCAGGCCGTGGCGCCGTCCATGTCCCGGGCCACAAACCGGTGGCCCAGGTCCACCCCGCTGGCCTCATCCACGCCTTCGCCGTAGAGCACCGGCTGCGTCAACAGCACCGGCAGGATATTATGCTCCCGGCAAATGGCCAGGAGTTTTTCCAGTCTGGCTTTATACGGCCGCACGTAATGGTCTTGATGGTCTTTAATAATAGCGGCCCTGGCCTCTCCCGAGACTTCGAACTGCGGCAGCTTTTTAAAGTCGATCTCCTGGGGGTCGTTCTGGTTGTTAATCATGACGGTCTTGGGAAAGTAATAGCGGTACAGGTTCACGCCGGCGGCGGCCAATTCGCTGTGCACCGCCGCGGAAGCCAGGAAGCGCTCCAGGGAGCGGAGGTTAACCCCATGAATCCGCTGGTCAAAATCACGTTCGCCCCGGATCCCCAGGTCATTAATCCCCACCAGGAAGATCACCACCTTGGGGTTTAACTTCACCAGGTAATCCTGCATCAAGATGCCGTGGCCGAAGGTGGAATTACCGCTGAGACCGGCATTATTGAGCCAGAGGCGCGTGAAGCGGCGCTGTAAGTTCACGCCCAACACGTGGGGCCAGGTCTTATCCTCCGCCAGGCCGAAACACTCGGTGGTGCTGCCGCCCACCGTAACGATCGTCAGATCCCGGGAAAAATCGGCGGACGGCTCCGGGCCCCGGAACCCCAAAGAATTGCGTTGATGAACCACGATCTTATCCAGTTTCCCCAACCCGTGTTCATGATGGATGATTTCCTTCTTATTGACGGGCAAAATGATTTTGTTACCTTTGATTCTGAAGCCTAACGGATTATAAACTCTTAAGATCAGTTCACAGAAACTCAAAACTACAACAAAGCTTACCAATAAAACCAAAAGGTTCTTGGCAACGTCACCTAATCTGGCCCGCATTGTTGTTTGCGACACTTCTTTTCGTGTCATTACTTGCCACTCCTGACCTCTTTTATGTATCATGAGTTACTGAATTGTCAAGGGGAATTCTGTCCCGGCGCCAACACGGTTTCTGCTATTGCGGCAAATCCTCGGGTAACAACAGGCACTGCTTAATTGCTGCGGCGCCGGCTTAAGCCCTTGCCAGGGGAGCCGGATATGACTATAGTTGCGTAAAAGGGCGCCTCAATGCTAACTGATCAACGCCACAGGCTTTTATGATCCCGTCCGTCCAACGGCAAATTTCCCCCGTGGCCATCTCCACGGCCCTGGGGCATGATGGCCGGGGTATCTTCCCCTACACCCTGCTCCCGGGCTACCGCCGGCTCCTGGCCGCGGTCAGGGATACCGGGGCCACGGTGTTCACCAAATCCGCCACCCGCGATAAACGCCGGGGAAACTTCATCCCCGCCAACCCCCTCACTTGGAAATACATCCGGCGGCTCCCGGATTTGGGCATGCTCAACGCTTACGGCCTCACCAACGACGGGGTGGAAGCCTGCGCCCCGGATATCCGGCGGGCCTGCGACCTGGGGTTCAAAATTATCCCCAATCTCTATCCCGAGTTCGTCAAGGGCACGGCCATCGCTATCCAAGAGACCCTGGCGGCCGTCGAGACCTACCGGCAGCACCTGGGCCCCCTCTTCCGGGCCCTGGAACTCAATTATTCCTGCCCCAACTCCGAGGAGGCCATTGCCAAAAATGTGGTCCAGGCTCTCCAGTGCACGCGAAAAGTGCGCAGCCTCTATCCGAAGCTGTTCCTAATCGCCAAGCTCAGCATCTGCCACCCCTACCCCTTCGCCCAGGAACTGCAGCGCATCGGGGTCAACGCCCTCCACGCCGTCAACACCATCCCCTACAATATTGTCTTTCCGTTGCAGCGCTCCCCCCTGAACGAGGTGGGCGGCGGCGGCGTCTCCGGGGGTCCGGCCGGCCCCCTGGCTTTAAGGTATAATCGGGAATTGCGCCAAAAAGTTGACCTGTTCCTGATTATGGGCTGCGGCGTCACGGGCGCAGACGACGTTAAGCGCTACTTCGACCTGGGCGCCGACGCGGTCAGCCTGTGCACCCTGGCCCTCAGAAAACCGCAGGCCGCGGCCAGGATCGTGCTCAAGTTTAACGGCTGAGGCGGGGGCCGTAAGAAAGGGGGCAATGGAGCACCTGAAATCCATCGCCATCAGGTTCTCCCGGGCAGCCGGGAGGCCCCCTGGGGCCAGGAGGCCATCCGGCTCCTCCTGGGGGCAACCGCCCGCCCACCGAGACCACCTGGCCCACTTCGACGGCGACACCGGCAGTCTGGAGATTTTACCCCTGGCATGATTGCCGGCGGCATTTTTGTTTTTGTATCGGATGTTCCAGGCGGCCGTTTTTTATTTTTTGCGGTCCCATGTCCAGAGGAAGATCAGCGGTGCCTACTGAAATTATTTCCAAGAGTAACCGAGGGCTTATCTCAGAAAACCATCCCCTGGCCCCCCTGACCACCTGGCGGATCGGCGGGGCCGCGGCGCGTTTGGCGGTTCCGGCGGACCTGGAGGACGTTTGGGGCCTGATGCGCCTGGCTTTGGACCGGGGTTGGCCGCTCTTCTTCCTGGGCCGCGGCTCCAACGTGCTCATCGACGACGCCGGGCTGCCGGGGCTCACGCTGCATCTGGCGAAAAGCCTCCAGGGCTTGGAACGCCATGGCGACACCTTGAGGGCCGGGGCCGGCGTGTCTCTGCCCCGGCTGGCCCAGGCCGCGGCCCGGCTGGGTTTCTCCGGCTTTGAGTTCCTGGCCGGCATCCCCGGCACCGTGGGCGCGGCGGTGCGCCTCAACGCCGGGGCCGAGGGCGACACCCTGGCCGGGGTCCTGAAACGGGTGTGGGTGGCCACTCCCCAACTGCAACTCCTGGAATTGCAGCCCGGTGAACTGGACCTGGGCTACCGCGCCTCTCTCCTCCTCAACTTTCCCCACTGGCTGGTGGTGGAGGCGGAATTTAACCTGGCGCACCCCGCCGGCCCCGAAGCCATCAAGACCCGCATGGCGGAATTAATCGCCCAACGCAAAACCCGGCAGCCCGCTAACCCCAAGAGTTGCGGCAGCGTCTTCAAAAATCCGCCGGGGGGGCCGGCTGCGGGGTGGCTCATCGAGGCGGCCGGGTTCAAGGGACGCCGCCTCGGGGACGCCCTGGTCTCCCGGAAACACGCCAACTTCATCCTCAACCACGGACGCGCCACCGCGGCCCAAGTCAAGGCCCTGATCGCCGATATTCAGGAAAAAGTCTGGCGGACCCAGGGGGTCGCCCTGGAGCGGGAAGTGGTCTTGCTGCCGGAGGATTTGGCGTGCGCGGTGTAGGGCCGGCGCCCTTACCGCCCCTATGTCCCCCCCCCGGCCCTCGCCGCGGTGCGTAGG